>Ga0182018_10003398_pt1 | contig 14356 bp, 9 predicted proteins | sample 812P2MmetaG_FD_120490 | JGI IMG/M metagenome (GOLD analysis project Ga0182018, IMG submission 120490) | Permafrost microbial communities from Stordalen Mire, Sweden - 812P2M metaG | ecosystem: Environmental > Terrestrial > Soil > Wetlands > Permafrost | place: Sweden: Stordalen | collected...
CAGCACCTGCTGCCAGGTCTGCACTGCCATGTCGACTCGGCCAGTCTTCTCAAAAGTGCGCGCCTTCTCCAGCAGCGACTGCGTAAGCGGGGAGGAAGCAGCTGGCTTGGTATGCGGCGCTGGCGTGGACGGCGGTGCGGATTGCGCGACGGCGCGGACCGGGCATAGGGCCTGAGCCATCCCTCCAAGAATCACCACAGGGGCCCAAAGCCGGGTTGCGAACGTCTTTTGTTTCATCGTTTGTGTGCGCTGCCCTACGCCCACAGGAACCGGGCGCCGATCCTGGGACGCTGACTTGAAGATATAGGTTTTCGCCTCAGCTGTGTTGCGTTTCAGGCCCGGTCGATGCAATCTGCTGAGGATATCGTGCATGTAACTCTCGCTTACCCCGCCTTGGGGGACACGTGCAAAGGCGTTTGAGGATCGGAAGGATCACAAGGATCAGAAGTCGTCCTGAAGTCGCAGCTGCGCTCGCCGCCGCACGATGGAACCCAGCACGGTCGCCAGCAGGAAGCAGTAGAGCACCGTAACGACGGCCAGGAGCCACGGCCTATCCTGAAGGGTGAGCCTGACCTGCAGCAGCGGCGAGATCTCTCCGACGCGATACAAGTGGTCTCCGATGGAGTAGGAGGAAAACTTCTCGCCGTGCAGCACGCTGACCGACTGCGCAATCGCGGAAGATTGCGACGCAGCGAGGAAGGCGCTCAGAAAGCCGGGGGTTGCCGCGGACTCGCGCAGCACAATCGCCACGACGGACCGGTTGGTGTGGCTCGGCCATTCGCCGCCCTCGATGATCGCGTCGGGCAGACCTTCAGACGTGCCCAGCTGCTCTGCCTCCAGCGTCTGCTGGGGGCCCTTGCCTGCGCTGCGCATGCCAAGCCAAACCTTCTGGATGCGGCCGATAAGGCTCAGGTTGTTGTGCGGGTGCAGGCCACCTGCATCGACACCCACCGGCAGCGACCCAGCGATTACCTTGAGCGCGGGCTGGTCACTCACGGTGCCCAGCACAAGGTAGTCTTTGCCGCCGTCGGCAATCATGCCTTCGGCACCGGTCACGCTGACGCTGAGGGCCGGGTATCCCGTCTGCGCACCGAAGTGACCCATCAAGGTCAAAAAGAGCTGGAGCTCGTCGGGCGTGGGCCGGTCCGGGAGAACGACCGCAGTGTCGCCAAGGTCCGCCAACCGGGTAAAGGGATAGCCTGAGTTGGCGAAGAGTTCAAGGTTGGGCAGCTCGGTGTAGTGCAGGATGTGGTCAATATCGAGGTACGAGTCCTTCAGAATGGCGCCCTGCAGGCTGGGCGGAGGGGCGTCCACGCAATGCTCCGGGTGGCTGGGCTGGAAGACAAACCTGAACATCAGGGTGTTGGAGAACGGTCGCAGTCCGGCAACTGGGATCGGGATGACCGTGGACTGCGTGGTGGATGTGTTGCTGGTCGGAGGCAGCGGCGTGGAGCTGACATACTCGCCATTGAGGTAGACCTGCAGCGAGCTGCCATCGCTCAGGGGGATGCCGTTGTAGCGATAGTTGAGATGGAAGGCGAGGTTCTCCGTCTGGCCGTAGTTCAGGTCGGGCGGCAGGCGGAGGTAGACGGAGATGGGCGAAGAGCCGTCGGTCTGCAGCTCCGCCGGCTGCGCGCCGCTCTGGACGCCCGGCAGGGTTGTATCGCCGATGGTGACTCGCGCCTCCGTGTTGAGCCAGCGCGGGGCGTCGGTGGGCTTGCGCGCATCGGGCAGCATCAAACTGCTGACCGAGACTTGTTCGCCATGCCACTTGTCCTGGTGAATGGCCAGGGCCAGTGCCGCCTGCAACAGCTCATCTGCGCTGCCCCCGGTGAGGACCAGCAGCTTCGAGGCCGGGTCGGAGGGGTTGGCGCGCATGGCGATGGTGGGGCCGGAGGTCGCTCCGATGCTGAGCGACGCCGGAATGTCCTGAGGATTCTCCGCAATCACGATCGCGTTGCCCGCTGGGATGGCGCCGGTGGTCACCGGAAATCGGATGGGTCGGGAGTTGGCCTGCACACCAAACCAGGAGGCGACAATGCCGGTCGCCTGGATCGCCTTGTGCGATGGCGGCGCGAGGAACACAATCGGCAGCACAGGATGAGGATTGACCGCCGAGTCGTAGAACGGCAGCGGAAGGCTGCTGAGGTCATTGGCCAGCGGCAGCACGGAACCGGCCATCTCGATTGCGGAGTCTGGGTCGATCTGACTCCATAGCGTCGAGTTGATCGGGTCTTCACAATGGAAGTCGTAGTGGCCAATGAACTCGAAGGTCAGCTGGTTGTCGCGGACCAGGAGATCGGCGGGCAGCGCGAGCGTGGCGTCCTGGGTTGCGCCCTGCGCGCGGTCGCCGGACCCTCCATCGACGGGAATCGTCGCGAAGGCCGTCCCGTTCAGACTCACCTTCAGCTGGCTGACCGTTGGCAGCAGCCCAGGTGAGAAGCGGTAGCGCAGGTGCAGCGTGGAAGTCTGCACGATCTGATTGCGGGGCAGCGAAAAATAGACGGAGTGAGTGGCATCGGCGCCGCGCAGAACGATAGGCTCTGGAACACCAGTGTCGGCAAGAGTAAAGGCGTCGTTGAAGGTTACGGGCGGCTGCGATGCTGCGGTCGCCTGCGCCGCATCTGCGTGCCGCGGCGCAATGCCTGCAATCGCGCCCAGCAAAAGCAGCGGCGCGATGCTGGTGGCGAACCGCGTCTTGGGGGACCTTCGCGAGTGGTCTGCCGGGCCAAGAACGAGGTGCACCAGGCCGCGCAGCGCCAGTCGTACAACGCGCCCGAGGCTGCGGAGGGGCCGGTCGGGCTCGCGCGCCTCGTCCCAAACCAGCCATGTATCGGCGCGCGAGTAGAGGACCATGGTCAGCGCCTGTTCCTGGTCGAGGCTGAGAGACTCAAACTGCGCGCGCAGCGATGTGCCGTCGACGCCGATGACCCTGGCGGGCAGCATGGCCGTGCCATCCAGCACGGGAAACACAAAGCTGATGGGGTCGCCGAGCTCCGCCCCGACGGCGAAGTCCAGCGTCGCGCGCACGCCGCCGCTGGAGAGGTCCGCGGTGATGCCCTGGATCATCGAACCATCGGCAAAGATGACATCGGAAGGCACGGCGGTCGCCATGCGCACGGTCTGGCGGCGTTGCTGACTCTCCCATGCAACCGCGGTCGCAATGGATAGAAGCGCTACGTTGAACAGGGTCCAGATCACGTTCACCCAGATCGTGCCCGCGTGGCCTGGGTCGAAGAGGCTAGCGGGCCAATTGACAAAGCTGAAGGCCGCCGGCACGTAGAAGGTTGGAAACTGGTGGAGGCGCGCGACCACGCAGAGCAGTCCAAAGATATTCACGGCGAGCAGCAGCAGGAACGGCCACGCGATGCGCGTGTCGAAGTACTCGCGATCGACCACGCCGCTCTTGGCGGTGACGTTGAAGCGTCCGAACCTGGGGTTGATCAGCGCAAATAATGTGGGCAGCAGGATGTAGGGCGCCAGCGCCGTCTCATAGATCTCGTTCCAGAAGGAGTGGCGGTGACGGCCGCGGACGCGCGAACCGGCCAGGTTCGCGAGCAGCAGGTGCGGCGCGGCGTAGGCCAGAATGGCCGCCCAGTAGCCGGGGATGTTGGTGTGGCCGAAGATGAGGTAGATCAGCGGAGCGGTGAGGAAGATGAGCCGCGGCAGCGCATAAAGGAAGTGCGCCATGGCGTTGAAGTAGCAGAGGCGTTGCGCGACGCTCAGCCCGGGGGCAAATAGCGGGTTCTCCACCCGCAGGATCTGCACCATGCCGCGTGCCCAGCGGATGCGCTGGCGCACATGCGCGCTGAGGCTGCCGGTGGCCAGGCCTGCGGCCTGCGGAATATTGATGTACGCCGTGTTCCAGCCATCCTTCTGCATGCGCAGCGAGGTCTGGGCGTCCTCGGTGACACTCTCCACCGCCACTCCGCCTACTGCATCCAGCGCGCTGCGGCGCAGCACGGCGCAGGAGCCGCAGAAAAGGGTCGAGTTCCAGAAGTCGTTGCCATCCTGAATCACTCCGTAGAAGAGATCGCCCTCATTGGGGATGGCGCGGAACTGATGGAGATTGCGCTCGAAGGGATCGGGCGAGTAGAAGCGGTGTGGCGTCTGCAGCATGCCCAACTTCGCGTCGCGGACAAACCAGCCCATCGACACCTGTAGAAAGCTGCGCGTGGGCACGTGATCGCAGTCGAAGACAGCGACAAAGGGCGCGTTCAGCCGAGCCAGCGCGCTGTTAAGGTTGCCGGCCTTCGCGTGGAGGTTGTTGTCGCGCGTCATGTAGCCGATGCCGGCCTCCTGCGCAAAGGCGCGGAGTTCCTCGCGCCGGCCATCGTCGAGGATGCAGACGTTGAGCTTGTCCGCGGGCCAGTCGATGTTGATCGCGGCGAGCGCGGTGCAGCGCACCACACTGAGCGGCTCATTCAAGGTGGGGATCAGCAGATCGATCGCGGGCCACTCTTCGGGATCGTCGGGCAACGGAGCGGGTTTGCGGCGCAGAGGCCGCAGTATCTGCAGGTAGCCGAGCATCAAGACTGTGAATGCATAGCACTCGGCGAGCAGGAGCAGGCAGACGAAGAAGGCGTCGAGCGCGCTCCAGTGCCTGCCGGGATCGTGGAACCAGGCAACCACGCTGGAGAGCCGCCAGAAGCCGTAGCGGACAGTCGAGTAAACCGACAGCAGAATAAGAGTGATGGTCACGAAGTAGGATTTTGAGACGCGGTTGAGGCAGAGGGCGACGAAGAGCGTCAGCGATGCAAAAATCAGCTGCTGCTGCCAGGGCAGATAGAGCAGAGCGGCGAGGCAGAGGAAGAGCAGGCTGCCCGCGAGAACTACGAAGCGCAGCGTGCGCATAAGAGCACCTTCGGCGGATGCTGCAGCCTCCTGGCCCAGAGGCGGCGGCCGTTTCACGGGGTGCTCCCACTCGCTTGAGGCGCCTCCTCGATCAGGGGAGGTGAGACGCTTCTCAGCCACGCGGCAACCTCAAGATAGTCGTGCGAGATGGGCGCGTCGGGGGCGCAGTCGATGACCGTCATGCCCTCGGCCAGGGCCTCATTGATCGCAGGCGACCGGCGAATGGAGAACGGCAGCAAGCGGTCCTTGAGCCAGCTCCGCAGGGATTCGCGGACCTCGAGGTGCAGCGCATTGGAGACATCGAACTGGTTCAGCAGATAGCAGGGCCGCAGCGGCTGGCCATCGGAGTCCACGATGCCGAAGAAGAGCCTCTCCACAGCCTGCATGGTGATGATCGCGTTTGTGTCGAGCGCCATCGGCACCAGCACCACCGGATGCAGGTCCGCAATGCGGCGCAGCAGCCAGTGCGAGCCGGAAGAGATGTCCAGCACGACCCGGTCGCTGGCATCGCAGTTGCGCAGAATCTCTTCGACCAGCTCGTCGCGCTGCTGCTGGCGTTCGCTACTCTCGTATATGTCGTAACTGACCAGCGAGAGCGGCTTGACGCCGCCTGCGGCCGCGGGGAAGGTGCGGAGCAGCCCCGGCTCAAGTTCGCGCGCCCCGAAGTAGAACGGGAGCAGGCCATGCGAGGTGGTGTCGGCAAGGACGATGCGCTCGCCCTGGGCGCCGAGCGCGCGGCTTAGCGTGGCGACCACCCCCGTCTTGCCGACGCCTCCCGCGAAGGAGAAGATCGCCAGCAGCGGGGTGCGCACCTCACGCAGTGGCGACGAGGGATGAGCGACACGCGCTGGAAGCTCGACGTGGGAGGCGTGAGACGGATAAAGCCAGGCTGGGCGAGGCTGTTCGATTGCCGTCTCGGTCTTGGGGGCGACTGCAATCTCCGGCGCCTCTAGGGTGTCGAGACTGCGGGGGCTGCGCAGGGCGGCTGCGTTGCGCGAGAGGTCGAGGGTGAAAAAGGATTCCGCGCCCGGGTCTTCGCCGACGCGGGCAGTTGAGCCGTAGGCCCTGAAGTTGAAGTTGGGCAGGAGGCTGGTTGCTGCTGCGGCGTGTTTCGCCTCGTGTTTCGTGTGTAGTTCGCTCTGTGGCTGATGGCCCTGTGCCTGATAGTTCTGTGCCTGGCGCTGCGCCGAGGCACGGGCGGCGGCGATCTCCCGCTCCTCGCGCAGAATGGCGACCGCAACCTGCGCTGCTGTCTCCGCGTGGTGTGCCGCCTCTGCGCGGTGGGCCGCGGCCCTCTTTGCGGCCGCGCTTGCGTTGCGCATCGACTGGTTGCGCAGCTCCTGGCCACCGAAGAACTCCGGGCTCTCGCTGATCTCCGCAAGGTCGGTCTCGGCAGCCTGCGCCTCGCGGTCTGCCTCGACTGCTTCAGCTTCGGCGGCGGCCTGCGCTTGCAGCTCACGCTCGCGAAGCTCCAGGGCCGCGCGATGGCGGACCTGCGCGCGATGCTCACGGCGGGAGCCGGAGAAGTCGCGGTACTTCGCCCCGTGCATGTTCGCCCAGGAGTAGAGTGCGGCCACATCCTCCGGCATGCTTGTTAGCTGTTCCTGCTCGCCAGCCTCTGTGACGTATGAGCCCATGGGTGTCCCAAATCCTTCTGTCGCATCGCGACCCACCGCCGAATGGCAGCGTACAACTTCAGTGTGGCAATGATTCAAAGCTCACTACGCGTGTTTCCCACTCAATAGGTCTGAGCGTAACGGGGGGTGGGGGGTAAGTCAATTGGTTCACGATGCGACTTAAGTGGTACTGCGGGGTCATGTTACGGGGCTGAATGGGTGGCTGGGAGTCGCCGAGTGAGCGCCTCACAATGGCTCTCCCAGACACCCTTACCCGCTCTCACTATGCTAACTTTGGGATGTGGTTCGAGAGCGTAGCTCAGTTGGTAGAGCATCGCCCTTTTAAGGCGTTGGTCCTGGGTTCGAGCCCCAGCGCTCTCACCATCACCAACCCAAATACTTACGCTGCGGCTACGTCCCCGCCCCCCGCGCCAGCAACTGCGTGGTGGAGAAGCCCGCGACAATCGGCACGATCTTCACCTGGCCGCCCCACGACTCAACCTCGTGCGCGCCGACGATCGTGTCTGCCGAGTAGTCGCCGCCCTTGACCAGCACGTCCGGCCGGGTGGCGACGATCAGCTCAAGGGGCGTCGCCTCACCGAAGACGACAACCGAGTCGACGGCGGCCAGCGCGGCCAGCACGCGTGTGCGTTCTGTCTCGCCGACGATTGGCCGGCTGGGGCCTTTGAGTCCTCTGACCGAAGCGTCGCTGTTGATAGCGACGATCAGCCGGTCGCCGAAGCTGCGCGCCTGCTCCAGCAGGGTAATATGCCCGATGTGCAGCAGGTCGAAGCAGCCGTTGGTGAAGGCCACGCGCTCGCCGTTGGCCTTCCACAGCGCGACGCGCTGCACCAGCTCCTCGCGGCTCACCACCTTGTCCACGGCATGGAGCGCGATCTGCGGGGCCAGCGCGGCCAGCAGCTCGTGCTTCTCCACCGGCACCGTGCCCACCTTGCCCACCACAATGCCCGCGGCGACGTTGGCCAGCCCTACCGCCGTCTCCGGCTTTAACCCGGAGGCCAGGCAGAGCGCCAGTACGGCGATGACGGTGTCGCCTGCGCCGGAGACATCGAAGACCTGCCGCGCGATCGCCGGAGCAACGAAGCGGTTGCCGGGGCGAAGCAGCGCGATTCCCTTCTCGCCTAGCGTCGCGATCAGAAACTCAAGATCAAGCTCGGCGACCAGCGACTCAGCAGCTTCCAGCAACGCCTTCAAGTCGCGGGCATCGCGATGGACCGCGGCGGAGAGCTCGCTGAGGTTGGGGCAGACGGTGGTGGCGCCGCGATAGCGCGCAAGGTCCGCGCTCTTGGGGTCGACGAGCACCGGGATGTCCATGCGGCGCGCCGCCTGGATGACCGCCTGGCAGACCTCCGGCGTCAGCGCGCCCTTGGCGTAGTCGGAGAGCACCACAGCGTGACAGCCGGGCAGATGCGCGAGAACCTTGGCGGTGAGCCGCTCATAGTCGGCCGGCGCGCGCGGGCCCAGCCGCTCGTTGTCGAGGCGCAGCATCTGCTGGCTGCCCCCGAGGATGCGCTGCTTGGTGATCGTGGGAAATCCCTGCGAGACGACGAGGCCGTTGGCGATCGCATTCTCCCGGAGGCCTTGAGCGAGGGTCCGCTCGTCGTCGTCGCCACCGGTAAATCCGATGACCTCCACCTGCGCGCCCAGCCGCGCAATGTTCATGGCGACGTTGGCCGCGCCGCCGGGCTGCTGGCTCTGGTGGGTCGCGCGCACCACAGGCACAGGCGCCTCCGGCGAGATGCGTCCCACCTCGCCCCAGATGTACTTGTCGAGCATCACATCGCCGACCACAAGCAGGCGCTTGCCGGCCCAGTTCTGCTCCAGCTGCTGAATGACCTCGTGCAGCTGCTCGATCACCGCGCCCCCTTGGCCAGCGCCGGCGTGGGCGACTCATGCGCGACCTCGTTCTGAAGAGGCAACTCGCGCAGCAGGTCCAGCTCAATCCAGTCGCAGAGCATGTGCCCGGCCAGAATGTGCGCCTCCTGGATGCGTGCGGCATCGCGCGAGTCCACAGCGAAGAGGTGGTTGGCCAGCGGCGCCATCTTGCCACCGCCCGCGCCGGTGAAGGCGACTGTGTCGAGATTCTGCGCGCGCGCGGTATGGAGCGCGGCGATGACGTTGGGGCTATTACCCGAGGTGGATATCGCGACCAGCATGTCACCCGCCACGCCCAGCGCCTCGATCTGGCGCGAGAAGACAGCTTCGTAGCCGTGGTCGTTGGCGATAGCGGTCAGCGCAGAGCTGTCGGTGGTCAGCGCGATGGAGGCCAGCGCTCGGCGGTCGCGGCGAAACCGCCCCACCAGCTCCGCGGCCAAATGTTGCGAGTCGGCTGCGCTGCCACCATTGCCGCACCAGAGAATCTTGCCGCCGGCGCGCAGGGTCGCGGCCATGGCGTGGGCGATCGCCTCCAGCAGCGGCTGCTGCGCCTGCATGGTGCGCACAACTTCAAGGTGCTCCGCGATGGCCTGGCCAAAGACCCGCGCGGAGCCGGAACTGCTGGGCATGGCTCCCTCATCTGCCGTGCGGTTGACGCCGCGCACGCGTGCGCCACGCGGCCAGTCACAAGGCTGTTGCTATCATATCCGTGTGCCCCACATTCCAGACAGCAATCCGCCCCGCGCCCTGCGGACGGTCTTCCTCGACCGCGACGGCGTGCTGAACCGGAAGCTTCCGGAGGGCCGCTACATCAGCTCGCCGAGCCTGTTTCAGCCTCTGCCCGGCGTGCCCAGCGCGATTGCCAGGCTCAACCGCGCAGGCATCCGCGTGCTGGTGGTCACCAATCAGCGCGGCATTGCTCTCGGGCACTACACCGTGGCCGATGTGAATGCGATCCATGCCGCGTTTCAGAACGCGCTGAAGGCGCACGGGGCGCATGTGGATGCCTTCTACTTCTGTCCTCACGACAAAGAGCAGTGCAACTGCCGCAAGCCTCTACCCGGCCTGTACAAGCACGCAGTCAAGGATTTCCCGGATGTCTCCGGGCAGACCAGCGCGATGGTCGGCGACTCATGGTCGGACATTGAGTTTGGACGGCGGCTCGGCATGACGACCGTATTCATCGACATCAACCCAGAGCTGCAGAAGCCGGGTGCCGAGTCGGCGCGGGAGATGGCTGACCTCAACGCCGCTTCCCTGCCCGAAGCCGTAGATACGCTGCTGGCCCATCCCACCCCGGCCGGCGACCCACAGCACGCGTCGCTGTAATCGCTACGCTGTCACAGGCTGGGCGAGGACACGCGCGACCGCCTGTTCCAACTCGTCGACCGTCACCGAGCGGATGCACTTCTTCTGCATCGCGATGCAGGTCTCCAGCCCGCAGCCGAAGCACTCCGGCTGGTGGTAGACGATCTGGTTGCGGTTGCCGGGCGGAAACCAGACGCCGGGCAGGTCGCGCGCGCCGAAGACGCAGACGCAGGGCGCGCCCATGGACGCGGCAAGATGTTTCGGCCCTGAGTCCGGCCCCAGGAAGACCGCGGCGCGAGCGAAGACGGCAGCGGACTCACGCGGCGTCAGCTTGCCTGCAAGATTCACCTTCGCGCCGAGCCACTCCTGTGCTGCATACTCGCAGGTTGCGGCATCGTCTTGCGCGCCGGCAACGACCAGAGCGTGCGCCGGATAGCTGCGGTAGAGACGCCCCAGCAGCGCGCGCCAGTTCTCCTTCTCCCAGTCGTTCGACTGCATCTTGCAGCCCGGCGCGCAGACGATCAAAGGCCTTCCCGCGAGTGGCGCCAAAGCAACCTGCGCCGCCTCCTTCTCGGCTGCGTTCAGATTCAGGTCCCAGTTGGCAAGGTCTTCGGGATGGGCATCGCCCAGCTCCGCGATACTCCTCGCCAGCCGCGTTGCCTCGGATTCGTAGAGGCCGGTTGCGGGATCGAGACGATGGGTCAGCTCCCCTTGCTTCGCCGGCAGGCCAATGATGTGGCGCACTCCGGCGAGCCGGAAGAAGATGCGGTCTCGGCGGACGTTGCTCCAGGGGCGCAGCGGCATGAGGTAGATGAGCCGGTCGGGGGCGAAGCGGCGAATCAGCCATGCGAGACGCAGCAGCTCGCCAGCCCGGCGGGTGCCAACCGTGTACCGCATGTAGCCGTGGACCAGGCCGGTGCCGCTCAGAACATCCGCGGCCGCAGGCGCCTTCGAGTTCACGGGAAAGTTGGTGAGCAGCACACGTTGCGCCTTGGGATACACGCGCGCGATGAGATGCAGGCACGGGAGCGCGGCGACCGTATCGCCCAGGCTGCCCAGGCGATAGATCAAAACTTTGCGGACCGCAGAATCGGCTGAATCGGATGCCAAGCAGTTTTCTTTCCCGGCAGGATATCGCGAGCAGGGCGACCCCCCGATAATAATGGATGCGCGCGCGCATCTGACATCGCGCACACCGCACCCGCATGTGCGGCCCCGGAACTGTGTGCACCATGCACAACATGCGCGAAGGGCTGATACAGTTTGTGTGGGCCGGTCTGGTTCTCTTTCTGCCCCACTCGCAATGCTCGACGCTCTCCAGATAACCCGGCTGCACGATGACGCCACGCTGCGCTGGCATCGCAACGGGCCATCCGCGAACAGGCCCTCCGCGGACGAAGCGCGCGTCTTAATAGCCGATGCGGCAGTCCACGCGACGGCACACGCGCATTCGTCCACCGATCTCGAGGAGCTTGTGCTCGCGCTGCACCGCGCCAACTACGACCTGTGGCACGAGGAGGACAAGGCGCGCGACCCCGACGCAACCAACACGGACATCGCCAGCTTCAAGCGTGCCATCGACACCACCAACCAGGCGCGCAACGACCTGATGGAGGCCCTGGACAAGTTGTTACTTGCCGCCGCCGGGCAACAGAACCAGACTGCGCCGCTGCACTCGGAGTCGCCCGGGCTGATTCTGGACCGGCTCTCCATCCTTGCGCTCAAGCTCTACCACACCGCCGAAGAGAGCCGCAGAGCAAGCGCGTCGGGCGAACACCGTCAGAGGAATATCGAACGGCTGCAGCTTCTTGAGGAACAGCGCGAGGACCTTGCGGCTTGTCTCAACACGCTCTGGACCGAAGTGCTTTCAGGCAAACGCCGCTTCAAGCTCTATCGCCAGTTGAAGATGTATAACGATCCTGACCTGAACCCCGCAGTCTATTCGCACAAAGCTGAAGCACACGCGCACAAAGCCGAGGCGCAGGCCGGCAAGCCGAGTTGACCTTCTCGCCAAGTGTGGGTATAAAACCGGAACAAGCTCCAGCCGATAGAGTGCGGGTGTGTAAATGAGCATCCAACAGGCAGGGACTAAGCAACATGACTGCCATTCGGCATCTTGACTTCAACCGGCGAACCAACCCGTCCAACTGACGAAGCAGACAGGGACAGTAGAAACCTCAATGAAGACGGCCTCCTCCTCCTCCGGCAAACGTCCGCGCACGCTCGCCGGAACCACATCCAAATCCGTCGATGCCGCCCGCAAGCAGACACTGGCGCATTACGAGTCGGCCCTCCGCCTGATGCAGGAGGGCAAGTACGAGAAGGCGCACGCAGCCTTCAATCAGATGCTGGCCGCCAGCCCCGCGGACCTCGCCGAGCGCATCCGCATGTACATCAATGCGTGCCTGCAGCAGATCTCTAAAGGCAAGAAAACCTTCGCCACCGACGAGGAGCGATACGACTACGCCGTCTCGCTGCTGAACGAGGGCCACTACGAGGATGCAAAGACGCACTTCAAGCGGATCATCGCGGAGAACGAAAGCGCCGACTACGCCTTCTACGGGCTGGCCGTGCTGGCCAGCATGACCGGCGATGCGCAACACTGCCTCGAACACCTGACCGAGGCGATCCGGCTGAACGCGAAGAACCGCATCCAGGCGCGCGCCGACTCCGACTTTCAGGACATGGCCGACGACCCCCGCTTCACCGAGCTCCTGTATCCGGAGATGTAGCAATTGGGTTCGTGCGCGGTGGGCGTTGCAAAGATGCATTTAGACTGACACGAGCCAGTGTCTTCCTCCCTTCAAGCCGCCCCTCAATCCACATCCCAACCTCCCAGGATGCTTCGCGTCGTCGCCATCGGCGGAGGCACCGGCCTCTCCACCCTGCTGCGCGGCCTCAAGCAGTATGTTCCTGCGCCGGCTGCCTCGCGCCGGGCCGGCGATCCCGGACGTCCGCGGCCTGACTCGCGCCGGGCGGTCGACGCTGCAGCTGCCTCACGAACCAGCGACGCGCCCACGCCGCAGAGCGCCCCGCCGCTTCCCGGCCTCATCCGCGACCTTGCCGCCATCGTCACCGTCACCGACGACGGCGGCTCCTCCGGCCGCCTACGTCAGGACCTCAAGATGCTGCCGCCGGGCGATGTGCGCAACTGCATGGTCGCTCTCTCCGAGGACGAGCACCTGCTCGCCAAATTGTTTCAGTATCGCTTCGAGCATGGCGACCTCGAAGGACATAGCTTCGGCAATCTTTTTGTCGCGGCCCTCTCCAACATCACCGGCGATTTTGCCCAGGCGGTGCAGATGTCCTCGCAGATTCTGGCCACGCGCGGCAGAATCTATCCCGCCACCAACGTCGATGTCACCCTGGCCGCCCATATGGACGACGGCTCCATCGTGCGCGGCGAGACCTCCATCACCGCCAGCCCGCACCGCATCCTGGAGCTGCGCCTCGAGCCCTCCGGCGCGCCACCGCTCCCCGGCACGCTGGACGCCATCGCCAACGCCGACCTCATCACCCTCGGTCCCGGCTCGCTCTACACCTCGCTCATCACCAACCTGCTGGTGCGCGGAATTCCCGAAGCCATCGCCGCCTCCAAGGCCACGCGCGTCTACGTCGGCAACCTCATGACCCAGGCCAACGAGTCGCTGGGCCTCACCGCTTCGCAGCACATCGAGAAGATCATGCAGCACTGCGGCGATTCGCAGTTGAAGCTCTTCGACTACGCGCTGATCAACACCGCGCCCATCTCTCCCGCGCTGCTCGAACGTTATGCGCGCGAGGGCCAGCTCCCCATCGAACCGGATCTCGACCGCATCCGCTCCCTCGGTGTCGAACCCATCGCGGGCAACTTCGTGCACGAAGGCGAGCTGCTGCGCCACGATCCCGACCGCGTGACGGGAGAGCTGGTGCGGCTGGGTCTGGCCGGACTCGCAACCGCATGAAGCGTTCCGCGGAGTTACCGAGTTAGCCCACAGCGGCCCAATTGCCTTATACTGGGTTCGGTTCCTCTCACTAAAAAATGACAACTCCTGTGTTTGGACCGGCGATGGTCGACTCCGCCGATCTGGTCGTCCCTACCCTCGGAACGGCAAGGATCGACTCTCCTCTCGGAGAGCAGTTGAACCAGCGCGTCAAGTCCTTCCACTATGCGGAGGAGTCCGACCGCGTGCTGCTCGACGACACCCTCTCCGGGCTGATCGCGCGCGATCGCGCTCCGGCAGACCTGCCGGGCTTTGAGCCGGCAGGTCCGCGCCGCAAGATTTACTTCGACCCATACAAGTCGCGGGCCGGCATTGTGACCTGCGGCGGGCTTTGTCCCGGCCTCAACGATGTCATCCGCGGCCTCACCCTCGAACTGTGCCAGCGCTACGGCGTGCAGCATGTCTACGGCTTCTGTAACGGCTTTCAGGGCTTCATCGCCAAGTTTCGCCGCTCCGTAATCGACCTGACCCCGCAGAGTGTCTCCAACATCAATGAGCTCGGCGGCACCATCCTCGGCTCCTCGCGCGGCGAGCAGGACCCAGGCGCCATCGTCGATTGCCTCGAGCAGATGGGCATCAACCTTCTCTTCGTCATCGGCGGCGATGGAACAATCCGAGGCGCCATGTCGCTCGTCAAAGAGATCACGGCGCGCGGCGACAAGATCGCAGTCGTCGGTATTCCCAAGACCATCGACAACG
>Ga0182018_10003400_pt1 | contig 14351 bp, 18 predicted proteins | sample 812P2MmetaG_FD_120490 | JGI IMG/M metagenome (GOLD analysis project Ga0182018, IMG submission 120490) | Permafrost microbial communities from Stordalen Mire, Sweden - 812P2M metaG | ecosystem: Environmental > Terrestrial > Soil > Wetlands > Permafrost | place: Sweden: Stordalen | collected...
ATCCTGCGGCTGCTCAACCGCGCGGCGCTGCCAGGTCTCGGAGGCGAGTTGCAAGAGGTCGACCTGCCCGGCGGGCTCTTCTCCGCTCCCGCCATCTGGACCAACGGCTCGAACAACGCCTGGATATTCCTGGGCTTCAGCAGCGAGGTCGTGTCGTACCAGGTGAAGACGAACTCGTCGGGCGTCAGTCAGCTCGGCAGCGTCTGGCAGGCGAGTCCCGGCAACACCTCGGGTCAGGGCTCGTCGCCGGTCGTCGCCAACGGCATCGTGTTCGTCGCCTTCGACGAAGCGCTCGTCGCGCTCGACGCAGTCAATGGAAAAGAACTGTGGAGCAGCGCCCTCCAGAGCGCGCACGGCAACATTGGCTCGATTCACTGGCAAAGCCCGATCGTGGTCAACGGTTCGGTCTACTGCTCCGATGAGAGCGGTAATCTCACAGCGTATTCTCTGAGGTAGTGCGATGCGACACTCATATTCTCCACCCATGGGCAGAGCGTTTTCAACGGCGGCCCTCTTAGCCGGGCTGCTCGTTGCGGCGCTTCATCCCGCCTTCGCGACGAATTGGCCGCTCTTCGGGTTCGATACGGCGCGCAGTGGATTCAACTCTGACGAACGCACGTTGACCGTCGGCAACGTCCATCGCTTGCACAAACGCTGGCAAGTTTCGCTTGGCGCCGTTGCTGATTCGACGCCCATTCTGCTCGAACACGTTCGGATCGGGCGCGCAGAGATGCCGATGCTCTTCCAGACGAGGCTCGACGGCGTAACGCTCGGCATCGAAGCGACGACCGGCAAGATCGTCTGGCGTTTTAGAACGCACGGTTCGACCGTCACCGATTCCACACCGGCGGCAGACCCGTCGGGAACCAGTATCTACGTCCCCGGCATCGACGGCATGGTACATAAGCTCTCCGCAGCAACCGGCCGCGAGGAACGTGCACCGGGATTTCCCGTGCGCATCACGCTCTTGCCCTTAACCGAGAAGGACGCCTCGCCGCTCAACGTCGCCAACGGATACCTCTATGCAGTCACGTCAGGTTATAACGGCGACGCACCGCCCTACGACGGCCACCTCATCGCCGTCGAGCTGAGCACCGGCAAGACGACCATCTTCAACTCGCTCTGCAGCACGTATCGCAAACTCGTCAAAGCGCATACGTGCGCGCAGCAGCGATCGGGAATTTGGGGGCGCGGGGGCGCGGTCGTGGACCCGGATTCGTCGATGGACGGGCGCATCTACGCCGCCACTGGAAACGGCCAGTTCGATGCAGCCCATGGCGGCGATAACTACGGCGACTCGCTCTTGTCGCTCAGTGCCGACCTTTCAAGCCTGCTCGGCAGTTACACGCCTACCAATTATAAGCAACTCCAGGAAGGCGATACCGATTTGGGAAGCTCGTCGCCGGGGATTTTGCCGGATCAAGCGAGGAGCCAGACGCCGTACATGATCGTGGAAGGCGGCAAGGACGCGATACTCAAGCTGCTCAATCGCGCCGCGCTGCCCGGCGTCGGAGGTGAGCTGCAGCTCGTCGATCTGCCCGGCGGCCTCTTCTCGGCTCCCGCGGTCTGGACCGATGCATCGAACAACGCCTGGATATTCTTGGGATTCAGCAATGAAGTGACGGCGTATCGGCTCAAGACGAACAAGGCCGGCGTTAGCGAACTCGCCGGCATCTGGCAGGCGAGCCCGGGGAGCAGTTACGGTGAGGGTTCGTCGCCGGTCGTCGGCAACGGCATCGTCTTCGTTGCGTTTGACGGCGCGATCGTCGCGCTCAACGCACTTAGCGGGAGCGAGCTTTGGAGCAGCGCCGACCGCAACGCCGGCGGCACGATCGGTGGAATTCACTGGCAGAGCCCGATCGTGGTCAACGGCTGGGTCTACTGCTCGGACCAAAACGGTAAGCTTACTGCGTACTCATTGAGCAGCGATCGCCGCAGCGTCCTATATCGAGGCTAACGCGCGATCGAGGCTTTTCCGCTGCTCGACCGAGAGCGGTTCCTGCGGCGGCATCGTGCGCTCCCATTCGGGCTCGCCGCGCTGCGCTGCGATAAGATAGCGCATTGCGCCGACGAGGGGTACGCCGTCGAGCGCTGCCCGACGGCGATTTAGCTCCGAGGCTTGCGCCTCGTCTCCGCTTTCGAAGACGTTCTTCGCCAACCGGGGCCACAGCGCAACGCTGCCCGAGATACATCCGGCGGCGCCGCGCCTTTTCGCTTCCGCCAGATCGCTCTCCGAGCCGGGAAAGATCGAGAATCCGGGACGGCGGCAAATGATTTCGGATTGCAGACACTCGTCGTTGGAGCTGTCTTTCATCCCAAAGATGCGGTCGCCCGAGGCTTCGACGAGCCGATCGACGAGATCGGCATGCAGCGCGACTCCGCTCATCCGGGGGAAATTGTAAAGTAGCACGCTCTTGCGCGGCAGCTTCGCGCGCGCGAACAGAGCGTCGAAGAAGGCGGCGATTCCGTCGTCGGATGCTTCGCGATAAAAAAAGGGCGGCATGATCAACGCTGCGGCGAAGCCGCAATCGAGCGCAGCGCGCGTCAGTTCAACGGCGTCGTCGAGCGCTGCAGCGCCGGTCCCGGCCATCATTCGCGCCATCGGCAGGCCGCTCGACGCAAGCAAACGCATGTAATGCACGCGTTGCTCGACGCTCAACGACATTGCCTCGCCGGTCGTTCCAAGAACGTTGATTCCGTCGCAGCCGTTTTCGAGCAGATCGCGATAATACGGGATCGCTTTAGCGGCGTCAGGTTGAAAATCCGCGGCGACGGGCGTGAGCGCCGCGGCCCAGATTCCGCGTATGGCGCTCATCGCGGCGCGAAGGCGTTCTTGAGAAAGAAGGCGACGTTTGCGGGGCGCTCGGCCAAGCGGCGCATCAAATACGGAAACCAAAACGAGCCGTACGGCACCGAGAGTCGCACGCGATATCCGCGCTCGATCAGGCCGCGCGCCAGCGGCTCGGCGATGCCGTAGAGGGTTTGAAACTCGAAGCGGCCGCGTTTGGGCAAGCCGCGGACTGCAGCGAACTCTTCGATGCGAGCCACGATCGCTGCATCGTGCGTCGCGATGGCCGTGTAGCCGTCGTGCGAAAGCGCGAGCTGCGCGAGCTTCATGTAGTTTTCGTCAACGTCACGCTTGTGAGGGAAGGCGAGCGAGGGCGGTTCCAGATAGGCGCCTTTGACGATGCGGACGTTCGGCGCGAACGGCAGCATCGCGTGCAGATCCGACTCGCTCCGATAGAGATACGATTGCAATACGAAGCCGGCGCAGCCGTAGCGCTCCCGGAGAGCGCGATGAATCCGCAAGGTCGGGTCGACATAACTCGATTGTTCCATGTCGAGCCGCACGCTGTTATTTGTCGCTCGCGCCTGCGCGGCGATACGCGATGCATTTTCGAGCGCGAGTTCGGGGCTGATATCCAGGCCGACGTGCGTTAGTTTAAAGGCGACGTTGGCATCGAGCTTTTCCTGCGCAAAGGCCTGCAGGAGCCGGCAGTACTCGTCGGTCACACCACGTGCTTGCGCGGCATCGCGAATACTCTCGCCGAGCAGCGTCGCCGCGACCGAGAACCCCCGCCGGTTCGCCTCGCGCGCAACCGGCAAGAAATCCGCGATGCTCTCGCCCGCGACGAAACGCCGCGCGCCGAAGCGCATGCCGTAGCGAGTCACGCCGCGGCGCACGATCGGATTGTCGGCGGCCGCCAAGATTGCCGTTCGCAGGGGACGATCCAGCAGTTCGCTCACACCTCGGGATCCTTCGACTGCGCTCAGGATGAAACCGGTTGGATGCAGAAGGGCGCCTGGTGAAGCTGCCCTGGGTTCTTATCGCGGCGATTCTCGGGTCGGCGATGTCCTTCATCGACAGCACGGCGGTCAACGTGTCGCTACCGGTACTTCAGCGCGAGCTTCACGCCACAAACGGCCAGACGCAGTGGGTAATCGAAGGTTACGCGCTCTTCCTCGCGGCGCTGATTCTGCTAGGCGGAGCGCTGGGGGACCTCTACGGGCGCCGCAAGGTCTTCGCGTGTGGCGTCGTGCTCTTCGCGGCGGCTTCCATCGCGTGCGCGCTCGCCGGCAGTATCGAGACGCTCGTCGCGGCGCGCTGCATCCAAGGGATCGGGGGGGCACTACTGACGCCCGGCAGCCTGTCGTTAATCAGCGCCGCCTACTCGGGAGAACAGCGCGGCCGCGCGATCGGTCTCTGGTCGGGTTTCTCGGCCTTGACGTCGGCCTGCGGGCCGATTATCGGCGGCTGGCTCACGCAGGAGTTTTCGTGGCGCTACGTCTTCGTGATTAACATCCCGATTGCGATCGTAGTGCTCGCCGTACTCCAGTTGGGAGTTCCAGAGAGCCGCGACGAGTCGGCCGATCGGCGGATCGACGTCGTCGGCGCGACACTGGCGACGCTCGGACTCGGTTTGCTGGTCTACGGACTCATCGCGATGAACGCCGGACGCATCACGGCCGAAGCGCTCGGCACCACGATCGTTGGGGCCGCGGTACTCTGCGCCTTCGTTCTTTTCGAGCGGCGCACGCCCGACCCGATGGTGCGTTGCGATCTCTTCGCTTCGCGAGATTTCAGGGCCGCCAATATCTACACGTTCTTTCTCTACACCGCGATCGGCGGCAGCCTCTACTTCGTGCCGTTCGTACTCATCAACGTCCATCATTACTCACCCACGCAGGCCGGCGCCGCGCTCCTGCCGTTCATCTTCATCATGGTCGTGGCAGCGCGCTGGTCCGGTGGCCTGGTCGCACGGATCGGCCCTCGCAAGCCGCTGATTCTCGGGGGGATCATCGCTGGTTTTGGATTCTTGGCCTTTGCATTGCCCGGAAGTGACGGGTCCTATTGGACGACCTTCTTTCCCGCGGCGACGATCCTGGGATGCGGAGGCGCGCTCTTCGTCGCGCCATTGACGACGACGGTGATGAACTCGGTTCCAGTCGAACACTCGGGCGTCGCGTCGGGGGTCAACAACGCGGTCGCGCGAACTGCGGGACTGATCGGCGTTGCGGTTCTCGGCGTCGTCGTTACAACCTCGGCTTCGTACATCGGCGGATTTCGCGGCGCTATGATCGCGTCGGCGCTTCTCGCCTTCGCTGCGAGCGGCGTCGCTGCGAAAGGCTTCGCCCGTTTCGAACCCTCAGCGCCGGCGAGCGGGTGAACGGCTAGCCTTCTTCTGCAAAGCGCCTTAGCGCGGCCAGATCGTCGAGCGCGGCAGCTAAGCTGCGGCCGGCGATCTGATCCGCGAGCGAGCGAATCGCGGTTGCGTGCTCGAGTCTGGGGCCAAACGCTCTGGCAATTACTACGGCGATCGGAATAACGCCGAGTCCGAACAGCGCGTTGGCCACAAGCCACGCCGGGCTCGCGACGGCGTAGATATCGATGCCGAAGAGCCCGCGCGTCGCGACAATTAGAAGCGGCACCCACATCAGCGGAGCAAAGAGTAGCGTTCCCATCGTCGCCCGAATACGAGCAAGCTTAAGGCGTTGCACGCGATCTTGGATGGCGACGACCGGTTCGTCGTAATCCAGGCTGCGAAGTTCGAAAACCTGACGCACCCCGGCAACGGCCAGCGCGATCGCGTAGACGTCGAGCATTGCCGCGGGAATAAAGAATCTCGGCTCATGTACGTGATCGGCTGCGAACCAGCCCAGCAGAACGATACCGATCAGGTTGACGATCAACTCGAAGGCGGTTCCGCCCGCAAGCCGCTTCAGCAACGTATCGGCCTTACGGAGGTTCCACTGTGCGAAGAGCAGCGTGTTGAGACGACTGCTTGCCTCGAGCTTCCGATTGCTCTCGTTCCAAAGGTGTTTGAGTTCTTCGAGTTCCATGGCGTTCTCCGTTCGTTAGAGGTTAACGCGTCGCGATGTCGCGCTTGAGGCGTTGTTTAATTCGGCCGATTTTCGTGGCGACGTTCGTCTCCGAGATTCCGAGAATCGCAGCGATTTCGGCGTACGAGTTATCGTCGAGATAGAGGAGCATCAGAGCGCGATTCAGCTCGTCGAGCTCTTCGATAAACTCGCGCAGGAGCGCGAGGGCATCGTCGCTTCGCGCGTCCGGCGGTGACGGGAGCGTTTCGAGGATTGCGGGTTCGGCGGGCTCGACGTTCCTGGTTTTGCGCAGCTCGGTCCTACGAAATGAGATGGCGACGTTGACCGCGATCCGGTACATCCAGGTCGAGAAGGCGGCACGCTCGTCGAAGCGGCCGTAGCCGCGCCAGAGCTGCGCGACGATCTCCGCGACCAGGTCCTCGCGGCCCGCGGGGTCGCGGCAGTACGCGCCGGCCACCTTGACGAGAATTCCGCGGTGCCGGTTGAGGCGATCGACGAAAGCGGTCTGCGCGTCGTTCGTTCTCATTTCAGCTGAGTTAGTCGCTCGGGCCGCCTACAAAATCACACTTCGAGCTGCGAGAATGCTCTCTCGAGATCGCCGATAAGATCGCTCGTGGATTCGAGGCCCACGCTGAAGCGCACCAGGCGGTGGTCGTACGCCGGACGGCCGGAAGCGTGTCCGATCGTGTACGCTACCGCAAGGCTAGTCGTTCCTCCCCAGCTATAGCCGATTTCGAAGAACTGCAACGCGTCGACAAAGGCCCCAACCGCTTCGCGCGTTGGTCCCGGCCGCAAGACGATCGAAAAGACGCCCGACGAGCCGAGGAAATCACGCGCGTAGAACTCGTGGCCCGGGCAAGACGGGAGCGCTGGGTGGAGCACTCGTTCGACTTCGGGGCGATCGTCGAGCCAGTTGGCAATCGCCAGCGCCGAGCGTTCGATCGTATCGAGACGTACGGCAAGCGTTTGCAGTCCGCGCAGCGCGAGACTGCAGTCGTCGGGCGAGACGGCAGCGCCGATCACCTGCCGGGCATCGCCGAGACGGCGGTAGAGCGCCTCGTCGCGTACCGTCACCGACCCGAGCAGCACGTCACTATGGCCGCCGATATATTTGGTGATCGCCTGCATCGTGACGTCAACGCCGTGCGCGAACGCGTCGAGCAACACTCCCGCCGACCATGTATTGTCGAGTGCGACCAATGCGTCGCGCTGATGCGCCACCGCAACGATCGCCGGCAGGTCCTGGACTTCCATCGTGACCGAGCCGGGGCTTTCGGTCCAAACCAGACGCGTTTTTTCATTGAACAGGTCGCCGATTTCGGCGCCGATCGTCGGATCGTAAAAGGTCGCGGTTACGCCGAATCGCGCGAGCAGCGACGTGGTGAGCTGCCTGTTTGGACGATAGACGCTCTGAGGAACCAGAATATGGTCGCCCGCTTTCAACAGCGCAAAATCTACGAGCGAGATGGCGGACTGTCCGCCAGGCGTGAGGATCGTGTGTCGCCCCGATTCGAGCTCGCAGATGCGCGCGGCAAGTTCGAGCGACGTCGGCGTTCCGTAGAGGCCGTACGTATACCCTGCGCGCTCCTGGTCCCAGTCGTCGGTGACGCTGGCCGCGTTGGCGAAGAGCGTCGTCGAGCCGCGGTAGACCGGCGTCGCAAGCGAACGATATCCCTGCGGAATGCGCGTTTGGGAGTGCAAAAGCCGCGTGTGCCAGGTGCTCATAGGGCGGCGCTTTCATTTAAGCGGCGTGCAAGCCTCTTGGATGCTTGAGGCGATTGGGCGCAGAACTACCGGCCGATGGAAACTCAAGCCCCGGGCTACGCCGACGGCAATCCGCAGGATCGCATCCAGTTTTTCGACGCGAAAGTGATTCTCAAGCCGGATTTCTTCGCGACGGTCCGTGGTTTTAAAATGTTTAGCGATCTCGTCGCGGAGGCGGCCGGCAAGGTTAAGGGAGTTACCTACAAGCCGGCCAATCTCGCCAAAGCGAGGCCCCGTATCAGGGAGGTCATGTTCCTCGATACGGCCGACTTCCGACTTTACAATAACTCGTTCATCTTGCGGCGCCGTAACGACTACCAAGACGGCTTCCCCACGAGCGATCCCGAGATCGTCTTCAAATTTCGCAACACCGATATGCAAAAGACTTCCTCAACCGACGTGCGACCACAAATCGCCGGCCCGTATCGGACGAAGTTTAAGGCCGAAGCGCTGCCCCTCAAAGATGGTCCGGGCGGGTTCCGGCTTTTGTATTCGCACAACTGTATTTTTCCAATAAGTTCCGTGCACGGGGCCGACCGCACGAACCTGCGAGTCATCGCGAAGGCGCTTCCCGCGATCGCCGGTCTCGTCGGCGACCTGGAGGAAAGAGTCGAGTTGGTGAACTCAACCCTCGTCGAAGAGGTGCTGATGGATCTCGGACCGATCGACTTCGGTAAAGGCATGACGACGAAGTCGAACATCTCACTTTGGCGTTCGCTCGGCGACCATCACGTGATGTGCGGCGAGTTCGCCTATCAAGCGAGGTTCGACCGGCGCGAGGACGTGCATCAGGTAATCAAGCAACGCGTCGAAGAGCTGTTCATCAAGCTGCAGCAGGTTGCAACCGGTTGGCTCTTGCTCGGAACGACGAAGACCGGCCTGGTCTACCAATTGAAAGGCAACCCGCCCCAAAGCCATGAGTGAAATTTCAATACCGCTGAGTAAAGTTTCAATATCGTCGATCTTTGGCGTATTTCTGCAGATTGGAGCGACGAGCTTCGGCGGCGGAGTCGTGGCCTATCTGCGCAGCGCGCTGGTTACTAAAAAGAAGTGGTTGACCGATGTCGAGTTTCTCGAGCTGATGTCGCTGAGCAACACGTTGCCCGGCTTGAATGCCACGAACATGGCGATTCTTGCGGGCCAGCGCTTGCGCGGAACGCCTGGCGCAGTCGCGGCAATGCTCGGAATGTGTTTGCCGGCCCTGATTCTGATGACCGCCGCCGGATTCGCGTACGGCGCGGAAGGGAGCCGGCCGTTGGTCACGGCGATGCTCCGCGGCGTCGCAGCGGCGGCGACGGGGCTGATCGCGGCAACGTGGTATCAAATCGGAAAGAAGACGGTGAAAGGCTTCTACGAAGCCTTCTTCATCCTAGCGGCGATCCTCGGCATCAACTACTTCAAGCTTTCGGTGCCGGTCGTGCTGCTCTCGGTCGGCGCGCTCTCGATCTTTGCCTTCCGCCCGCGTAAGCCCGGCGACCACAGGAAGGAGGAGCACGCATGGATCAGATCCCTGCAATAGCGCGCGTATTTGCGTACCTATCGCTGCTGACGATCGGCGGCGGCATGGCGGCCTTTCCCGAAATGAAAGTTCTGGTCACCGAAACCCACCGCTGGCTCACGTATCCGCAGCTGATTCATATCTATAGCGTCGGCCAAATGTCCCCCGGCCCGAACATGATGATGGTTGCGACCATCGGCGAACGCGTCGCCGGGATCCCCGGCGCGCTGGTCGCCGCGTTTGCTTTCTTTGTGCCGACCGGCATCTTAACGTTAGCCGTCGGCGGCCTCTGGAAGCGGCTCGAGCACTGGCCGTGGCGGGCGTCCATTCAAAAAGGGCTAGGACCGGTGGCGATTGGTCTTGCCGTCGCCGGCCTCATCACGTTCGGCAAAACCGCGGTCACCGGCTGGGTAACTGTGGCCGTTGCGCTCCTCGTGTTCGCGGCCACGATGCGCACGCGCCTCAACCCCGCGATGTTGATTCTCGGAGGAGCGGTCGTCGGCGCGATCGCCCTGCGGTAACGCGCTTGCCTTCCGCACGTCCAAAAGGATTGAACCGGGGCTAAATGGGTACGCGTTCGATATGAAGATATATACCCCGAAGAAATGGCCTCTTTCCGGATTGAACGGCATCTCCGATGCCACTCTCGAGATGCATTTCTCGCTCTACGAAGGCTACGTCAAAAACACAAATCTGTTGAACGAGCGCCTGGGCGCGATCCGGGAGGCCGGTAAAGCCTCTGGGGCAGATCCGGCATATGCCGAGCTGGTACGTCGTCTGGGTTTCGAGTACAACGGCATGCGCCTCCACGAATACTACTTCGATAATATGGCCAAGGCGCCGGGCGAGATCGGGACCGGCCGGCTCTATAACGGCCTCGGCGAGGCTTTCGGCGGCTTCGAAGAGTGGAAGAAAGACTTCATGGCTGTCGGCGGCATGCGTGGTATTGGTTGGGTGATCGCGTATTGCGATACGACAAACGGACAGATCACCAATCACTGGATCAGCGATCACGAGAATGGAAATCTGGCCGGCTTCGTTCCGGTGGTGGTAATGGATGTGTGGGAACACGCCTTCATCAAGGATTACAAGCCGTCCGACAAAGGTAAGTACGTCGAGGCATTTTTCGCCAACGTCGACTGGGGGGCGTGCGAGTCCAGGCTTCCGTGAACTGCTATTTCTTGCGGCACGGAATTGCCGTCGAACCTGACGAGTGGACCGGGCACGATTTCGACCGGCCCCTGACGCACGATGGGATCGAGCGCATGAAATGTGAGGCGCGTGCGATCGCCGATTTCTCGCTGCAGCTCGACGTTATCGTGACGAGTCCGCTGCTGCGCGCGCGCCAGACCGCCGAGATTGTGGCCGATCGCCTGAAACTACGCGACGAAATCGTCGAAGACAAACGGCTCGCCGACGGTTTCGATTCCAAACGGCTCTCCGCGATTCTCAGCGAGCACGATAACGCCGAGGCCATCATGCTCGTCGGTCACGAGCCGACGATGAGCGCCACGATCGGCCGGATCATCGGCGACGCGAATGTCGAGCTGAAAAAGGCGGCGCTGGCCGGTGTTGCGCTCTCGGATGCGTCCGCGACGCGCGGAACGCTCATCTGTCTAATTCCACCGAAAGTTCTCACGCAATTAGGGAAAGGTCGTAATCGATCGTGAGCGGCGAGTGGTCGCTGAAGCGTACCTCTTTATAAATGGAAGCACGCTGGACGTGGGGCACCAGGTCCGGCGTAATCATCTGATAGTCGATCCGCCATCCCAGGTTTCGTTCCCAGGCCGCCGGCCAGTTCGACCACCACGTGTACTGCTTTGCCTCCTGGTTGACGACGCGGAAGGCATCGACCCAGCCCAGGCGTTCGATCAGCGCGTCCATCCAGGCACGCTCTTCGGGAAGCGAGCCCGTGACGTGGCTGTTCCGAGCGAAGTTGTAGGTGTCGATCGGTTTGTGCGCGATGTTGAAGTCGCCGCAGACTATGTGAGCGCCGCCGGAATGCCGCAACTGCGCTAGCACCGCGAGCAAGCGCTCGAGGAACGTCATCTTGAAGGTCTGCCTCGCCGGGCCGCTGATGCCCGAAGGCACGTACAGCGACGCAACGGTCACGGCGCCGAAGTCGGCCTGCACGAAGCGTCCCTCGGAATCCATATCGTCCCAGCCCAACGAACGCCGCACGGAGACCGGCTCCCGCCGCGAGTAGAGCGCCACTCCGCTGTAGCCGCGGCGGCTAGCGTCGACGAAATACGGCGTAAATCCGGCCAGCGTTGTCGCCTCCGACGGAACCTGGTGCTCCTGTGCGCGCGTCTCTTGCAAACAAATTACATCGGCCTCTTCGGACTCGGCCCATTGAAAGAATCCCCGGCGTGCCGCCGAGCGTATTCCGTTGGCATTGAGCGAAATTATTCGCATCGGCGTGCCTTTTTTCGACGCCGCGACGGAGGCCTGTCGTGCTATCATGCAAGAGTGAAGACTCACCGGTACGAGACCTGCGTTCGGTGGGCTGCCGACGGCGAGGGCACGAAATCCTATCGCAGTTACTCGCGCAACTTTACGATTACCGCGCACGGTAAGGCCGATATCGCGGGTTCGAGCGATCCGGCGTTTCGCGGAGACGCGCTGCGCTATAATCCCGAAGAGCTTCTCGTCGCGAGCCTTTCCTCATGCCACATGCTCTGGTACTTGCATCTCTGCTCGGTCAACGGAATCACGGTCCTCGATTACCTGGACAAGGCAACGGGCACGATGGGGGAGGGAGGCGACGGCGGGCAATTCGTCAAGACGGAGCTTCGACCAAAGATAACGATCGCTCGCGGCGGAGATTCGGCGCGCGCACTCGCGCTGCATGAGGAAGCGCACGGCCTCTGCTTCATCGCCCGATCGGTAAACTTCCCCGTCGACATCGAGGCGGAAATTGCCGAGGAATAAACCGTTAGCCGAGCCGTCGGCTAAACAACAACTCGCACGCTTCATCTCGCAGTTTTCTCCGGAGATCGCAAGCCTCGCGCGAGCCGCCTTGTCAACCATGCGCGATCGGCTTCCGGGAGCGTTCGAGATGGTCTACGACAACGCGTACGCACTCGTCATCGGCTTCGGGCCCACGCCGCGGCCATCGGAGGCGATTTTTTCGGTTGTCATCCATCCGAAAAAAATAAGTCTCTGCTTTCTGTATGGTGCGCGCTTGTACGATGCCGAGCATCTGCTCCGGGGTAGCGGCAGCCAAGTAAGGCACATCCGTCTCGAGAGCGCCGCAACTCTCAAGGAGCGAGGCGTCCGCGCGTTGATGAACGTAGCCATCGAGAATGCAGTCACGCCCTTTGACGGTACGCGACGCGGCCAAACGATCGTTAGAGCGATTTCGAAGAATCGCAGGCCGCGACGGGTGATTTTATGACGAAACCGAGCCGCTATCCGTACTCCGAGACGATCGAGCGCCTATCCAAGGCGATTATCGATGGCGGAAACACGATCTTTGCGACGATCGATCAGGCGGCGGCCGCCCAGACCGTCGGCCTGCCCTTGCGCCCAACCACGCTGATCATCTTCGGAAACCCCAAGGGCGGAACGCCCTTGATGGACGCCTTTCCGCTCGTCGGCCTCGAGCTTCCATTGAAGCTGCTCGTGTGGGAAGGGGATGGCAACGTCAGCGTTGCCTACGTGACGATGTCCGAGATCGCCGCTCGATATGGTGTCGCCGGAATGGACGAGCGCATCGCGGCAATGGATCGAGCGGTCGACGGGCTAATAAATATGGTGGGTTAGCGGCCTGAGGCTGCCGCGCCTAGTGTTTGAGAAGAATGGCAAGCATGGTCGTGATCCATGTGACCACGATGAGCGATGTCATCCGCCACTGAAAACCGTCCAGCCGTCGTCCAAGGCCGTCCAGGCGAAGCTCGACCTGGCCGAATCGCGAGTCCACTTGCGCGAAGCGGGCGTCGATCTGCGCGAACCGCGAATCCATGCTCGACGCGAGGTCGCCCAAGCGCTTGTCGAGCTGCTCGTAGCCCCCTTCGAGGTGGGCCATCTGAACTTCCAGTGGCTGGCCGCTCATCGGTTCATTCTATCACGGCGCGGGAGAGCGGCGGAAAGACCGCCGCCGGGACGAAGCATTTTGCGTGCCCGAGTTACCCGACATCGCCCCCTACATGACCGCCCTCGAAGCGCGCATTGTGGGTCAGCGCCTCGAACGAATCTCCATCGTCAATCCGTTCGTCCTGCGAACGCAGCAGCCGCCCGCTGCCATTCTGCAGGGGCGCACCGTCCGCGAGCTTCGGCGCATCGGAAAACGCATCGCCATCGGATTCGATGGCGATTACTGGCTCGTGCTTCACCTGATGATCGCCGGGCGGCTGCATTGGAAACAAGCAGGCGCCGGCGCTGCGAACCGCGCGACGTTAGCCGTTCTGGACTTTCCAAACGGTTCGCTCGTCTTGACGGAGGCCGGCTCCAAGCGGCGCGCTTCAATACACATAGTCGGGGGCGAAGAGGCGCTTTACGACCTCGACCCGGGCGGCATCGATGTCCTTCACTGCGGCTTCGAAGCGTTCCGTAACGCACTATTGACCGAAAACCGCACGCTCAAACGAGCTCTGACGGATCCGCGCATTCTTAGCGGAATCGGCAATGCGTACTCCGATGAGATTCTTCACGCGGCACGCCTCTCTCCGATTGCGCTCACCCACAAGCTCACGCTCGAGCAGTGGCAGCGGCTCTTCGCCGCAACACAGGCGACACTGCGGCTCTGGATCGATCGTCTGCAAGATGAAGCGAAGCGTGACTTTCCAAAGCATGTCACCGCATTTCGCGAGGAGATGGCCGTGCACGGCCGCTACGGGAAACCGTGCCCCGCGTGTGGTGAAAACGTGCAGCGGATACGTTATGCCGACAACGAGACGAACTACTGTGCGCATTGCCAGACGGGCGGCAAGCTTTTGGCCGACCGAAGCCTTTCACGGCTCTTGAAATCCGATTGGCCGCGCACGCTCGACGAGCTCGAATCGCTTCGTCGCCGGACTATTTAGATGGATCTCCATGCCGCGAGCGCGCTCGCCGTCGTCTTCGCCGCCATCGTCGTGCTGGTGACGATCGCGAACCGCATCAACATTGCGTACCCGATCGTCTTGGTTCTCGGCGGCATCGCGATCGGTTTCATTCCGCACGTTCCCACCATCGAATTTCCCCCCGCTTTGGTACTGGTCGTCTTTCTGCCGCCGCTGCTCTATTGGGAAAGCGTCACGGCACCGAC
>Ga0182018_10003401_pt1 | contig 14338 bp, 17 predicted proteins | sample 812P2MmetaG_FD_120490 | JGI IMG/M metagenome (GOLD analysis project Ga0182018, IMG submission 120490) | Permafrost microbial communities from Stordalen Mire, Sweden - 812P2M metaG | ecosystem: Environmental > Terrestrial > Soil > Wetlands > Permafrost | place: Sweden: Stordalen | collected...
AGACGTTCAGGCCGGGACGAGAAAACGGCGCTCCAGCCGAACCAGAAAACGAGGATCGAACGGGGCCGTGGCCGGACAACTCATGCGCTTCAAACGGCGGACATCTTTACGCGTCACCGACACTGCACCCCGAGGTTCGACAACAGCGTGGTCAACACCGGGTTGCTGGCGCCGCCCGTGAACGGCACGACTGTCCAGGCGATCCCCGCCGGAGTGACCTCGCCATTCTGCGCGCCGTAGTAATTGAACCGGATATCGATGTCATTCTGGGCGAGGCCCTTGTGCAGCGCGGCCAGGTCGACCACGCCGGACGAACCCGCCGAGGCGGTGCACGATACGCCCGCCGTGACGTTGACGGCCGCGATGACGTTGGTCGCGACGATCGCTCCGGTGTCGCCGAGGTTGACGACCACCGGGATCGATACGCCCATCAAATAGAGCGCCAGCGTGGCGGCGGCGGTGGCCGTGCCGGTGAAGGTGATGCTGCCCTGCGCCGCGCTGCCGCCGCCGGCGTCCGCCAGCGGCCCGAGCCAGACCTCGCCGAACGGGTCCATCTTGCGATAGGCTGCGTATTTGAGCGCGAGCATCGAATTGACACCGCACAGAAGGTTGACCTGTGTCTGGTTGTACGCCTGCACCGCGATGTTCGCGGGCGCGGTGCCCGACGCGAGGATTTGTCCGATCAGCAGGGCGCGTTGATTTTGCGTCGCCGTGTTCGCCTGACTCGCGTCGAACTCTGTGTTGACGCCGGACGGCCGCCAGAACTGCGACGGGAAATACTTAAATGCGAGAGCGCCGCCGCTCATGTCACGATCTCCGTTTGAATTTCATCTGGAACGAGGGCCGGTTCGGCGGCCTGTTCGCCGGCGAACATCGCGACGTGCGGCTCGCCGTCCGCGATCAGCTCCCCGAGTGCGGCAGACGCCTCACGGCACATCGGTCCGCTTCGCGGCCCGATCTTCTCGGGCGCCGGCTCGATCGGTCCGGACTCCTGGGCTTCGGCGTGGCCGTCCGGTCCAATCCGCACCACGACGGGCGACATCGGGATCGGCGTCGCCGGCACGACATCCTCGTCGCGCAATCGGCGGTGCCAGAATTGTGTGTCAGGCACTTCCTCACCCAACGGCGACAAGCACCGGCCGTTCGGGGCGCGCACGACAAGCGGGCGGTCGCGGTCATCCTGCCGCGGTCCGGGTTTTACAAACATTATCACCTCATATTATGAGTAATGAGCATTTCCCAAATTGATACAACAGAGCCTTCGTTGTTCCAAAATTGATCTGTTGCACATATCACTGAATTGCCGTTTACTTGTTCGACCATTGTCTTCGGGGGGGAGGATTGGAGATGAACGCGAAAGTGATCTGGGCCTGCACACTCGTGGCGGTACTCCAAACTGGCCTCGGTGTGGCCTCAGCGTGTGACCAAAGGGTCGCGGAGATTAGCGCCCAGCGAGATGAGAAATACTCTGTTAACGTAACGTATATTGATAACCGAATTGAAATTCACGTCAGCAACAGTCGATTTCCCGACAGAGTCATACTTAATGCGGCGGGGAATGGCGAATTCGATATCAAACAAGACCTCACTGAGTACTTGACTCCCGGAGATAACACTCTGAGGATCCTCGGATATAACGAGGCTTATGGGAGGAACTGGCACGATTCCAACCCGGCAAGAATCGATTACGCCATCGTGACCGGCGGCGTCGCTTCAACGCCGGTAGCCAAGGTTTCATGTACGGGACCGGATAACCGAAGGCAGATAGAGGTTCAGTTTTTCAGCCACTCATATCGCATAAGGGTGCAGTAGCATGGCTGCACCGCCATCCGATCTCGGAGTCTTTGAACCCTTGGTTCGTGTTGGCGGGGTCCTCGCCGCTGCGGGAGTGGGGATTGTTAGCACTCTGTGGGGCACAAGGTGGAACACAAGTTCGGTTGGAGCGTTGATTCGCGTGGCTTGCATCGCAACGGTCGGGGCAAGTCTAGCGACAGCTGCTGCGTACGGTGAACTGGTGCCGCTCAAATCTTTGTCTCGGTTGATGTGGGTATGTGCATGCATCGCTCTTGTCACGATAATCAGCCTAATTATGATACGAACCGTGATGGGCAGGCCTCATCCCAACCGCAGTTATTTTTCAGCGTTTGGTTTCGTTGCAAACATCAGCGCTGTTATCGCAAGCTCACTGACGGTCATGTTTGGGGCCATGTTGGTTGAGCGCACAACTCTGAACCCGCCGCCAACGTCCGACAAAATTGTTATGGGCGGCGCCGCTAAAAGCAATGACAGCGTCATGCTTCGAGGAGTTGAAACGCCTCACGCCAGGATCCGCATCAAGGGAACCGGGGCCTGGGAATACAGCGTAGGTAGTTCTAGGGGAAACGTTAAGGTTGCCATTACGGCATCCGGCTGCGCCACAGAGCACGAAGAAGACATCGAATTTGAGCCGCCATCTGGCGGCAAGTGGGAACATACTACCGCGCCAATCTCGCGATCTTTTTCGGTTGATATCCCGGCAGAGAAACGGGTACCGGGATGCCTTATCGCAGTCACTGCCAGCGTTGTCACCTGTGCGCCGGATCCGGCGGTAACAGGAAATCCTACAGTCCTATGCTTCTTGGACGCCGATGTTAGCGCCAACCCTGAGCCCTGACACGTCTCCGCTTTACTCACAACGTCCAATCCCAGCTATTGCGGTTGGTCACTGACTGGCGCCCCATAAGTTGTCGCCGCCAACGGTAGGTTCGCGTACCACGACGACCCGAGTTGATTGCCGATGTCCCACCCCGCCGGCGGCGTGACGGTCGACAGATTATCGGTCACCGCGTTGGTGCTGCCCGGCAGCCCCCTCCCAATGGCCGTGGCGCCGCCGCTCGCCCCGAGGTTCATTCCACCATATGGATAAAACAGCAACAACGACGCCGCTGCATGGGTCGGCGCCGAGGCAAATGTCACCTTGACCTTGGTCGGCCCGACATAGACGCACGACGTCGCCGCGATCAGCGTCCCCGGCGACGCCACCGATCCGCCATCCATCAGCGACCAGCCGAAGCCGTTCGCCGCCTGCAACGGGATGACCAGGTCCGTCCCGGCATCGTGCGTCACCGTGACGATGTAGACCGTGCCCGATTGCTGGTAAACGTGGCTGATCACCGGCCCGCCGATCGTCGGCACGTCGGCCGGGATCGCCGAAATCGTGTCGCCTCCGGTCGAAGCCAGGATCGCCGACGCGGCGCCGATTGCCGCCCGTTGCCCGAACCTCTGATTGTCGGGCTGCGAGCGGTGGATCGAGTCGTTCTCCGCGTCCGTCCAGGTGCCGTCCGCGTTGCCCGTGGCACTGCGCGAGATGCTGTCGGAGGTCTGCGGCAGGGCGATCCAGGCGTTCATGCCCGACAGTTGCGTCAGGTCATGGTTTGACTCCCGTATCATTTGATTGCCGGGTTCTGGCGTGAAGTACTGGAACGGGATCGGATTCCACAGCAGCAGCGGGCACGCCGCCGCCGACTTGCCGACCCATCCCCGCATCAGCGCGGCGTATCGCTGCTGTGCCGCGTAGAATGTTGCTTTTTCAGAATAGCTCTTGCCGCTGTCGCTTTCGCTCCAAGGCCAGAAGATCGCCGCCACGTCGGCGAGTTCGGCGGCGGGAAGCGCGGTCACGTAGGACTGCGCCGTGGTGCCGTCCTGTCCGAGCGGCCATGTCGAGGGCGAGGCCCCGGTGTTGGGGTCGGCGAGGAACGATCCGTTGAACGGATCTCCGGCCGCCTGATACAGGCCCTCGCCGCCGATCAGGGTACTCCCCGGCGTGCCGAGAACGTTGCCGGCCAGTGCGCCGATGTACCATGCGATACCTTGCGCCATCATATGCCATGCGGCGTCTTCGTAGCCGTTGACCGCGTTGCTCTGGCCGTTGACCAGGATGTTGATGCCGCGCCGCGCGCCGCGGGCCCACCGCGCGGCGTACGACAGCAGGGTGGTAATGGCCGCGCCGGTCAGCGCCGAGGTCCACCACGCCGCCTCGTGGAACCAGCATTGCGCGCCGCCGCCCGAGGTCGTGTCGTGCAGCAAGGTGGCGACGCCGCCCGCACCGGCACCGTTGGTCAGGCCGGTCGCCACCTGGGCTCCATCCAGCCAGACATCGACCCCCGACCCCGACGCGTACGTGAGGATCAACGAGTGCGTGTGCCGGCGGGTCAGCGTCACGCCCGAAATGATCGTCTGACCGGGGCCGGGGAACAGGATCAACCGCCCACTCCCGGCGGAACTGTCCATCTGCACCACGGGCACGCTGCCGAAGGTCAGCAATGTCACCGGTCCGGTCGAGGGTTGCCGCCAGTTCGGCCGCGACCACACCAGAAACCAGGTCCACGGCAGCGCCGCCCCGAACGTCTGGGCGGGCAACCGCAGGCCTTGGTCAGGGTCCATCACCGGCAGGTATTGCCCGGACGACGGCAGAGCGTTTGGCCCGACCACCACGGTGTTGCGGCCGATCCCGCCGAGGATGCCGTTCAGCCGCGGCGTCGCTTGCGGCGCCGTTCCGCTGCCGGCGCCGAAGAACGGCACCAGCGTCCGGCTGTTGCCGGACTTGTCGGTCACCCCGCCGACCGCCGTGTTCCAGCCCGGCGCCGTGACGCCGCTCGATGTCACCACGCCGGCGTAGCTGCTCGCATCCCACCAACCGGCGAGGCCGGCCATGCCGGTCAGCGTGCCGCCCCCGCCGGGTGGCGTCACGACAGTCCCAAGCGGGCGCCAGGCGAGGTTCTTGCCTCCCCCAATGCCAAGCGATTTCCCCGGCGCGACGAGAAAGATCGTCATCAGGAAACCGTGATCGGCGGACCGACGATGGTGAACAGCGCGGCGCCGGACGCATAGCCGATCGCCCAACCATACCAGGTCCCGGCGGTCGGCGGCGCGTGCATGTAGGTGCCCCAATAGTTGCCGTTGAAATTACCAGCCCACCCATCGCTGAGCGCCGGCATCGGACTGGGCGCCACGGTCTGGCTGGTCGAAAACCCGATCGCCACGCTGGTTGGCGTGGTGCCGCCGGTGATCTGGAGGTTGTAGATATTACCGCTCGACCCGAGGGCGAGTGTCGTTCCATACGTGCCCCAGCTCGCCGTCGTACTCGGCGCCGATGCCGTGGTCCCGTTGGTTGTCGCGGTGAACGCGCTGGTGCCGCCCGAACCGACCGCCGCGACCTGGAAGTCGTAGCCGGTCGATGCGGTAAGCCCGGTAATGGTCGCCGCGGTCAGGGTGATTCCGGTGACCTTGGTCCAGGCGCCGCCAAGGCTCGTCACCCGGTATTGCATGGTATAGCTGGTTACCGCGCCGCCGCTCGATGGCGCGGTCCAGGTCAGCGGTGCCGTCGTGGTCGTGGTGGTGCCCACGGCGAGGCTGGTCGGCGTGCCCGGCGGCGCGACGGACGGCGCCGCTGTTATCGCGGTGACCGTCGCCGAATAGGCGCTGAGACCAGCGGAGTTCCCCGCGGCGACCTGCACATCGTACTCGCTGCTGTATGTCAGGCCGGTCAGCGTCGCGCTGTTGACGCTGGTCCCAGGCGCCGCCGTCCAGGTGCTTGTCCCGGTGAGCCGGTACTGCACCTGGTAGTAGGTAACCGCGCCGCCGCTCGATGGTGCGGTCCAGGTGAACGCCAGCGTCGTTGATGTAACCGCGCCGGCGGTCAATCCGCTGATCGCGCCAGGCAGCGAGACGCCGCCGCCGGATGCGGTGCCGACGCTCGCGAGAACCACGTTGCCCGCGCTGGACGTGAACGCCATGAATTTCGCATAGGCGCCCACGGGCAGGCCCGTTCCGCCATTGGTCGCGGTGACGCCGCCACCCCAGGTCACGGTGCCGGAGCCGGACGTGACGATTTCGCACTCGAACCCCGCCCCCATCAACGCGTAGTTCGGGGAGATCGTCACCCCGGCCGAGGTCACAACCAGGATTTTGCCGTTGTAGGTAGCGTCCACCGTGAGGTTGGCCATCACCTCCAGCACCGGCAGTTTGTACCCGGGAAGGTGGCCTTGCATCCAGGTCCACAGCGCCGCCAGCGTCTGCCGGGTCAGCACGTTGCTGCCCTGCCCGGTCAGGAACGTGTCGGTGTCGGAGGCGCCGCCGGCGGCGGTCAGCAGATCGATGGTCTCGGCATCCAGCAGGGTCGCCACCGTCACCGCCACGGTGCTGCCGCTCTGCCCGATCGGCACGGTGTCGGTCGCCCCGACCGAACTCACCACGGTAAGCGCCGGGATCCAGAACGCGTCGGCCGCGAGCGCCGCCGCCGCCTCTGCCTGGGTCAGCGCGGTGCCCGCGGTGGTCAGTGCCGACGTGGCGGTGCTGCCCGCCGTCGCCGCGGAACTCAGCGCCGTTTCCGCCACGCCCAGAGCCGAGGTGGCGGTCGTCACCGCCGAGCCAGCCGTGGTGCTCGCCGCGGCGGCGGTGCTCGAGGCGGTCGCCGCCGTCGAGGCAACCGAGGCGATCGAGGCGGTAACGCCGGCGTTGAAATTGGTGACCGTGATCGCGACGGTGCTGCCGTTGTGCCCGATCGCCACGGTATCGGACGGACCAACCGTGGTGACCAGGCCTAGTGCGGGGATCGACAACGCCACGGCCGCCGCGGAGGAAGCGGCGTTGGCGATCGCCATCGCTTCCTCCGAGTTGGCGAGCGCCGTGCTGGCGTTCGCCGTCGCCGTTCCCGCCGCCGCCAGCGCGGCCGTCGCGGTCGCCTGGATCGAGATGACGTCGGCCGCGACCGCGTCGTCACCGGTCGCGATGGTCATGACCAAAGGCTCGCGAAGCGAGGCGACGTCATGACGTGCCGAAAGGCGTCTGCCGAACTCATGTCCACTCGCTCCCGTCATCCCAATCGAATTCGCCCCAACGCGCGGCCGGCACGGCGGTCTCCTGTACGGTTATCGGTTGAGCGACATCCATTGGATCGTCGAGTTGAATTGTTTCGGTGACGTTGGTCAGCGGATCGCCGGTCGGAATGAATCCATCGGCATCGCTGATCGTCGCGTCGAAGCTCATCCGGAACATCCAGAACAGCCGCGCGCGGTCGAATGTCAGCAACTCGCCGCCGGCGTAATAAAGTCCGCGCGGGCCGCGTTCCGGGTCGATCTGCCAGTTGAGCAACGCGCGAAACATCGCGTACTTCATCCGCTCGACCTGACTGGCCGCGCGCTGCCCTCGGCGATCATGCGTGGCGTTGAACATGACGATCACGCCGATGGTTTCGGTGACCTCTTGCAGATTGCCGTCCATCAGGTCGTTGCTGCCCGGCTCATCCTCCAACGGGATCACGACGGCCGAGGGATAGGCGAGTTTGCCGGTCGTCGGATCGTTGATGGTGATGACGGTTTCGACCCCGTTTTCGAAGTCAGCCGCGCCGCCGACGCGCCCGCCCAACTCCGGGCACCAGGTCCGGAGTTGTTCAATCACAAGCGAAATGTTCATCCGCCGTGCGCGGCCTCGCCGGCGATCACCGGCTCATCCTCGACCGCCAGCGCCACGTCGACATGCACGCGGCCGGTCAGGTGGCCGGTCTGGATCAGCCGCGACACGATCAGGTTCGCCCGATCGGCGGCGGTGCGCGGATCGTCCTGCCACAGCCGCTCGGTTCGCTCGACGATATCGACGGCGGGATGTCGTCGCCCCAGGTAGGGTCCGATAATTTTGCGTCCGAGCATGGGCGCCACCGGAGTGACGGTCATAATTTCTTGCCTCGCTCAAATTTAAGTCCGCTCTCAATCGCCCTGCGCACGCGATCGGCCAGCCCATTCGCGATGACCTGATCCAGTGCCGGCCCCAGAAACGGGCGCGACAGCAGCACACGCGTTTTCGAAATCGCGCCGCGGCGCATCCGCAACGCCAGGCCTCCGACCGGCCCGCCGCGAGGATCCCGCTTGTCCGCCATCAGAGGCCCCGGCGGGTAATCCGCGCCATAATCATGTTCGCCCGGTTGTGCGTGTCGCCGCCGCCGCCTTTGGCACCAAGCGACAGGAACAGCGCGTAGAACTCGCTGGCACGAATGGTGACGCCTTCGCCATCCTTCCACGGCCGCGCCCGGATCGAGCGCGCCAGCTTGCCCGAGACGCTATGCGGCGGCTCTCCGGGTTTCGACGGCCCCTTGCGCGTTCCGGCCCGGATCATTGCCCGCGCCCGTGCCGCGACCTCGTTGCCGGCGGCGCCCATCACCGCCCGCACCTGGGCCTTGCCGGCGGTCACCGTCCAGCCGGGCGGCACCGTGATTTGTAGAAGGGCCATCAGGCTCTCTCTTCCAGTTCGCAATCCATCCGCAGAAAGCGTTGCCGACCATCGATCGGCATCACGCGCCGCACCCTGAATCGCTCGATCATGTTTGATTGATCGGGTCGTTTCGTGACCCGAAAGACAACGTGTGTGGTGTCGATCCAGTCGAGCCACCGGATGATGATCCGATGCGTCACCGGGGTATCGACCTGTTCGGCCGCGTAGAAGGTCACCGGCCCGACCGGCTGCACGTCAGCGCGCACCGACTGCAATTTGGACAATGTCTCGACAATGCCTGGACTGTCCGGGTCCGGCGCCTGCTCGCGGGTGGCGATCGTCACCCGCCAGCGCAGCGAGCCGATCCGGACCGCGTTCGGGTCCGGCCCAGCCTCCGGCGAGGGTGTGAACTGGATCACACGTCAACCGCCGAGGAACTGTAATCGTTGCCGGTCGAGCAACCGTTCCGCCGCCTCCGGCATGGTCCCGCCAGCGTCGCCGCGGTGTTCGTAGAAGAACGCCGTCGTCATCATAATGGCCTGGTTGATCGTCACCGGCACATCCTCGGCCTCGCCGTAGCCGACCACCATGGACACCTGGACGTGCTGCAGGCGGGTGTCGCGCAGCGGATAGCCGCCGGCCAGCATGGTCTCGCGGCCGATCAGCAGCGTCGCTGGTTCAAGGGCGAGGTCCGCCAGGTAGCCGACCAGCGGCGCCGGCGGCACCACTGGCAGGGCAGCGGCCGAAATCGTCGTTTCGTTGCCCCACTCATCCAACACCGTCACCACCTCGATCGACTGCACCGGCGCGCGCGGCAATTGCAGCCTCCCGCGCAACCGGCTCTGTTCGGTGTCCAGCATGGACGTCGGCCGCACCGTCCAGAGGATCGTCTGCGTCAGCAGCGCGCGGCTAAGGTAATCCTCCGCCACGATCCGCGCCGTCGTCAGGTAGCCCGCCAGCAGTTCGTCGTCCGCGCTGCTGTCGATCCGGCAATGCTGCTTGACCAGCTCGACCGTCGTTGGCTCCCGTTCCGGCGGCGTGGTCACCTTGACCGTGGTTCGCATCGGTCGCCCCTTCAATTTTGCGCGCGGGCGACGGCAGGTCGCGCGTCGCGTAGCGGCCTCTTCTCAGCATTTCTCATAACTCCATCGATCTGGAATGCGTTGAACCCGCGTCGACTGCTAGTAAGTAGGCAATGTCGGGCGGATTTCCGATTTTCGACCCGGAGAGTCCAATGGTCAGTGATGAACACCACGCAGCAGCGCCGACCGGCCGGACGCGCATCGTGACCCCGCCCTGTAGGCCGGGTGTTGGCTTGCATTCAGGCCGCCCACAATCTAACGTTCCTGCCATGCCAATCTGTGTGGGATGTTCTAGCTTCTCACGCTTCAGGGCGTCCACCGGGGGTGTCACATGATTAGGGGGGTCGCAATTCTGCTCTTCTTGGCGGTCTGGTCTGTATCTTTGACCAATTCCACCAATTCCGCGCCGCAGAGCGACGGCAAAGTCAACATCGAGGGCGTGACCTTCACCGCAATGACGACGCATCTCGACGCGAAAAACGAAGATATCATTTCAATTTACTCAAAGGCTGGAATGGGTGCGCGGGGCATGGGCGGTGTTATACCGATACCCGGTTGCAAGCTGACATGGTCGACCTCGACTAAAAGCGTAATCGTGATCCAGGGCGATTGCTACGTTGGGATACGCAAGAATTCGCCAAAATTCTACGATTTTGCGTTGGTTCCATCAAAGGGGGCGAGTGTGCCGGTGGACGTACAGAATCGCATTGCCCGTCAGAAAAATTTGAACGGAGATAGCGTATTTGTCATCGAGCATGCCACCCAAGTTGGAAACGGCAGCGATTTCTTCATTAAAGAGGCATCAGAGGCGGTGTGGCTGTGCAAACTCACAGTCGGTCAAAAAGGGTCGTCAACTTCGGGCGGAACGTTTACTCTCGTGGACTGGTAGTTCACAGCCTCGTTGTGTTTCCAACGCTCTTCCGTGAATCTCAACGCGGCAGTTTATAGATCATTCGGCTCTCCCATGACAGACATCTGACCCGGTTGCGTTACAACATCTCTGATCGCGTGACCAAATTCACCATAGCTCCCGCCGGCTGATTGACCGGCGCCGCCGCCGTCCCGCTCCGCACCTGCACCATGTTGACGCCCCGCCAGAGGTAGGACGGATCGGCCAGCAGAATGATGAACTGGCCGGCGGCTGCGGTCACCGTGATCTCATTCCCGGCGCCGTCGTACAGCTCCTGCCACGTCGTGCCGCCGTCCGGGCTGACCTGAAACGTCAGCGGCGCCGCGGTCCAGGTCGCGGGCATCGAAATCCCGACCAGGGTCAGCGCGCCAAGCGCGCACGGGCCGGACAGCGCCGCGCCCGCCGCGATGGTCGCCGGGCACAGGGTAATTCCAACTGAAAGCATGCGGCGCGTCCGTTACTGGCGGTTCATCCAGGCGCGCACATAATCGATCGTCAGGGTGGCAACCCCGGTGCCGCTTGGCTTGTAACACGCGAGATAGGGTTGCAGCACGGCCAACGTCCCGGTCGCCGCGAAGTTGACCAATCCGGTTGTGCTGATCTGCACACCGTCGATGAAAAATTTGACGTCCGTCAGGTTGTTCGCGTCGATCCGGTAGACGTGCCAGTCGGTGGTGCCGACCGTGACACCGGTCGCGATCGAAGTTGTCGTCACGCCGTCGAACGCCTCGATCAGCACCGCCCCGTTCGCGGTGGCGCCGAACCGCAGGAAACAGGTGTTGTTGTTTGGCCCGTCGATCCAAACCGACCCCAGGCCCCACACTGCTTGAACGCCGGCCGCGCTCGGGACCACCGACAGCAGCGCGCGGCATTCGAAGTTGAGTGCCTTGGTCGCGTCGAGGCCGAGGTTGTCGTCCCAGTACAGGACGGCATCCTGTTTCTCGCTGGTGGCGGTCAGCGCGCAGGCGACCTGACCGCCGATCGCCTTCGAGACGCCGGCCACGGTGGGCGTGCCCGCCGTGAGAACGATCTTGGCCACGAAGTCGCCGCCGGCGACGGCCGCGCCGGCGGCCGGGATCGTCTCGTATCCGGCGCCGACGAAGTCCTGGTAGTAAACGATCGGCGCGACCGGCAGCACATGCTCGAACGTCACGCCGTCGAAGAACTCCAGCCTGCCGCTGAAGAACTTTGAGGTTGTGGTCATTGAGGCCTCCCGCCCTGGTTAAGTGTAGGACGAAGGTGCCGACGCGCCCTGGTAAGACCCCAGGATGAACAGTTCCGCCGCCGTGATGTTCGCGGCGTTCGACGCGCCGGTCTGGATCGCGATCGTCTTGAACCCGTTCACCATGTCGAGGATTTGTTCCGGCGTGATCTCAAACACCACGATCTTGTCCGCCAGTGAGGCCGAGGTGGTGAACGACGCGGCGGCAGTCTGCACCGCCAGCGCGTCGCTGGTCGCCGTCGCGGCGGTCAGCCAGATCGGCATCACGCCAACCGCCTTCGACCCGGTGCCGCTCACGTCCTGGCCTTGCAGCACGGTCAGCGCCACGGTCGCGGCGTTGTCCTGATTCACGTGGACCACGATCCAGGCTTTGAGCGCGTTGGCGAGGTCGCGGAACGAACTGGTGCGGCCCGCCGCATCGGCCGCCGGTGCCAGCAAGGCAACCGGCGGTATCTGGTAGGGCATCGAGAATTGCCGAGCCATCGTCTAAATCTCCTTGCCCGCTCAGCGGGCGGTCAAATTGAGTGAGGGGAACTACGGCGCTTAACGAGTGCCCAGAGCGATGAAGGGGCTCTTGGTGTTGCTGCCCTTGAACGGGGTCAGCGGCACGGACCACATCGGCTTGCCGTCCACGCGGTAAGTGATCCGGAACACCTGCTCATCGGTCAGGAATGCGACGTGCATGGACGTCGCAGCCTGCACGCCGTTCTTGTCCACCAGCATGTACTGGCTCATGTCGCCCAGTACGATGTCGCCCGTGGTGCCGAGGGTCGAGTTGTACTCGGTCCAGACGATCTCGCGGCCATACAAGGTCGAAAACGGCGTCGCCGACAGCCCGCCCGGCGGCAGGTAGACGAGCTGGCCACCGGTGCCGATCGCCTGGTTCATCGCGTTGAGCTGCGGCAGGATGTCCTGGTTGATGAACCACACCGCGTTCTTCATGCTGCGTGCCCACAGCCGCGCCCACATGTTGTCGATGTTTTCCTTGACGATCGTCTTCGTTGCCTGCCCGGTCTGGATCGGCACCGTGATCAACGCCTTGCTGTTCATATAGCCGAGCGGCATCCCGGCGCCGGTTCCCTCAACAATCGCGTCCTCGGTCATGAACATGACTTCTTCCGAGAACGCCTGCGAAGCGATCGAGGTCAGCGCGGTGCTGTCCTGCAACAGTTCGTCGGACGTGTACATGACCGACATCAGCTTCTTCAGGTCGAACTCGACCACGCGGAACTTCGGCTTCGACGGCGTGGCGATGGTGCCTTCCGCGACCCAGTTCGACGACACGCCACCCCAACGGCTACCGGTCGCACGGCTGGTCTCATCCACGCCCGGTATCTTGATCCCGTTTGCGTTGGCACTGATCGGCAGCTTGGTCACCCGGCTGAGGATCTCGCCCATGTCGTGCGCCAGCATGAAGATCGCCGCCGCGAAATCGACCTGCACCAGGAAGCCGCCGCCGGTCGGATCGACCTCGCCGGCGCCGGTCGGCGCGCGGATCAACCGAGGGTCATCTTGCTTCGACTTGTAATGGCGGAAGACCGCCTGAAGCTGTTCACCAAACGAACGGTAGTGCGTGTCCGCGCTCGGCGTGAATTCCAGGCCCTTGCGGGCAAGGCTCAGGTAATCGTCGAAGCCCTTCAATCGGCCGGGCCGCGCGTCCATCGCCCTGATCTGCGAAATGGTCCGCTGCGACGGGTTGATCTCGGACACGTCCGCGCCGCCGCCCGGCATCGGCCGGGCCAGGCTGGCCGCGTGCTTCTCGGCCCGCTCCAACTGCCCGATCGTGGTCAACAGGTCCTCGACTTCCTTTTCCTTCGGACCGAAGGCCGCGGTGCCGGCGAGGGTCGGCAAAGCATCCACCGCCTCGCCCAGGGCGCGGCGGAGCGACAGAATTGTGCTCACGTAATTTGGTTTCCTTTGAAACAGTCGGGCCGGCCCATGCCGGACCTTCGAGGCGGCACGTCGTGTGCTGCGTCCGCCAGTGGGCGGCGGCTCCGCGCTTGGCGCGCGAAGTGCTATCAGGCTAGCGAAGTAGCGGGCTACTTGCCCGGCTTCGCCTTCGCCGCCAGATCGGCGGCGCGCGCGAGTTGCGCCGCCTTGGTCGCCGGGTCAGGGTCGGTATCCGGCGGCGGGTCTGTGATCGGGTCAGCGGTGTCCAGCGCGTCCACCACGCCATCCAACAGGCCCAGCGCCTTACCGTGCTGCGTCAGTGCCTCGGCCATGAACGCTTTCGAGGTCCGCAGGCATTTGTGCGCGATGCGAATCGCGTCCTCATGCGCCACCGGCGGGTCATCGTCGCCGTCGCCGCCGTCACGGCGCACCAGCCGGCGGATCGCCGCAAGCAGCTTCGTGTCATCGTCCGGCTCGGCCCTGGCGCCGCCGTGCACCGAACACTCGGACGGATCGGTCATGCCGCATTGATCGTCCGGCCCACGGCCGCAGTTGCCGACAACGGCGCCGCCGGACGTGGGATCTTCCTCCGTCGCGCCCGGATCACTGCGCACCGGCACGCGCCTTGTTTGCCCCGGAACACGGGGTTTGCCAGCCATTGATGGTTCCTTCGCTAATGTTCGCAAACGCTGCAATTCGTCTCGGGTTATCAACACTCGTTTCATTTCGGCGCCGCCGCCGTCGAGGACTCGTTCCGCCCATTCCACCAACGGCCGCGTGTCGATGCCTTTGCGGCGGGCCTCGGCCAGCGCGTTCGGATTCGCCGGCACCGGGCAGACGCTGATCTCAAGCAACTGCTGTTCGAGAAAGTCGATGCCCCATGGCCGGTCGGGATCGTTCTGCACGAACACGTGCTTTGTCGGCAGAAAGCCAACGCTCACCGCGCGGATGAACTTGCCAAGCACGAGACGGTAGATCGTATCCGCGAAC
>Ga0182018_10003403_pt1 | contig 14333 bp, 12 predicted proteins | sample 812P2MmetaG_FD_120490 | JGI IMG/M metagenome (GOLD analysis project Ga0182018, IMG submission 120490) | Permafrost microbial communities from Stordalen Mire, Sweden - 812P2M metaG | ecosystem: Environmental > Terrestrial > Soil > Wetlands > Permafrost | place: Sweden: Stordalen | collected...
CTCACCCGTGCAGGGCCGGGCCGCCTTCTCACTCACCTGGGCCGCCCAATTCCAAACCTGGTTCACTTCCCAGGCTGCAGCGTTCAGCCACGCATAGCACTCGCTCTTCACCTTGAACCGCAGCGTGCGCGTGACCGAAAGGACGTGAGGATGGTTAGGGTCCTGGGGTTGCATGGCCTTGCGTAAGAGTCGCAAGAGATGCCATCCCACCAGAATGGCCCGGCCGTGGCTAGACTCAATTCTGAGTGATTTGCAGCAGATTTGGAGCTTGCGTCAGGATACGAAATTGGATAGTGCCATGAAGGCGCAGTGCGCGAGTTGGCGGCGCCGTAGCGCATAACCGCGATGGCGTGAGTGGCCTCGTTCACTTTCGCAGGCGCTCTTGCTTCAGGGGAATTGCGTAATTCGCTGGCGGATCGCAACATCGTGTTGCTCCATTGGAGGTATTCGGAAGTCGATGGACGGGTAATTGATAGGCGCGAGTGCCATCGAACCAGGGACCTTTGTCTGCTCTTGGACCCGAAGCAGTCCATCACTAACGGCGGCGATCTGAATGCCAAAATACATCCATTCATGCGCTGACCTACCCAAGCGCACGACCGACGAGCGATCGGAATATTTCCTGAAGTTCGTCAGGTGACGGTACGCTGGGCTGCTCGAGCGACCACACGATCAAGGTAAGCAGCGTGCTTGCTACAAATCGCGGCGCAAAAGTCGGGGTCATTGTGCGTGCATCGCCGCGGGCCGTGGCTGCTTCCGCGATTCGCGTCTCAAGTACGTCCTGAATAATGCGCTCCGTAACGACGTGAGCTGGGCCACTGGTCAGCGAGCGAAAGATATCGCGGGCATGCCGCACGTGGGCAAAAAGCTTTGTACATTCAACGAGGCAAGGCTCTTTGGGGGTGTCGACTAGCGTGTGGGATACAACGCGCACCAGCTCACCCTGCAGCAGCGCGTCCTTGGTGGCGAAGTGTGCATAGAAAGTTGCACGACCGACAGCAGCCTTGCGCGCGATGGCGCTTACGCGAATGCGATCATATGGACGACGCATCAACAGCACGGTAAATGCGGCGGCAATGGATGCTCGGGTTTTCTCGACTCGAGGATCGACAACTTCCGCGACACTTCGCGATTTCCGTATCGCAACTCCCACTTTGGCGCTGCGCCTACTTGCCATGTTTTATTGACCTGTGGTCTCTTGCATCCGTGAAGACTCTACCCGTCGATCGAATCGTGCGACAGTCGCAAGCCATCGCGCTCGTTGGCTTGCCGGTGTTGTGGCTAATAATGTCCTTGCTTCACTTTCATTCATTCGACGATTTATTGATCGTGCGATTGCGTTACGTACCGCATCCGGCTGCGGACACAGTAAACCGTCTCATTGTCGCGCACAATCGCCGGCCCATGATCCACGACCCACACTGGATTGGCTATCTGAGCTTGCCGCTCCTGATGCTAGGAGCCTTTGGTCTATATGCGCTTGGGCGCCGCGTTCGGCCTGCCATTGCGGCGCTGGGCGTGTCGCTGACCGTCACCGGATGTCTCTACATCGGCGGGGTGTTTGGTCTCTTTACGTCTTTGATGCGCGGGCTGGGTGATGTCGACCCCGGCTTTACCGATGGTGCAATTGCAACCTACGCCGCTGCGACGGCCGACCATGGCGCGTACGGACTCACCCGCACTCTAGCCCAACTTGCGTTGCTCGGTCTTGCCGTTCAGGCCATGGCACTTTGGCGCGAACCGCACATTCCCCGCTGGGCGACTGCTACCGTCATTTTGGGTTGCACCTTATTTCTGGCGTTTTGGGACATCGACAACTTGATGATTGTTGGTGAGATGTGCTTAATCGCAGGCTTGCTTCCGATTAGTCGGGAGCTCCGGCGTGACTACAGGGCGACTTAGCTTTGATATGCTGTCATAGCGCCGTGGCGATTCCCGAGTGCCTCGATAGCCGAACCGATATTCTTCCCGCGGCGATTAAAGACTCCTGCCGTCGACCTTTTTCACCTTGAGGCGTCCACGTCGACGCCATCCACGCATCGGACATTGACAGCCGCCATTTTTGCGCCGGTCTTCGGGTGCGTCCCGATTGCGAATGACTGAATGCCGCAGGTTGAACAGAACTGGTGCTGGATCATGTGTTTGTTAAATTCGAACTTTGTCAGGTCGGCGTCGCCGGACAGAAGCTTGAAGCGAGTTGCCGGCGCGAACGCTAGCAACGAGCCCAGCCGTCCACATCGCGAGCAGTTACACGCGAGGACCTCACCGAGGTCCATTTGAACTTCATAGCGCACTTTGCCGCACTGACAGCCGCCGGAGTATGTCTGCGTCATGGCTTGCGATCTCCCGCATCGATATACGAGTTCGGTCGGCGCAGTTTACCTTAGCGCGATAGACGCTAATAACGCTATGACTTGATGTGAAACGGCGGATCCCGCTGTTCATCGCAGACGCTAGCAGCGCATTTATGCAATCGGCCACCACAAGAATGAGCCCATTCTGTGCCAAATTACAGGGAGCCGAGCGCCGTTTGCCCAGCTGCCGCAGCGGACTTAACTGGTAGCTGCCCGCGAGGGTATCACCCAGTTCGGCAGCTTCGTCGAGCAGTCGGCCATAGTGCGACTTCCCTCGATTACGCACTTTTATTGCGCCCTCTAGCGCGCATTGGCTTGGATGCGCTTAGACAGCTGAAAACAGCAGGGTCCTAAATTTGCAGTTTTTGGTACTTAGAAGTATTCCGAAGTCGATAGACCGGTAATTGGTAGGCGCGAGTACTATCGACCTAAGCGCCTATGCAACGACATTATTGAGGTCTTTTGCATCGCCATTTGCACCAATACTCCCACGATAGCCGGAATGATCAATGCGAAAAACGAAGTCTTAAGCAGCTACTCTTGGAAATCAACGGATCCCAGGAAGGAACGGTACGGCAGTTCCAAGCCGCGCGGTGCCATCTATAAAACAAGGCATCCTCATTGCTATTGGGTACCGTGCACCTGAATCGGCCGATTCAGAATACCTATCAAGCCTATCTTAGTAATCAATTGGAACAATGCATTCCCGTAGCTCACAATGCACGCCGTTATCCCAAAGGTATCGAGTGACGAGACAATAGACGAGCTGCTCGCGCTGGCGCAATCCATGCGCGCTCTAGTTGAGCATAGCAGTCGGGTATAGAGAAATTGGGCCGCAGCTGGGAATAAAACAGTGCTCTTGCAAGTCTTATCCTGCGAACCGAATCCCTACGAAAGAGCCGCTCGTATCGAATTGTCACTCATTTTCCGAAAGCCAGTACGCAGCTGTACGAAATAAGCGATCTACGATGAACCTGCCAATAGCTAAGGCTGCTCCGACCCAGAATATCAAGCGAAGCAAGCGTCTGGTGCCACAGGTCTTTTTCAATGAGAACAGCCCTGCCCTCCCCCTGCGGGCTGTTCATTTCTCCGACCGGCCGGCCTTCGGTCCGGTGCGGTCGGGTTTTTTTGAATCGCCGCATTCTTGGATTACGTCTCGAGCCCTAAAACTGTGTCTTATTCGCATCACCTGCTAGCGGTCTCTCGTGGAGATCTCATTGCTGTTAGCTCTGGATCTGCGATGACAGCACTATCGATTATTGGCACATTGCCAAATAAATACCCCCATTCGCGGAACCGCCGCGTTGGGATGCAACACTAAGTCATCGTATCTACAAACAGGAGATTTCAAATGGAGACCATCATCGTTTCGCTTGCAGGATCATTCCTTCTAATAGCCGCGGAAGGCATCGCCATCATCGCGAGGGGTGGCCCACGCGGTTGAAGTGCCCGGAGGTCGTACAGTACTCACGTCCCTACTCGTACAATTTATTTGCGCAAGGGCATACGTTTCGATGTGAAAAGCGTCACCAGCGCATAGCAACGCGAATAGATCCTCCCCGCCCTCGGCCGTTCGCGCGCCGCTCGTCGGGTTCCCTGGACCACATCGCCCGAAGCTTGCGATATCCAGTAGGGGTCTGTGTGCGCTCGCATCAGTCACGCGCTTCGGCTCGTCCCTAATCTCACGACGCCAATTTCGCCTGCATTAGGGTGCGGCGCATTGCGCCGAGTACGGTGATCGATCGCCGAAGCACTATGGCTTCTTGCTTCGGAAGCGGCGAGATGATTGGTGAGGGTGCGCCCGCACGAGCGTGGAGACGTACGTCGCCGCCGCCAGCCTCCGTGCGGAGGCACGCACCTGCAACAGCAGCTGATCCTCTGCGCCAAGTCGGATTGTTAGGCGGCTCGCGCGGATGCTGACGTTATCCCTGTCGCTATCATAGAAACGGTTCGCGCTCGCGCGTTCATGAGATCGAGCAAACGGCGAAGTCAGACCGATTGCGTATCACTAGTCTCGACTTCGCCCTCCAAATAATTTTTGGCGGCGTATTAAACCATCTCTCCGTGCCTCGGTACTAACACCGTCATCATTTTTTAGCATCTCAGGAAATCATCAATGAAATTGCATCCTATTGTTACAGGTCGCGCGCCATCTACGCTTGCCGTTGGCGTTTGTGCCCTCTCGATCGCGGCGTGTGGCGGCGGCGGCAGCGCCGCCAGCAACGGTCAAATGACCCAGCAGACGAGCACCGGATTCACCGATACGGCTTTAGTGTCTAACAGTGTCGGGGTCGTCGCTACGGCCACCACTATTGACGCCAACCTGTCGAATCCATGGGGCTTGGCGACTGGACCGGGTTTGCCATTCTGGATCGCGGACAACAACAAAAATGTAACAACTCTTTACAGTGGCACGGGTACGATTCAGACGAAGGAGGTCACTGGATCGAACACAGTTGGAATCGCCATTCCAGCATCCGCAGCCGGCGTGCCGGCCAATCCCAATGGTCAAGTCTACAACGGCACTGGTGGCTTCCCCATTCCTACGAGTAAGGGACAAGAGACGGCGTTGTTCATCTTCGACGGCGAAGGTGGAACGATTGCGGCCTGGGCACAAGATAGCGGTGCAACAGCGGTCACGGCGTACGACGACGGACTGGTCAACGGCACTAATCACGCAGTGTACAAAGGCTTGGCGCTGGGCAACGTAAACGGCGCAAGTTTTCTCTATGCGACAGACCTGCATAACAACAAAATTGACGTATTCGATACCAAGTTCACCAAGCCGGCTACTATGCAGGGAAAATTTATTGACCCGACCATACCGAGTGGCTTTGTGCCGTTCGGCATCGTGGCACTGGACAATCAGTTGTACGTCACATACACCATGCGAGATACGGCATTGCATGATGAAGTTTTGGGTCCAGGCTTGGGGTACGTTGACATATTCGATTTCAACGGTGACTTTATGAGCCGTTTTGCATCGGCAGGTGTGCTCAATGCCCCGTGGGGAATCGCGATTGCACCTGAGGGTTTCGGTTCGTTAGACGGGGACGTGCTCATCGGCAATTTTGGCGATGGGACAATCAACATCTTCGCACCCGACGGAACCTCGATGGGCCCGCTAACGGTCATTAACGGCGGCGCGCTGGCGATCCCGGGTCTGTGGTCCCTGGTGTTTGGGAACGGCGACTCCGATAAGCCCGTCACTACGCTGTTCTACACTGCCGGATTCGCCAATCAGACGGACGGGGTATTTGGCAGTATCGCCGCGACGAGCACGACCACCACAAGTAACCCCAACCCCTACTGACCAATCCGCAAGGAGACCTCGACCGAGCAGCGCTATGGCCCCGTGCAGGGTGCGGGGCGTAGCGTGACCTTGCGCGTCCGGATGCTAGCGGTGGCGTTCGCTCACGTCCATTAAGGCGGACGTTGGTGGTCGTAACCGCAAACTCTTCACGTTCCAGGTAGGTCTTAAGAATGTCGAGCAGCTCGACATCGTCGTCTATCAGAAGAATCCTCGCGGTGGTCACGCCCTGCGCCCCATAGGTTGTGCGCGTCAGATGATAGCCCGAAGGGTGCGGCCGCGCGGTCTGCGAAGAGCGCTCTTTACACAGTTTTACCGAGTTTGCTCAGACTGTGCTGCCCCCGGGAGTTCGCGTTCGCTTTGCCGGAGGAATCTTTGCCTTCCTTGACAGACAGACGGCGGGGCTAGCTCGCGGTGTATACAAAACTTTACAACTCGCTGACTTACCTTTACGCCAGCAGCTGCGAGAATCCCGCCGTTGCAACGCGGGTCGCTTCACTTAAAGTTCGCCGCTTGGCACGCAGGACAGGGAAACCTACGACCCATTACCTGGTCGAATCCGTTCGTCATCCGCATGCCCGACAGGAGAGTCACTATGAATTACCGTCGCATCAAGAATCTCGAAGAGCATGCACCGCTGTTGATCAGCGAGCGCGGGCTGAGCAGCGGTATTCGTTCCGGTCGCGTGCGCGAAGCATGTGATCGATCAGCTCGGCCGGCAACCGCGCGTAAATTCGATGAAGATTACCTCGTAGCCCAGATCGCGCACGATCTCAACAACGTGCTCGGCACGATTAGCGGGTACGGCATGCTCGCGCAGCTGAAGCTGAGTCCTGGGGAACCGAGGCGCTGCATCGATAATGTGCTCGAAGCTAGCGCGCGCGCCCGGGTTCTAACTCAACAGTTGTTCGCCATCGGCCGTGGCGGACTTGATCCCGGCAGCCCGGTCTGCATCCAGCGCATTGTCGAGGAGACCCTCGAGTGGATCTCGATCACGCTGCCCGAAGGAGTGCAGCTCCAGAGGGCTCTGCTGGCCGCAAAGGCGTACGTGCTGGCTGATGCAACCCAGCTCTACCAGATCGTCATGAATCTGTGCACCAACGCCATGCATGCGATGGAGCATAGCGGCGTGCTCGCGGTAGTTCTCGACGAGGTCTCGGTGCCTGTAGCACAGACCACAACGCACGGATCGTTGCTCTCAGGCGTCTACGTACGCCTGTCGGTGAGCGACACCGGCGTCGGGATTCTTCCCGAGGTGCTCGAGCAGATCTTCGATCCATTCTTCACCACCAAGGCCGACAACAGAGGCCGCGGCCTCGGGCTTGCGATTGTGCGCGACATTGTGCGCGCATTGGACGGCGCAATCGACGTCCGAACTGAAGTCGGAGTCGGAACGACCTTCGCTATTTGGCTGCGCACCATCGGCGCGGCGACGAGTTGCACCGATATCTCCGAGCCTGTCGGGCCATATCCGGAGAACTGAGCCATCAAATCAGCTCGGCCTCGGATTGTCTGGGGCCATCCTGGAAAGCGATAGCGAAAGTCGAAAAAAGCGTCATCCGCAATCGTGTCGAAATAATGCTCGCCATCAACGAGGCCAGTTAGTCCCTTTTGGATAATTTCAAAGAAAGGATTCAGCGCTTCAAATATCGCATATTTGGTTTCTGGCATAGATGAATGCCTCCTGTGGTACAAGTCCGATACCCCCAGGATTGATTGGCTTCAGTGGGAGCGGCGCGAGGCGATGCCTGTGCACCGGCAGTGTCGGCCTCCGATCCATATTCATTTCGAGGCTCAATCACAAGGCCTAGCGACCCCCTGTGTACGTAGGCGTGCGGGTCCTGTGAGGACGCCCCGGTAAAATCCGTATCCCCATTGGGCAACACCGTAAACATCCTGTTGAAACTGCGGAGATCACTTTCGGTCGCTTGCTCTACATTGTAAAAAACCTCAACATGCGCCTGCACGTACTCAACTTCGGAGTAGGCATTCACCTCGCCTTTGGTGAGGAGCGGTGTTCGAGCGCCCGCCTTGGCGGACCGCCAAATCGGGATGTCCGGAGTAGCAGAGTAAGGTCCGTTGTTGTGTTCGCTAGGTGCAAGGGAGCGACCATCCCTTATGGCAGCCTGCGCCTGTGCAATTCGAACCGTTAGCCAGTGTTCCTCATAGAGACTTGCGACCTGGGATTGGCGGCTGTCGGTCAAGATTTGGCGGCTCTCGGCACGCAGATCATCCCGTACAGCGGCGAGTTCCCGGTGTCGATGGATAGTCTCTACCGATTGTTCGAGCGCAATGGCAATGAGTAAGCCGATACAGATCGTGGCGATGTGGACGAAAAAGCCCTTCCACGTTTGCAAGGCTTCATAGGGCGCGTGCACATCGAGCAAAGCTTCCTGGTACTCCTGAACGACGGATGATTTGATTGGACCAGCGCGAAACTCTGCCGCTGTCGATGTAGAACCTGGTTCCCTGGACGCGTCGGACGGCGACATGGATAGCGCCGGTTCCGGACTTCCGTCTTGCGCCGACGGATCATTTCTTGAGGCCACCTACTTTTGGAAGACGGCGGATCTCGAAAGACGCTAATGGATAAGGGTCAGAACCGAATAGGCGGTCGCTCGTCCCTTAATTGGTATCCAGTTCCTCACGGAGGATCCTGCGCAGTACCGCCATAGGATACTTAGTATTTCCTGCAGGGCATGAAGTTCGAAATGCGGCAACGCGATGCCCCGCTGCTGACGCGTCCAGACTGTGGTGACCGTTTGCGTCGAAGTAGGGCAATTGCAGTGACGCCGTTGAGACGCGACTACTCTGGCAAATTCATCTTCCGCAGAAACGACTTGAAGCGTGGGTCTGCGGCGATACTTTTCAGCTGCGGATCGGCTTTGACGTAGTACACGCTTGGATCCTTTTGAGCATAAGCGCGTTCGAGCCAGTGCATCGCCTCGTCCGCCTGGCCGCGGAACGCATATGCCTCGGCGATTCCAAACGCGTTTCCGTCCGCTTGCTCTTTAAGCATGCGGGCAAGCGCAGCATTGGCGTCCACTTTTCTTCCGAGTGCGTAATAAATGATAGCCAGGCCCGCCTGCTTCACTGCGTCGTCCGTCTCCTGCTGCATCTCGATCAGTGCGCCGGCTCGGTCACCGCGCGCGAGCACTAGGAGACCTAGGTAATAGCGACACCAACTGTAAGTCGGACGAATGTCCAACGCCCGTCGTAGTGCCGCTTCTGCCTCGGGAAGATGGCCGAGACACACTTGAACCCACGATAGAAAGACAAGAGTGCCAGGGTCCAGTGGGTCCTCAGCAAGTGAAGCATTAAAGTGCCTCAACGCGTCGTCCCAACGACCGAATGCAAGAGCAAGCAGCGCCTCGCCTTTTAGCGCGTCCACGCTACCGGGAGCTACTGTTGCTACCTGTTGGAACTCCCGTTCGGCGGCTGCCCAGTCCCAATCGTAGACGACATGGATGCGACCTAATACGGCGTGCGCCAGCAGGTTTGTTGGGTCTAGTTTGAGTGCCGTGCTTGCCGCGCGACGGGCCTGCTCGAAAGCGGCCGCCGGTGTCAGGAAGCTCTCTTCCCCTTGGGTCTCATACGCGCAAGCGAGCTGGGCAGCCGCAGCAGCGGACGTCGCGTCGCGATCGAGTGCTAGCTTGAAAAACGTGACAGCTTCGTCAAGACCTTCCCTATCGAAGCGATCGGCAGCGTGGCGTCCGTGCAGTATCAGGTCGTACGCGTCCGTGTTTTTCGCGGTCGCGTGTGATTGTACGGATCTGGAAGCCACCGTGAGTTGCAGCTCACGCGCAACAGCGGCGGCAATCGCATCTTGGAGGTCGAGAACATCACCGATGCGCCTGTCATAGGTCTCTGACCACTCGTGCGTTCCGGTTCGCGTGTTGATGAGCTGGGCGGTGATTCGAACCCGGTCGCCGGACTTTCGCACGCTCCCTTCGAGTACGTAGGCGGCGTTCAACTTCGTACCGATCGTGCGCAGATCCTCACTCTTGCCTTTGAACTGAAACGAGGACGTACGGCCAATAACCACAAGACCCGGAATCTCGATCAGCAGATCGACGATCTCCTCGGCCATCCCATCGCCTAAGTACTGCTGATCCTTCCCCTCGCTCATGTCAGTGAAAGGCAAGACCGCGATCGATTTATCAGAAATCGCGGTGGGCGGGGCAGCGCTCAGCGGGGCTGCGGGCGTAAGAGGCCGAGAATGCCAGGTCTTCTCCAGGACGAAGTATCCGATGAGGAGGGAAATGCCGACGGACACGAGGATGAGGTTCCACCGAATGAGCGACGGGGACCGCGCAAGCGGCAATATCGCGGTCATTGCGACCGTCTCGGGGGATGAGGTCGGCTGCGGTGCCGACGGTAACGTGGCTGCGGCCTCGCTCCACGGCGTGACCTTCGCGACCAGCCGATAGCCGCGCCGCGGCAGGGTCGCGATGTATTTTGGATTCTTGCTGTTGTCCCCGAGGGTGCGACGCAGCGCCGCGATACCCTGGTAGACCGAATCAGGCGTAACGATGACCCCGGCCCACACCTCATTGAGCAGGTCCTCGACGCCGACGACTTGTCCCGCGCGCTCTGCGAGGTAGACCAACAAGTGCATCGATCGAGGCTCGAGATTCACGACCAAACCGTCGCGGGAAATCTCGTCAACCGCTGGATCAACGCGCCAGTCACCCACTTGCAGCGAGGTGGAGTTTGCCAGCATCAATTCGCGGCCTTCCCCAAGTGTTTGATCAGTATAAGAAATAGGACCGACGCGATACCGCGTTCGCGGCCTTCGAGTATACCGGCCCGTCGCCGCGGGCTGGTAGGCGTGCGGTCTGGGCCTGGGTTTTCAGAGCATATTCAGACGGCCCTTGGGCCGATTCAGGTGGCGCACAGGACTTTAAGGCCCTACGCCTTCACAGTTCGACCACTCGGTGGCGATGCGCAGCTTCGTCGGTATCGATCTGGGGGTGGCAGGCGCTTCGGACGACACAACAGTGTGTAAGTACGGGCATCTGTTGGAGCGGAACAAGCTGGACAAGACGTTCAGTTCTTGGCGCCGCACTGAACACGCGGCTGCGTTTAGTGTGGCGATCCACTTAGGGTGACGGGTACGGCCCTTCGGGCACGGACTTCGTCTGAGAACTCACAGAAGAGGGGTCTGGATCATGAATACCAACTGCAGTATTTCTTGGCGATCCATCGCAGGCACCTGCGGGACAAAGAGGCGCGCGCTCTACTTGGGCCTTTGCGCGCTGGGGATAGCTGTCGCGGCAAGCGCTGGCCCCATCATCACCTTCGACGCTCCTGGCGCGGGCACGGGCAGCGGCCAAGGCACGGGCTGTTTCGCCTTTACCGATTGTTCCGTGCTCGTCAACAACTTCGGAGCCATCACGGGATATTACCTAGACGCGAACAACGTATTCCACGGCTTCGTGCGCAGTCCCGAGGGCAAGTTCACGACTTTCGATTCGCCCGGCGCAGATACGACCCCGGGTGACTTCAACGGGACCTTACCTAACGCCATCAACGACGCGGGCGCGATCACAGGAGTGTACTACGACGTGAACAGTGTGGGTCATGGCTTCCTGCGTAGTCCCGAGGGTGCGTTTGCGACCTTCGACGCTCCTGGCGCAAGTCAGTTGACCAATCCCATTGCCCTTAACCTGGAAGGAGCAGTCGTAGGCTACTACTTCAATCAGAACGATGTGTTTCGCGCCTTCTTACGTCGTCCCGACGGCACATTTGAGACGTGGAGCGGTCCAGGCGCGTCCAGTACGGGGGCTTACAACATCGATATCTTTGGAACGGCCGTGGGGCACTACCAAGACAACAGCTTCGTTGTCCACGGCTTCGTGCACAGTCCTCAGGGCAAGCTCACGACAGTCGATGCTCCCGACGCGGGCACGGGCAGCGGCCAAGGCACGGGCTCTCCTGGTTCTTCGGTCGGGCTAAACGTGTTTGGCGCGATCGCGGGCTACTACACTGACGCGAACAATGTGGTTCACGGCTACCTTCGCAATCCAAGTGGCGAATACGCGACATTCCTCCCTCCCGGCGTGGGCCCCCAAGGCACGAACTGTTACAACGATTGTCCCGTCGGCCTCAACGACTGGGGGTCGATCACGGGGATCTACCTTAATGCGAACAACGTATACCACGGCTTCCTGCGCACTCCAGAAGGCAAGTTCACGACTTTCGAGGCGCCCGGCGCAGATACGACCCCAGGTTCTCTTAACGGTACCTTTCCTTATAGCATCAACGACTGGGGGGCGATCACTGGGTACTACATTGACGCCAACAATGTATCCCACGGCTTCCTGCGTCTTCCGTGAAATAATCGACGCAACGAGGCATACCGACGTCATGCCACTCGGGAGCTGGGTGTCGCCGCCGACGCATACGAGGATCAAATGTCACCGGCGTAAGAGGCACGTCGTATGCCCGGCGTCGGAGGACACCGTCGATTTCCGGTGATCTGCGCGCAATGACATGGCGCGGCGCGCATGAATGTTCGCGCTCCGCATTCCCGTTCCGATCAGCGCAAACGGAAGGCGTGCCGCTCGATGTTACGGGGCGCCTTTCAACGCCGTCCAGGCAGCCAGAGAGTCCATGTAGTCTCTCCAACGGACGATCTTTCTCTTCTTGATCGTGACGACCGATATGAGCCTGTTGTCGTAGGGCGTGCCGCTCGAAAGGATCTTGCCGTGTACCTCGTATTCGAGGATCACAACGCGACGGTTTTGAGCATGGTGTACAACAAGTCCGTCGGCCGAGTGAAGCCTGATGTTGTCGCCATATCCGGAGAACTGAGCCATCAAATCAGCTCGGCCTCGGATCGTCTGGGGCCACCCTGGAAAGCGATAGCGAAAGTCGAAAAAAGCGTCATCCGCAATCGTGTCGAAATAATGCTCGCCATCAACGAGGCCAGTTAGCCCCTTTTGGATAATTTCAAAGAAGGGATTCAGCGCTTCAAAAATCGCATATTTGGTTTCTGGCATAAATGAACACCTCCCGGGTACAACTCCGATACCCCCAAGATTGATTGGCTGCAGCCGGATATTGCCGGACGTGAGCGGACACGCAATGCCCTAACTTGCGCGTTTTGATTGGATATGCAGTGTATGCAGTGGAAGTCTGCGGAAGTCTTAGGATGTCTATGGATAATAGGCGCGAGTACTATCGAATTGAGCTATTAACAGATTGATTTATCTAAATTTGTCGCCGCCACTCTGGCGAATTACCCAAAAGTACCCCCAAGATAACCAGCATATCCAAGATGACAAAATAATTTTAAATGGGGCTTCGCTGTGAAAGCTGATGAGTCCGAAATCCGACACCGCGATGCCCGATGTTGACCCGTTGTTGCCCTTCGCGAACGTCGGCTTACCGAGCGCGCATATCGCACTGCTAGCCAGTTTTATCTCAGGTCACGCTACCGGTACACGCCAATGTCACAAATGCTTCCGATTTCAGGCGCCAACTGCCACCGTGGGGAATCCACATTGCAAGGTACACACCCGTTTTTCGCATGGTCCCATCAGGCTTTCGCCAGATGCCCTCAAAACGCCCCGTTTCTGCAATCCGCTTCCCGGACTCGGCAATGACAATGGATGTTGGGGTGCGCCGGTACGTGACGAATGTCGGATCCTTGAATTCCTCGTCTGCGTAGCCCCGAGTTGCGGCATCTCCGCCGCTATCGACGTCGCCCGACGATCCCATAATGAGATGATAGTCATCAACAAAGAACGTACGCAGGCGCACGGGATCGTGGGCCGCGATCGCGGCGTTGTACTCCGCGCGCTGCGCTCTGACGATCGCGGTGGAGGCCTCAGCGGTGGATCCATTGGATTCACCCATGCAACCGACGGTCAGCAGGAAAATCGCGAAGCACGTCCTCATCGGCACATCCTCCTATCGGCTGTTTTCGATTTGCAACCCTATTGCAGAACGACAGCTTTCCATCGCAGATTATTACATGCCGGATGACGGGCATTGGCCGGGTGCCGCCGGTTTGTGGTCGACGACCGGCGATTCGCCGCTTAGGACCGGTCCTGACCCGAAGCGCCCACTCAATGACGTCCGCTTTCGGACCGTCTGATTTGACCTGCGAAGCAGCAAATGATCTAGTGGGATAGCATTTCTTGCATTGGCATACGCCTCACCAGGAGCCAGGTTGGCGAAGGCACCGCGAACGTTGAACTCCACGGCGAAAGTGGCAGTGACACGCTTGCGCGCTGCTGCAGCGTCGCTGGCGGGCGCTGAGGAATCGGTTAGCTTTGGGAACCCAACATTCCGAGTTAATCGCAAGGCGTTTGCAGTCATTGATCGATATCATGACCGCGATTGCTTGTGGCTGCGCGTCGAAAGTGCTGAGCGGGAGAGGTTGCTCGAACGCTGCGGGTGGTTCGCATCCCCCTACGACCCCCGTCGGACCGCCCTGTGCCGTGAGTTGGACCAATTCGACTGGCGATCTTTACGCCCTTTGCTGCGCGCAAGCTACGATCTGGCACTTCGGGAGTCGGGCACAGCCCGCAGCTGACCCGAAGGCGACGTTTACTAACGTCGGCTTCGAGGAAGTCTACCGCGCTGGCTTCATCCGAGGTTGCCTATGGGTGCTTCTAAACCCAGAGGCTTTCGACGGTGTCTGTGACCATCAAGGCTTC
>Ga0182018_10003404_pt1 | contig 14326 bp, 17 predicted proteins | sample 812P2MmetaG_FD_120490 | JGI IMG/M metagenome (GOLD analysis project Ga0182018, IMG submission 120490) | Permafrost microbial communities from Stordalen Mire, Sweden - 812P2M metaG | ecosystem: Environmental > Terrestrial > Soil > Wetlands > Permafrost | place: Sweden: Stordalen | collected...
AAGTCATGCAGCTCGCACATTGCGGCGGCGTGGGCACGAGGTTGTGATCTATGACAATCTTTCGACCGGCCACGCGTTTCTGGCCGACGGATTTGAACTGGTGCGCGGTGACATTGCGGACGCGGCGACCCTCTCTGCTGCGTTGCGCCGCGTCGACTCGGTGATGCACTTTGCCGCGCACGCCTATGTGGGAGAATCGGTCACAGACCCGCGAAAATACTTTCGTAACAACGTGGAGGGAGGTCTCATCCTTCTGAATGCTTGCGTCGACTGCGGCGTGCGCCGGATTATTTTTTCCTCCACGTGCGCCGTGTACGGAGTTCCCGCGAAGGTGCCGATCGCGGAGGACACTCCGCGGCAGCCGATAAATCCTTACGGCGTTTCGAAACTCTTTTTCGAGCAGGCGCTGGAAGCGTATGACCGGGCCTACGGCCTGCGGTTCACCGCCTTGCGCTACTTCAATGCTGCCGGCGCCGATGAGAGCGGAGAGATTGGCGAACTGCACGACCCGGAGAGCCACCTGATTCCTTCGGCCTTGCTGGCCGCGACTGGAGCTCGTCCGGAGCTGGACTTGTTTGGCTCGGATTACCCGACTCCGGACGGCACCTGCGTGCGCGACTATATTCACGTGAACGATCTTGCGGATGCGCACGTGTCAGCGCTGGAGCGTTTGGCGGGCGGGGCAGATTCCATCGCGGTAAATCTTGGGACTGGGACTGGCTATTCGGTGAAGGAAGTGCTCGATAAGATCGAGCAGGTTACGGGATGTAAAGTTCCCGCGCGCGTCGCTCCGCGGCGGGCGGGAGATCCTCCGGCGCTGGTGGCTGATCCCAGATTGGCTGAGCAGATTTTGCGCTGGAAAGCAACGCGTTCGCTGGCTGAAATCGTGACGACGGCGTGGAGATGGATGCAGCGGCAGAGCGCGGAAAAGCGGGGGTAATGCCCTAGGCGGCGGAACTTGAGGTGTCTTGCAAACTGCCCGGCGCGGGGAATCCACCGATCAGGACGTAGGGCGCGTGCAACAGAACGAATCCTGGCACGAGGATCATGAATAGAAGCGTTTTGAGGAGGCGTGCAAGAACTCGCTGCATGAGATCCTTGGCCAAGAAACCCCGCGGCCAAGACAGCCGGCACAACCTTACTGTAAGTAAACGACGACGGAAGAGAAACTAAACGCAGACTGCGGAGTCTTCCAAAGTGGGTTACCAGGCTAAGTTTTCAAGTTTAAGCTTTCCGGGTGGGTTTTCTGAAACATCCCCATCCACAACATCCGCGCTTACATCCCTAATAACGCTTGGCATTGCGTGCCAGGCCACTGCACATCGCTGCGGAAACGAAAATGATCGAGAGCCTGCCGCAAAGGATCTTCATTTACTTCCAAATGAGGCCGGCTTTTTGGCAGAAGATCGCCGCCTGCTCGCCGTTTAGAGTGATCTATTCCAGTTCCGGCACGGGCAAGGCCCGGACTCCGTCAGGGAGGGGAAAACTGTTCGATGTGCGGCAGACGATAGCGCCACTGGCAATCCGCGATTTGCCGACCACGTTGCGTACGAAATCGAGGTTCACTGCATCGCTGGCGGTCGGCACTTCGGTTCACTTCGCTTCGAACAATTCTAGACATCCGCCGATGTCAACCACGAAGTCCACCTCCCGCGTGCGGTCACGCCAAAAGAACAGGCTGCCCATGCGTCCAGCGCGGCGCTCGCGCTCGCGCGCAATTGGGCGAAGACGAACGTTCCCAGACGGCGCCTGCCCCGGCGTTTGACGCAGAGCTTCCTCGGAGCGGAGGTTCAGCAGCGCACAAAGCAGGCCGGTATCCGCCAGGTAGAGCTTGGGACTCTTGACGATGGACTTGGTGCGATTCGAGAACCATGGCTCGATCTATACGATCTGGCCAGAAGCCTCCAGAATGGACAACCAATTGGTTCGCGGTGGAGGGAGCGCTGCCTACATCTCGCGCCAGATCAGCCTTGTTCAGCAAGTTTGCGGAACGGAGGGCACAAGCGCCCAGAAAGCGCTCGAAATCCCGCAGGCTGCCCACGTTGGCCAGCGACCGCACGTCGCGTTCCAGATAGGTGGCGAGATAAGAGTCGGCAGCGCCGCACGGATCTCCGCCAAGGACAGTGTTTCCGACTCTGCAATGTCGGCCCGGCCGGGGTGGGTTTCCGGAGCTGAAGGCGTGGCTCAATATCGCGTGGTATCCACGTATGCTAAATATCCGACAGGAACGTATATTTTGCGAGCTTTCAAGATTGAGAGCTATGAAAGACCAACATTTTGCGAAGAGTCTCTCGTTCTTTCCCCAATGCGCCATATCTATAGGCAACCGGCATCCATTGCAGACATTCAATTATGCAAAACGCGAAGCCTTGGTTCTTCGGCCGAAACGTGGCGAGCGCCCTTCCGGCCGGCGGGGACCTCGCAGCGCCTCGCGCCTAAGCTGTCGCTCTTCCACTCTTCGGACGACACGTTCGGGACCTCCCCCGGCACTTTCGCTTGTCGGGACCGTTTTGCAATTTCCATTTTTCTAAGAACGGAACTCCCGCCGGGGGCGAATGCCGAACGAAAGTTATAGTCAAGGCAGAATCTTGGAAGCATTCTTGGCCTGCTTCATTGTTAGCAATGCTGCCAGCGCTCGATAGAAGCGACGGTCGAACGCCGTTTCTGCCCGCGAAAATCGATCAGCCGTGCTGTCAGCGGGCAAAACAGCGGCTGCGAATCGAGTTTCGCCTTGCCCCTTCTCGATCCGCTCAAACAGTTGCTTCCTGACCTTAAGCTCGCGTGCGATGATTTCGATCGTGGAAACCAGCACAACCCTGGCCCCCGCCTCATCCCATTCATAAGCTTCCGTCTTGTCTCCGCTTTGTTCGCCTTTGCCTTTGTCCGGCTCAACCTCTTTGGTCTGTCCGGTAACACCCCGTTGTCCGGCGCGCGCACGTGCAGCCGCTTTCGTCGCCGCTGCCTTGTTGATCCGGTTCACCCCTATGCAGTACTTGACGAAATCATTCGTAAACCCAACGCTCGCGCGCAGAGCTGCCATGGACGCATCTGATATCTGGCACGTCGATTCCGCTTCGCTCTTGACCGCATTCACCGTCTCGATCAAGAACTCGAGCCCTAGAGATGTCGACGCCAGCTGGGTTCTGGCATTGTCCAATTCCGTAACGGTTTCGCTTGGATCCTTTGAAGGTGTGCTATGTGCCGCAGCTTGATACGTCTCCAAGAAAAGACGGAATCGGATTTTCAGGGGTTCAATGTCATCAGAACGCAGATACGTATTGTGGATGTTAAGAGTTTCGAGGCGGTTCTTAAGCTCTGCGGCTTCGGAACGACGTACCCTTTGCCGGCGCCACCAGTTCACCACGAGGTCGGCGGTCAGCATTTCCTCCAGAGCGCCGTCGGGCTGAACCGAATCCGACACTGCTGCCTTGAGCGATTCGAAATCCTCAACTCGCTCTCCAGCGGCAGAGACAACAACGTCTCTTGAGAAAAACGCGTTCTTCAGCGCGTTCAGCCGGGATTTCATTTTCCCGTCCGCGGATGTCGGCCCGGGGGACTTGGCGCCATTGATACGGCTTGCAACGGTTTGTTTCTTCGAATTCTTGCGCACGGGAGCACCTCCATCAGTTCCGGTTCGCAGCGATCAACGCGCGCAGAACGCCTGAGCGCGCCCGTTGTGCAACTGCTGACGACCGCTTCAAAGTTGGATCGGCCGAAAGTTGGTGACTGGACTCAGCGACAGAAACTCGCCCGCGGGAGTGATGGATATCCGCGCGGTCGGAGCAGCGTCAGTAACGCTATTACTTGGTTTCATATGTTATCTCCTGCACTTGTAAGATCCCGGCAGTGGAGTTGCTCCTCTAGTCAGCCCCGTTCGAAACCCGAGACGCAGGGTGACCCGCCGGGTCGCGCCATACAACGATCCATACAACTTATTTCTCAGGATTTGTTACTGGTCTCCAGACTTCCTACTAACTGTCCAGACTGCGAAGAACGTTCAGGTCCATACTCATTATTCGAGGCCATACAACAGCTCAGGTACTGGCGTACCCAAGAGAATCGGCGCATGTTTTCGCACCGATCTAACCGCTAGTTTACAACGTTATGCCAGGCTGTCAAGCATTGCAAATAGCGTTAAATCAAAGGCTTGGCGACCCTGTTTTTCGCGGACCGAGCCCAGTCATACAGCAATTGGCGCAGGCCTTCGCCCAGGTCATCGGTCTCTCACTCTGATCTTCATGCTTTGCGACCAAAGCACTTCATGAGCTTAGGCCTCTCTTTAACTTACGAGAGGTTCCTTTTCACCTTGCGATCCCCTTGAAAATCCATATTTTCACAAGTGCGGCCGCCGGATATGAAACTTTCCAAGTTGATTTCGGCTCAGTTGGGAGGAAACTCAGCAGATCAGGCTTTGTCTCGAAGGTCCTTCTGCTGGGCTTTTTCTTTGGCTTTGGCCCACCTCGCGAGTACGGCCTTTCGCGCAATTTCGCTTCTCTCTTCCGGAGTTAGCTTGGCCGCTCGGATCTTGCCGCCCTTCGATCCGCCGAGTTTCCCCAGGGCGACGGCGTTTGGGTTCTTTTTCCTAGGCATTGATGATCTAGAACCTAATCTTCCTACTGCTTGAAATCAATCACAAAAGTTCTTGACATATACTTAAGCGCCTATGTATAAATAATTGGTACTTAGGTGCCTAAGTATAGAAAGGTACGAGGAAGCATCATGCCGAGAAGGACCGCTGTCCAGGCGAGCATCCGGAGGGCTCGAAGGATTTGGAAGAATCTCTCTCGGGAAGCTGTCATCCGGCTCAGGGAGATAGCAACCCAACACGATTTCTCAGTGGGTGCCGGTGACGTTATCTACCTAAACAACGGTTGGTACGTCACTCATACAGGCTTGTTGGGCTTAGCGCGTCGTAGTCGATGCGCCGGCATTCATGTTCGGCCCGTGTCCGACTTTTGTGATCCCTCCTCCCAGCGTTGGGCATTCGAAGCCACGGTTTATAAATCCAGAACGTGCAAAGGCTTCGTGGGCTATGGCGATGCCGACCCTTCAAATGTCTCCTTCCTTGTTCACGGCGCCGAAATGCGTGTAGCGGAAACGCGCGCCGTCAACCGCGCCCTGCGCAAAGCCTACGGCATCGGTATCTGCTCCGTTGAGGAAATTGGGTCTTTCGCGGAACAACCGCATTCCTCCAGCGAGTCAAAGAAGCTTCCGCCTCACCCTGCCAATGGCAACGGAAATCATGCCGGCCCGAAGGTTCGCGACCGCCTTTGCCAGATCATTCGCCAGCATGAGCTCGATCCGAATTTAGTTAAGGCATACGCCACGGATTTCTGCAGCGTTAAGGCGCTCCGCGATGCCACCCGCGAACAAGTGGAAACCTTCGTCGCGCATCTGGCCGACTGGGCCGAGAAAGACCGCAATGCCCTGCTCTGCCAGCTCAACAGCTATCTCGGCCAGAAAGCAGGTGCCGCATGAAACGCCAGATCACCGGCCTGCACGCCGCCGATCGCTCTGCCGCCGACCAGATCTCCGACGGTGTCTTCCTGGTTCGAGTGCAACGCGTCCAGTTTCGTCGCCAGGCACAAAAGCCTTACTACACTCTAACTCTGGCCATTGTTGAACCCAGCCGGTTTGCTGGGCACATCCTTTCCAGTCGTCTCTATTGCAGCCCGAAAGCTCTGTGGAAGCTGAACTGGTTCCTGCGCGACTTTGGCTACGACACTGAACTTCTCGGACGCGATGAGGTGGACGAAACCCAGCTCGTGGGTCTGAAAGGCGTGGCCAAGATCAGCCACATCGTTTGCAACGGTGCTTCCTTGCTGCGGCTCGATGGGTTTGCTCCCGCTGGCCGTTGGGAAGAACTCTCACCGGCAAATCTGGACAGCCCGCAGGTGGCCTGACATGACCTACAGCTACACCCAGATCAGCCAATACCTCACCTGCCCGCGGCGCTACCGGCATCGCTACCTCGATGGCTGGAAGGAGAAGGATACCCGAGCGGCGATGCTCTTCGGTCGCGCCTTCGAACAGGCCCTGGGCGCCTATTTTCGCCGGGAAGATCCCGGGGCAGTCCTGTTCTCCGAATGGTCTGCCTGTCAGGGCCAAGGCCTGCACTATTCCAAAGGAGACTCCTGGGATCGCATGCTGCGGCAGGGCATCATGCTCTTAACCCGGTTCTGCCAGGACGACCGTGTCCAGGTCGCCCAGCCTCGACGGAATCTGCAGAGCAAATTCACTCGGCCAATTGCCGGAAAGAACGACTTCGTGGCCTACGTCGACGCCATCGGCAAACTCGACGGAAAACGCTGCCTACTGGAGTGGAAGACCGCGTCCTGTCGGTACCCGGAAGAGCCTGAGGGTTTGCTCTCTCTGGATCCCCAACTCGTCTGCTATTCCTGGATGACGGGCATCGCCGAAGTCGCTCAGATCGTATTCGTTCGCAAGAGGCTGGTGGAGATTCAGTACCTGCAAACCACCATCACCGACGAGCAGCGCGAGGAGTTCGGCCGCCTGGTAGGAGACACGATCCAAAGAATCGAGTCCGCACAGTTTCTGCCACATAGCGGCATCCGCTTTCCCCAGAATCCCTGCAGCAGCTGTCCGTATGTGGGACTTTGTCTTGGCAAGCAGGAGATGGCTGACGCCCGCTTGGTGCGGGGTCCAGGAGCAGAGAGTCTTGATTGGCTTGACGAGCTTAATTACTGAAAATCCGCCCATGCCCCCAAAGTTCAATCGCCGGAGAGCCCTATTTGTGCTCGGCAAGATTGACGAGATTCTGGCCTGGGAGCAGCGGAAGGAGACGGAGCGCGACACCAAGTTTGTCGAACTCGGGCGCTACCTATGCGAGGTGCGGGCGGGGCAGTACTGGCGGCTGGAGGAACTGAAGTGTTTCGATGAGTTCCTGGAGAGGCGGTTTCCAGGGTCGCGTCGGAAGGCCTACTACCTGATGTCGATTCACGAACACCTGCCGCCACAGGCACGAAAGCGGCTGAAGGAAGTGGGCTGGACGAAGGGGATCGAGTTAGCCAAGCTGGCCAAGAGGGACCGGGAGCACTTCGATTGTGCAACCTGGTTGCACAAAGCCCGTCAGATGCCGAAAGAAGAATTCAAGCAGGAGGTGGAGAGGGAACTGACGGGAAAGGAGACGGAACCGTGGGAGATTATCTACTTCAAACTGTACCAGAGCCAGATTCCGGTCATTGAGCGGGCGATCGAGACCGCAGCTCTCATGCTCGGAAGCGATCGATCCCGAGGCTACTGTTTGGAAATGATCTGTGCCGACTTTCTGGCCGGGGCCAACCTGGACAGCGGAGATCCTGAGATGCTGCTGTTCTCGATGACGAGATTCTTCAAATTCCTGCCCGGAGAGCAGCAGCAGGTATTTCTTCGAGACTTGAGCGAAAAGGCATCATGAGCTCGATTGGCTCAAAACTCACGCGCTTGCAGCTGGATCCCGATTTGTACGAACAGCTCCGCAACCAAGTGCTTCGCCGCGATGGCTGGCGGTGCCAATTGTGCGGTGTGATGGCAAACCTGGAGGTTCACCACAGAGAGTTTCGCAGCCATTCCGGCCGTGACTCCGAGGAGAACCTAATCACACTCTGCACCCCATGCCACGCCACTCTGCATCACCGCTAAGACCATAAACGGGTTGCGTGGTCGTGTTATCCCCTGCCGGGCCGCGATGGAACTCGATTAGGTCGCGGATGTCTCATCGCTGGGATTCCTGCTCAACTGCTTGGCCGCCTGGATGTCCATTGACCAGGTGTATTGTGTATTAGTACACTACACACATGCTTAAGAGCTATCGGCACAAAGGCGTCAAGCAGTTTGCCGAAACCGGCTCGAAGGCTGGTATTCAGCCAGAACATGCAAACCGTCTCAGAAGGATCTTGTCCGCTTTGGATGCGGGCACCTGCCCGGCCAACATGAATGCGCCCGGCTACGCCCTGCACCCACTCAAGGGCGACCTGGAGGGTCACTGGGCCGTGCGCGTGAGCGGGAACTGGCGGCTCACGTTTGCGTTCGAGGGCGAGGACGCGATTCTCGTCGATTATCAGGATTACCACTAGGAGCTAAGCATGCTTTTCAATCCATCCCATCCCGGCGAGGTCTTGAAGGACTACCTGGGCGACATGACTGTGAAGGAGGCGGCCAAGCGCCTCGGGGTGACGCGGCCAAATCTTTCCCGGATACTCAACGGCCGCGCCGGCATTTCAGCGGTGATGAGCGTGCGGCTTGCCAAGGCGATGCCGCACACGTCTCCCGAGTTTTGGCTGAAGATGCAGCTCAATTACGATCTTTCGAAGGCTCAGAAAAGCAGGCAGCCCAAAATCAAACCGTTTCCGACACGGCCGCAAGAGCTTGCCTCAGCCTAGGCGTCAACGGCTTTTCCGGGCATGCTATCTCTAGCTTGGCGGATCGAAAAGTTGCAATATGTGTGGCGGTTTTTAGACGGAGGTAGAAGCGAAAACCTTCACACGCATCACCGCTGACCCCAACCAAATGGGCGGCCTTCCGTGCATCAGGGACCTGCGTATACCTGTCGCTACCGTTGTCGGCATGATTGGCGAAAAAGGACGCCGCTAAGGCCGCGACTGGTTCCGCAATGCCGCAGATGCAGGCGACGCAACCGCACAACTGAATCTCGCCGCCTCTATACCATCGTGGAGAAGTACCGCCGCGGGATGATGCCCAAGCGGTCCTCTGGCTCACCAAGCACAGCGTCACCCTCCCGGATAGCCGGTTGCGCTTCCACCTCCGGGGTTGCGACCGCGGCAGATGGGAAAGTCTCCACTTTCAAGGTTTCATGAATTCAGTTTATAATTTCTTGTTTTTCGAAGGGTCTGGTGCGGAATCGCGCAAGCGCTCTGCGAGATCGGTCAAAGTTTTCATGGCCTCAATCAAGTCGGATTTGCTGCCCGGAGCAGCGGAAGCCGGGGGAGTCATGCCCAGCAAACTATTTCCATTACCCAAATCGAAGTCACGAGCCACCGCCTCCACCACGCTGATCTTCACCACTTTCTGCTGGTCTACGAATGCGCTTACCAGACAGTGCTCGCAAATCAGATTCACCACTCGCGGAATTCCATTCGAATAACGATAGATCGCGTCCTGGGACTCAGGATCGAAAATTTGTTCCCCGTTCCAGCCCGCGATTCGCAACCGCTGGCTGACATAAGCTTTCGTTTCCTCCAGAGAAAGCGGATAGGTCCGAGCCCGCAACGTCAGCCGCTGCCGCAACTGCCGCAGTTGCGGTCGCTTAATTGTCTGTTCCAGCTCAGGCTGGCCTACCAGCACAATCTGCAGCAGTTTGTCCGTGAAGGTTTCCACATTTGTCATCATCCGGATTTCTTCCAGGAGATCTTCCGAGAGGTTTTGCGCCTCATCTACAATCAAGACTGCGGTTTCGCCGGCACGATAGCGCTCCAAAAGCCAGTCGTAAAACCGAATCAACACTTGGCTCTTGGACTTGGAATCGCACGGAATACCGAAGTCCGCCATCATGTATTCGAGGAATTGCGGCACATTCAGACGCGAATTGAAGATGAACGCGGTAGCCACCTGCTGCTGGTGCAACATTTCCAGCAACTTATTGATGAGCGTGGTCTTGCCCGTTCCCACTTCACCGGTGAGCAGGATGAATCCCTTGCGGCTCTGAATCCCGTACGTCAGGCAATCCAGCGCCTCTTCCGTATGCCGCGTCAAGTATAAATAGCGCGGGTCGGGACTCACGCTGAACGGATTCGCTCGTAATCCGAAAAACTTCTTGTACATGCTACCGGCTAGAGTTCGTCTCCTTCTTGGAATCGTTTGCCATCTTGCCTAGGTTCCGGCGCGCATGACCCGTCCCATCCACTACTTAGCCGACGGTTCGTCTGCTGGCTTGGATGCCCTTTGACCGGAGAGGCTGCCGGTCCCGGGTGATGCGCCGAAGTACATCGGATCCAACTCAGGCTTCATGGATTTGGCGAGCGAAGCGGTCGCATCCTGAAATCGCTGAGACGCCATCGATTTGCGAATCTCCTTGCTGGCTTGGGCCAAGGGTACCATCTGCTTGGACACGACTTTGTAAATGTAATAACCACTGGAGTCAGCGATAACATCCGACACCTGTCCGGGCTCCATTTCAAAGACTTTTCGGTGGCTGAGCGGCAATCCGGCAGCGGCAATTTTGCCGGTGCTCACATGCGGAGATCCGGAAGAGATACCGGCTGCTTCGAAAGCTTCCTTCTGGAGCTGTTGAAAATCTTCTCCGGCAGCCGCCCAGGTCTGGATCTTTTCCGCTACCAGCATCGAAGAATCGATCGCCGTACTGGAATTCTCTCCAGGAAGTGCCTTCCGCGCTTGCCCCGTCTGCTTCGGAACGAGGATTCGCAGTAGTTCCTCCCGCTCGAACTTGATCGCGTTTCCGTTGTAATACTTTTCGACATCCGAGTCGGAGATACTGCTGGCCTGCTCCTCGAAATAACGATTCAATCTCTGCGCCAAGAGTTGTATCGAGGCGAACCGCAATGCGTCGGCGAAGCGTGGATCCTGGTCGAGGCCCAGCTCGCGCGCTTTATTGGCAAACAGGAGCAAGTGGGGATATGACTCCGCCAGTTGGCGTTTGGCGGTCGCTGGCATTTGCGGGTTGAGCGCTTCCACCAGGGCTTCAAACTGCACCTTCGTCACGATGGTCTTGCATGCAGAAGCTGCTGAATCAGGGTGATCGCACATTCCTTCGATCGTGATTATAGGGCTGTCCGGCGGAACGCTCGCCGCGGACGCGGGCGCCGGCTCGTCGTTATCTTCATGACGTTGATGCTCGGGCTGCTCTGACGGCGCATCCGAGCGCGGTGTAGGGCTGGTCTGGGCCAGAGCCAGGGAGGTGAATGATGCAACAATCAGAGCACAGTAATAGATTCGCATAGATTTCCGGACAAGATAATCTGATCCTAGCATACCAGTATTTCTCCGCGACGGATTTTCGCCCTCAAACGGGCGTCCCAAGCGGAAAGGAGACCAGCGTCTATCGCGCCGCTTCGAGGATCTGAGCGATCCTCTCTGCGGCTCTGCCGTCCCAAAGTTGCGGGATACCACCCTTCTTTCGTTCGCCATTCCGCACGGCTTTTACTTCACGGCAGAGGAGATCCATGTCGCGGCCGATGATGACATTCGTCCCTACCGTCACCGTAAGCGGGCGTTCCGTAGTGTCCCGAAGGGTCAAGCATGGCACACCTAGGAAGGTAAGGTAAGCGTCGCCGACCATGCGGGAAATTCGCACCAAATTCAATCAAGACAAGCGCGTTCTCAAGATCAATTCGAAAGACGCGCGGATCCATGACTGAATACGAACAGCTGAGGCAGGAAACTCGAGCCCTGCGTAGAGTTCACCACTTAGTCATTGGAATGTCTCAAGCGAACCTCCACGCGACGGTTGTAAGCGCGGCCTGCTGCGCTCGAATTAGGCTGGAGTGGAGATTCGGATCCTACCCCAGTCGCGGTGAGCCGCGGTTTGGGGACGTGAAGTTCGTTGACCAGCGCATTTCGTACTGCGATAGCGCGACGGCTGGAGAGGCCCAGGTTATGGGCCTCCCGACCAAGGCTGTCTGTGTGCCCTTCGAGAGTAACAATAGCCCTCGGATCCTTCGCGAGCTCGTCGGCAAGCTGCTGCAACCAAGGGCGATATTGCGAGTCAATCATGTCGCTGTCTTCATTGAAGAAAATGCGCCTTAGTTCTTGCCTGTTGTCCGAGTTCTTCGACGTGACACTTAGATCAGTTGAAAACGTCTGGACTACCACCTCCCGGAACTTCGAACTGTGGGCTCGCGGATCGTGGAAATCTGTGACCGTGTTTGTGCGCAGTGAGCTTGGTCTAACTATTAAGGACGCAGGCGATCGGGGGGGTACTGAAGAACCTGCTGGCTGACCGTCCTGCACCACAGCTGATTGACCCGGCACCCCTGCCTTGGTGGCCCCCAGATGTAACGGAAATTTCTCGACGAGCATCAACGCCAGAATCCCGGCGGATGCCGCAAAAAACAAAGCCTTCGTCGATACGATCCGGCTTTCGGAGTGTTTTTTCGCAGTCGGCGAAGAGCTGGGCATGGCCGAAGGATCCGTGACAAAACTTTGCTTTACACGGACTTTCTCTTCCTGCTCAGGAGCAAGATCTGAGGCCGATTTACGCTCGGTTGGTACCTCTTTTTCAGCAGTCTTCAGCGCTGAATTCGTTTCCAGTTTCGCCGTTCGGTCGTCCGGAATCGCAGCCGTGCTTTCGATCGCCGTGGAGGGCACCAGCCGCGGGGTGCTGTCGAAGCTGGCAGGAGTTTTGGTGCCTTCCGCCGCGGTGGTGTGCAACGGGATCATCGGCGACACGGAGAGCGGTTGCGATAACGCGGCCAATTTTGCCGTCAACAGAAGCCTGTGCTCGTCCAGGGCTTGGGTGATGCGTGCGAGGGCTTCGACAACCGAGGGTGGAACGTACTCGCTCGCGCCGGCTGTGTTTCGATCACCAAAGCCAGCGAACGCCGTCACTGTTCCTGCTTCGCGCGGGATGCTGCCCTCACTCGCAACCGGCTCCTCGTTCGCAACCGCTCTATCATTGGCTGTTTCTGGTAACGTCGTTTTCATGCCTGGCTGAACCTTGCCGTTACCGCGTAAGACCGTGACTGGCAGCTCCATCGCAAATACGTCAGCCAGCGCGCTGTTGAGATCCAGATCTCGGGCCGCTTCCTCTACAATGCGTTCGTCGATCGATTTCACGCATTCTGCAAACCCCAAGACCATGGCGCCGAAGCATAGCGTGTTGATGTTGCGGGGAACGCCTTTGCTGCGATTCCAAACTAGGCGCACTCCGCCCTCTGTGAAGAGGTCTGCTCCGCCGTATCCCGCCTTTGCGAGCCGGTGATTGATGTACGCCGCAGTCTCGTCCAATCCCAGAGGCCTAAGTCGGCTGATGGCAGAAATCCGCTGCCGCAACTGCTCATGTGCCGAAGTCGCCAGTTTCTCTGCTAACTGCGGTTGTCCTGCCAGAACGACCTGCAACAGCTTGGAGTCTGGGGTCTCAAAGTTCGAAAGTTGCCGCAACGCTTCCAGCACGACGAACTCGAGATTTTGTGCTTCATCTACCACCAGGATTACGCGTCTGCATTCTCGGGCCGCGCGATACAGCACTTCGTTGACTTGCTCGAACAATTTATGCAGACTCGTCTCTGTCGAACTTGTACCCAGTTCGTACAGCACCGACTGCAAGAGGTCATGCGGTTCACTCTGTGGCTGAAACACAAATGCCGTGTGGGCGGCGGTGCGAAATCTTTCCAGAAGACTGAACAGCAGGGAGGTCTTGCCCATGCCGGGCTGCCCTATGAGTACCTGAAACCCGAAACCAAAATCGATACCGTTGATCAGTGAGTCCAGCGCTTCTCGATGAGTGTGGCTCTGATATAGGAACCGTATGTCGGGGGTTACACCGAAGGGGTTCTCCCGCAATCCGAAATGGATAAACAGTTGACTTGGCAACGAGTTTTCTGCAGCGTCCCTCTGCACATGACACCTGCCCAACACATCCTCTGCACATCAACTGCCATTTCCCGAAAGAAGCAGGAGTGTCAAGGAATTCAGCGCATACATGAGGATGAGACGGTAAGACGTTTCAGAAAATGTGAAAAAGCTTGCACAACGAATCCACAACCGGGTTCGTGTTGGCCCTGAATTTCCCGCGTGGTCATGCCCCGGGCGTACATCGAGATCTTGTCGTCGAACCCCTTCCAGCGCGTCTGCCCCTTGGCCACGATCTTGGGCTCGAACATAGCCTGGCGATCGCGCGGGGTTTCCAACTCCAGCTCCCCGAAGTCGCCCTTCAAAGTCTTTTGGCTTTTCCCGTTACGCGTGTTGCCCCGGTGATGACCCGCCGGGTCGTGCTTCTCGTAGCCGAGATGATCGGTCATCTCCGCCGCTAAGGCCCGCTCCAAAATGGCTTTGGTCAGCTCTTTGAGCAGACCGTTCTCCCCGATAATATCCTCGGGCTTTTTGTAGTTGGTCAGCAGTTGGTCAATCAACTTCGTATCGATGGTCATGGGGTTCTCCTATTGTCAGCTTTTCCATGACCGTTTACACAGTTCTATTTACACCCCTCACCCAAGTACAAAGCCTGAATCTCCCCAGCTTCCCATCCGGACAATCCTGCCTCTTCGCAAAGTTCAGACGGGAACTCAGATGTCTGGCACGAAGGTGCTATTCCCTTTAATTTAAGTTGGTGATCGAATTCTCCCTTACGCATCAAGATGTGGGACGCTGCCTTCTGGCCGACCTCCTGGCTGCCACCTCATCTGTTCCGTAT
>Ga0182018_10003405_pt1 | contig 14326 bp, 11 predicted proteins | sample 812P2MmetaG_FD_120490 | JGI IMG/M metagenome (GOLD analysis project Ga0182018, IMG submission 120490) | Permafrost microbial communities from Stordalen Mire, Sweden - 812P2M metaG | ecosystem: Environmental > Terrestrial > Soil > Wetlands > Permafrost | place: Sweden: Stordalen | collected...
ATCTACAAAGAGCTGAGCAATAAAAAGACCATCATCTTGCATTGTGCTCTGCAACCAGCCAACGTCGGAACTGTCGACGGTGATGATGCGGACCTGCGTCAACGTCCATTGCTCGCGAAAACTAACCGCTTGAGCAGCCATATTCAGACGCAATTCCTCAATGATTTTCTTCATTCCGGCGAAGTACAGACGTTTGCAATATTCGAAATCTTGAGTGCTCGCGGGACGAAGTGCGATGTGCATTGGATTATCCGTAGCACGGACGATGCTGGTTTACAAGCCACTGGGTGGTCGCTGGATTTTAAACTGACCCACTACCCGGTGAGGGGTTGGGTAGGGGTCCTAATTTTAATTTCTCAGCGTTCAAGGCTGGCATGAATCGTGCTCCTATGAAAAACAATTTAGGACATCACCAAGGCGCTGGCGCATCCCTGCGGGTCCGCTCGGCCGGCGAATCGCACAGTTGCAGGCCAGATGATCCGGGACGTCCAACCGCCCCTGTTTGCAAAATCAGCGCGAGTCGGGCACGCTCGAAGGCATGGGGCGAATGAACCGACGTGTTCTTGGCTATTTCTTGATGTTCGCGACAGGGGCGGTGTTTGGGCAGGCCGGGGTGGGGCCGCAAGAAGGCGAGCATGAAGTACAGGTTTGGGCGGGCGGCGGGCACTCTGTTCCAGGGGGCACCCAGAATACCGAAGCCTTCAATTCTGGTTTGCGCTATGGGTGGGTGATTACGAGGGCGCATTTGCCTTGGTTTTTGCGCGGAAGATTCGAGTACACAGTGGATGCGGTACCGGTTTACCTGATTTTTCAGCCGGCGAATACGGCGTATGCGGCGGGATTCGATCCGCTGGGACTGAAGTGGAATTTCGAGCGGCGCGGAAGGTTCTCACCGTATTTGCAATTAAGCGGCGGAGTGCTGTTCAGCTTTCACGATATCCCTACTTATACCAATACCGTGAACTTCAGTCCCAGCGCGGCGTTGGGGACGCATGTCCTCGCCGAGAAATATAACTGGAGTGTCGAACTGCGGTACCTGCATATTTCGAATGCAGGTTTGGGGACGTTCAACCCCGGGTTGAACACGGTGCAGGTAAGAGTAGGGGTGGGGAGGTTTTGGAAGAAGTGACCAGCGAGGGACGCGAGAGGGCATCCTAAATTCATCAACCATGAAGGACACGAACTTACTGCGCGTCCATCTTGAGTCTGGCGACGAGTTTCGAGTGATCCTCAACGTCGATGAGTTCAAAGGGGGATAATGCGCCAAGTGATAAAGAGTGCTTTCGGCTGCCGAGGGCTGGGCCCGGTCACATTCTAAGCCACCGCTTTAAAGGTTCTCTTGGATGAAGCGGGGACTGAGGTGAACGTCGAATTGAACGAGTGGAAACTCACCAACAGCCTTGAAGCTGTGGATCTCACCAGCCTGGATGACAAAGATGTCTCCCGCGCTGCCCTCGAAGGTCTTGCCGCTTACTGTCCACACTCCTCTGCCTTCGCGGATGAACTGGATCTCTTCATAAGGATGCCGGTGCGGACCCGGCCCCGATCCGGGTTTCCCATGGAACAGAAACACCGAAACACTAGTGTTGCCCTGCTCGGCTCCGACAAACTCATGCGAACTACCAACAAAGGGCAGGTTCTCTTGGCGCACGTGATACATCTTTCGTCACCTCCTGCGAGGATATGATGACCGTGGTCATGGTTTGGGTCCACGAATACCAATGCATTATGAAAAAAGCGCCCCGCTTCAGAAGCCGTGATGGGCGGAGTAACTGCAATGGCGAATCGGGTGCGAAGGAACCGCAGAAGGACATAGGCAAGTCGGCCAGAGAAAAGATAACCGTTCGCAGGAATACCTCCCCCCAAGGAGGCAACTCGAATGAGTTACGACGTCTGTCCGCCGCCTTTGACTTCGATTCTTCGTTGCTCTCACGGGAGCCCGTCGCACCACTCCAAAAATTTCCGAAATGCCGCGCCACGATGGCTGTAACCCGCTTTCTCTTCCGCGCTGAGTTCGGCAAATGTTTTTTGAATTTGCGGAAAATAAAACAGAGGATCGTATCCGAAGCCGTTCCCGCCGCGTGGAGAATCGAGAATCACTCCCTCGGCCGTCCCGCGAAAGGTTGCGAGAGTCCGGCCATCGCGCGCGGCGGCTAACACGCACACGAATCGTCCCGTACGCTTCTGCGGCGGAACTTTCCTCAGTTCTCGCAGAAGGCGCGCATTGTTGGCTTGGTCATCCGAATTTTCGCTGGCCAAGTGAGGCTGATCCGCCGCATAGCGCGCCGAATGCACGCCCGGCGCTCCTTGCAGTGCATCCACCTCAAGCCCAGAGTCGTCGGCGACGATAATCTCTCCCGCCGCATGCCGGCTATATTCTTCCGCTTTCTTGCGCGCGTTCTCCTCGAACGTAAGGCCGTCCTCAACGACGGCCGGCAGGGAAGCGGAGTTTGGAATCCCGCCAATTTCAATTCCGTGGGGCGCGGCGGCTCCGGCAAAGTCTCGCAGCTTCCCGGGATTCGATGTCGCAATGAGGATTCGTCGCATAGGTTCGAACAACCGTTTTAACCACAGAGGGCACGAAGAGCCCTGAGGAATTCTAGAACCTACGCGCTACGCCTTGCCAGTTGAGTCCAGAGAATTATCGCGGCCGCCGTCAGCAGAGAAATCCACCCCCCGACTGCCCTATCCCGGGTGCGAACAAACGTGATCTGTACGCGATTCATCCCCGCTTCGACTGGAACCAGCATCTGACCTGTGTCCGGCTTCGCAGCTATCTGGACCACCCTCCCGTTCACTTCCGCCTGCCATGCGGGATAGCGAAACAGGCGCAGCTGCAACTGATCCGGCGCAGACATCTCCGCCGTAAACATCTTTGACTCAGCATCCCAGCGCGAAACACGAATCGCGGCACGCGCCGGACCAGCCACGATTACGTTGCGCGCCTGTTTGTCGATGGCCCCGGCGTCGGCTCCCGCGGGCGTGTACTCATCGGTCCCCTCGTAGCCGATAAGGTCTTCCATGTTGTCCTGCATCTCGCGGAGATCGCTGGCATTGTCCCACCACGGCGCTTGGATGCGATGCCACGCCAGCACCATCACCAGAATCACCATCGCACAGACCGCGCTCCGCCACCACCAGCGTCGCATTCCCGCCGCCACAAAAAAAGAAAAGATCATGCTCAGCGACAGCAGCCAGCGCCACGGGAACTGCATGAACAGCATCTTGGGCAAGATTTTCCATAGCATGGCCGACACCGGAAACATGAGGATGCTGCAAGCCACCGCCCAAACGATCAGCGCATTCCAGAAGTCGCGATCGGCGTCGCGCCACCTTCTACTCGTCCAAATGGCGAAGAAAATTACGGCCATCTCAAAACCCGCGACCCAGGAGATGATGTGGTTAAAATTATCATGATCGGTATCCGAGGTATGGATGAACAGGAAATTATCCGCCGGACGCGATCCGGCCGACACAGCTTGCGCAATGTTGATCCAGCGCTGCTCGTAAATCGCCGGCAGGAGATAGAACGCCGACAACGATGCGCCCAGCCCGACCGCGGCCGCTGCAACGAAAAGGATTCGAGGCGAGCGCCGCTTCCAGGCGAAGAACGCCAGCAACAGTGCCAATGAGTAATGAATCATCACCGCTGCAGGGGCATTGGTCAGCCACGCCGCGGCCAGCACCAGCGCCAGGGGCACAATCGCCCGCCGGCTGTCGTCCACTGCCTTCAGCACGCACAGCAACAGCAGGGGCAGCAGGCAACTCGCCAGTAGCTCAGCGAACGCGCTGCGCCAGTACACGATCACCAGGTGATAAGGATTGGCAAGGTAAAGCGTGGCGGCGAAGATCGCGGCGCGTCGGTCGAGCCAGCGCCGCGCTAATAGGAACATCGACGCGCCCGCCGCTACCAGCACGATCCATATGTAAATGCTGGCTGTGACGGTCCAGGGAAAGATCGCGCTCAGCAACGCGCCGAGAGTCCACGAGGCGGGCGGGTAAAACACAAATCTTGGCTCGCCATAAGCGAAGTGCGCCAACGATGCCCAACGCGGATAACAAATGCCGTGCTTCCACTGCGCGAGAACCTCGAGCCACGAGTACAAATGGAACTCCACATCGTGTCCCGAAGGAGTACCAAAAAAGAAGAAAGGGATTTCAACGGCGAAGGCTGTCGCCGCAATCGCGAGCAGCGGCGTCCATAACAGCGACGAATCGCGCCGGTCGTGATTGTATCGTTCCTTAAAAGGATGCCCACCCGTGCTGGTCTTTCGCAGACTGGCTCCCTCGCCGCGAAACATTCAATACGGCCGAAAAACGCTCTTAGTCTACATTTAACCGAGCGTTCAGACCCCAGATTTCATGTAAGCCAAATTTCAACAACAATCTACCTGGAATCTTCGCGTCGAGTTCATCGTATAGTCGGTCGGAGGAGCTGGCGCGCATGCGTTTTCCTCTTGCTGTAATCAGCGGGGTGATGGGACTTGTCGTTGTTGTAAACTGCACGCCGCAGAAGCCGTCGTCGCCGGGATATCCGCCACCCGGCCGGCTGATCGACATTGGCGGCCGCAAGCTGCATCTATACTGCTCGGGCAAGGGAAATCCAACTGTCATCCTGGTGGCTGGCGGAGGCGCATTTTCTATCGACTGGGCTCTCGTCCAGCCCAACGTCGCCGAGAATACCCGCGTTTGTTCCTACGATCGGGCCGGGCTCGGGTGGGCCGACCCGGGACCTGCCGACGAGACTGTAGAGCAGACGATCGGCGACCTCCACGCGCTCTTGCGCGCTGCTGGAGAAAAGGGGCCATACCTGCTGGTTGGAGCGTCAATCGCCGGAATCTACATTCAAGGCTACCAGCGGGTGTATCCAGAGGATGTAGTCGGTCTCGTCTTCACCAACAGCAGTAATCGTGTGGGCCTGCGGGCCAAAGGGAAGGGCGGCCTCATCTGGGATCTGACGGAGGATGAAGTGCGGTCAGCATTTCCGCTACCGCCATCCGTTAAGAAAGAAGCTGCGCCAACCCGTGAAGGTGATCCGTTCGATCGCTTGCCGGCCGACCTGCAAGAGATTCGCTTATGGCTTGATATGCGTCTCTGGGAACACTGGGATCCGGCGAAGGCAAGCCCCGACTCTCTTCTGTCGTGGCGGAAAGGGTTCCGGTTGGAGTTCGCGGAGACAGACGCGGGCAGGAAACCGCCGCTCGGAGAGCTTCCTGTAGTCGTAATTTCGAGTGACCCAATCGCAACCGAATCCGAGCGCCAGTCTCGCAATGGCGCCGCTGCTCGCCTTGAGTTCCTCAGGGCAAACAGCGCGCACATCACGGCAACGGGCAGCGGCCACGAGATTCATCTCTATCGACCCGATCTGGTGGTGCAGGCGCTGGAGCGGGTCGTTACGGCAGTCCGAAACGGAGTTCCATTGTCTCGAACCTAACTTCACGAGCGTCAGGCTTCCGCTGTTTTGCTCGAAAACAGATTCGCGTTGATCGAGACCCGGGGGATCCCGGATAAACTGTGAGGAAGAAATCTAGACGGAAGCCACGTCTTCAGGATTGCGCTGTTGCTTCAGTTCGGAGAGGAATTCGTCCTGCTGCAACGAGGCGCCGCGCCGCAAAAGTTCGAGTAACGGATCTTCCAAGTCCTCGGCGTACTCTCCCCCTGGCTGATCCGCGGATTCAAATTGGCTCAGGTCGGCGACCAGGGCCCGTGGAGAAACATTCAGTTCCAACATCGTCGCCGGGCATTGGCGCAAGAAGCTGATCAGATTGCCCACTTGGGCGCGCTGTTCCGCCGTGCGGGAAGGGAACTCAACTCCCATGCCTTGGCCGGGATGTGCCACTCGCACCATGCCTTCGGTATGAACTTCAAGCTCTTCGGTTTTCAGGCAAAGATCGATCAGAGCGCGCTCCGGGAAGGGTGCGTCCGTTTCAACATAGCAACCGCCCAGGCTTAGGTCAGTGAGCTTGCAGTGTGGCACGGTCTCGTTGGGCCCGGCTCCGGCGATGCTGGCACCCGCCTTCAGCCAAGTCTTCAGTTCTGCCGCCAAGGCCTCCGCCAGATCCCGGAAACGAACTCCGGTTTGCCCATTGGGATTGGCCCAGGCTACCTCGCCGCGCGCTTCGATTTCCAAGGCGCGATCCGGCAACTGAAAGTGGAAACCCAGCATTGCTCCGCAATCCAGCGGTTCGGCGGTAAGCACCTCCATGCCGGTTTCGGAAAGGTCCAGCAGAATTCCATCTACCTTACGATTATCCGGGAGCGTCATCTCTACCGGCGCCTGTACCGGAACCCGGAATGCCCGGCGCCGCTCCCGGCATAGTAGAGCCGCAGCTGGCCGCAAGCCGGCTTTGGCGGCTTCCTCGGAGAGAGGTTTATACAGTACGAAGTGTGCTCCGCCCGTAAGGATATCGCGCACCCGCGTAGCATCGGCCACCAGGGCAATGCTTAGCGGTTCCGTGCACAGCTCCTTCGCCTGCCGCAGTATCTCTTCGGCCCCCTTAGGGTCGTCAAAGTCGACAATGAGGGCAGCAAACTTCTGCTGTTGGATTCGAGTCTTGCTGATTTCGGGATCGCTGCAGCGGTCCATCCCAATGCCGAAAGGAGGCAGAACTCTGCCCAGGACCTCAGCCGCGTGGTCGTCGCTCGAAACCAGTAGTGCCTGAAGAGTCATAGAACCGTTCGGGTTGCCAAAGCCGTGGGATTAGGGCCAGCGCGGAGCAGTAGGCCGCGGCTTGGACGAGGTCGGACTGCCTGCACCCGCCTTGGCCGCCATCGCGTCTCCAGGGTTTGAAGCCTCGTCTACTTCCGCGAGCACGACGTTGTCTTCGTCATCGTTATCGGCCAGTAGTGGCGCTACTTCGCGCAGTTTTTCCGCGGCTTGCTGGAGCATCTCAATCTGTTTGCCAAGTTGGGCGTATTTCGCCTGCTTCTGCCGGAGGACTTCATGGATATCTTTCATACTACCCCCTATTGGCAATCTAAGGAGGACAGGGGGGTTGGGTCAACGCTAATCCCCGTCGCGCTGTTACGTGGGTAATGGGCCTCAAGCAAAATAAGTAATCTGCGTGGCCAAACAACGCGAGCTTCCCGGCGGCTCGCAGAGTTCCGAGCGTTTCCGTACTCTTGATGGAATTCATCCCGTCAGCGAAGGCAGCTTGGATGCCGAGCCTAGAAGGAAGATTGTTCCCACCACAATACTGTAAGCGGAAGTCACCAGGGTCAAGGCACGCAAGGCGTTCGGTTTCGCCAGTATCGCCGAAAACAGTCCGGCCGCGGAGGCGCACATCAGAGTATTCATCAACAGCAGTCCCAGGATGAACATCAGCAACCCCAACAATCCCGCGGCCGTTCCGCCCAGATTCGCCGCCATAAGAAATAACAGAATCTGGGTCGGAGTCTCGGCCCCCAATCCGTGGATCACCCCCACCAGGAATGTCGAACTCGTGCCGTATCCGTCCTTAAAGACCTGCCGAGCCTCCACCCTCGTCCCGCCAAAAATCCGGCTCAGCCGCCAGTAGATCCACAAAGTGCCGTTAATCAATAACGTGATGCGAGTTCGGGGACGGGCATGACTGTGCGTCGAGGGCCGGAAGAATGTGCCGAGTACATAAACCCCCAACACCAGCAAAGTAACTCCTACCAAACGTTCTGCCCAACGATCGCTGGCCGCCGGCAAAGAAAGACGGAAGACCACCGCTGCCGAGCCCAGTACGGCCACCGTCGCCGCATGGCCCGCGACATAGAGCAGGCCGTAGCGCATCGCGTCGCTCGCTTTACTCTGCACGCTGCTGATGTCGGTAATCGCCGCAATGTGGTCGTAGTCCAGCCCGTGGCGAAACCCGAGCACCGCAGCCGACAACAGGGCGAGTCGTAGATTGACAGGATCGATCATCGATCAAGAAAAAATTCCGCGGGAGCAATCCAACCACAACTGGACTTCAGGCTAGCACAGTTCAGCTTGGGCTAATCTTTCTTCGGGAAACCGCCAGCTTATGGGAAGCTGCCAGCGTGGCGGGGGCGGGTGACCAATTATCTTCCGCGACCGAGCGGCGAGAGAATGCGGGCCAGCGCCGGCCACTGGCCGGCCGGTCATGGAAATGAAATCTCGCCCCAGACGTCAACCCATTTCGTCTGCGAAGGACCCTCTCAAGCGACCGAATCTGCACCGAGTCCGTGCCTTTGAAAAGCAAATACACTCCGGGGTGTTCGTTTATTATTTTGAATCTCTCGACGGAACAGAGTTGACCAGGGCTAGCTCGGGAGCCCGCCCTACTGTGAGATTGGCGACTGACAATCACTCCACGGTGACCCTTAGCGGTGTTTTGTACGCGTTTCCGCAATTATCCCAAGCTTGAACTGCGACATTGTAAGTTCCAGTCGCCATGCGCAAGTATCTGTCCATCGAAGCGCCATTCACGGTGTAAGCTGCGACGCCTGGTGCGGTGTAGATGCGCATGGCGGAGATGCCGCTACCGCAACTCGGCGCACTGGCGCTGGCCAGGAAGTGGACCGGCGAAGTGACCACACCGCCGTTGGTCGGAGACACCACTTGGGGATCAGTGGGAGGCGTAGGCGGCCCTTGAACGATGATGGGGATCGTCATGCTGAACGCCTTGCCGCAATTGTCGTAAACCACAATCACGGGGTTATACGAATAGACGTCCTGATTGGGAGCCGCAAACGAAATGTTGGCGTCGAGAGTGGCAGCGTTGGTGGTGTAAGCGATCACGCCGGGCGAAGTATAGACGCGTATCGCTGCCACGCCAGAAGAGCATTGCGGACTTCGCCCCGTAGCCCGGAACGTCACTGGCGTCCCGTACGGGTACGGTTGCGGTGTGGGAGTGCTTATATTCACGCCCCCACTACCGGGCTGGGTTAAATCATATTTTCCCGTCCACGCGTAAGAGCCATTTCCCGAACTCTGCTGCGGCGGAGTGTTCTGAAGCGCGTTAGGTGAAGTCGGGCCGAAAGTGTTCAAGCCGTACAAATTGTTACTGCCATCGAGATAAAGCTGCGACGGATTGAAGTATGGAATACCGCGGAAGTGGTTATAGGTCGTGTTGTCGGTTTCATTAATAGGCGTGCAGCCTGAGTACACCAATGAAGCCCGGCCGGAGGCACGGGTATTGAATGTGGCGAGAAAGGAACAGCTGTCCTGCTCGTACGTCCGGTCCGTGACGGGAAACCATGCGTCACCGCTGCGATTGCCGGCAACCACTACGTTGTTCGGCGAGACCAGCTGAATCTGAGTGTCTTCACTTTTTAGGGGAGGATTACCGGCGATATACGAAGAATAAACCAGGTTTCCCGAAGGGTCGATCTCAGTCAGGAAGCCCAGGTGAATTCCCGATCCGGTGGCTGGGAAAGTCTTCTGGAAGGCGGTTGCGGTGGTCGGCAGGTTCGTCCCTGCCTGGCCCCCAACGTAGTAATAACCTGCGCTGTCGCGCTTCACATTGGTGCTGATCACGTGATTCAGGACGGTCGAGTAGACCAGCGCGGAACCAGCGGAATTCAGGGTAGTGATGAACCCGCCTTCATCGGTTTGTCGTTTACCGTTCGCCGTGATCGGATAATCGGGAGAGTAGGTATAACCATCGATGGTCGCGTTCCCCGCGGAGTCCACCAGAATCTGGCTCGAGACATCGTCATCCCCACCACCGACGAGAGTGGCATAGTCCAGAGCCGTCGCCGCCGCATTGAACTTCATCACGAACGCGTCATTGTCTCCCCCATAGGTTGACTGATACGCGCCGGCTGTCGCGGGGAATGGGGACGTAAGGCCGCTGGCTTCGTTGTATTCTCCGGTCACATACGCATTGCTCGCCGAATCGACGACAACCGCATAAGGAATGATGTTGGGTTCGTTGCTCAAAAATGTGGAATAGTCGAGTGCGCTGCCGGAACTATTCAGTTTGACCAGGAAGAAACGCCAGGTGGCAAGTTCTGCATGGTTGTAAGCGTTTGCACTGGTAGGAAATGTGGAAACGGAAAACGTTTGCGTTCCGTTGCTATTGTTCGTGAAGTCGCCGGTTTCGCCGACAATGTAGACGTCGTCGTGTGCGTCTAGCGCGAAGCCGTCAGGCCAGGATGCATTGTTGGGGCCGGTGCCACCAACGATCGTCGACCAAACCAAATAGGATCCGTCCTGGCTCAATTTGGAGACAAAAACTTCGCCGCTGTAATTCTGAGTTTGATACTTCTGGTAAGCGCCCGGAGTGGTGGGAAAGTCGGAGGAACCGGTTTCGCCCACAAGGTACGAGAAGCCAGCCGAGTCCACCAGAAAACTATTGTATCGTTCGAAGCCGCTTCCATCGAGGAAAGTGCCGTAGGCCAGCGCTGGGTCGATAATCAGAGACCGGCTGCTGTCGTAAGCGCCCAGTTTGAAGCTGATGCGATTTTCCTGCAAGCGGTATGCGGCGCTGACTGCGTGACGGCCGTTATCCGACTCCTGGTAGGCCACCGGTTTGAGCCAGCGCACCTCTCCCGCCGCCGTTTTCAGCACCAGCGAGCCATCTTTGGCGGTTGTGATTTTGTCGGCGCCTTCGATATTGAAGGAAATCATGGAGGGATCGGCATGCGCCGCGACATCGAAGTCATATTCTAGCTGCCGCTGGCGACTGTAATACTTGAGATCAATTCCGGGATAAACTCCTTCATACTTCACGGCGGCGAAATTCGCTATCCTTGTCTTCCAACTACCGCGAGAGCCGAGCAGATAGTTCGTCTGGGCGGGTTGTTGCTCGACCCCGACGACCGCCGCGTTCTGGTTGGCGTTTCGCAGGGTGGTCTGGAGCACAGCGTCGCGCTCCTTGCCGGCAACCTTCAGCACTATTCCATCGTGGATCAAATAGAATTGATATCGCCCGGAGCGGGCCAGGTACTGCACTTGAGAATTGGTCTGTCCGAGGTTTTGCTCGAAGAGCAAGGGCAGCCGTGCGTCGAGAGCCTGGGCCTGTTTGAGCGAAGATTGACATTGGCCCTGTTGAGTGGTGAATGCGTAGAAGAGGAGAATTGACGCCGCAGCCAGCAGCCTGGCTGAGAGAGAGGAGTACTTCATTGGAACGCTCCATGGAATAGCGACTTGCCCACTTTGTGCGAGTCTTCGATGGATCGGAAAACGACAGGGTTACTCTCTCCGGTGTCAATCTCCCGTTTCTACTCGCAACCTTGTAGCAGAACGGGATTGCGGGGGTATTCTGCCGCCGCTACAGCGGGACAGGCGAGGAAGTGACCAGTTGCTGTTCGGATGGTGAGATGCTGATTCTTGCACAAGTCACGGCGGAGGACACTGCGCTCGCACTAATATTAATAAGGACTCGCCTTGAGGGTTTTGCGCGATCCTGTTCCATCGACTGAATGGGGTCTCAAAGTACAACGGTTTCCAATTTCGGAAAGGCTGCCGCAGCGCCTTTCGCACGATGCCTTACGGCCAATAACTCGAGGGATTGCAATAACTTCCATACCAATTGCTTGTATTCCCGTCAACCGGGAACCTTCGGAATGCGGGGTGCTAGTCAGCATATGCCAGGCAATGGTTCACCAGATCCCCCACCTTGCACACTGGAATTCGTCCAGCACTCTTGACTGGAGAAAGACCGCTCCTGCGCCATATCCCATGGACAGCCACGGTCCTGCTTCTGCTCAGCAGCCTGTGCTATCCGCAAGACACTCCCTCGACTGATCCAGAGACGATTCACCAACTGGTTCAGCGGGTCAAAGACCTTCAAGAAAGAGTGAAGCTCCTAAGAGTCGCAGCAAAACCACACGGATTCCCCTATCCCAGACTCGTCCAATCTACCGATGCCGTCCGTAGAACCTGCGATCAGACCGCGCCGGCTCCCACCGTGGGGCAGGAACCTCCACAAAGCCCATGGAATTCCGTGGCGAGGGTTGGGAGTTTAGAAAGTCGTGGGCGACGCCTGCACTAAGGCGGGAATTCGCAGGCTCTTCCACGTTTCTCCGCAGAAGCGCTTGCCGGAATAGGATCGCGGCGGGAGTGGCGCAAGTCACGGGGATGCGGGTGTCCGGTCACAAGACGGGTTCGATGTTCCGATGTTCCGACCCTATGCCATCGTCTCAGAGACCGACCTTCGGACGGCTCTCGGGGCGACTCAGGAATACCTCGGAGCAAAAGAGAATGGAGTCACGATGGCTGCCCACGGGTAGAAAGTCGACTTCACGGACACTTCACGGACAAAAGCCATAGGGTACCCGATCTTGGTTCTAAGTCATTGAAAGAATGGTGCGCCCTGAGAGATTCGAACTCCCGACCTTCTGGTTCGTAGCCAGTTTTCGGAAAAACTATCTCGTTGACTCGCAATCGCTTAGAGTCTTTCAGGGCGTTTTTGTTGTCCCCGAAGTTGTCCCCGAGATTTTCAGACTATTATTTATTTGTGCGCTGATTCGGCTCGCCTGGAGTTGCCTCAGACTTCAGTGCCGTCTTCGCATCACCCCTTCTGTTGTTCCGATGAATCAAGCTGTTGAAGTATCGAGTTCGCCACAGAACAATTTGAACCGAGAAAAATCCCCAGAGAATGAGGACTGTACAAGCGAGCAGAGAAGCATGACTCCGATGTCCAGGAAGCCCAGAACACAAGCGCTGACGCCAGTGGTGGGATAAGCGTAGCAAAGCCGAAAACGAGCAGTCCCGAACGAGATCGGGAAAAAGCGCTAAAGAGCGTTCCCGGAGCCGGAAAGTTCGGTGACGACACAGCTTCGCGAACGAAAGCGCCAAAATGCACTAGCATGAAAAACAAGAGCAACTGGGCAAGAAGGCTGGCCACGTACAAATCGTGAGGTAAGGATGATCCCAGCGTTACATCAATCTGTGGTCGGACGTGCTCTCCCAGTTGCGGAGGACCTAAGAATGCTGGAACCTCCATGCGGGCAAGCTCTTGAACATCTTGGAAAGTCAGGCACTTTAGCCGATTACGCCTGACAAGATTCGCCGCATCGATTCTGAGCAAATCGAATGCCCGGAGTGCGGCCAGCGGTTCACGCCGGCGAAAAGACTCTAGTTTTGCTTCCAACCCTCGCTTCTGTTTCAGCGCAAACGCTGCGTGCCCGTCCATGGTGCACAGTTTCCTCGGAGTTACGCTGATCTCTGTTTCACGAAGAAGCCGAAGGTGCAAGCAATTGCCGAAACTAACAATATCCACACTGAATCACCTGCTGGTACTGGAACAGCCGTGGACGATTCACTATTAGCTTGTATATATTGGTAAGGAGGGGAATATGCATTCAGACAAGTTTCTGAAAAACAATCGTAAATATACATATCTGGACTACCATTACGTACATTAGTTAAACCGGGACCCATCTGCCCTAAATCTATTTCATCTGGGTTTGCACTTAAGCTATTGTGAAACTCCAGCGCATCTACGCTAGGTTCAAGATCATCTTCCCACAATCCAGATGTAGAACCTGTGAAAGCAAATGACCCCAAAAATCCAGAAGACGATTCTTTCAATGTGCTCAAATCAACCCACCCAAAAGCACCTGAAGTTGGATTCGGATTTGTATTCAATTCGAACACATAACTTATGTTCATATTCTCTGTGCAGTTTGAAACGCATGCTGGATTCGTTTCAATCCAAGTGGCTGATATGTTGATCTGATAGTTCACCACATCGATCGAATCCGCTCGACATAGCACAGGGAGGAAAACCAGAGTGAGCAGAAGAACAAGAACTCTATGCATACGAAATCTCCTTACAACCTGAAAGTGCTAGTAAAAATCTCGTGATCTCGCGTTCCCAGGGGAGAGAAGAGGAACGATTTGTCGAGGCTGTCGCGGGGGGTGCTCCGATGTCGCATCCTACTCCGGGGCTGAGGCCAACGTCAATGCGAAAAATCAAGTCCACTATGAAATTCGAAAAATCCGGGACGCGGCAAAACTCTCAGACACTAGTCGATCCCGCCCAACAGAATTCGCCGCATCGACTCTCAGCATGTATTGTGTCCCGATTGCGAAGAGCGTTTCATTCCCGCGAACAGCCCCGCAGTATAGGGCAGGAATCGCGCGCTATCCCCTCCCCAATTCCACTGCCAACTTTCTCAAAATCTCACGATGAGACCTGGGTATAACTAAATATATAAACCGTGTTTTTCTGCCCAAGAAAAAGAATTCAACACCAGCATCAGTTGGCAAAACTGGAAGAGTTCGCAGTCTGCTGGAGCGCTGGGGCTTGCCCGTCAACTCAACCGAAGACCCGTTCTCGGCGCGTGTCAACGACCCTGAGACAGGTGTTCACGAAATTTAGTGAGTTTTTCATTTGCTGTCAGTTTTCCACAAGAAAGTTCGCATCAGGATCGCCTCGGAACGACG
>Ga0182018_10003407_pt1 | contig 14319 bp, 14 predicted proteins | sample 812P2MmetaG_FD_120490 | JGI IMG/M metagenome (GOLD analysis project Ga0182018, IMG submission 120490) | Permafrost microbial communities from Stordalen Mire, Sweden - 812P2M metaG | ecosystem: Environmental > Terrestrial > Soil > Wetlands > Permafrost | place: Sweden: Stordalen | collected...
GCTCCCGATCGTGAAGTCGAACGTCGAGCGGGGCGCAGCAATATAGAAGGGAATCCCGTGATGCGCCGCGAGAATCGCGAGCGCGTAGGTGCCGATCTTGTTCGCGGTGTCGCCGTTGCTCGCGACGCGGTCGGCGCCGGCGATTACTAGATCGATGCCCTTTCGCTTCATCGCGATGGCCGCTGCGGAGTCCGCCATCAACACGGTGTCCACACCGGCTTGGCTCAGCTCGAGATAGTTCAGCCGCGCACCCTGCAAGAGCGGCCGAGTCTCACAAGCGAAGACGTGGGGCTTCTTGGCGCCGCGCTGTGCGGCGATGATGACGCCGAGTGCCGTGCCGCCGCCGGCGGTCGCAAGCGGCCCCGTATTGCAGATCGTCACGATTCGCGCATTCTTTGGAATCAGCTCGAAGCCGTTTTCCGCAATTGCTTCATCGATGACGACCTGTTCCTTGTGGATCGTCTGCGCTTCTTCGAGCGCGTCGTCTGCGCCAAGAACGCGGTCGACCGCCCACGCGAGATTAACGGCAGTCGGACGCGCCTCGCGAACGCGGCGGGCCGCGTCGAGAAAGCGAGCGTCATCGGCGATCGTTCGGCGAAGCAGGGCCACGCCGTACGCGGCGAAGACGCCGATGCAGGGCGCGCCGCGGATCGCGAGACTCTTGATCGCGCCTTCGATCTCGGCGGCGGTGCGAGCGCGTTCGTAGCGCACTTCGTGCGGCAGCAAGCGTTGATCGAGATAGCGCACGCCATCGCCGTCCCATGCAACGGGGACGAACTCGTTCATCCTTCTAGGGGCCTCCGCGAAAGCCGGCGCGCGGCATCCCAACCGTGAGCGTTAGCAGCGAGGCCGCCGCCAAGGCAGCCGCATAGCCCTTAGCGCCGCCCTTGGGGTTGGCGCGCTCTTCCGCTTGCAAGAGAGTATCGGTCGTGAGCACGCCGAAGCCGATCGGGACGCCGCTCATCAGTTGAACCTCCATGAGGCCGCGCGCACATTCACCCGCCACAAAGTCGAAGTGCGGCGTCTCCCCGCGAATGACGGCCCCCAGCGCGACCAGCCCGTCGAAGCGATCGGTTTCAATCAGGTTTAGGCACGCGAGCGGCAGCTCGAAACAACCGGGAACCTCAAAGAGGCTTACGTGATCGTCGCTGACGCGGCAGTCGCGCAACGCTCGCCGCGCGCCATCCACGAGCGAGTCGCCGATGTCGGCATGGAAGCGCGCTGAGACGATCGCGAAGCGTCGCCCCTCACAATCGGGCTTTGCCGTTTCCCGCACGCCGTTGGACTTCACGATGCGACGACTTCGTCGAGCATGTGGCCCAGCTTGGAGCGCTTCGTGTCGATGTAATGTTTGTTGTGAGCCGTAGGCGTCGTCTGCAGCGGCATTCGTCCCACGATCTTGAGCCCATACCCCTCGAGACCGAAGATTTTCTTGGGGTTGTTCGTGATTAGGCGCATTTCTTTGACGCCGAGGTCGGCGAGAACCTGGGAGCCGATCCCGTAATCGCGCTTATCGATCGGCAAACCCAGGGCGAGATTCGCTTCGACGGTATCGGCGCCGCGGTCTTGAAGTTCGTAGGCTCGCAGCTTATCGGCGAGCCCGATGCCGCGGCCCTCCTGTCGCAGATAGAGAAAGACACCGCGGCCCTGTTGAGCGATCAGCTGCATCGCCGCATCGCGTTGGGCCGCGCAATCGCAGCGGATCGAGTGCAAGGCGTCGCCCGTCATACATTCCGAGTGCACGCGGACCAGAATGTCCTTGCCGTCTCCGATCTCGCCCATAACCAACGCGACGTGCGTGTTCTCGTCGATCGCGGTGCCATACGCGATCCCTTTGAAGTCTCCGAACAACGTGGGCAGATCGAAATCGGCGATTTTCTTGACGAGTTTCTCCGTACGCATGCGGTACGCGATAAGATCCTTTACGGTAATCAGTTTGAGCTCGTGCCGGTCGGCGTAACTGCGCAGACCCTCCAAGCGTTCCATCGTTCCGTCGTCGGCCATAATTTCGCAGATGACGCCGGCGGGGTAGAGTCCCGCGAGCCGCGCTAAGTCGACGGCCGCTTCCGTCTGTCCGGCTCGGACCAAGACGCCGCCTTCACGGGCACGTAACGGAAACGTGTGCCCGGGCCGCAGGAAGTCTGCCGCCTTCGCGTCGGGGTCGAGTAATCGTTTGATGGTGGCGGCGCGGTCGTGGGCCGAGATGCCCGTCGTTGTCATCCCTCGGGCCTCGACGGAGACGGTGAACGCCGTTTCGTGGAGGGCGGTGTTGTCGCGCACCATTTGCGGAATGTGAAGCTCGTCGAGCCGCGCGCCGGGCAGCGGCACGCAGATCAATCCGCCGGCGTGCTTGCGCATGAAGTTGATCGCATCGGGCGTGACCATCGTCGCCGCCATTACGACGTCGCCTTCGTTCTCGCGGTCCTCGTCGTCGAGGACGACGACCATCTTCCCGGCGCGAATGTCCGCGATCGCGCCCTCGATCGAATCGAACGGGCTCCCGACCCGGCCCAACTGCTCCGCCAAAGAGGGGAAGACGTTGGCGAGGCGCTGCAGCGTACGGTACGAGGGCTCCCGCCGACCGGCCCGGAGCAGCGAGATCGACGACTCCGTCAAGCCCGCGCTCTCGGCTACCTCGGCGGCGGTGAGTCGCGCCTCATCGATCGCTGCGTTCAAAAGGTCCGCAAAGTGCCCCACCCCTAAAGCCTAGGCGGAACTTTACAAATGTCAAGTCGTACCGGGAGCGGGTTTCACCGAACCACCCGTGATAGCTAGGACATAGCATACTTGAAACGACTGTTTCAAGTATGCTAGCATGACGCGTGTCGAGAACTCCGGACGAGGGCCGCCGCCGGGAACTGCTCGAGGCTTGCGTCGATTACGTTTGCCGGCACGGTTTGGCCGATCTCTCGCTGCGCCCGCTGGCAAAGGCAGTGGGTTCGAGTCCCCGCGTCCTGCTTCACTACTTTAAGTCAAAGGAGAACCTGGTCGTTGAGATCGTCCTCCATGGCCGAGCCCGCCAGCAAGCGATGATGGCGCGGCTCAAGCTCACCGATCTCACGCCGCCAGAGGTGGTGCGAACGCTCTGGCGGGAGTGGAGCAAACCGGAGTGGGAAGCGCTGACGCGCCTCTCCTTTGAAATCTGCGCGCTGGCGCTGCAAGATCGCGCGCGCTTTCCCGGTTATCTCGACCGCTCCGTGAACGAGTGGCTCCGCGCGCTCGAAAAGTGCGCGCAGGCTCCGGGCCGCGGCCGCAGCGAGGGCCGTTCGTTTGCAACGCTGTTGGTTGCGGGATTCCGCGGGTTTCTGCTGGACCTCGTCGCGACACACGACCGTGCCCGCATCGACCGCGCGGTCGAACGCTGGATTTCACTGCTGTATGCCTCTGACTAAGAGCCCGCGCAGCGGCGCGACAATCTTCATCTTCATCACCGTCCTGATCGACATGATGACGTTCGGCATGATCGGGCCGGTGCTGCCCAAACTGGTCGCGAGCTTCGTCGGCAACAACTACGCTTTTGCAGCAGAGGTCATCGGACTCTTCGCAACGGTCTGGGCATTGATGCAGTTCTGCTGCTCGCCGCTCTTGGGTATGCTCTCCGACCGCGTCGGCCGGCGTCCCGTCATTCTGATTTCGAACGCGGTAGGGGTGGTGGATTATGCCATCATGGCACTCGCGCCAAATCTCTGGTGGCTCTTCGCCGGCCGCGTACTCTCGGGCATCGCTACGGCCAACATGGCGACGGCGAGCGCCTATATCGCGGATGTCACGCCCGCGGAGAAACGGGCCTCCGCCTTTGGCCTGATCGGCAGCGCGTTCGGCCTGGGATTCGTACTCGGGCCGGCCATCGGCGGTTTAGTTGGCACGATCAATCCGCGCTTGACCTTCTGGGCGGCAGCGGCCTTCGCGTTGATCAACACGCTCTACGGAATCTTCGTCTTACCCGAATCGCTCTCGCGCGAACGCCGCACGAAACGGCTGGAGTGGAAGCGCGCGAACCCGATTGGCTCGTTGCGGCTGCTTCGCTCGCATCACGAGCTGTGGGGCCTAACTGGGGTAAATCTGATCACCTACATCGGACACGAAGTCTTGCCGAACGTGTGGGTGATCTATTGCATCGCGGCATTCGGCTGGAGCACCGGGAGCATCGGCCTGACGCTCGCGCTGGTCGGCTCGATTGCGGCGATCAATCAGGCTACGATGATTCGACCGGTCGTCGCGCGGCTCGGGGAACGCCGGACGTTACTTGCCAGCCTAGTCGTCGCCGCTCTGGGCCTCGCGCTGATGGGGATCAACAATGGCTTCGTATTTCTGCTCGCCGCGGTCATCATCTCGCTGCCGATGTATCAGGCTTCATCACAAGCGCTGATGACGCGGCGCGTCAAGGCGTCCGAACAAGGCGAGCTCCAAGGCGCATTGGGCTCGGTGCGCGGCCTCTCGATGCTGATTGGACCGGCCATCTTTACGCTCACCTTCGCGCAGTTCGCCGGCCCGTGGCGCGGCTTGGGGCTCATCGGCGCACCTTGGTACTTGGCTGCGACGCTCTACGTCATTGCGTTCTGCGTCGCATGGCGAATCACGTCGCGCGCCGACGACGTCGTTCTTTCGGTCGAAGCGCCACCCCCGCTATACGTCGAAGGCTAACGAGGAACGTCGCCGACTTGGTTAGAGCCGTTTGCCCCGCATTCGTATCGAGATCGAATTGATATTCGTGACCTAATGGCGGCGTCTGGCCCTTTAAAAAGAACAGCGAGTCCACGCGAACGTGCTTCCGCTTGAGGGCGCTAGCAAACTCATACGACTGCGCGGCGAGCGGATCGGCGTTTCCAGTAGAAATAAACGCTGAAGGAAACGTCGACGTCACGTACTTGATAACAGATGCCGTGGAAAACGCAGAGTTTGTTTGAAAATCCTTTCCGCCGCTGTATGCCCATAAAACGGTCCGCCAGAACCCTCCGGACGGCCCGTCGAAGTCGAGTTTATTGAGGTCGTATAGGCCGCAGTACAAAACGGCGCCCAGCAAATGTTTTCGCGGAATCGCAGGCGCAACGCCCATCGCCGCCGCGTATGATGGAACCGCAATCAGGTTGGCGACCTGCGCCGCGATCTGGGCGCCGGCGGAATCTCCCGCAAGGACAAACCGCGCCGAATCGACGTGAAGTCGTCGACCGTTCTTAGCGAGGTACCCAAGTGCGGCATTTACCTCTCTGATCGGAACCGGATAGTGTTTCTCCGGCGCAATAGCATAGTCAACGCTGACAACGGTGAACTTTAGGTGGGCCAAGATCCTTGCGTAGCTTGAGATCTGATCCTTTTCGCCCGAAACCCAAGCACCGCCGTGAATCCAGACGACGGTGGTTAAGGATTTCTGCGTCTGCTGTGCTGACTTTGGGAAGAAGACGTCGAGGTATCCGCTTGGATCGCTCGCATCATATCGCACATTCAATTCGGACGCGACATCGTCCGGCATGTATGGTTCGAGCGCCGCCGATGCTTTCGCCGCGCCACGATCGAAGCCGTGCCGAATTAGTAATACCGCGGGGAGCGGACTCACCGTAACGGCAAAGTAAACCGCACCTGCGATGAGTAAGAGCGCGACGCTCAGCGCTCCGATAATGCCAAGTGCTAGTCGCACGCCAAACAGCGGGAGCTTAGTCGAAGCAGACGATCGGTTTTACGATCCGCGATTCCGCCAGCTCCCGATAGGCGCGCGGGACCTCGTCGAGGGAGATGAGCGCGGCGTCGACTCTCTGCGCCGTAACGACGCCGCGTTCGATCAAGGCCAAGGCCTCGCGCGTGTCGTCGGGGCCACACGAATAACTTGCGACGAGGCGCAGGTCGCCGAAGTAAAAGCGCGTGGGATCTATCGCGACCGGCACTTCAGGTGGGAACGGCGTGAACATCACGACGGTGCCTCCGCCCGTCGCCGCGGCGCACGCCGCCTTCATCGCGGGAGCAGTGCCCGGACCGCAGATCACTACGTCGGCGCCGCCGGGCAGAACCCGGTCAATGTCGTCGGGAGTAAAGACCGTCGCACCGTTGCGCTGCGCGATCGCGCGGCGCTGCTCGATAAAATCGCTTGCGAAGACTTCGGCGCCAAGCGCTCCGGCGGCCAGCACGTGCAGCAATCCCATGACGCCCAAGCCGATCACATAAAGCCGGTCGTTCTTTCTCACGCCGCTGCGCCGCAGCGATTTTACGACGCAGGCGAGCGGCTCGACCAGCGAAGCATCGCGAAACGGGACGCTCGCGGGCAGCGGGAGCGTGTCGCGCTGGTTTTCCCGCGAAACGCGAAAGTATTCCGCGATGCCGCCGGGTTCGATCCTTGTGGCGCGCCAGGTCGCACATTGCACGTAGTCGCCACGCTTGCAGGCGCGGCACTCAAAGCACGGCGCGTGGTGATGAACGAATACGCGATCTCCCACGGAGAGCGCGCAGTCGCCGGCGACCGCCGCCACGATGCCGGCGGGTTCGTGGCCGAGCACGAGCGGCGCCTTTCGCGCGACGTACCAACCCATGACGTCGCCGCTGCAGATTCCGCTGGCCATCGTTCGCACGAGCAGCTCTCCGTCGCGCAGCTCCGGCACGGCGCGTTCTTCGATGCGCACGTCGTTGACGTCGTAGAGCACCGCGGCTCGCATCGTTTGAGGCGTCATGGTTCGATCAACAACTTTAGAGCGTCGCCCGTGTCGAGCCGCTGGAAAGCTTCGGCGATTCGATCGAGTGAATAGCTATCCGAAATCAAACCGCTCAGCGGTAGCGCGTGGCTCGCGATGAGCTCGTAGGCGCTGCGCACATCGCGCGGCGTGAAGTGAAACGGCGCGCTAAGCTGGACTTCGTCGTAGTGCAGCCGCGCGGCATCGAAGGAAACGCGGGCCTCTGCCGGTAGCCCGGCAAAAAACGAGACGCGCCCTCCGCGGCGAACGAGCGAGGGGGCGCGCTCCCACATCTCGATGCTTCCGGTACACTCGATCGCGGCATCTACGCCACGGTCGCCGGTTCGCTCCGCGACGACGTTACCGATCGGCGACGCCGTTGCATCGATGCTTTGTAGCCCAAGCTCGCGTGCCAAGGCTACGCGCTGCGGCCGGCGGCCGAAGATGAGCGCCTCGACACCTCGCCGCTGCAGCAACAGGGCATGGAGAACTCCAAAGCCGCCGTTGCCGATCACGGCAACGGTCGACCCGGGGGCCGGCGCCAGGAGCTCGATCGAGTGAACGACGCAGGAAAGCGGTTCGAGAAACGCCGCCTGTGCGTAACCAATGTCGAGGGGTTTGCGAAAGCAGTTGCGCTCGACGACGCGCTGCGGAACCGCGATCAGATCCGAGTACGCCCCCAGAATCATCGTCGATAGAAGATACTCGCAGAGTTCCTCTTGCCCGTTGCGGCACCAGTAGCACTGACCGCACGGCGCGGTGTGGACACACATCACGGGGTCGCCGACGGCGAAGGCGGTGACGCCCGGCGCAACCGATGCGACGTCGCCGGAAAACTCGTGGCCGAAGCGCGTCGGCATCGGCATTTTCGGATGGCCGCGACGATACGTCTTCAGATCCGTTCCGTCGGTCAAAGCGGCGCGCACGCGGACGACGACTCCGCCCGCCGGCGCCGCCGGTACCGGCTCTTCACGCAGCTCGATCGTCTTCGGTGAAACCAGTATCGCGACGCGCGAACGATCCAACGCGGTCATGCGGTTGGCGTTGCGACGCAGGCCAGCAACGCCGACCGAATCGGTTCCGGCAACGGACGGCTCTTCTTCGTCGCGCCGTCGATCGCGGCCACGATGAACGTCAACGCCGCGCCGGCCTCGCCCGTCCGCTCGTTGAACAGGACGGTCGTCCATCGGACGCTCGACGACCCGACCCGCTCGATGTGCGTGCGCATCCGCAGCCAGTCGCTCATTATCGCAGGAGCGTGATACTCCGCCTCCACCCTGACGCGCGGAAGCCAAAAACCGTACTGCGTGAACACGGTCTCGTACGGAAAGCCCAGCTCGGCGAAGAGTTGCATTTCCGCGTACTCGGCAAAGCGCGGATAGGCCGCGAAATACATGATGCCTACGATGTCAACGTCGGCCCATTGCACCTGCAGGCGCGCTTCGAACGTACGCGCTCCGGCGGGAAGGGTGTCTTTAAAGCGCGTCATCGTTTTATCGCGACATAGCGGGCGATCGGGTCGACTTCGAGGTTCACTCGACTGCCGGGGGGACGCGCGCGCAGCGTCGTGCGTTCGATTGTTTCAGGGATGAGCGCCACCTCGAACCAGCCGTCGCCGGTCGCGGCAACGGTCAGGCTGACGCCGTCGACCGCGATGAAACCCTTCGCTGCAATCATGGTCGCGATCGCCGGCGGCGACTCCACGCGCATGCGTTCGCCTTGTCCCTCCGGAGTGCGCGAAAGTACGAGCGCGACGGCATCCACGTGACCATAGACAAAATGGCCGCCGAGGCGGTCGCCGACCCGCAACGCGTACTCCACGTTGACGGCCTCGCCCGCTTTGCGCTCTCCTAAGGTGCTGCACGCGAGTGTTTCAGGAACCACGTCGAACGCAACAGCATCTCCGTCCACTGCGGTTGCGGTAAGGCAGACGCCGTCGATAGCGATCGAGTCGCCGGGCAACGGCCGTTCCAATTCTGCGCCCTCGCACCGCACGACCAATGTCGCACCGCCTACGTCGACAAGACCGCGATAGCGAATCAATCCGCTAAACATTCGTAAACGTTCCGCTGATCATAATGTCCTCGCCCATCCGCTCGACGCGGTCGAATTGCAGCCGCACGCTGTCGCGCAGCAAATCCCCACGCGCGAGCACCGGTACCGAGCCTTGAGTTCGCAGAAAGAGCGGCGCGACGGCCCAGTAGAAACGATCCACTTGACCGGCGGCGATCAAGCGGTCCGCCAGCGTGGGACCACCCTCGCACAAAATGCTGTAAATACCGTGCTTGCGCAACGCTTCGAGGGCTTGCGGCAGATCGAGCCGGAGACTCTCCGGTGGCCCAACTCCGATCACGTCGGCGACGCCGCGGAGTTCGTCCAAACGATTTGCCAGCCCGCTGGGCGCGAGCACGACGCTCCTCGCGTAACCCTCTTCAATACCGAAGATTCGGCTGCGCGCGCTTACGCCCTCGGTTTGGCAAACAACGACGCGAACGTAAGGACGGAGGCGATGATGCGGGGGGCGCACCGTGAGTAGCGGGTCGTCGACGCGCACCGTGCCCGCACCGACCATGACGGCGTCGTGCGCGATGCGCAGGTCGCGCACGTAGCGCCGCGCCTCTTGCGAGGTCAGCTGCTGCTCGACGCCGGGCCGGCTCGCGATCGCCCCATCGAGCGACATCGCCATCTTCAGTGAAACGTACGGGCGCTGCAGCCTGCCGGCGCGAGCGAAGGGTTCGATCAAGTCGCGGGCGATCGGATCTTGCGCGACCGCGAAATCCACACCGCGTTCTCGTAACTCGGCGGCACCGCCATGCAGCGTCGGGTCGAGGGTGCCCGCGACGACTCGAACGATACCGGCTTCGATAACCGCGTGCGCGCAGGGCGGGGTGCGGCCGACGTGCCGGCAGGGTTCGAGCGATACATAGAGCGTTGCGCCGCGGGCATCGCGCGCGGCTTGACGCAAAGCGCTGGCCTCCGCATGCGCGTCGCCCGCACGACGATGGTAACCTTCGCCAACGATTCGATTATCGCGCACGACCACCGCGCCGACGGGCGGATTCGGAGAGGTGCTGCCAATTCCGCGGGCCGCGAGCTCGTAGGCACGTTGCAGGTAGAGCTCGTCGAGTGGCGTCAGCGGACGATGGAGTTGCTCCACGGTTGGGGGCTCTTCGCCACGGCGACCACTATCGCATCGTCCACCAGTCCGCCGGCTTCGCGAATCGCGTCGGCACAATCTCGAAGCGTCGATCCGGTCGTGCAGACGTCGTCGAAGAGCGTCACGCGGCGGCCGGCAACGCCGGCCGCATTACACGCAAATCGTCCCTGGGCAGCAAGGCGTTGCGCTCGCGACCGTCCGCGCTGCGCGTCGCCCGATCGCTGATCTAAGGCCAGAACCACGCGGGCGCCGGCGATTGCAGCCGCGCAACGAGCCACGAGCGCGACCCCGTCGAGACCGCGCACGCGCCGGCGTTTTACGGTCGTCGGGACCGGAACGAGGGTCGCACCGGCCGGAACCAAGGGCGCCGTTATGCGTCCTAACGCCTCGGCGACGTCTCGGCGCCCATCCTTGAGCGCGAGCACCGCCGCGCGAAGGGCGCCTTCGTACGCGGCAACGGCCGCAACCCGCAGCGACGGAAGATAAACTGCAACGACTTTCCCGTTTGGGCTGCATGCCTGGCAGAGCCCGGAACCGATGGCATTGCAGCTCGCGCATTGCGGCGGGAAGACGAAGTCAAGCAGCGCGCGCAAGTCCATGCCACTCGATCACGCCGCGCGATGAAACGACTAGTTGGAGGCCTCCACTGCAACGAGCACGTCGTCGAGCACGCTTTCGGGCTGGACGACGTAGCCGGTTCCAACAATCGTGTCGCGCAGATTCGCTCGCGCGCCGATCGTCGCGCCGTCCCAAAGGATGCTGCGCTCGAGCGTCGCCGCGGCATCGACGCGTACGCGATCGCCGATGATGCTCGGACCAACGATCGACACGCCGTCGGCGATCGTCGCCGCCGCGCCGATCCGCACGGGACCTTCGATGCGCACGTTGCTGCCGAGCCGCGCGGAGGAGTCGATACCATTCGAAGTGGTCTTGGGGATCTGCACGACGCCCTCGAGGACTGCGTAACTCGCACGCCGGTATTCACCGGGCGTGCCGATATCGGCCCAGTATGCGCCGCGCGCATGAAATCCATAGAAGGGCTCTCCTGCACTCTGCAGTGCCGGAAAGACCTGCTTGCCGAAATCGTAAAACTTGGCCGGCGGAATATGGTCGAAAATCTCGGGCGAAAAGACGTAGACGCCGGTGTTGGCTAACTTACTCCGTTCCGTCCCCCGTGCGGGCTTCTCTTGGAAGCCGACGATCTTCGCGCGCTCGTCGAGGACCACAACACCGTACTGATCGACGACGTCGCATTCGACGAGACCGATCGTCGCAATCGCGGATCGATCGCGATGAAACTCGAGCAACTTGTCCAACCGAATATTGGTAACTTCGTCGCAGCCGATCACGGCAAAAGGCTCGTCGTCGAAGAACTCTTGCACCTTCTTGAGACCGCCCGCGCTTCCCAGCAGCTCGCTCTCGTACGAGTAGTGCAGCTTCACGCCGTAGCGCGAACCGTCGCCGAGCGCCTCGACGATTGCATCGGCGAGATAGTGGACGTTAATTGCAATTTCATCAAAGCCGTACGCCTTGAGATAGTGCATCAAATGCGCGGCATTCGGAACGCCGGCGACGGGCACGAGCGGCTTTGGAACCGATTTGGTGAGCGGATAGAGCCTGGTCGAGAGGCCGCCCGCTAGAATCATCGCCTTCACCGGAGCTCCTCGAGCAGAATCAGCCAGGCGAAGCGTGGCAGCGCGAGCTGTCGCCGCCAGCGCCGCGGTTCCGTGATAAGCCGGTAGAGCCATTCGAGGCCGAGCCGGCGTGCGATGCGCGGCGCACGCGCGACGCGTCCCGAGATCACGTCGAACGAACCTCCGACTCCAACGCCCGCACCGCAGCCGGTTTCAGGAAGATGCTCGGCGAGCCAAAACTCTTGCCGCGGAGATCCCATGCCGACGAAGAGCAGGCGCGCCCCGCCGGCGGCGATGCTTTGCACGATCGCGGGCGTCTGCTCGTCGCTGAAAAATCCGTCGTGCGTACCGGCGATCTGCAGTCCGGGATAGCGCACTTCCAAGATCGCGGCCGCATCGGCTGCGACGCCGGGCGAGCCGCCCAAAAAATAGACCGGCAGGCCGGCCGCGGCAGCACCCTCGCAGAGATGCTCCAAGAGTTCGACGCCCGTGACGCGCTCGCGAAGCGGCGCGCCTCGGCGGCGAGCCACCGTCAGCAAACCGACGGTATCGCAGAGCGAAAGAGCGCAGCCGTTGACGACCGCGCGAAAACGCGCGTCATCTTGAGCGTAGACGACCATCTCGGTACCGAGCGTAACGATCTGCGCGCCGCTTCCCTCGCGCGCCTCATCGAGAATGCGACGCGTTGCTTCGCCGGCATCGACGACATCGAGCCGGCAATCGAGAATTTGCAGCGATGTCACCGGGACTCGACGGCGTGCGACGCATACGCCGCCAGGAAGGGGCGCAACCGATCCGCGACGCTTTGCGGTATCTCGTCGAGCGGAAGGCGGCACGATCCGACGTTGAAGCCCAGTTGCCGCATCGCCCATTTCACCGGGATCGGGCTCGTGGTGGCAAAGAGCGCGTCGATCAGCGGCAAGAGCGATGCATGAATTCGTGCCGCCTCTTCCACGCGGCCGTTCTGGTAGGCGTCCAGCATCGCACGGTACTCGCGAGAGCAGAGATGCGACGCAACGCCAACGACGCCGTCGGCACCCAGCGCTAAGCAGGGAAGGAAGAGATGGTCGTCGCCCGACCACACGATGAAACCCTCAGCGCGGTCGCGCAGAATCATTCCAATCTGTTTGAGATCGCCGCTCGACTCTTTGACGCCTACGATGTTCGCGTGCCGGCGCGCAAGCTCGAGCAGCGTTTCGGGCAGCATGTTGGCGGCCGTGCGGCCCGGAATATTGTAGATGACGACGGGAAGATGCGTTGCCTGCGCAACCGCGCCGAAATGGCCGAGCATTCCGCTCTGCGTTGGTTTGTTGTAATAGGGGACGACTGCGAGAATTGCGTCGACGCCGGCCTCCGTCGCCTCCTGCGTCGCGCGGACCGATTCGCGGGTCGCGTTCGTTCCGGCGTTCGCGATGACGAATGCGTCGCTGCCGACGGCAGTTTTCACCGCTTTATAGAGCGCTACTCGCTCGGCGGATTCGAGCGTCTGCCCTTCGCCGGTCGAGCCGGCAACGATCAAACCGTCGTTTCCGCGATCGACTAGCCAGCGCGCCAAACGGCCGGCTTCGTTGTAGTCTAGCTCGCCTCGTGCGTCGAACGGCGTCACCATCGCGGTGAGAATGACTCCGAGTTGTGCGTTCATAGGACGGGGTCTCCTCGGTCGAGGCAAAACTGCGCGTGGACGGCGGTCTCTGCGCGCTCGGCCTCTGCGGCGGGAACGAGAATGGAAATCGTTACGTTGCTGTCCGTGCAATGGATGATTTCGACATCGGCTCGCGAGAGCGCTACGGCCACCTGATGCACGACGCCGGGCGCGTCGCGCATTCCGGTACCGACGACCGAAAGCTTCGAACAGCCTTCGCGCACGCGCACCGCGAGATTCAAATCGCTAAGCAGACGCCGAATCTCGTTACCTCGATCGCCTTCGACGACGAATGCCACACCCGCTTGATTGATCGTCACTTGGTCGATCGAAATTTCGGCTTCGGCGACCCGTCGAAACATCTCCAGCTCGGTCTCCATTCGGTGGCTCGGCGATTCGATGTCGCCCCGAATGATTCGAACCCACGTCACACGTCCCGAAGACGTTACGCCGGTTACGGGCCGGTGGTGGTCGACGCTTTCGTCCACCAGCGTCCCTTGGTCGCTGTGGAGGCCCTTCACGGCATAGCGGGTCCCAGTTCGGCTGGCGTATTGCGCGGCCTTCGAATGCATGACCTTCGCACCGTGGTTGGCCAGCTCGGTCATTTCCGCCAGCGAGGCGCGCTCGATCGTTCGCGCCGCCGCAATGCGCCGTGGATCGGCGGTCATCGCGCCGCTTACGTCGGTGTAGATGTCAACGCGCTGCGCTTCGAGCGCATGTCCGATCGCGATCGCCGAAAGATCCGTGCCGCCGCGGCCGAGCGTCGTCACCGTGCCATCTTGCGCGACCCCTTGAAAGCCGGCGATCACGGGAACCGTTCCGCGCTCCAACAGCTCGCGGATCGCATGCGGCTCGACGCGGAGAATCGTTGCGTCGCCGGGGCGCTCGTTGGTTACGATACCCGCCTGACCGCCCGAAAGCGCCACGGCACGCACGCCTTGCGCGCTTAGTTCGTCGGCAAAGACGGCCGCCGCCACGAGCTCTCCGGCGGAGAGCAGCAGATCGGTATTGGCAGTTCCGCTGCGGCCGTCGACCAGCGAGAGCAGCGAGTCGGTGGCGTAGGGCTCGGGAAAACGGCCCATCGCGGAGACGACCGCGACGGTCGCAAAGCCGGCCTCTTGGGCGTCGCGCACGCGTTGGTAGGCGGTCTGCCGCTGCTCGCGCGTGCCTACGGAGGTTCCGCCGAACTTTAATACCGCCACTTTTTGGGACGTGACATTCATGCCGCGA
>Ga0182018_10003408_pt1 | contig 14314 bp, 14 predicted proteins | sample 812P2MmetaG_FD_120490 | JGI IMG/M metagenome (GOLD analysis project Ga0182018, IMG submission 120490) | Permafrost microbial communities from Stordalen Mire, Sweden - 812P2M metaG | ecosystem: Environmental > Terrestrial > Soil > Wetlands > Permafrost | place: Sweden: Stordalen | collected...
GTATAGAACAGGGTCTATACTGACCCTCAGGCTTTCCCTCGGATCGGGAGGGGCACTGGAAACACGGTGGGACTCTCTCTTAAGTCACCCCGATTCCTGTCCAGCCGATGGGGTCCACCTTATCCCGACCAATTGGGAACACGTATGGCCGCGATGGTCACACCGGTTCATTCCGAAAGGAAAAAAGAAATGGACCTCCATTCACGGCAACGAATATCTGGATAGAACTGAATACAGGATACAACATCATCCTGGCGACCCTCACGATTGGCAGGTAAAATGTGTTGATGAAAAATGCAACAACGGATGGATGCGAACAAAGGAGAATGAATTCCGACCTTTATTTATTAAAATGAATAGCGCAAATCATAACGAGCGCATCAGGATCACTCAGCATGACCAACTTACTATTGCATCGTGGTTCGCGATTAAAGCAATTGTTCAGGAATACGCTCATGGCGAGAGGCCGATCTCTCATCACACCCAACGAGCACGGTTGCGGACCAGAGGATTGCCGTCGTTGTCCAACTGGCGAATTTGGATAGGTACGTATGAAGGACATTCACCCGACACGCTTTGGAATTCGTTTCCTTTTCAGATCGCCTCGCCTGAGATGCTTCGGCGGCGTAAGACAGCTAAGGTCACCTACAACAACAGTCAGGTGGTCTCCTATGTAATCGGCAAGGTCTTTGTTGTGCTCATGCGTAGCCCGCTCAAGCTCCTGGTGCGTCGGTGGGACTACCCGGCAGTCGGCGGTAGCCTGTATCAAATATGGCCCCCGAGCGGGTACAGTTTCCTGTGGCCCCTCACCCCTCTGCTCAATGCGCAGGCTGAGACCGCAGTGGGAGGGGTCCGCGCCTATCTGGTTAAAATCGCAAGGCGCGAGGCGCTTCGACAATGACAGTCGGCGGGTAAACTGGACAGACATCAACGCGCTCCCTATAATGCAGGAGCGTGACCGAGGAAGCTATGTAATTTCAGGCGGTTAAGGTTCTCAGGCTGTCTCCGCCAGCGGTCCCATCCATTCGGCCCGTGCCACACATGTAGCACGGAGGCGAAGCCATGAACACCCCACTTCCTGGAATCGAATACACCGATGAATACATCACGCTTGGGATGCCAGGGCATCCTACGGCGTTAAACGCGATTTCAGACTGTCTACTTCTTTCCGAAGGCCGTCGACATCCTGAATCAGGCGATCAATTTTATTGCCCAGAACCATTGCTGCTTGCTGCACCAACTCCGCAGCATCAAACTGTTGCAGTACCCCGATTGGAGCATCGCAACCAGAACAGCGAATAATAACCATGGTTGTGCGGGCTCCGGCTATTTTCTCCGTGCTCAGCGCGAAGCTGGTCCCATGACAGTGCGAGCATGTTGGATCGGCCATTAGCGGTTCGCTCCTTGTTTTGAGTCGCGTATACCAAGCTAACGAAAGGGCGGCGGAATGACAGCCGCCGCCCTGTCTATATGTCCAGTTCTCCCTGCCGGGCGTCCGCGATCTTCGACGGCCGGCGCCAGGAGTGGTCGCGTCCGACCTTAGACCGGGCTGGAAGGTTTCTCTGCCCGCGTGCCACGAGTTCCTTGATAGGTCAGCCGTTTGCCGACCGCGCCGAGCAACGCGCGATCTGCCCGTTCCTTGTCGTCCACACCCAACTTCGCCCGGTTGGAATGCCGGAAGTCGAATTCAGACAGGTAGCGATGCAGATGCGCCTCTGACACATGCTGGTAGACCCCATAAATCCCGCGCTTCAGCACGGAAAAGTAGCCTTCGGCTGAATTGGTGAAAACATCATCTCTGACGTATTCCTTGGCCGAATGATTCACGGACTGGTGATCTGCCATGGCCTGACCTGGGATGCGATAGATCGGGGCCTCATCGGTCATGAACCGGCTGTCCGGATGGGCGTGCTTCGCGATGATGGGGTGCAGGTTCTGAGCATCCACATACGGCACATGAAAAGACCGCACGCGGCCATTCCGTTCCACCAGGGACATGACGGACTTTTTCGGCAGCACTTCGCCGGAAAGCCGGTTCGCGGGCTTGCCACCAATATAGGTCTCGTCCGCCTCGATTGTCCGGCCTGCTCCACCGATCGGCCCCACGATCTCGGTTACTTCCCTCATGCACTCGCGGACCCGATGGCCGAGAAACCAGGCGGTTTTCATGCTGCAACTAAGGGTCCGCTGGATTTGGTTGGTGCTGATCCCCTTCTTCGACGAACACGCCAGATACATGACATGCAACCACACCCGGAGCGGGACATGGGACGACTCGAATATCGTCCCCATCCGAACCGTGAAGGGCTTCCGGCAGGCGTAGCACTTATAGAGCCCTGCCCGGTTGGTTTTGCCCTGTAGCCGACCGATCCGATTGACCTCGCCGCAATGGTGACAGACAGGACCGTTTACCCAGAGTTTCGCCTCAACATAGGCGAAAGCGGCTTCTTCGGTCTGAAAGTGCTCGGCGGACAGGTGGTTTCTCATGGCGGCTAACTCCTTGATCAGGAATGTAGCCTACTCCGGTGGGGATGTAAAGTGTAATATCTCCCATTTTGGGAACGGGGTGGGTCGGTTTTAACGTCGGAGGGGGGAAGTTAACGTTGGAAACGTTTTGCAGGCCACCGCCCGTACGCGCGCCGTGCGAGTCCTCCTCGGGCGGCCCCGGGACGCCGTAATGGGTCGGCGCAGGCAGCTTTTGTTGGTAGGCGGAGGTTGGAGGTGCTATAGTTTCTTGTCATGATGAAGCGACTGTACGTCAATAATTTCCGATGCCTGGAAAACTTTCCGCTGGAGTTTGGCGATCACTCGTCGTTGCTGTTGCTAGGCAGGAATGGGGCAGGCAAGACGACGGTCGGGCTGGCACTCGGGGTGCTGCAAGCAGTCGCGCGGGGGACCAGTCGCGTCGGCGACTTGCTGGTGCCAGAGGATCTCGCTCGCGGCAGGGCTGATGTGCCTGCGCGGTTTGAAATCGAGGTACTGCTGGCCGGCAAGAACTACGCATACTCGGTGGCATTTGAGTTCCCACCCGGATTTCGGGAGTTGCGCGTCTCCGAAGAGAAGTTATTGGTGGATGGTAGCCCCATTTTCACAAGGGAGCTCGCACAAGTCCGGCTTGCACGGACGGGCTCAGGGGCGGAGGCTGCCTTTCGTATCGACTGGCATGTGGTGGCCCTGCCTATTATTCAGGAACAGGACAATGACGACCCGCTGTCGGTGTTCAAAAGGTGGCTTGCGAGCATTTTGATACTCAAGCCTGTTCCAAGCCATGCACGGGGTGAATCCAGACAGAATGCACCTGATCTTCGCGTACCCGATATGCAGGCGACAAATCTGGGATCCTGGTTTTCCGCGATGAACGCGGACCGGCCATCGACCTACTCACAGGTTAAAGAGCATCTCGTGAAAGTGATGCCCGACTTTAAGGACGTGACGAACCAACCAGTGGCTAAGGAGACGAGAAGCTTACGTTTCCATTTTTTGAAAGAGCGCCGAAACGTGGAGCTCACTCTGGAGGAACTCTCGGACGGGGAGCGGTGCTTCTTCATATTCGCTTTGGCAATCTCGGCGAATGCGGCAGACAACCCAATACTTTGCTTTTGGGATGAGCCGGATAATTTTCTTGCGCCGGACGAAGTGGGTCACTCGGTGACGGCTCTTCGCAAGGCTTATCATCTTCGGGGCCAACTTATTGTCACGTCGCATAATCCAGAAGCGATACGTCGATTCTCGGATGAGAACACGCTCTTTCTTTCCAGGAGAAGTCATTTGGAGCCAACTACTATAAGGTCGATTGAGGAACTACGTAACAGCGGACAGTTCGAGGGAGGCTTTATTGATGCGCTGATTCGCGGTGACGTTGGCGAATGACCAACAAGTATGTGCCTCATCTCCTTGTGCTCCCTGAAGACGACGCTAACAGGCAACTGGCTGAAGGTTTCGTGATTGAAGTCCGAGATGAGAGGAGGATATGCGTCGCCGCGCTGCCGCCATTTTACGCGCGCTGACGACTCCGACTCGACCGCGAAAGAACGAACCTAAGCCCGAAAGCGCCGAAGGGAGGCACAGCGGCAACGGCGGCGAGAAATAGACCGGCTCATACGATGGGTGAGCCTACTGGTTACTCTTGCTTTCGGTGAATGGGCCGCTTCTTTCACGCCCCGCGCCAAATCGCGGCTGCGCGCGGGCCGCGGGCCTACTCCGCCGCACCGTTCAATTGGAAGGCCGACCAGTACCTCGGGTTGGGAAATTTTCGCATTGTCGCCAGTTGTGCCCGCCGCAGTGCCTCGGCCTTCGGCGCCGTGCGCAGCGCTTCGTAGAACGCCAGCATGAGAAACTTTGTCTCCTCGTCCGATACCTCCCACAGGCTGGCGACGATCGAGCGGGCGCCGGCGAACAGCAGGCCGCGGGTGAGGCCGACGACGTCGTCGCCGCTTTCGACAAGGGTGAGCCCCGTCTCGCAGGCGCTCAACGTGACCAGGTCGGCGTTCAGGCGGAGGTCATAGATCTCGTTGGCGGTGAACTGGCCGTCCTCGGGAGTACGGCCGGCGAGGAACAGACGGGATCGCAGAGGGTTCCGCGCGTCGAACTGGCCATGACCGGCGAAATGCACACGGCGGAATTGTGAGCCCAGGGTGAGCAGCACCGACTTCGTGGCATCCGCGTGCAGGAACAGGCTTGCGTCGGGCTCCATCGCGGCGATGGCGCGTGCCTCGGCCTCGGCGCCGGGAAGATCGTACTGTTTGTCGCCGAGGTCTGGGTCGCCGAGGACCAACAGCGACCTGGCCGGCTCTGGGCCGGCGGCGCCCAGATAGGCGAGGACGCTGGCGGAGGGAAGCACGCGAAGGGCGAAGGTCTCGACCAGATAGCCGTCCGGGCCGCGCAGGGCGGAGAAAGGGAGGTAATGCAGCGGACCGTGCGGCACGATCGTGATCAGCCGCCGGCCGGTCAGGTGCGAGGCCACCGGAGCGATCAGGCGGTCATAGAGCGCGCGCGCCGGGGCCGAGGCATCGCCGTCGGGGGACTCCACGGCCTGGCGCATCCGCCTTACGGCCTCGATGAGGCCGGCGCCGTCGAGTGTCGCCGCGGCAACGCCGTCGCGGTCGGTCACGAACGCGTAGAGCGCCGGGCCGTCCTGGTAGAATTCCAGCAGCGCTTCGTCGGGCGCGAGGCGATCGCGGATCTCCGCGCTTCCGGCGGCGCCAACGGTGACCAGAGGCAACACCTCGGGCGCCGCGACAGCCAGGCCGGCCTGGACGCGGCCGAGCTCGCCAGTGCGCTTGGCCGGATCGGCGGTGGGTGCGGCACTTTCGCGGTCCAGTCTGTTCATCTCGTCGAGGAGATCGCGCACCCGCGCCGGGTTGCCGCGGCGGGGGGCAAAGGTTTTCCCGGCCAGCAAATCCACCAGGGCACGGGACCTGGCGCGCTCGACGATATCCAGCGCCTCCGCCGGGCGGCCGAGGCGGACCAACGTGGCGACCAGGGCGGCGTAGACCGCCTGCTTGTCGCCTACGAAGCCGATGCGGCTGGCCTCGGTGTCGATGGTCGCGCGCTGGCGCTCGATGACGTCCAGCGCCGCGCGCAACTGCGTGATCGCGTCGGCGTCGCGGTACTGGGCGAGGGCGATGCGGCCAAGATCGTAACGGACGGACCACAGAACGTCGCCGCTGACCGCGCTTTGCGGATGCGCCAGGATCGCCTCCAGGCCGGCGCGGGCCGGCGCGAGCTGCCCCTGTTCCAGCAGGGCGCGAGCCTTGATGAAGTCGATGCCGAGGGCGAGGTAGGACTGGTCCACGACGTGCGACACGAAAGTGTCGAGCCTGGCGTCCGGCGACTGCAATTCGCGGGCGGCGGCGGGATAATCGGCCAGCGCGGTGAAGATGCGCGCCCGCCCGAGCCGTAGCGCCGGGCCAAGGGTCGCACGCTTCAGATTGTTGTCCAGAACGACCGACCGGGCCATCTCCGCCGCCGCCTGCGACGCGGCATCACTTTGGCCGAGGAAGGCCTGGGCCAGTCCCACCTCCTGCCAGGCGGTGAGCAGGTCGAACTCGCGTTGCAGATGCGGCGGCGCGGCGCGGGCGATGCCCAGGGACGTCTCCGCGGCCGCCAGCGCCGCCGGAAAGTCGCCCATGTCGATCGCGAGCTCTGCCCGCATGGCGGATGGCTTGGCGCTGTAGTCCATGACCAGCGTGCCAATTTTCACCGTGCCGCCATTGGCGTCGATGGTCTGCTGGAAGCGATCGAGGCAGGCCCGCGCGCGGGAGAAATCCACGAGGTAAATGTAGGCGGCGCAGAACAGTGTCATCCGCGGTGGCGTCGCTTCGCCACGCTCGGTGCCGTGCTGTTCGTAGTATGTGGCGACCTCGCTCAGGTGCCGCGAGGTCAGCAGCCCAGAGAGATCCGTGTCCGGCATCGGCCCAGAAGCGCTGAGCAGAGGCGTGGCGAGGAGGACGGCGAAAAAACGACTTCTTCTGAACATAGGTTTTTCTGGCGGGCCACGCCCGGCGATGATGTGCGCTACGTCTTCGCCATAGCCCGATGATAGCATAGTGCGGCCGTTGTTCGCGGGAGCGCCCCGCATCGACCAACACGCGCTGCCCGGCGCCGCGATGGCCCCGTTCACTCGATACAATCGCGGCACCTCCGCGGCGGCGAAGGTCAGAGTGAGGTGGGGGCCATCACATATTCAGCATCGCCCCGACCAGCGCGCCCTTGGCGGTGGTGTTCAGCGGGTCCTTGGCCAGATACACGTCGCTGATCCTGATCGGCAGATCGGCATCTTCCATCGACGCCTTCAACTTCGGCAGGAAGTTGCGCGCCATCGTCGTGCCGCCCGCGCACACCACGGGGATCGGCCGGGGAAAATTCGGCAGCTTCTTCGACTCCGCCATCGCATTCTCAAGCCCGGTGACCGCGCTCTCGATCGCGTCGAGGTAGTAGATCGACAACGCGCGGTCGATCGAACCGCCGGCGTCACCATCCAGGACGAAGCCATTCTCCTTGTGCAACCGCACCGTGGTCGGCGTTTCCCCGGTCACCGAGGCCGCGCTCTGATCGATGTAGTCACCCGCCCGTGACGTGGCGACGGTCAACACCGGCAGCCCAAGATAGGCGACGCAAATATTGCACATGCCGCCGCCGAAGCTCATGCCGATGCCGGTGAAATTGGCATCCTTAAGCTCGGAATACACCACCGCCAGGCCTTCGTTGATCGTCTTCGCCCGGTAACCCAGCCGCTCGCAGATCGCCTGCACCGAACGATGATGGAAGATCAGATCGGACCCGCGGTCGATCGGCGCGCTGGGTACGCTGAGGCATAGCTTTTCGTCGCCGGATGCCTTGCCGCACATCCGTTCCAGCAACAGCTCGATCATCTGCACGTTCTTCGGTTCGGCCGGGTTCAGCAGCCCGCCATGCATTGGCCGCCGCGCATCGCCATCGAGGAACTTGGCGAACTCGTCCGAGCGGTTGCCATAGGCGTAGATGTGGCTGCCCTCCACGTGATGCAGGATGCGCTCACGCGCCAGCATCTGCTCGGTCATCTTGCTGTACGGCAGGTCGACGAACGCATTGAGCTGCGGGTTGAAGTTGACATCCTCGCCTTTCAGCGTGGCGAGAACGATGCGGCTGGTCCCCAGGTCGAGACCTTTGACGTCCATGGTTGTGGCACTCATACGGCGGACTCCTGATCTGAGACGATTACGTAGGACCTCTGTGAGACGAGTAGCGGCGCCGCGGTGTGACAGCATACGGCTCAGGAGGGGGAGCATTGAGCACCTGGGCGATGAGTTCGCGGAGCTTCGAGCGGCGAGGCATGGGGTCAGCCGCGATGACTTTGTCGTTCGGCGCCGGGGCCTCGTCTTCCAGACCTTGCATCAGATCGACGAGCCAACCCGAAGGCCGCGGGTACGCGGCGGGACCAGGGGCGGGACGAGGCGCGGGACGAGGGACGGCAGCAGGTCCCGCACCGCGCGTGACCTCGCGATTGCCCGCGCCAGGATCGGCGCGCTGCTTCTCGAGCAAGCGCAGCACAACCAGCAGGATGGGGGCGAGCTCCGCCTCCAGCGCCGTCCTCACTTCGCGCACGATGGCCTCCCGATCCGTCTCGGTCCGCGTGGTCTCGGCGGTCTGCTCGGCCGCGCTCTCGGCGTGGACCGCCTGCTGAAGCTCGAGGACCTTGAGCAGCGACACCACACGAGCATTGAGCCGCGTGTTCTCCTGCAACAGCCGCTCGACCTCGCCATCGCGCAAATCGACGACGTCGTCCGGGTCGTTGATCCCCCTGACATTTCGTTTGCCGCGAGATTGACCGGCGACGGCGAAGGGACGTACCCGGTCCGCGTCTCGCGTGGTTTCGCGCAATGCCACGACGATTTCCTCCATCGTGGGCTCACGCTGGGCGCGTTCCGCCATGACCGTGTCGATCCCCGTTCATCAGAGGCGCCGCGGGCAGCAGTGTGCGATGCTCCGCCGCATGGAATACGTACACCTTTCAGACCAGGCATAGCGCCGCGACGAGCACCTGCTGGCCGTCTTGGTATCCTGATCGATCGAGTATTTCAGACCAGCGTATGCCACGACGAAATTCCTCAATATATCCACGTTAACTTTTCATTGTTGGTGCAATGAGAGAATTCGGGACCAACAGGGCCAGGGGGCCTCGCCCCATACGCGCCAATCCAGGCGACCGGGACCGTCAACGCGGGAGGCACCATCACCGGCAAGTTCCTGGAAGGGAGCGACGCTGAACTGGACATCCAGGCCGCCGGCACAACTTCCGGCCTTTATGGCGAACTGATCACCACGAGCAGCGTGACCTTCGCCGGCGAACTCGCGCTCGATCTGATAAACGGATTCAGGCCAGGCAATCCGGCGATCGAGCACATGGCGGCGCGGCGACGCAATTTGGGAACCGATTTAGCCGACCGGCTTTCCATCCCGCCGATGGCGAAACGTCTTAACCGCCTCATCGGCTCGGCCCAGTGCGGGATTTTCGCGGAGCGAGGCGCAGATTTTCTCCGCTGGTCCGGCGGCGAAATCCTCCAGTGCCTCCATGTCGCCATAGCCAAGCGCGGCGGCGGCCTGTCCGCCGCCGGGAGCGCGCGACAGCGCGGCATCGTCCGAGGCGGCACTCCCGGTCGCGTTCTGTGTCGCCGCGCGGCGCAGGTCGGACGACCAGGCCTCGTCACGCAACCCACACAGAGGCGCCAATGTGGCGACCGCGCCGAAGGTCGCCGCGTCGGCCAGGCTTTGTCCGGACGGCGCCTGCGCGCTCGCGAACGGAACCCACGCGATGAACAGCAGCGCTGCCACGAACCGCATCGTTGCCTCCCATGATCCGGACCCAACCATGGTGGACGAAACGCGGTCTGTCACGCCCGATGATTGACAGCCGCGACGCGACCGTTTGGCATGAAGGAAATGCCGGCTTATCCGCAAGTCGTACGCCTTGGACAATAGACGGTCACTGCGAACGGCGGCGCACCCGGCCCGTTACACCCGCTTACGTTCCGCCGTCAGAGAATCTTACACAATCCCTACAAACACAGCATCGCATGCCGCCAACCCGTTGGAATCTCCCAAACATTGCGCACGGCACGAGTCTTGCTTCTATCCAAACGCTCGTTTTGGAACGCGGGGGGCGTGGCGGGCTGGCTTTGTTGGAGGGGAAAACAACATGCGGGGTTTGTGGATTCTGGTGTTGACCTTTGCATTGGCCGGGGCATCCCTTCCGGCGCATGCGGGGCTGAATTTCGACTTCTCAATCACCAACACCATAGGCAACGTGTCCGGCACGGTGACCGGGGAGATTTTCGGGTTGTCAGATAATACCGCCGACCAGGCGGCGACGGACATTGAAATCCTGACTTATCCCACAGGTATAACAGGGTTGCCGTCGGCACCGTTCGACATTTTCGGGTTTCCGAATACCACCATAGCGTCTAACGAGTTTACGGTGTCAGGCGGAGTTATCACGGCGATGGACTTCGTTGACTACTATCCCCACGCCATCGGGCAATTGGACTTGGATTACAACGGCCTCTATTTCTTGTCGAATTCGAGCGTGACGGGGTATGTGACCACTGTCCAATCTGGTTTCACTATCACCCCGGCCTCAACGAGCGATTTGCCCGAACCCGCCTCCATCGTTCTGCTTCTGTCAGGTCTGTTCGGACTTCGGATGATCCGGCGAAGAAGGATCGGCACCGCAAGAAGGTAGGCAGAGTCCCACGAAATCCCGGTATATCTCGCGTTGTCCCGGCTTGGTACTTTGCGCCATAGTCCCGGGCTTATACCAGTCCGCGTTGCGTTGACTCTCCTTCCGTCATGGCCCTCCCCCGATCCGGTCGGGGGAGGGCCATGACGTGGAAGGGAGGTTGCATGCGTCAATGGCAAAGCGGATTGGTATTAAGGAACGCATTCCACGCAACCAACCCCTTCGGTCAATGGACACCCACCCAGGGGTTCGCAGTCGAAAGAGAGTTCTTGCCCGCGCCATTTATCGCCATGGACCCGCGAAGTCCGCCCCCACGGGCACCCTTGTAAAACTCGTGGGAGCAATTCGGCTGTTTCTCGCCCTCGCGGTGGCCTATGATCATCTCAGTCAGCAGAATATCATGGGTCTTGAGGCGATACCCAGGACATGGCTGTTCGGGATGAACGGCCCGTTCTCGGTGCTGTTCTTTTATATCATCAGCGGCTTCCTGATCAGTTTCGCCATTTCAAACAAGTACGGCACAACCAGGTCTGGAATCATCCGGTTTTTCGACAGCCGGTTCATCCGCATATTTTCGTTATATTGGCCATTGCTGATATTGTCGGTGTTGGAGCCGCCGTCGCGACATTGGCTTTCCTCTGCCCCCGTCATCGACAAAGTGACATCCGTCACGTTGCTCGGGATGGATTGGGCTTCGTCATTCGATACATACCCAAATCCCAAAATCGTCACCGTACCCATACTCGGTCAGGCCTGGACACTGGGCGCTGAACTCACATTTTACCTCATGGCCCCGTTTTTGTTTCGATCCTGGAAGGCCGCCGCCGTCGCGCTTATTGGTTCAGCCGTCATCCGCGCGATATTGGTCGGCAACCTGGGACTTCATCCCGTCTGGAGCTTCACTTTCTTTCCCTCGACGCTGGTGTTTTTCATGCTTGGTTTTTTCGCGAGAGCGGCGTCGGAACGCTTGCGTGTTTTGGGCAACCCCTTCGCGGGAGTAACGCTCGTCGCCGCGAGCTTCCTTATCATGGCGTTGCCAGACACCAACTGGGACACCGGCGGTTTTTGGGTTGCCATCTTGTGTTTCTCCATGGGGCTGCCCGGGGTCTTCGCATGCACGAAAAATCTCGGCTTTCTCAATGCGCTCGGCAATCTTTCGTACCCGCTTTACCTCACGCACGAGTTTGTGCTCGTTCATTGGCACGGGATGATGCAACACCTGACCGATCAATGGGGAAGCGTTGTCTGCTACCTGTTCGCGGTCGTTATGTGTCTGGCTATAGCGAGCGCCTCGCATGCACTGCTGGAACAACCGGTCGCGAAATTGATGCGCCTGGGCGTTGCGAAATATCGAGCGGAACCTGCCGTCAATTCAGGCTGAGGGCTGATTTCCGGCGAACCCAGATTGACAGACACGTCGCGAGGCCGCCCCATGGTGCACGACGAGGGAGGCACCGGATGAAAAACCTGGCAATGCGCGCGCTGATGATATTCGCCGCGGTCACACTGTCCGCCCATGCGCAGACGGTGCCGGAAATCGCTTTCGACTCCGTACCGAACGCGCTGAAACTGCCGCCCAATCTGTATCTTGGCGAAGTCTCCGGCGTGGCGGTGAATTCTCAGGGTCACATCTTCGCGTTCACCCGAGGCAACAACACCGGCCCGGCGTACGGCGCCGCCGCGGCGGAACTGCTGGAGTTCGCGGCGGATGGCAAATTCCTGCGCGAGATCGGCCACAACCTTTACGCCTGGTCATTCGCGCACAGCGTGAAGATCGACAAGCAGGACAATATCTGGGTCACCGACAAAGGCTCCGACCAGGTGGTGAAATTCGATCCGGCGGGCCGCGTGGTCATGGTGTTCGGCCGTAAGCAGGAGGCGTCTGACGAGGACACCGCTCCGTTGAAACATCCGAAACCGCCGTTGCCGCCGGTCGATGGATTGTTCCGCCAGGTCACCGATATCGCCTGGGACAGCAAAGGCGATGGTTACATCAGCGACGGCTACATCAACTCGCGAGTCGCTCGCGTGGCGGCGGACGGCACGTGGCTCGGCTCGTTCGGCTCGCCCGGTTCCGAGCCTGGCCAATTGATGACGCCGCACAGCATCGCGGTGGATGCGAAGGACAACGTCTACGTCGCCGACCGAGGCAACCGCCGCATTCAGGTGTTCGACACCAAAGGCACGCTGCAACGCGTGATCACCATCGACGTGCCCTATGATCCCAACGCGAGGCCGGCGATCGGCAACAAACCGAACCTGCCTTTCCCGCCCGGCGCGCCGCAAACCATGGCGCCCGGTTCACCCTGGGCGATCTGCATCACGCCGGGACCGAACCAGGTGCTCTACAGCGCGGATGCTTATCCCGGCCGGATCTACAAGTTGAGCCTTGATGGCAAGGTGCTCGGCGTGCTGGGGACGTCCGGCAAGCAGTTGAAACAATTCGGCTGGGTCCATGAACTCGCCTGCCCGTCGGAGAACATTCTGTTCGTGGCGGAGTTGCTGAACTGGCGCGTGCAGAAGCTGCTGCTGCATCCCTGAGCCGGGCGCCGGCCGTCAGCGGACTTTCGCTGGAGTCCGGGGCCTGCCGGCTGTAGAGTCTCCATCATGCCGGACGATCTTTACGACAGAGACGCCCTGGCCTGGTCGGAACGCCAGGCTGAACTGCTGCGCCGCGTCGCCCGCGGGGAGCGGGTGAACGACGTCGACTGGGACCACGTTGTCGAGGAGATCGAGGACGTGGGGCTGTCCGAATTGCATGCGGTAGAATCGCATCTGGAGCAACTCCTCGCACATCTTCTGAAGCTGCGCGGTTGGCCCGAATTAAGCACCGGTGACCACTGGCGTGGCGAGATCGTCGCGTTCCAGGCCGGCGCGGCTCGCCGCTTCGCGCCGTCCATGCGTCAGAGGATCGATCTGGACGGAATCTGGCGCACGGCCGTGCGGCAAATCGAACCGCGGCGCTACGGCGGCCATCCGGCATTGCCCGCCCCTGCCGTCTGCCCGGTTACACTCGACCAACTGCTCACGGGCTCGATCTCGGACCTGGAAGCGGCATTCGCGGCCGGCTGACCAGGGCGGATGCCAACTGCCTGATCGTCGCCTCGTTCGAGACCAGGATGGTGGCGCACCAGTGCGGGGAAGGCCGCGAGCGCCTCCGCGAAGCAGAAACCGAAGGCACCGGCTGGGACGTCGCCCGGGCCGCCTGGCGTGATGCCGCCAATCGACGGCGCGTTTTTGGTTATCAGGACATGGCCGCGGTGACGGATCGCTGGAAAACCAGGCGTCCGGAGGTTACACTGTGACCATGCCGGACGACCTTTACGACCGAGACGTCCTCGCCTGGTCAGAATATCAGGCTGACTTACTGCGCCGCGTCGCGCGCGGGGAGCGGGTGAACGACATCGACTGGGACCATGTTGTCGAGGAGATCGAGGACGTGGGTCGCTCAGAACTGAACGCGGTGAAGTCGTATCTCCGTCAGATCCTTGTGCATTTATTGAAGTTGAATGGCTGGCCGGCCCTCTCAGCCACGCGGCACTGGCGAAGTGAGATTGTCGCGTTTCAAGCTGACATTGCTGACCGTTTCGCGCCTTCCATGCGGCAGAGGATTGATTTGGCTGAGATCTACGGCCGAGCCGTGCGCCAGATCGAGCCACTTCGGCATGGCGGCAAACCAGCGCGGTCGTCCCCGGCGATAGGCCCGGTTACGCTCGACCAACTGCTCACAGGCTCGATCTCGGACCTGGAAGCCGCGTTCGCGGCCGGCTGACCAGGGCGGAGCCGCGGAGCCGGATGGGACGTGCCTGGGCCGCCGCCTCCCTGGCGGGCGACGAACAGCGTTGGGTCATCGGCGTGATGCCGCCAATCGACGGCGGGGTTTTGGCGGTGCGCATGTGGCCGAGGTGAGGGGGCGGGGTCAGTTCGGATGCCCGCGATGGTTGGCGAGTGGACGTGGTTGCGTTGGCACGTCGATGTCCGCTTCGCGCCAATGGACTAAACCGCTGTCGCGGTAATCTCTCGCGGCAGAGGTCAGCGGCACAGTAGCGGGATGGCAGCGTCCTGTCTTGGAATTGAGGGGCTTCACAACCTCACCCA
>Ga0182018_10003409_pt1 | contig 14308 bp, 10 predicted proteins | sample 812P2MmetaG_FD_120490 | JGI IMG/M metagenome (GOLD analysis project Ga0182018, IMG submission 120490) | Permafrost microbial communities from Stordalen Mire, Sweden - 812P2M metaG | ecosystem: Environmental > Terrestrial > Soil > Wetlands > Permafrost | place: Sweden: Stordalen | collected...
CCCGACCGAGCAGATGCCGAGCCAGGAGGTCGCGGCCGACCGCGTCCAGGCGGTCGAGGAGGGTCGCGACCTGGTGCAGGCCGCGCCGACCGGCTACTCGACGTTCGTCTCCAACCGGGGCGTGGTTCGTCAGCGGTCGCGGCTCTCGGTCCGCCAGGTGCTCATCAGCTCGGTGCCGCTCCGCCGCGGCGCGACCCTCTACGAGCGCTTCGGCGATCTCCCGGCACTCGTGCTGGCCGCGCTGGCCCTCCTGGCTGGTCTGGCCGCCGCCGTCTTGGACCGACGTCGTGTGGACCAGGCCAAGGGTGGCGCAGATAGCTGGTTCACCGCTTGTGGGACGCCGCTCAAGACGGCCAAGTGATGGCGGTCGACCTGCGATTGCGGCAGGTCACGCGGGCTCGCTCGCTGCTGGGCGGGGTTCCAACCCGGCCGCCAGGTAGATGGCGTCGATGACACGCATGTTCGCGACCGCGTCGCTCGGTGGCGTGAGGGTCAGCGCCCCCTCCTGCACCGCGGCTCGGAACGCCTCCAGCTGGTAGTTATAGGTGGGGCCACCGGGCACCCGCTCATGGCGTCGCCCTTTCGCCCCGGAAACGCTAAGACGGTTGAACATGTGGGGAGTCGTCGGGTTGAAGACCCGCATCGTCGCCTGCGAGCCGGTGACCACGACCCGGAGCCGCACCAACGTAGACGACCACATCGAGGCCAAGATGCCGCCGGTACGCCCGTCGGCGAAGGACAACTCCGCCTCCATGCGCCGGTCCACGCCAGCCGAACGCAGTTTTGCTGACGCCCTGACCACCGTCGGCTCTGCGCCCGCCAGTGTCCGCACCATGTGCACCGGATAACAGCCGGCGTCCATCAGTGCTCCACCCGCCAACGGCAGCTGCCATCTGATGTCTTTGAACAGCGGTAGCGGGAAGCACAGCGCCGCCTCGATCCGGCGCACGTCTCCGAGTTCGCCGCTGGCGATGACCGCGAGCATCCGGGCCGCCATCGGGTGATACCGCCAATGGAACGCCTCCATCGCCACCAGGCCGGACTCGGCCGTGGCGTCGGCAACCCGCTGCGCCTCGTCGGCGTTGGCTGTGAAGGGCTTCTCGCAGAGCACGTGCTTGCCCTGCGCCAACGCCCGTAGCGTCCACAGACCATGCAACCCGTTAGGTAGGGGGTTGTACACGGCGTCAAGCTGGTCGTCTGCCAAAAGTGCCTCGTATGACTCGTGCACCTTCGTGACGTGGTGCTTGGCGGCGAACGCCCGGGCTCGGCTTGGGTCTCTCGCCGCGACCGCGGCGCACACGACCCCATCGTTGGACGCAGACGGTTTGATCAGTGCAGCGGGGGCGATCCTGGCGGCGCCGAGACAGCCGATACGAAGGGGTTCCATCGCCCCATCTTGGCCGAGATCACCGTGGGGATTCAGTTGTCTCCATAGAAGTCCCGCCCGTGCAGGTGGGTGCAATGCTATTCAATGCAGCGGAAATATTCATCATCCGAATGGGTCAGGCATGGAACAGGTAGTCATCGCCGCGGGGAAACCCTATTTGGTGATGAGCAACGAGCGGCGGGCAGCCGTCTATGAATTAGCTCGGCGATCAGGTCGCTCGGTCTCAACATCGAGGTCGAGATCATCGAATATCACCCCTGGTCAGGCTGGCCTAAGTCCAAACATGCCGGGGCTAGTTGGAAACTTCATCGGGACGCAAGTCGCCGCCGCGCCCTAAGGGCGGCAGAACTGGCGGCAGCGACTTGTGTCAGATCTGGGACGTACTACTGCACTCGGAGCTGTTGACCGATCCACTCCGCAATGCCCAACGCGTAGCGCTGGGCGACACAGGTCTCAGGAAACAGCATGATGCCGTGGGGAGCGCCGGGGTGCACGCGCAAGTCGGCCGGCACTCCAGCCTGGTTCAGTCGCATGGCGTAGTCGATGTCCTCGTCACAGAACCCGTCGACCGCGCCGACGCAGACGTAAGCCGGTGGAAGGCCACTCAAGTCGGTGGCTCGGGCTGGGGCGGCATAGGCCGGGACGTCTGGCGCGCCGTAGATATCACCAAGGTACGAGCGCCAGCCAAAGGTATTCGAGTGGCGATTCCAGATGTGCAGTCCGTCCAGCTGGCTCGACGGGGTGATCTGGCGATCATCGAGCATCGGGCAGTCGAGCAGCTGGAAGCGAAGCGGAATCTCCCCCCGGTCCCGAGCGAGCAGCGCCAGTGCCGCGGCTAAGCCGCCCCCCGCACTCGTTCCGCCGACACCGATGTGATCAGGGTCGATCCCGAGCTCGCGGTGGTGCTCATACACCCATTTCAGGCCGAGGTAGCAGTCGTCGAGGGGCCCGGGGAACGGCGTCTCGGGCGCGAGGCGGTACTCCACCGACACACCGACGCAGGAATACTTCGGACACCATGCGTCGAACCGAGCGTCATCCATCTGGTAGCTGCCCAGTACGAAGCCTCCCCCGTGCATCGCATAGAGGCAGGGCAGATCGCCTTCGATCCCGACCGGACGGTGGACTCGGATGACCACGTCGGGGTCGCCCGGCACGACGTGGTCTCGGCGCTCGACCGCGTCAGACAGCGGGGCGGGCGCGGCGAGCGGCGCCGATCTCATGAGCGGCAAGGTCTCGGCGTCGATGGTGCCGATCGGAACTGCCGAGACCAGTTCCGCAATCTCCGGATCCACTGCGAGCACGGACTTCTCCTTCATCACATCAACATCAGCCGCGCTGACGTTTACCCGTTTGTCAACTAGACCTTGACGAGCCACGGACCCGGCCGGCGGGCTCGAGCGACAACAAGCTACGCGCACCATACGCCTGGCACTGCCGCCGAGCTAGCTGTCAATCCTGACTGAGGACGGTTACTGCCAGCTCCACGTCGTTTGTCGATACCCGGTCGACGCTCGCCTCGAGCGCTGAGCGAATCTCTGCAGAATTTGGCGCGTCAACACGATCGACAATGTGCGTCAACCACCAACCGGCCCCCAAACCTCATCGGCAGTGATACGACCCCGGGCCGAGACCGCCTCGAGGTCGTCGTCAAGCACGAGCTCTTGGGACACCAGCTCCTCCACCGCGGCATCCCACGCCTCCAAATACGACGTGCGGTCCGGATAGAGCGCCACTATCTGGTCTTCTGTGAGCCGTGTGCTCTGTCCGGCGAGCGCCGCCACCGGATTCCCCATGTTGGTGCCCGAGTGGGTGGCCGTGGGCACCACCAGCTCGGGCAGGCGGATGCCACCGAGGGCGTTGCCGAGTTCGTCGCGTCGAATGGCCGGCTCGCCGGAGTCTTCCACCTCGATCGGGGGGAACGAGCGGGGCGGTGGCCCACCCCTCGCCCAGGAGACGAGGTGCTCGAGGGCGGCGTTCCGGACATAGCTCCAGTTGACCAGGTTGCGATCGTCGCTCACCACGATCGGTCCCAGCCCGTCGCGGACCATGACCGCATCCATGTCCTCACCCACATCGGCTCCGGCGTGGGCGGTGCCGGCCATCTCCCAGAACCGGAAGGACTCCGAGTCCTCCTGACGGACCGGGTACACGTTCATCGTCTCGCTCTCGCTGTTGAGGACCAGCACCGGTACTCGGTGCCGGTCGGCGATCGCCGCGCTGCCCGCGGTGAGCCCGTTGCCGACCGGGGTGAAGCTCTCCACCAGTCCCTGGTCGGGCGGATAGGGGCACATCCCCCAGTGCACAAAGAGGAAGAAGCCGTCGAACACCGCGTCGTGCGGGTCGGCGATGTTGAGGTAGGAGCCGAGCCGCATGGCCGATTGGGAACCACCGGTGGCAAGCATGAGCCGCGGCTCGAGTCCTCCGAGGGGATCCACCGGGGCGGTCGACCGACCCGGTCCGACAGCCCGGGCCCCTTGGCTGAAGAGGTCGTAGGAGAAGGCGTCGCCCGGGTGCTGCAGCGAGCCGTAGCGCTCGCGGTCCCAAGCGGGAAGGCCGCTGGTCTCGGGCAGGCCCAGGGCGAGGGAGGGTTGGCCCTCGATGGCCACCCGTTGCGTGGTGATGCCGGCCCAGGCGTAGCCGTGGTCGAGCTCGTAGGCGGCTGGTGCACCGAGATCGACGCCGGCGGTGACGTTCTGCCAGTTGACCAGCACGATCCCGTTGAAGCGGTCCGGATCGGCCGGCCGCACCACGTACATGCGGCTCCGGTAGGGAGCCGTCTCGGTTGGCTCGGTCTCCCAGTGCCCGTCGAGGCCGACCGTCGATCCGGGTGCCGGTGTGTGGGAGACGGCCACGCCCTCGACGAGAAACTCCTCCATCACACAGCCGTGACGGCCGACGTCGAGGGGACTACCGAAGGGCCATCCCCTCCCGCCGACCAACGGCCCGGAGACTCGGGCGATCTCGGTTCGATGCTCTTTTTCCATTTCCGTACCTACCCCCTTAACACCATTTGCTGACCACGTCACGCATGGCGAACACGCGACGAGCGATCGGGTCCTTGTCTTCTCGGCACGTATAGCGCTGTTTCGAACGGGACGCGACGGTCGACACCGTGAACGCTCGACTTGGCCGAACGATCAGTATGACGACCGAGGAGAGCAGATCAGCTTCCCGCCATTAGCCAACACGAACTTCGATCCCTTCACTTGAACCAGGTCGGAGCAGCTCTTCTTGGGAAGCATGTTCACTGTCCCGGAAGTTCTTGAAGCTGACCGGAGTCGATCCGAACAGGCCTCCGGCGGACTCCCTCACCGCGATCAGGCCCGTGCTCGAACAAATCGTCGGAGGCACCGTTACCTAAGTGCCCAAAGGCCGAGCGTGCCTGTGCCGGTTGTCCAAACAACTTCAGATGAGCGAGGTAGATCGTCTTGAGGTAGGTGGGGCTGCGTTTAGCGATTGTTGGTGCGGTGGTCGCACTATTGCGCCAACGATGGTCTGCCCGCAACGCTGTTCGGGTGACGATCCGAATGGCGACCGCAGACGACGCCGTGTTCCTCGCTGAGATGCTCGCAGTAGCTGCGGACTGGCGTCCTGGCACCACTCCGCGGACCGTGTCCGACGTGATGGGAGATCCCGATCTCGCTCACTACATCCGAGATTGGCCAATCGAAGGAGACGTAGGCGTAGTAGCAGAGGCCGACCGTCTTGTTGGCGCAGCATGGTGGCGGTTCTTCCCTCCCGATGACCCGGGATACGGGTTCGTCGACGCTGCGATACCCGAGATATCCATCGGCGTGATCGAGCAAGCTCGCGGCCAGGGACAAGGTCAGCTCCTTCTTCAGGCCCTCCTCGAGGAGGGACGCAAGCTCGGACTGCAGGCGCTCAGCCTGAGCGTCGAGACTGACAATCCCGCGAAACATCTCTACGAGCGGAATGGCTTTCGGGAAGTGGGCAGCATCGGGGGATCGTTGACGATGGTCTTGACGCTCCCCGGGTGAATGCCCGCGCCGCCCAAAATCCAGCGTTCAACGCTCGCGAGACCATTCCCCGACTCGCTACCACCCACCGCCGCGGCTCCCGGCTCGCGCCCGGTGGGGCTCGCCGCTCGCCTCACCACCAACCCTGGGCCCTACGCTCGAAAGGGTGGAACTCCGAGAGAGGACCGTTTCGCCGTGCGGGTACTGATCGTCGGAGCAGGCGTCGGCGGCCTTGCCGCGGCGCAAGCGCTCAGCGCAGACGGACACGACGTCGTGGTGTTCGAGCAGGCAGCCGGTCCGCGAGACGGTGGTGCTGCGGTGACCCTATGGAGCAACGGCACCGGCATCCTGGGCGAGCTGGACGTGTCGCTCGACGGCGTCGGCAGACAGATCGACGTGTTGGAACAGCGCGACTACCGGGGCAAGGTGCTCGCCTCCGTCGACGTCGGTCGGTCGGCTTCCCACTACGGCCACCCGCATATCTGCCTGCCACGCCGGCGGCTGCTCGAACGGTTGGCCGAGGGGCTGCCGCCCGCCACGATCCGCTATGGCCGTGCCTGCACCGAGGTCGCCCAAGGGGGCGCCGCCGTACGGGTCGACTTTGCCGACGGAAGTGGCGAGACCGGCGACCTGCTGATCGGCGCCGACGGCCGCAACTCGGTGGTCCGGGACACCCTGTGGGGCCACGATCCCGCCGAGCCGAGCGGCTGGGCCACCTGGCAGGGGGTGACGGCCATCCCCCTTGAGATCACCTCGTCGCGCCGAGGGGTCATGTTCGTCGGACCGGCCGGGCTGTGCGGCCTCATGCCGGCAGGCGAGGGGCTGCTGCAGTGGTGGTTCGACCAGCGCTGGACGCCGGATGAGCCGACGCCCGCATCACCGATCACGGCGTTACGGGAGCGCTTCGGTGGTTGGGCGGCACCAGTGAAGGAGGTCCTGGCCGCGGTCAGCGAGGACGATGTCGGCTTCTTCCCGCACTACCGGCACGCGGTCCCGCCCACCTGGGGGACGGGGCTCATCACGCTCATCGGCGACGCCGCGCATTCGATGCCGCCGACGCGCGCCCAGGGCGCGAACCAGACGCTGGAAGACGCCTGGGCCTTGGCCATTGCACTCCGACAAGGCAACGACGATGCGGCTGACGCACTCCGTAACTACGAGCACGCCCGGGCTCCCAAGGCGGGACTCGTCGCCAAGCAGTCCGGGAAGGAGGACACCAACGAGTACCGGCCCTGGATGGTCAAGCTCATGCCCAACGCACTGGTCAGTCGCTACTACACCCGATGGCTCCGCCAGATCAGCAACTACCTCAATTGAGCAACCACCATGGTCTTCATTCGGCCAAATGCCTCAAACGACGGCCCCTCACGCGGTGGCGCTCTTGTTGACCGCGCCCGGTAGCTGTGGTCGGCCGATGGGTTCGCTCGCCGGGCGACTGTTACCCAGTCAGCCACCATGACGCAGCGGGCTCGCAGGTAGTTGCTGCGCCCCGAACGCACCTCGGGGTCATGCCCCACTTGGATATGACGGCGTCAAAGTGGGGCACCTGAACCTTCATGGCCCGCAGCGCGCGACCGCGGTCGAATAGCTCGCCGAGAGAGGCAGTGCGTCAGCGCCCTTCTCGAGTGGGCGCTTCCGCGTCCGGTTCACAGTGGGTGCGACAACGACTCCCCCTTCATTTTCACCTCGCGTTGACAGAACGGACTCATCTTCTAGTAGATTTGTACTATGACAATAGGAAAAGGGACCAAAGACCCGGCCGGCGGAGAGGACGCTTCCTCTGGCCCGGGCAACGTCCCGGTGTCGCCGATCGAGTTCCGCCTCGATCCCGCCTCTGGCGTGCCGACCTACCTCCAGCTCGTTCACCAGGTCGAGCACGCGCTGCGTCTCGGCTACCTCAAACCCGGCGATCAACTGCCCAAGGTCAGAGATGTGGTCGCTTCGCTGGTCATCAACCCGAACACGGTGTCCAAGGCCTACCGCGAGCTCGAGACCAAGGGCCTCATCGTTGGGCGGCCCGGCCAGGGCACGTTCATCTTGGCCACCCTCAACCAGGTCGCGCTCCCCGAGCTGACCGGGCTCCGTCGTTCCCTACACGGCTGGCTGGCAAAGGCCGACACGGCCGGGCTGGACGAGAACGGGATGGTGGCGCTGTTCACCAGCGAGCTGCGGGATTTCTACGAGCGCCGCGGCGCGGCAAGCGGCGAAACGGAGGGCGTGGCATGAACGTCATCGAAGCCAACGGTCTCGGGAAGCGCTACGGCAGCACCTGGGCGCTGCGCGATTGCACGCTGGCCATTCCCGATGGGCACGTGGTCGCGCTGGTCGGACCGAACGGCGCGGGCAAGACCACGCTGCTAAATCTGGCCGTCGGCCTGACGGCTCCGTCCACCGGCACCGTCACCGTTCTCGGCGACACGCGGCCCGGGTCGCGGACCGCGCTCGACGGCATCGCGTTCGTCGCCCAGGACACGCCGCTGTACAAGAACTTGTCCATCGCCGACATGTTGCACTTGACCCGCAACCTGAACCGGTACTTCGACCAGGGCTACGCCGAAGCCCGGCTAGGTGAGCTAGGCATCCCGTCGACTCGCAAGGCCGGCAAGCTGTCCGGCGGTCAGCAGGCGCAGCTCGCGCTGACCCTGGCGCTGGCCCGACGGCCGCGGCTCCTCGTGCTGGACGAGCCGATGTCGTCGCTCGACCCGCTGGCCCGGCACGACTTCATGGCCACGGTGATGACCGCCATCGCCGACGACGGCGTGTCGGTGGTGCTGTCCTCGCACGTCCTGGCCGAGCTGGAGCGGGTGGCCGACTACTTCGTCCTGCTCTCGAGCGGCAGCGTCCAGGTGGCCGGCGAGGTCGATGACCTGCTCGCCTGCCATCGCGTGCTGACCGGCCCGGCCTCTGAAGCCGACAGGTGCGCCGACCGGCTGCGTGTGGTGCACACCCGGCGCGGTGAGGCGCAGGCCCATCTGCTGATCAGGACGAACGGAAGCGCCGACCCGGTTCCACAGGGCTGGGAGGCGCACCCGGTGACCCTCGAAGAACTCACCCTGGCCTACCTGCGCGAACCCGGCGCGTCGTCGCTGCCCGGACCGGTGCGCGCCAGGCACACCGAACCGATGGACGTGGCGAAGTGACCACTGTGGCCATGCCCGCGCAGCCGCGACACGATGCCAGCCGGCGGCCGGTGCCGTGGCGGAGGATGGGTTGGGTCACCTGGCGACAGCACCGGCTCACGTTGGCCGGTGTCGCCGCAGTGCTCGGTGCGGCGAGCGTGTACCTGTACTTCACGGGCGAACACCTACGCAACCAGGGCTTCGTCTCATACGGCGCAGGGCCAGGGCTGACGTTGACCGCGGCCCTGTTCCAGGTGATCCCGCCACTGATTGGCGCGTTCGTCGGCGCGCCGGTGTTGGCCAGGGAACTGGAGGCCGGCACCTTCCGGTTCACTTGGACCCAGGGTTTCGGGCGGGCACGGTGGACCATCGCCACGCTGGCGCCGCTCGCGCTCGCGGTCACGGTCGTGGCCGGAGCGTTCGGTTTCCTCTTCTCCTGGTGCTACGGGCCCCAGATCGGCGTGAAGTACGGCCTGAGCCCGCTCGCTGCTACGACGTTCGACCTGCGCGGGGTCGCGTTCGCCGGCTGGACGCTGGTCGCCTTCGCGATTGGCGTCGTGGCCGGCATTCTCATCCGTCGGGTCGTCCCCGCCATGTTCGCCACGCTCGTGGCGTGGAGCGGGCTCGCCGTTGTGACCGGGCTCTTCCTGCGCCGACACTACGAGGCGCCTCTGGTTACCAGTAGGACCAACCTGCCTTCGACTGACTGGGTGATGAGCGAGTGGTGGACCAGAGGAGGTCAGCCGGTCAGCTCTTCCACCATCGATCAGGTTCTGCAGAAGGTTGGCGTATCGGTGTCCGGGAACGGCCAGCAGATATTGCGAGCCTCTCAGGGCTCGGGCTTAGGCAACATGAGTCCTACGCAGTACCTCATTCACCACGGCTTTACCCAGTTGTCGAGCTACCAGCCGGCCAGCCGGTTCTGGCCATTCCAATGGATCGAGGGCGGCTGGCTGCTCGCTCTCTCACTACTTCTCATGATCGCGGCCGTCTGGCTGGTCCACCGCCGAGCGACCTGAAGCGCCGCGCGATGTGGACCTCGGACGTGGTCGAGGGCACTTCGCCTCGCTGGCTGGCTGGCCCCAACCCTTCCCCGCCCCTCCCGCGTGTCCTTCCCCGTTTTGCGGGTGGCCCTCCCAAGCCCCGCCCCGCCCCGGCCCTGGCCGTTGCTCTTCCGCGCGGGGGGGCCCGTGTGCTGGTCCTTGCTTTCTCCACGTCGGTGACGGGGGAGAGGGGGGGATGAGCACGCGGACGGGCCAGAGACGGGGGACAGAGAGGAGAGCAGACGAAGGGGGTGAGCCAGCCGGGAAGGCGGGACGCCGAGACTGGGGTTAGGGGAAGGCGGAGGGGTGCCCCGCTATATGTAGGGCGCGAACATAGACCTCTGATGGCGACAATCCGGTGGTGTGGTTTGAGGTGGAATCGGAGACTGGAGGTCTGCCGTGCGGGTACTGATCGTCGGAGCAGGGATCGGCGGCCTGGCCGCGGCGCGAGCGCTCAGCGCAGATGGACACGACGTCGTCGTGTTCGAGCAGGCAGACGGCCCCCGAGATGGTGGTGCTGCAGTGACCTTGTGGAGCAACGGCACCGGCATTCTGGGCGAGCTGGGAGTGTCGCTCGACGGAGTCGGCGGACAGATCGACGTGTTGGAACAGCGCGACTACCGGGGCAAGGTGCTCCTCTCCGTCGACGTCGGTCGGTCGGCTTCCCACTACGGCCACCCGCATATCTGCCTGCCACGCCGGCGGCTGCTCGAACGGTTGGCCGAGGGGCTGCCGCCCGCCATGATCCGCTATGGCCGTGCCTGCACCGAGGTCGTCCAAGAGAACGCCGGCGTGCGGGTCGACTTTGCCGACGGAAGTCGCGAGACCGGCGACCTGCTCATTGGCGCCGACGGCCGCAGCTCGGTGGTCCGGGACACCCTTTGGGGCCACGATCCCGCTGAGCCGAGCGGCTGGGCCACCTGGCAGGGGGTGACGCCCATCCCCCTCGAGATCACCTCGTCGCGCCGAGGGGTCATGTTCGTCGGACCGGCCGGGCTGTGCGGCCTCATGCCGGCGGGCGAGGGGCTGCTGCAGTGGTGGTTCGACCAGCGCTGGACACCGCATACGCCAACGCCCGCATCACCGATCGCGGCGTTACGGGCGTGCTTCGGTGGTTGGGCGGCACCAGTGAGGGAGGTCCTGGCGGCGGTCAGCGACGACGATGTCGGCTTCTTCCCGCACTACCGGCACGCGGTCCCGCGCACCTGGGGAACAGGTCTCATCACGCTCATGGGCGACGCCGCGCACTCGATGCCGCCGACGCGTGCCCAGGGCGCGAACCAGACGCTGGAAGACGTCTGGGCGTTGGCCATTGCGCTCCGACAAGGCGACGACGATGTTGCTCACGCGCTCCGCAACTACGAGCACGCCCGGGCCCCCAAGGCGGGACTCGTCGCCAAGCAGTCCGGGAAGGAGGACACCAACGAGTACCGGCCCTGGATGGTCAAGCTCATGCCCAACGCACTGGTCAGTCGCTACTACACCCGATGGCTCAGGCAGATCAGCGACTACCTCAATTGAGCAACCGCCATGGTCTTCGGGAGGGGTGCCCCCGTTCGCCGGATAGTTACCCGAAATCGGGCTTAGTGATCTGCGACGTGACTGAAAGCGGAGGGGTATTCAACCCGACCCCGAAGATGTGGTTGGTAATTGTCGAGGCGAATGAACTGGGATGCCTCTGGCGGTGCCCACGTAGGCAACTGATGTAGATGCCATAAGGGCCGGAATATTCGAATCCAAGTCGTCCGTAGAACGCTGGAGCACCTTCCAACACCACAAGTGGCTCACCCAACTCATTGGCTCGGAGGTCACCGCGCGTACAAGCGCTGATCCAACGCCACGTCGCTGGGCGTCTGGGGCAACGGCCAAGGGAGACAAATTGGCGATCCGGTAGAGATTCTCGCCATCTCGGAGCGTAGCTGCGCTGACCATCACATGACCTACGACCCGGTGGTCAAGAAGAGCAACGAGTGACAGTTCGGGCACAAAGCTGGAAGAGGCTCGTATAGCTTCAACGAGCCGCGCTTCCGCCTCGGAACCAAATGCAGCTGCCACGACCTGAGAGATTGCATCCCGATCATCTTGGTTCTCGCGCCGGATCTCTAGATCGGTTGCTGGTCCTGACTCTCCGCTCAAGAATCCAGGCTCAGTCGTCATATCGGATCGATCATGCCCGCCTTTCGAGACAGCCTCCAGTCGGGGTTTTGTAGTCGTCCCCCCTCCGACGCGAACCCCGCCGCACGTAGTCACGAGCGACTACGTGCTCTGTACCTCGCCCATGCCGCCTGCCGAGTGTCCGTGGCCACGGAAAAGTCCCCGGTTTTGGCCAGCTGATGTCCCCGCTGGTGGCCATGAAAGTCCCCGGTTTTGGCCATCAGAAGTCCCCACCCCTCACTGAGACATCCACTTGAGAGGTCCCCTGGCCGGTGACGGTTGCGGTGCAAGCCGACATCCGCGCCGACCAAGGGGACACCTCCATGAAATCAGTGAGGGAACACATGGACATGAACGCCGCCTATCGCGAGGTGGGCAGCTATCGGGCAGCAGCCGAGATGTGCGGCACCACCCCCAAGACGGTCAAGCGGTCTGTCGAAGCGGCCGAGCGCCATGCCAGTGGAGTCGATCCCGAACGGGCCCGGCACAACTACGACCGAGTACGTGACCTGGTGGCCGAACGAGTGGCCAAGACCAAGGGACGCATCTCGGCCAAGCGACTGGGACCGATCGTCGCGGCCACCGGCTACGTCGGATCGGATCGCAACCTGCGCCGGCTGGTCGCCGAGGTGAAGCGCGAGTGGAGGGCGACCAACCACCGGGGCCGACGACCCGGAGTCTGGGCGCCCGGCGACGTGTTGGTCTTTGACTGGGGGGAGATCGGACCCCTCTTCGTCTTTTGCGCCGTGATGGCGTGGAGCAGGTGGCGCTTCGTCTACTTCGCCGACAACTTGGGTGCAGATCGCACCATGGCCGCATTGGCCGAGTGCTTCGAACGCATGGGCGGGGTCCCCAAGACCGCCCTCACCGATCGCATGGGATGTCTGAAGGGCGGGACCGTCGCCGGTCTCGTCATCCCGACGCCGGCCTATGTGCGCTTTTGCACCCACTACGGGTTCGCGCCGGACTTCTGCGAAGGAGCCGATCCTGAGTCCAAGGGTCTCGTCGAGAACCTGGTCGGCTACGTGAAGTCCGATCTCATGGTCCCCGAAGAGTTGACCGTGTCCGATCTTCTGACCGCGAATGCCAAGGGCGCCGCGTGGTGCGACGAGGTCAACGCGGCTCGGCATTCGGAGATCGCGGCCGTCCCGGCCGATCGGTTGGCCAAAGAACGCCCGCTGATGGGTGAGCTGCCCTCCTTGCGGCCCCAAATGGCCAAGGTGGTGCTGCGCAAGGTGGACCGGTTGAGCTGTGTGCGTTTCGGCTCGGCCCGCTACTCGGTGCCGAACCTCCACATCGGGCGCCAGGTCGAGCTCCGGGTCCATGACGGCGTGGTGGTGGTCGTCTTCTTGGGTGAGATCGTCGCCGAGCATCTGGCCGTCGCCCCTGGTGAGACGTCGATTGTCGACGAGCACTACGGGGGACCGAGGCCGCTCCCGGTGCGGGCGGTGCGCCCGAAGAGCCAGGCCGAGAAGGCGTTCTGCTCCTTGGGACCGGTCGCCGAGGCCTTCATCAAAGGAGCGGCGGCTCGGGGGATGACCGGGCTGGCCCGTGACCTCGAAGAGCTCGCTGGGCTCGAGGGCGCACACGGCCAAGACGCGCTGCTGGCCGCCTTGGAACGGGCGGTGCACTTCGGTCGGTTCCGGGCCAGTGACGTGACGTCGATCTTGGCCCAAGGAGCCGGCGTGCCTCGGCCCACCCGGCCCGGCGAGGCGCTCATCGTCGAGCTGCCCCTCGTGCCCACCCGTTCGTTGTCGGACTACGCCATCTCCGAGCAGTCATGAACACGACCCCACCGCCCCTGGCCCAAGACCTCGAGGCCGGTCTTCGGCGACTGCGCCTCTCGGCCATCCGGGCGCTCTCTCCGGAGCTGTTGGTGGTGGCCAAGACCCAGAGATGGAAACCCGAGGAGTTCCTACGCACGCTGATCGAGGCCGAGATCACCTCTCGGGACGCGTCGAACGCCCGGGCCCGATTGAAGGTGGCCGCTTTCCCGGTGACAAAGACCCTCGACGAGTTCGACGTCACCGCCTCTTCGGTCAAGCGCGAGACGTTCGACTATCTCTTGAGCCTCGAGTGGATCCGAGCCAAGGAGAACCTCTGTCTCGTGGGACCGGCCGGGACCGGCAAGAGCCACCTGCTGGTCGCCCTCGGCCATCACGCCATCGACGCCGGTCATCGGGTCCGGTACTTCACTGCCACCGAGTTGATCGAGACCCTCTATCGGGGCCTGGCCGACAACTCGGTTGGTCGTGTCATCCAACAGATCCTCAAGGCCGACCTGATCTTGATCGACGAGATCGGCTTCGCTCCGATGGATCCGACCGGGGCGCAGCTCTTCTTCCGCCTGGTGGCGGCTGCCTATGAGCGCCGATCCCTCGGGGTCGGTTCGCACTGGCCCTTCGAGGAGTGGGGAACGTTCCTGCCCGAGCACGCAACGGCGGTCAGCTTGCTCGACCGGCTGCTCCACCACAGCGTGATCGTCGTCACCAGCGGGGAGTCATTCCGCATGAGAGAAGCGCGCGCGAAAGGGGGTCAACCCAGGCCTGCTAGAGATTGAACGCAGCTCCGAGGGGTGGGGACTTTTGGTGGCCACCAGCGGGGACTGGAAACTGGCCATGGACA
>Ga0182018_10003410_pt1 | contig 14305 bp, 10 predicted proteins | sample 812P2MmetaG_FD_120490 | JGI IMG/M metagenome (GOLD analysis project Ga0182018, IMG submission 120490) | Permafrost microbial communities from Stordalen Mire, Sweden - 812P2M metaG | ecosystem: Environmental > Terrestrial > Soil > Wetlands > Permafrost | place: Sweden: Stordalen | collected...
GTATCGCGCCTAAGAATGTGACCATCACGGCGGCGCACGGACCCGCGAGCGCTGCCCACCCGAATCCGAGACCAATAGGCTTGAGGCACATCGACTTCAGGAAAGGCTCATGATAGCGGCGCTTAAATAGAATGTGCGCGACTAAAAACAGTAGCGTGTAGGCAAGGCACTGGGCCAAAATCGTGCGAAAGACGGCAGTGGAGGCGATTCTTGCGGCGACCATTGACGCTACGGCATTCACGGTCAGCATGCTGAGCAGAAGAGCGACAAAACCCAGCAAGAAGATTGTGAAAACATCGCGAAGGCGCCAGAATGGATATCTCTGAGACTCCTTAGGTTGGGCCTCGGCGCTTTCGCGGGATTTGGGCGGCCGAGAGCCAGACATTGCGGTTCTCTGCGATTCTGTGAACCATTCATTGAGAGCGTTCAGTTCATGGGCGGAATCGTTGATGAACGTGCAGCCATTCATGATCGCACCAGTGAAATCGGGAGCAACCTTGGATTTGTGGAGTTGTTCGCTCAGCCGTAGGGTCGCGCCTGAGAAATCGGCGCCGCAGAATCTGGTCTGATCAATGCTGAAACCGAACCAAAGAGTTGCATTGCTGAAGTTACAGCCGGTGCAGTCCATGTTCTGGAGATCAAAGAACATCGTGGTGATACCGGAAAAATTCGAGCCCGAGCAATCTCCATCCTGTATGCCGGCGAGTAGCCATCTGCTGCGACTAAAGTCACAATTCACAAAACTCTGGTTCCGAAAACGATGATTTCGAAACACAAGGCCTCGAAAATCAGCCCCCTCCAGTTGAGCAGGCTCTGATAAGCGTGTGTCGTGCTCTCGCCACAGTTCGAGGTGCTTCGCCGAATCCCCGACCAGCGTTGGCAGGTTCAGATCAGCAGATTCAACGCTCGAATCCATCAGCTTCTGGGACTCCCTGCACGTGCGAACTATTCCCTGGTGGAACTCCTCACTAGTCATGGTGAATCCTTTCACTGCACCCCACGTTTCAACAGTTGCATTTGCAGTTTTGCGTCACTGTGCTCTGCCTGCTCCGCCAGTGCCCGTTCAAACCAGTCTTGAGCGATACCCTCCTCGCCACGTTTCACGGCTATCTTGCCGTATATTGTGTAAGCCTCAGCGCGAAGGCTCTGATTAAGGTTGTCGAGATACTTAGTCAAGACTCGGTCGACAAGGCGTTGAGCTTGTCCAAGAAGGTAAGTAGATGTCACGCGGGTCATGGAATCCGCCGAATTTAGCGCGCCGACAATCGGCTGTGTTCGAATCGCCTCATCAAAGGCCTCCATGCCCTCGTTGATCTTTCCGAGCCCACAAAGCGCCTCCCCCTTAGCCGCCAAGGCTATCGCGAGGCCCACCGGCGTTGGTGACCTCGCCATAGCCTGCTCGATTCGGCCGAGTGCTTTGGCAAAGTTCTCTTGCCTATTCAGCACTTGCGCCAAATTGATGGCCGCGGAGCGCTCGAATTTTGCCAGTTCCTCTGGAATCCAGAAAACGGCTGAATCCCGCGCCATATCAAGGCATCGTTCGTAATGCTGCGCGGCGACCTGAAGTTCACCGGACTCCGCGGACTGAGATGCCGATTTGAAAAGACAATTTAACTCTTGTGTAGCCATGATCGTCTCCGCCTATCAAGGTCATGCCAATGTGCAGCCACGTCCGGCTGCTTTCGGTTACAATGATTCGCAAACACATCGGAATCCGATGTCTTCTTCCCGGGCTGCCAGCGCACTCTTATAGCGGGTCGACGACATCCGGGAGCCGCCGCGTACTACCCGGCAATCGCCGGAACTCGGTCCCTGGGGGTCCGTCTGCGGCTCTGACTCATAGGGCCCGTACCAATCCGAAACCCACTGCAGGACGCTTCCAAGCATGTCGTGAAGGCCATACCCGTTTGGCATCTGCCGTCCCACTTTCGTGGACCTGTAGTCCAGTCCCACCTTCAAATTGGGCATGCTTCCACGCGAAGCCCATTCCCACTCAGCTTCGGTCGGCAATCGCATCCCAACGATCTCCGAGTATTGTCGCGCCTCGTCCCAGGTGATGTACGTAACCGCGTTGTCGGGGGAATAGTTCTTCTTTCGCACTTCTTCAAATAGTCTTCGCAGCATCTGGTCGCGTTCTGTCATCTCCTTGAATGCGTGCCATGTCACTGGAGTCTGACCCATCCAAAAGCCGCGCGTAATCGAGACTGAGTGGACAGGCCTCTCATCCTCGGCAGTATAAATAACGGTGTCATACTCGTGACCCATCTGAAATGATCCAGGGGGAATCCAGACGTAGGCCTGCCCGTCGCGGGGGTTGCGTTTCACACTGGGCGGCCATTGGCCGAATCCAGTCCAGACGTGTTTCAGAAAATAGAAACTCCCACCAAGCGTATTTACAAGATGTCCTACGCGCTGCATCCGCGCGAATCCGCCATCCTTGATCAGATCTTCTCCTATGAGTTTGATCTTTCTGTAGTATTCATTGTCCCCCCGCTCCAAATCGCGCATACTGCGTGTCGAGATTTGAAGCATGAGGAGTAATTTTTGCAGATCTTTCGCAACCAGTAAATCACCACTCGGCTCGCTGACCAGCTCCTCCGCTGCCGCTGTCGTACGCTTCTCGGGCTCTGTTGATCTCTGAGCCCAGGTATGCGTTCGCTGAAACTCCCCTTGCCTAGCAAGCCGCTGTTGCTCCTCCTCTGCAGACTCGGCAACCTCTCCAATGCCGTGACAGAAATGGCAGGCTTCCGTATCGGCAGGATTACGTAGAAGTTTGTCCCACCGGCCCTGTGGCAATTTGATCCTTCTCGCTCCGTTACATCTAGGGCAGATCTTCATTCCCTTGGCTTCCTTTCTCGCACGGGGGAACACTTTTGGGGGGGCGGGGATCCACGCGCGTATCATTGGCTTCGTCTGGTTTAAGCCTAGCCAAACAGGCGGGTTTCCACGACAGTGCTTGTATTGGCATTTGCCCATCGACGCTTGCGTTGGAGAGATCCGTTGTCACCCTCCGTTCCGGTGCCTCGCGGCGATCATCAGCCGTCGCCTCGCGAACGCGGCGGCAGGGCGAACCAGCGAGGCCCTGACCGCGGTTTGTAACCGTTCCGACATTTCAATCCTCCGAGCAATCAACGGTGAAATGCGGTAATAGACTTCAACAAATGCTCGACCTGCTGGCGTGGTCAGCAACAGTTCGTCTCGAAAATCACGGAGCACCGCCACCTCTGCTGAATCCAAACCGCAGGCTGCAGTCGCAACAAAGCATCCGGTGCGGGCCTTCGATGGATCAACGGACATCACCGCGCGTTGCTCATTCGTGAACCAGTGTTTCAAGGCACCACGTACGTGCTGGGATTCATTGATGAACTTGCACCCAGTCATCACAGCGCCCGAGAAGTCCGGGGGTATTTTGGGCGGTATAGACATTCTACTCAGCTTGAGAGTAGCGCCTGAGAAATCCGCCCCACAGAACTTTGCGTTCTCGATGCCTATGCCAAACTCGAGTTGTGCATGGCTGAAATTACAACCCGTACAGTCGACATTTGTCAGGCCGAAGAAAACTGCATTGATCTCAGAGAAATTTGACCCCGAGCAATCGGCGTCCGAAAAACCGGCCATGAACCAACGGCTGCCACTAAAATCGCAGTTGACAAAAGCGTGTTTCTTAAAGCACTGATTGCGGAACAACAAACGGCGGAAGTCCAGACCCTCCAATCGTACTGGCTCTAATACCCGACGATCGTACTCGCACCAAAGGTGCACGACTGGTCCGATATCCTTACCGAGTGCCTCTGCTTTCATTCCAGTCGCTGCAAAGCTAGCTTCCTGCATCTGATCGCATTGGCGGCAGTTGTCCACAATGTTTCGATAGATTTCGTCGCTTGTCACTCGGCCTCCTTCGTGTTCTAGCCCAACCCCGCGGTTAGTAAAGGCTTCTCTTGCTACTTATTCAAATCCTCCTCTTCGTGCCTCAGGGGAGCTGCATTCGACAGCGGCTCTCGACGGAGCGAAGCCAGGGGGCGGACCCTATCATGGCGTAGCCTTGCTTCGAGCAATCCGAAGTTCGACGGTCCGGTTCTTCAATCGGCCTGCGATCGAGTCGCAAGGATAGAGACACCGAACGTCCGGGGCGCGCCGAATTGCCCAAGCCGATGCTGGAATCCGCGAGACGGCGGAGAGGTAACGTATCACCGCATCAGCACGAGCTACGGCGAGCGCTTCGTTATCCTGGAATCGCCCTGGGCGCACAATCGGCAGGTCGTCGGTATGGCCAACAACTGTGAGTGTCAGCTGACGCCAGTGCGGTTCGATCTGTCGCCCAATTGCCGCCAGCGTCTCCTTGCCTGCCGAACTCAGCAACACCGTCCGGCTGAATAATCCCGACTCAAATTGAAGTATAGTCGTCGCGCCGGAGCTGCTTTGAACTACGCCAGGAACCGAGGGGCTTATGTTCGTCTCCTCCGCTTCTACAACCGGTGGCCGCTTGACCAGGTTCGCGGTGGCTACTGGCGACCTCCGGGCGGCCAAGCCCTGCAGGGCAATACCGGCGGCTAGCAATAGTAGCGCCGCGATGGCCATGACGACCACCAGCCTGGTCCACCGACCCCATCGGTTGTGCTCTGCCTTACGCAGACCGTCCCGAAACTTGACGTTACTCGGGTCAAGCCGCAACGCTTTGGTCCAAAGCTCGGCTGCATCACGCATTCGACCCTGCTGCGCTCGAATTCTCGCAAGCAGGTCAATAGATTCAGGCATGTCCCGTGGCAGTCCAGCGAGGACGAGCTCCGCGCTATCGTAACGCCCTTGCCGGGCGAGAGCAGCGGCCCGCGACAGCAGCGCTTGCATCATTAGCGTGGCAGCGTGCGCGCGAAGCATCTCAGGATTCAGCGCTTCCGATTTGTGGGCGTCTTGATTCACAGAGCTACCCGAGCATTACGGTCGAACCCACGCCAGCCGCAATCTGCTGCTCTTGAGGGAGCAGAGCGAATAGCTGCCGGACGACAGATTGGAGACCCGGTACGTCCCCGCTCTGAATTGCGCGCTGTCCTAAGTTGAAGAGGTCATCCGCCTGCTGGCCGTCCCGCATTCTCGGCCGATGATTCTTGCGGAGGTCATCTAATAGGCCGACCCACCAAGCCGGCTGCCCACGCAGGATTTGAAACTTGACCGTCCGAAGTTCTTCGACTTTGCGTCGGAGAACATCAGGATCACGAGTTTCGATGGTCACCCGGATCTCGCGCTCCAGGGTCGCAACCGACTGTTTCTCGTCAGGCTTGCCGTACTGCCCAGCAAGTTCTTTTGCCAAGCGTATTTCTTGTTCGGCATCCGCCAGCAGGGTGGGCAATTCTAGAGCATCTTCAGCCTCGTCAATAGTCTGCTTGAGGTCAAGCAAGCGGTTGCCGCACTTGTCGGCTGCGTCTGGGTCGTCCTGAGAAGCCGCAAGCGCCGTGTCGACCTCATGCACCATGCGTTCCCCGTCAACTCTTTGCAACGCAACCTGTGCGGCTGGATCAGGGACCTTCTTTGCCCGGTCTCGGACCTCAGCGAGCCGTTTCTTTTCCCTCTCCGCCTGAGTCTTCAACTCCGCCGACGCAGGGTGCTCCTTGTGAAGCTTGAGGACCATATCAAACTCTTGATCAAGAATGGGAATATACGCCTTCGCGCGGAAGATACGCGACTCGTCTACCTCAATCAGTACCTCGATTTCGCTGCCTGCGGGCACATCCCTCCGGACCTCGGTGTCCTTAACCTCGAAATCCCCGATACGGCGATTTCTGTCAGCACGATTCTCGTTTTCTCCCTCCATTAGAGGGACGCGGATAAATTGCCCGGGCTGACCCTTGCGGACCTCGACCGTTGTGAGGAGAACCCTCCGCTGCTTCGCGGGTAACCCAGTGCCCTTCTTTAAGAAAACCGCAAGGGTGTTATTGGCCAACGCGACGCCTATCGAATGGATAAGGGGCTGTTCCGAGATCACGAGCCCTAGGCGATAAGCAATGCTTTTCGGTGACGCCTTTAGAACCGTCCCCGCGGAATCGCGCAGTTCGATCTCAAACACGTTCTCCCGACCCTTCTCGGCCCAAAGCTGAGCGACGAAACTCCCCTCGGGCGAAACGCCGATCTTCCCACTACGCCAAGGGGGACGCACCGCAGCATTCGTGAACTCTATCGTAAGGCCCGCCGGAACTGACCCCGGCGACGCCAAGACGCGCCCGCCGACAACAGGCTCAGGGTCCGACCCGACAGGTTTATAATCCAGTTCAAGACCATATTCCCCGATTTTAACGGGTTGAGGCCCACACTCGACACGCTGAGTCCCCGAAAAAATCGCAGCACCGCGGGCCACCGCGGTCATCGGATCGACACCAAAGTCGAGCGCAATCCCGAGACCATTCGCACCATCGGCCAGCAGCTGCCTCAGGTAGGGCGCCTGGGTCGGGCCGCCCACCAACAGGAGTTTTTCGATATTACCCGGTGCCAGACGCTTTTCCAGCAGAACCTTCCGGCAGATATTCAGCGAGCGCAGGACCAGCGGCGCCATCAACGCCTCAACATCGACGCGGCGCAGTTCAAAATCGAATTCGACTGGCTCATTTCGATCATCGTTGCACAAGAAATCGATGTGAATCGGCGCGCTTTCGTCATTGGATACACGGATTTTTGCCTTTTCTGCTTCCAACTTCAACTTTGCAAAGGCAGATCTCCACTTCGGATTGCCACGACGGAAATCCGTGAGCGGACGGTCTTTCGTCAATGCAGGTACCAACAGTTCGTCCACAATCGCCCAGTCGATCAGCTTCCCACCTAAATGGTTGTCGCCGCCGTGATTGACAACCTGAATCCCGCCGTCGCGTATGGAAACTACGGCGGCGTCAAACGTGCCGCCGCCAAAGTCATATACCAGCCAAAACACCTTGTCCTGTTTGGTCTGGAAACCCCATGCCAGAGCCGCTGCAACCGGCTCCTGTAGAAGTGGGGTTTGTTTGAGGCCTGCTAGTCGCGCCGCCGCCATCGTGGCCTCCGTCTGCGGAGCTTCAAACGCAGCAGGCACCGTAATCACTACGGACTCAATATTCTCCTGCCGGCGACCCAGCACATCGGCCCGCAATTGCTTCAAGATTTCAGCGGAGAGCTCTTCCGGCTTCATCCGTCTTCCGCTCCGAGAGAATGCACGCGCTTCGCTCGTACCCATCTGGAGTTTGAATTCCGCGTGGGCGTTTTCTGGGTCCCGGTCCAGTTGCTCGTAGGCGGTACGACCGATATGAAGGCGTCCGTTCCTGTCGATCCATACCGCTGACGGCGTGTACTCGAAGTTCTCATTATTGCGGATGACCTGAACCTCATTACCTTCCAGTACAGCCACCCCGCTATTCGTGGTACCTAGATCAAGCCCGAAGTCAATGGTAGTCCTCATCTGCAGTCTCCTTGTGATTGGAATTCCTAACTTTCCGGTGTCCCGACAATTACCTCACCCATCTGGACCCGATCATCATTAACGTAGATGGTCGGTTTAATCGTTTCCAAGACGCGTTCACGACTCAATCCTGCCGTAGGCTGATAAGCCAGCACTTTGATTGATCTGCCAGCGTCGAAATCCTCGCCTGTATGATCGTAAATTTTCACGCCGTCGCGGGCGAGTGCGTCCCAAACCGACTCGAAATGACGATAGGCTCGGCGCATGTCCTCCAATGGCCTGTCGGTCCCCGGCTGCAACATTTTTTGACGTAGGCGCCACAACCCCGTACCTACCTCAGCCAAGAATGCGCCGCGGCTTGGGGACGATTTCGGCTCCACACGAGCTTCCTTTTCACGGAGCTCTTTAGTAATTTCTTCAGCGAGTTGCCCCAATTGCTGGATCGCATCTTCCGACCACGGTGCCTCTGGAATCCTAAACTCCGGCGGAAACAGTCTTTGCCGAAGCTCTCCAGAAATCCTCATTTTGCCAACCTCACCCTTTCGGCTGCCTCTTTTGCAAAGGAACGGACCTCCAGATCACTACCTTGTGCAGCCTCTTCCATCGCGGGGTGCCCTTCTTTGGCACCGTTTCCCAAGTTGTTAAGCAGCGCGGTGTTGCTGCGGATAGTTTTCAGTAGCCGAATCATTTCGCGAGACCTCGTCGCCTGAGAAGGCCAGGCGCCACATGGCTGAGCGCCTCTTTGGCCGCATCTCGAACTGCGGGGTCGGAATCCTCGGCAGCACGCAACAGAGTGGGCACCGCTTTCTCTGGAGCCGGGTCCGCCTTGGCTAGGACACCCGCCGCTCGACGGCGCACATCCGCAGACGAGAAAGTGAGAAGGTTTGCGATCGCCCACTCGTTCGCTCGTTCAGGGTCGACATGTCGCAAAGCGTCGACTGCGGCGTCACCAATATTCGATCGCAAATCTCGCGCCGCCAATTCCAATGACGGGACCGCTGCCCGCGCGGGTGGGCCGATACTGCCTATTTCTTCGGCGGCTTCTATGCTCAACTGTTCATTGCCCGAAGATTCGCGACCCATGCTGAGGGCCTTGTTCAGCGCAGCAACCGCGAGTTCGGGGTCTACTCCAGGCGAGTGGAGCATGGGTTTCAGAATCTCAAATGTCTTTAAGGCATCGTTACCTTGAAGTTCAGGCAGCAATCGAGCAATGGCACTACGAGGGCTAATTATTCGCATTTGCGCCAAGAGACGTGTCCCTGTAGGACCACTCGTCAGACCCACAAGAGGGACTAATAAAGTTAACGCCAATAGCATAGGGCCCCAAACGCGGAAATGTACATTGTGACCAGCCTCCGCTTCTCTGCGAAAAAAACCCCACCTTAACAGAACAGGCGGTGAATGAGGGGAACGATCGGCGGTCGGTACACTTGTCGCCAGCCGCGGTTCCGGGCCAAGCTTCCAACCTTCCGAACTGCGCTTCTGAATCGCGAAATACTCATATTGTTCGTTCAAATCTCTGGTGCGTTGCGAGGCGATATGAGCAATACTCTTAGCGATCATCCAAGGGATCACCCATGTTGCTATTCCACCGAGAATGCAGGCTGTTGGCCCCCAACCTTCCCACACCAACGGGCCAAATAGATTCAGGCAAATAAAATATGCGGCACATGATAACAAAGCCGGACCTACCGTCTTCTGAAGGACATCGCCTTGCTGTTCGTGGATCCTTGCGCACACCGAACAACGTGGCACTCTAATAACATTGTGATTCCACGTTGTGCGAGTCTTGTTGTACTCAACCAATTGGTGCTGCACGTTGCCATGCATCGGCACCTCGATCTCAAAGATCTTCTCCGTCGGTCGTTCCTCGCAGAAGAAACAAATGCCCTGCAACCGGTTCTCGCGGTCGATCCGCAAGTTTTCACGTAAGACCGTCAGGTTCTCCTCAATACGCGAAACGGCGGATGTGCTTGCAGCGATTTTGCGCGCCTCTTCGAGCAATTCAAGGAACGTCTTCCAATCTTGGGTCTCCCGTCCGAAGGGAATTAGAGCTTCGAGCGCCTTCAAGGCAACCTCATCGTGCGCTCCGTCCCTCACTGGATCACCGGGCGCTAGTAAGTAGTCGATAGATGCGAGTACAGGGCAGCTGTGTTCAAACAGTCGGTGCGTGGTGGCGTCAGCGTGTCGCGCATCGGCGGAAGCGTCTCTTGCCGCGAACTGACACATGGTCTTTATTCGTTCCCGAAGGGGTTCAACTACACGATGAAGAGCCTCGCCGATGATCTTCTGATCGAAGCCGGAATCTCGTAGTACCGCGATCTGTCGCTTCACATCAGCTTCATTCCCGGCCTGCGCCGCCCGAAGTGCGAGTTGGGCATTGATCGACAACAACGCTAGCGGCAGGGATTCCCGCATACGGCGCGATGTCCCGGTGGTCAGGCGTGGATCGTCAAGGGCGTGGATACGCGCCGTCAGGCGGCTCCAAAACGCCTCATTGTCCAGTAACAGCTTCCAGCGCCGGAAAGCCGCTCGCCACATTTCTGCTCGCGCGGTTGCTTCCTTGGAATCCAGTTCTCCTTCCTGAGGCGTTTGTTCCAGATCGAGCACCCTGAGCTGGGCCACAACCGCCAAATTGTGCATAGATACGTTGCTGACACTGTTATGGGCTTCGATCTCGGACCAGATTTCGGCTGCGTGCTGGTCGTTCCCCTGCTCCAAGGCGGCCAGAGCCGCATCACCGTTGGCCTTGCCCAGTTCATGCGGCCAGAACCAAAAGAATTCGTCGACCAGCCGAGCCTCAGGATCATGCAAGCGCTGCATTGCGGCCCTCAATTGGTCGGCGTCCGGCGGCGGTTCAATTGCGAATGCTCGACGCGTTCGCGGCCGCGCTCCCCCGAATTTCTCTGCCAGTCGGAGCTTCTCCACGTGGCTGTTGATCTGCGATGCCGTTGCATCCACGGGCAGCCCGGTGATGCGAAATGCGTTCATTCTGAACAGATCCGGGTTGGCAGCATGCAACAACACTTCCGATTTAATTTCTGATCTCGAGGCTAGGGCTGGGGCGGGTGACGGCGCAGCGGCAGGGGCCGGGGCGGGTGACGGCGTAGCGGCTGGGGGCGGTACCGGGGCAGGGGCTCGGGACGGAGTCGGAGCGGGAACTGCAACTTCTCGGCGTGGCGGATCCGCCTCTTGGCGCGCTTTCTGAGAGGGGGTGCTCTGCCTGTTCGAGGGTAGCGCTTCGACGGCACGTGACGCCGCCCGCGGGGCTGGCGTGGCCGGCGGCCTGGTAGGCAACGCTCTCTTACCCAAGTTCGTGTGGCTACGTACGCTCGGTCCAAGGACGAATCCCACACTGCCGTTTCCCAGATTCGCCTCTATCCACTCGCGCCCATCAAAGATTTGTGACGCACCAAGTTCGATCTCACTGCCTCTGGCAAGCTGGAGAATCACAGTCGAGCTAAAATCACGCGCCTGATAAACCTGTAGAGTGCCGTCAGTAACAGTGACTTTCTGCCGTGGCGACGTCATTTGAATCTGAACCGCCGGTCCTGTCACCTTCCCACTCGTTGGTGTCTTGCTAGGATTCGGAGCGATAGCTCCTGTCGCGACCACTTCGGCCCTAGCTGCCCTAGCTGCGGTTTCCGGCGACTTTGCTTCATCACTCTTATTGAACCCGATTGTTGCCTCCATCGTCACGGAGACATCGTAGCCAGCACGCTTCATCTCTGCGATGACGGCGGTGATGCGGTCGGAGTCGGACAGCGATCCGTTGATCGCGTTTCCGAGTTCCTTCATGAGCTGCTTCAGTCGATCGTCCGTCTTGAGGACAGCAGCAAGCGCGGTTGGAGCAGCGGTGGTTGGCTGCGGTGAGGTTGAGGGTACCGGGAGAGGAGTCGGGGCTCCTTCGCTGAGTCCGGCTTGTTTGAACGAAACGGCAAAGTTTCCGCTCTTGAGATTGGGTATCGTGCTGCCGGTGCCGGGAAAGCTAGCTCCTGTGGAGACCACTTCGGCCGTGGCCGCGGCTTTCGACGATTCCTTGCCGTCTTCACGCTTATTAAAGCCGATGGTTGACTCCAGCGTCATGAAGACGTCGTACCCAGCACGCTTGATCTCGGCGATGGCAGAGGCGATGAGGTCGGAGTCGGACAGCGAATCGTTTATCGCCTTTCCGAGCTCCTGCATGAGTTCCTTCAGTCGATCTTCCATTGTTCAGCCTCGATCACGCCACCCCAAGACCCGTCAATCATCAATCTCTCTGTACCTCTAATACGGTGCTGAGCGGCGAATACCGCAGCGCCTCGGTCCTCATCCAACAATTCCTCGCCGCCAGAGCTTAACCCAGTACTCATAGTCCTCCCGCTGCTCGGGCGAGCGATTAAACGACTCCTCCATGAGATCGGCCGCTTCAGACAGTTTTCCCTGCTTCCGCGCGAGATCAAATGCCTGTCCCGCCATATCGCGTGCTCTCGACTCATCCGGAGGCGAGTTCTGGCCGAGTACCGATTTGGCGTCGTCGCCCGAAGTAGCCGCGGTGAGATCCGTCTCTCGCAAACGGGGTCGCCATCGGTCCAAGTCCGTGAGCAACTCCTTAGCATTGGGGTAGCGATCCTTCGGATCAACAGCCAAGGCGCCGAATACAATCTGATCCAGCAACGCGTCTGCTTGAACGTTGAGGCGCGAAGGGGGGATCATGGGAAGGTTGAAGCGCTCCGGCGATACCGTATCAGCATCCGCAGCGAATGGAAGCCGATCCGTCAAAAGAAGGTAAAGCGTCGAGCCGAGAGCCCAAACATCACTCGCACATGAATCACTTTCCACGTTCAACAAGGCTTCCGGTGCTTTGAAACTCCGAGTTCCTTTGGCACTGGCCAGCAGGGTCAGAGGATTAACACGTTTCGCCAAACCGAAATCGCTAACACGCACGCGGATTCCCGTGGCATCGTATCCAACCAAGATGTTCTGGGGCTTGACATCGCGGTGAATGATGGGCGGATTTTCTCCATGAGCTATCGCTAACCCACGGCAACATTGTTTAAGAATATCCACAGCTACCGGGACAGGTACAAGCCGTGCGCCGTGAGACTTCCAGAATTGCTGAAGGCTACCGCCAGCCACGTACTCCATTGTGAAGAAGCCACAGATACCTCTAGGCGTTTCAATAGTATCGGCGTCGAAGACGCGCACGATATTGGGGTGGCCGAGCCTGGACAGCAAGATCGCCTCGTCGAGCATAGCTTCGGTTTCTTGAAGGCTCATGCCGGTCATCTTGAAGACCTTCATCGCTTGTCTACCAAGAAAACGATGTCGAACCCGATACACCTCGGCGAACGCGCCCTCTCCAAGGTACCGTTCGACCTCGTAAGTCCCACGTAGTTTTTGCCCTTCTACAAGGAGGCCCACCGTTCCGTCTCTCCTTCTCCCTTACTCGGATTCTTCTTGGAGTAGCCTCCGCAGCCGGAAGTTATGTTCAATAAGAACTTGACCGAATCGCCCGCCACCAGCATCTGCCCACGCCCATGCCAAATCCCGCTCACCGAGTGCTTGACCGGAACCAACTCGGCTTTCCGCCCGGCAAAGAATGCGCACAAGATCACTACCGAAGGACCGAAGATCGGTGGTCAGGACCTGCTCACCGAATGCAGCGGGAGGCTTGCTCAACCAACTGAAAGCTAAATCGCCCATCTGTTCGGGATTGAGGTCATCCGCCCTAAGCCGCGAAGTGAAGTAGCCGCCAAGACAAATCATCCCGTAAGCGAGGTGATCACCCGTTACAACTGGCCATCCCTTCTCGCCCGCGAACTCTACCGCCCGCTGAAGTATCTCTTGGACATCCGGGCCGAGTCGCGTAGGGTCCAGGGCTCCGCCATTTATGAACAATTCAGAAGTCAACGCCACCAGAGGACTATAGCGTTCCTCAAAAGATTTGCCCGCGTGCCCGCCTCCAGTTTGCACGAAAGCCTGCAGGAGATCCGCTGTGTGGATTTGCCGAGTATCTGCGGCAGCAAATGCCTGCGCCAGCAGTAGTACCCGGTTTGTGCTATCGGAACACGGCACGTCGTCGGTGAGAACGCAGCTGGGACCCACGATTTGAACCCACGACCGAAGCTGAATCTTGAATCCCAAACGCCCCAATCGTTGAGCGAGGTTACCGATTGGGTCCACCTGCAATGCTGCGAGCAAATCGAAACTACAGACAGTGCGGCGGCCAGCGTTCCCAGCGAACTCGGCAGTATTCAGAAGGGCAAACCAAGCGTCGGCGGTTGCACCGTCCTGCAGTATCGGCCCGACGGCTCTAATGGACGATAGCGATCGTGGCTGCGTATCAGCTAGCTTCCGCCACACCCCCGCTTTTTCCAGAGCGCGACCGACCGATCCACCGCCACTCCGCACGAAGGCTCCAAATAAGTCCTCCTCCGTAACCTTACGCTTCTCCTCACGGGCGGTTCGGGCAGCGGCCCGCAGCAGTCCATCAACAGTGTCCGAGCAGCGAGCCTCACCCTCTGGCATTTCACCGGCGTTACCACGTCGAAGCCATTCCCCAACGTCAATGTGGGCACCAACTCGATCAAGTTCCGACGAAAACGTGCCTGAATTCGACTGCATCGCTGCGGCAAGGTGTGCGCTTGCGACAACTGAGGCTCCACAGCTCGCCGCGAGACCCGTTGCCAATTGCAGTATCCGCCAAGCCTCCGCCGCGCATTCGTCCTCTGTCAGCCGCCCAACGCTCTTAACAGCGGGCGGAAACGGCCGGTCCGGTTCGAGTGATTCCAAAGGCACGCCAAGCCGGCGCAGAATCTGTCCGGCCCCGCCCCCGCCGGACCCAAGCCATGCGCGATAGATCGCTGACCGCGTAATCCTCGAACTCCCAGATCCCCACGCCGCTCTTAA
>Ga0182018_10003411_pt1 | contig 14299 bp, 10 predicted proteins | sample 812P2MmetaG_FD_120490 | JGI IMG/M metagenome (GOLD analysis project Ga0182018, IMG submission 120490) | Permafrost microbial communities from Stordalen Mire, Sweden - 812P2M metaG | ecosystem: Environmental > Terrestrial > Soil > Wetlands > Permafrost | place: Sweden: Stordalen | collected...
AAGATGCAAGTAGACGTCCCGGGCTTCAAGGGCGGTGACCGAACCAGCCTCGATCTGCCTAAAGAGGAAGAGGACCTGCTGGAAGCGCTGAAGGGCACCGGCAAACCGTTGGTTGTTGTTCTTATGAATGGAAGCGCGTTGTCGGTAAATTGGGCGAACGAGAACGCCAACGCGATTCTGGATGCGTGGTACTCGGGCGAGGAAGGTGGAACGGCGATTGCCCAAACGCTGGCGGGAGTCAACAACCCAGCCGGACGGTTGGCCGTTACGTTCTATAAGGGAGTGGAGCAGCTCCCACCTTTTGACGACTATTCGATGAAGAACCGGACTTACCGTTACTTTGAGGGACAGCCACTGTACCCTTTTGGTTTTGGGCTGAGTTACTCGAAATTCGCCTACAGCAATCTAACGCTCTCGACCCCAACTCTGAAGGCAGGCGATTCGCTTAGCGTGGATGCGGACGTAAAAAATGTAAGCGACCGCGAGGGCGACGAAGTGGCGGAGTTATATTTGAGTTTCCCGAAGGTTCCCGGGGCTCCGATTCACGCGCTGCGTGGATTCAGCCGCATTCATTTGAAAGGCGGAGAAACGCAGCACGTCCATTTCGTTCTCGATCCGCGCGACTTGAGCGCTTCCAACGAAAACGGAGACCGCGTGGTGGCCGCGGGGGCTTACCGCATCACCGTGGGAGGTGGCCAGCCAGGATCAGTTGCCCCGCAGGCCGACGCAGCGTTTAGTATCACCGGCGACGAGAGATTACCCGAGTAGCGGGTACGAAAAACTCTCGTCCGGTTTGAGGTGTCTCTCACGTCGATGGTGCCTGGTCCGTCCACTTTATCGGTAGGCAAGAGGGACGAAACATGCGGCACTCGACTTCTCAGAACCATCCGCGTACATTGTTGCCTATGAACCGTCGCGACTTCAGTAAGTTCTCTGCCCTCGGGTTGGCTTGGACGTGTCTGCCGCCCTACGCGCAAAATGTTGGATCGTCGCAGAAGCCCGTAAACTACGCCGCCATTGGTCTCGGTAGGATTTCGGACATCTTCATGCGCGCCTGCGCGCAGTCACAGACCGCCAAGGTCACCGCTCTGGTGACTGGACATCCTGACACCAAGGGCGTGAAGTACGGCGAGATGTACGCGATTCCGAAATCCTCGATCTACACCTACGAGACATTCGACCACATCCTCGACAACAAAGACGTGGATGCCGTGTACGTCGGTTTGCCCAACAGCATGCATTGCGAGTACACGGTGCGCGCCGCGCAGGCAGGCAAGCACGTGCTCTGCGAGAAGCCCATGGCGATCTCCAGCGCCGAGTGCCGCAAAATGATCGATGCTTGCCGCCAGGCCAAGGTCAAGCTAATGATTGGCTACCGCGTGCACTATGACCCCACGTGGGGACAAGCCTTCCAGATGATCAAGGCCGGCGAACTGGGTGAAGTCGAGTCGTTCCAGGGCGGCTTCTACGGTCAAATGGCCGCCGGCGAGTGGAGGCTCACCAAACAATTTGGCGGGGGCGGAGCGCTAATGGACCTGGGCATCTACCCGCTGAACGCAATCCGCCATGCCCTGGGGGAAGAGCCGACAGATTTCACGGCCATCGTGAGCACCCGCGAACAAGGCACTCGCTTCGCTGAAGTGGAACAGTCGATGGAGTGGACGATGAAATTTCCGTCCGGCGTGCTCGCCTCTTGCGGCTGCTCGTATGGCTCGCGCGGACCGAGCTACGTGAGCGTCCATGCGGAAAAGGGCACTCTCGAGATGAATCCGGCATTCGGCTACGAGGGAATGCACCTCCGGGGAGATGCGGGCGGCAAGCCGATCGACCTGCTAAGCAGCGGCAAGCAACCATTCGGGTTCGTGCTGGAAGCGGAGCATTTCGCCGACTGCATCCGCAACAACAAGGAGCCGGAGTCGCCCGGCGAAGAAGGCCTGAAGGACATGGTAGCGATCGAGGCGATCTACAAGGCCGCGGGCGCACCCATCGCATAAGTGAAGTAGCCGTCAGAGCATCAGCGTGCTGCCGAAACGGATTGGATGCTCCGATAGCTCTCTGGCGGACCGAGATAGCTGGGTTTGACGCCTCCTAGGTCGACCACAATCTTTTGTAGCACCACGCCGGGATCCACCATCCAGAACTTCAGCGTGTGGTAGCCCGCTTCTTTCAGCGTGAATCCCGACTTCACCTTGCGTACGCTGTCTTCCACCGTTCTCGACCAATCAGCCACCGAATTGGATGCCAGAGCGTCAACAATCTGCGGCGCCTGATCGTCGAACGATAGTGCGTATCGCAGGCCGCGGCCGGGAACGAAATTCTGCGTTGGGGCCAGGATAACCTCCACTTCCACCGCTCCCGAGTGGACTAAATACATCTCATACTCAAGGCAGGGAGAATTCTGCGGCGGGGCTACGCTCTCGGCGGTCACAGGAAACACCGTCATCGACGACAGCGTCCGGCCGTAGTCGGCGATCTTCTCCCAGTGGACCACCCCGGCGTCAGTTTTCTTCGTGTAATGCTCAGCTTCGATGGAGACATAGCCGTTCGCCTCGATGAAACCCTTCAGAGAAGCCCGCGTCGGGGTCTCGGGATTGGCGGCTTCCACCTTCACACTTACCTCTTCGCCGGCGCCGGAGATTTTCACGAAGCCTTCGGTTTGTCCCTTGGGCGCTTTGCTCCAATCCACGCTCACCCAGAGGCGCTGTTCTTTGTCGATAGTGCCGCGCGGGGCGCTCAAAGAAATCCACGGCGCCTCGGACCTCGCGGTAAACGAATACGTGCTGCGTCCGCGGTTGAAGACGTCGATGTACCGGCGTTGCCGGTTAAACGCATCAAATTGCGGCAGGGCAGGCATGCCGGACGCGCCAGGCCACGCCGCCGTAGAGTCCTCAACGGCAACGCCTAACGCCGCAGCGGCGGGAATTTTAATGTCATCCACTTTAGGCATTACATTCTTGGGCGGATCTCTCCACGAGGAATACCCAATGTGCGTCTGGTCCATCATATGGTCCCATTTGCCGTGCGCCAGTGTGTGGTTGTAGCTGCCAGAGAGATCGGCGTCGGCTTGAAACAGAGCGCGAGCGTCCGCAGCCATTTCGTTGGTGATAGCGCGGCCCTGACTCGCGTAGAGCAAGTTCTTGGCAGCGGCGATGTATAACTCAGCGACTTGGGCGGACGCCTTGGCGGGGTACAGAACAAGCTCGAAGAAGGCATCGCGCCGGTTCTCCGGCAGAGCTTGGTAAATCCGCTCCGCTTTGTCGGTGATAGACTTCCATTCCGATGCCACCCGATCCGCTTCCTGATAATCCACCAGGCTGAGCGTCCACGGCTCCAGCAGTTCCGGCTTCCGTCTGCCGTTGTATTTGGTGTACTTGGAAACGATATCCGCGATTTCAGCCGCGTACTTGGGCCCAAACTCCCGTTCCGCCCACAGCCGGGTGAATTCCGGAATCTTTTCGGAGGGCCATCTTTGCGGATCGCGCGCCAAGTCCAGGAAAAATTCCATGGGGAATTCCATCGGTTTTAGGTCGCCCACGTTTACGATCCAGATTTCATTCGCGCCGTACTCATGCGCCAGATTCATTTGTTCCCACACCTTGGTGATCGGGACGGTGTTGAGCCATTTGTAGGAGCGCGGATCACCGACGTAATCGAAGTGATAGTAAATTCCCGCGCCGCCGCTACGTTTCCGTTCGTCTGCGGTGGGAAGTCTGCGGATATTTCCCCAATTGTCGTCGCACCACAGCAATGTCACGTCATCGGGAACGCGCATCCCCTTCTCGTAATATTCCTGGACCTCTTTGTAGAGGGCCCAGTCCTGCGGCACCGTCGCAGGATCCGTATGTAGGCCACCGCCGATGATCTTCCGTTGGTCCGCCACGATTTTTTCCAGCAACGCGATGTTCGCCGCCGCATCGCCGCCCTGCACCATCGGTTCGTCTCCATTTCCGCGCATTCCAATGGTGACGACACTCTCTTTGCCTTTGTCCCTCTCGATCCCTTCTTCCCAGAACTTCCGGAGTTCTTCGCCGTTCTTCAGGTAATCCCACGGACCTTTGCCGTGGCGTTCCCACTCCTTCCACGCGCGCATCATCGGTTCGTGGTGCGAGGTGCCCATCACAATGCCGTACTCGTCGGCGAGCTGCGGATTCAGCGGATCGTCTTCATCGAATGCGTTATTCCACATCGCCGGCCAAAGATAGTTGGCCTTCAGCCGCAGCAACAGTTCGAAAACCTTCTCGTAGAACTGGTGGTTCAAGTTTCCGTACTTCTCGTGTGCCCAGCCGCTCAGTGCCGGTGCTTCATCATTCAAAAAGATCCCGCGATATTTCACGGCCGGTGGCCCCTCGACGTATTTGCCGGCCTTCACAAAGATGGCATCGCGGTGCTGCACCGGAACGTCGGCCCACCAATACCACGGCGATACCCCGATCTCTTCGGAAAGGTCGTAGATGCCGTAGATCGTTCCGCGCTTATCGCTTCCGGCGATCACCAGCCCATTCGCCACGCCAGGCAAAGGATTCGGCACCACCTGGATCAAGAACGATTCCCACTTGCCAGCGATCGCCGTTGCGTCAATCTTATGCTCCTTGATGAGCTGATCAACGATTCCGCTCTTGCCCACAGTTCCCACGATGATCGCGTCTGTGCCTAGGCCCTCTCCCGCATTCACGACGATTGGCGTACCGCCAGTAACGCGGCCGATGTCCGCTTGGAGATCGGCCGCGGCACGCACCACACCCTTATAGTCATCTGCATCGACGTAAATTGCGGCGACGGTTTGCCGCTTCGCTATGGTGAAACTGCCAGGGTGAGGGGTCGTCTCCACATAATGCGCCTGGCCGAGGGCCAGACTCTCGGGGCTGACACCCAGAATGCACATAGCGACCAGCGCGACCTTGACCACTCGCCCGGTCCGCATGCGGTAGCGCATCATTTGTTATCTGTTCCGGCGCGGCGTTTTTCTACTACCCGCCAGTCGTCATCCAAGCCTAGATATTCCCAACGTTGCAGAACGAGCGGGACGTTGCCGTTCTTCCATAGATAGTCGTGAAAGGCCTGGAGCTGGAATGCGTCGCCCTGTTTCACTTTGGCGTCAGCCAGGAAACGCAGGATCTGAGTCTTGCCGATCTGGTAGGTGATGGCTTGGCCGGGCCCTGTGGCAAACGCCGCGGCTTCGCCCAGCGAGGTTCTGGCATCCATAGGCACGTATTGATGCAAGTACGCGGCGGCTTGCGGAATCGTGAACGTGCCCAGCGCCAGCTTGACGTCCACTTCCACACGCAGTGCGCGCAAGCGCATGAAATTGTAAATGATTTCGCGCACGCGCGGCCGATCGTCGAATAGTCCTGCCTGCAACATCATCTCTTCCGCGTAGAATCCGATGCCTTCGATCGGTCCGGAATCGTAGTAGTGGCGGCGGATGGGATCCTCATGCATCCGCGACAGCGCTAACTGGAAGAAGTGTCCGGGCACTCCTTCATGGACCAGCAGGGGGCGCTGATCCCTGGCGGTGGCGGCATCGAAATATCCTAGTTCCGGGGAAGGTTCACGCAGATACCGCACGCCGGTATGGCCGAGGAAGGAATCCATCTCACCGAAATCACTGATCGCCATGAGATATCCTGGCAGCGCACGCACCGTGTAGTGGCCGATCTCCGGCGGGACGCTCAGGATCCCGCGGTCCACCAGAAATTTGCGCTGCTTTTCATATTGCTCGAAGGCGACGGTGCGTTCCCATTCCTGGCGGGCGATGCGCAGCATTTCTTCCGGTGTGTAGGGTTGGAGCGCCACTCGGCTGAGAAAGAATTCGTAATTCTCACGGCCCACCGGGGTTCGCTCGGGCATCGAACTCAAATGCTTGTCCAGCCAGTCGCGATAGGATTCGAGTGCGGCGATCGCTTTTTCGGTGGCTGGGTGGAACGCGGCTGCGTTGCCCTCGGCGAGCATTGGCCCAACTTCTTTTTCCAACTGGCGCAACTGCGGGCCAATGTCGTGCAGCGAATCGATCGCCAGTTTCGCGAAAGGCTTTGCCGCCTGCAGATTGGCTTTGCCGGATTCAAGCAGGGCGGGAATTTCCTCCATTCGTATTCGGATGGTGCGGCTGCGCTCCGGATCGAATGGCGGGGGTTCGACCAGCGCTTGGACCAGCGCGCCGAGACTCTGGCTGAGATAAAAATCGGGATCGCACCGCCACTCTCGGTTCAGATCGAGTTCCCAGCGCACCCGCGCGATCGCCGAGCCGAGCAATTGATAATCCACCTGCTGCGGGACGCGCCATGCGGATGAATTCATGGCTTTCCATCGCGCCTCAAGCTCGGCCCGCATCCGGCGTTTGCTGGCGATTCCGCCGGCGGACCAATCGCGTCCGTCGTCGGACGTCAGCGGCGCGGGCCGCGGGATACGCGGAACGTCGTCGCCGTTAAACGGAACGTTTCGATCGCGCCATGCCCAAAAGTCGCCGGCCAATTTCTGAAGATCGTCTGCCCCGGATGCCGCCCCTTGCGCTATCGTCGCTGCGCGCGCCGCGCGCGGAACCGGCAGGGAATCCACCCCGGAAGTGACTGCGAGAGCCACCAGTACCGCCATACCCATTCGAACCATCAGCACGTCTCCCGTTTCGCCCGTCCTCGCAGATTACCCGCGCATCACTAAGCGCGCTTCGTAGCGCGTCAACCGGTTCGCTTTCTCCGCGCCTCGATCAAATATCATATAATGCATTCCATGGCGACTTCGTCGTCGATTTCGACGCGGCCCATCACGCATGATGCGCCCTGCGACCGAGGCGCGCTCACACGATTGGAGTGATTGCCGGGGGAATCATGCCAGCTAGGAAAACGCTACCGCCGGTATTCTGCTTGAAAGTCACTCTGCGGGAGGTTGAGCCTGCGGTGTGGCGACGGGCCCGCATGCCCGGGGATCTCAAACTGCACGAAGTTCATGAGCTCCTGCAAAAGCTTATGGGATGGCAGAATGCCCATCTCCACCGATTTGTGATCGCGGGGCAGGAATATGGTCCCAAGTGGTCGGAATACGGGATGGCGAAAATTCGCGATGAGCGAAGGACGACGCTCGAACGCGCGGTGAAGTTGGCCGGGAAAAGCTTTCAGTACGATTACGATTTTGGGGATGGGTGGGATCACGACGTAATCGTCGAGGAGACCCTCCCGTGGGGGAAAGGAAGTTGGATTCCAACCTGTTTGGAAGGCGCAGCCGCCTGTCCTCCCGAGGATTGCGGCGGTCCAATAGGATACGCACAATTGTTGGAAGCTGTCGCTGACCCGACCCACGAGAGCTACGAGGAACTGAACGATTGGCTCAACGGTGGAAGAGATATAAAGTTTGAGCCAAGCCACTTTAACTTGGAATCGACGAACCGGTTTCTCAGATGGACCGCCAAAGATCTCCGCCGGGACGCCCGATCTCGATAGCTTGTGCTTTTCTACAGTTGGCTCGCCGACGAAAGTGAATCACACGGATGCGCGCGGTTTCCTCGCGCTACGCTTCGGGCACCGGTGGACAACCCGGGAACTCGCCCAATGCGGTGTTGCCGATGTATCCCAGGTCGGCAATACCAATCCTGCTGGTATAGAAGCCATCGCACGCGAACTGACGTAGAAATGCGAAGAACGCGATTCCCTGACTGATCTCCGGATTCTGTTCGGCATTTTTCCGATACGCAATCAGGTCCAGCACTTCTTTGCGCTGCTCCGGCGTACAGTCGAGGTACCTCTTCTCGTACCGGTCGGTGCAGAAATTGTCCAGCCACATCAATCCGCCGCCGAGCTTGGCTTGATACTCGTCATTTTCGCTGGTCAGCAGATCGATAAATTCCGGCGCGCCGGCTTCCACCGCTCCGCCTGAACGGTCGTCTTTGGGAATGATCGAATCGCACAGCGAGATCAGCGTTTCATACTGGTGCGCTGAAAAATATTTCGGCGCATACTTTCCCGCCGATGATGCAGCCTTTTCGTTCTGTACCAGCAGATGCGCGTATTCCGCCGCTTGTGCCGGAATCACCTGCAGCACTGACCCTCCCACGGCGCCGATCGCCAACGTCCTCAGAATGTCCCGTCGCGTCACGGCTCGCGTTGTCGTCACGATTCTTCCCTCTCTCGTCTTTCTTCTCTTCGCTTCCTGCCCGTTCCGAGTCTCTGCGGTGGGTTCACTTCTTCCCGGCTTCTACAAATTCCCCTTCTTCGCCTCATCCACCAGATATTCCGATGCGCGCCATGCCAACGCCATGATTGTCAATGTGGGATTCTTGTCCGGATTGGTGACCAGTGGGGCGCCGTCCATCACAAAAAGATTCTTCACGTCGTGCGCCTGGCAATACCCATTCAGCACCGACGCCTTGGGATCAGCACCCATTCTCGCGGTGCCCACTTCGTGAATGATTCTCCCGCCTTCGGCGATCCCATAAGGATACGGTCCGTCGATCTCGGTTTTGGTCAAATACACACCACCGGCCGCCTCGACGATCGATCGAAAAGTCTCCTGCATATCCTTCGCCTGCCGCAATTCGTACTCGCTCCACTTGAAGTGGAACCTCAGCGCCGGGATTCCCCATTGATCCACCACATCCGGATCGATCTCGCAGTACGTATCCGGATTCGGGATCATCTCCCCACGCCCGGCGAAGCCGATGGTTGTTCCATACGCCTGCCTCGCTCTCTGCTTCAAACCCAATCCGTACCCCTCCCCGCGGTGGCACAACCCTGCGAACATTCCCACCCGGGGCATGTCCTGCCCGCCACCCATTTCGATGTGATACCCGCGCGGGAAGTCGTTCTGCCGGTCGAATTTCCACCATGGCATATACAAGTGCATGCCGCCGGTGCCGTCGTGGTTGTGCCGGGGCATCTTTTCAAGCTGCGGGAAATACCCCGTGCCGTCGCTTCCCACCGAGTCCATCAAGTATCGTCCCACCGTGCCCGACGAATTCGCCAAGCCGTTGGCAAACGCGGGCGATTTCGAGTTGAGCAGCAATCGGGCGGATTCGCACGAACTGGCCGCCAGCACCACCGCCCGCGCGTGGATTCGTTTTTCCTCGCGCGTGGCTTTGTCGATGTACGAAACTCCCTGCGCTTTTCCGTCGCTGCCGACGAGAACCTCGCGTGCCATCGCGCCGGTAATCAGCGTCAGCTTGCCGGTCGCCATCGCCGGCGGAATCAGCACCTGGCTCGAACTGAAATTCGAGCCGGTGATACATCCCCGGCCGCACTGCCCACAGTAGTGGCACGGCGCCCGCCCGTTCAGCGCTCGCGTCAAGATCGCTAGCCGGCTGGGAATACAGATAATGTTCAGGTGGTCGCAGGCTTTCTTGACGATCAGTTCGGTGCAGCGGGGTTTTGGCGGCGGCAGAAAAACTCCGTCCGGCGCGCTCGACACATTTTCTTTGGTGCCGAACACGCCGATGTACCCCTCCACTTTGTCGTAGTACGGCGCTACGTCCTCATAAGCGATCGGCCAGTCCGTGCCCAGCCCGTCGCGGGTATGCGACTTGAAATCGATCGGAGAAAACCGCAGGGCGATGCGCCCCCAATGATTTGTGCGTCCACCCACAATCCGCGAGCGGAACCACTGGAAATCCGATCCGGGCGCCGAGGTGTAAGGCTCTCCCTCAATCGACCAGGACCCATTCGGCGCCAAAAACTCACTGAAATCCTTGGTCGCCTGCCCACCCACGCCCGCGCCGCGATGCGCCAATTCATACGGCCAGGTGAACATCTTGAAATCTTTTTCGGGATTTAGCGGTGGCCCGGCCTCGAGCATCGCCACGCTGAGGCCAGCCTCGGTGAGAATCTTCGCCGCCATGCCGCCGCCGGCGCCAGAGCCCACGACGCACACGTCATAAGTTTTCGGCGAACGCGTGACCTGAGACATTGAGCGGCTCCCTAACTACGATGCATTTTCCCGTGCGTGCGAATATCACTGCTCATTCTCAAACCGCGGCTCGTTCTCAAACCGCCGCGATCAAGCGCCAAGCAGCTCGTTGCGCACATTCTTCAGCACGTACGCTGCGCGTTCCACGCCGACCTCGCCGGTGAGGATCGGGTCTTCATTTTCGATGCTCAGAATGCCCTCGTACCCGGTGTCCATGTACGCCTTCACCACATCCTTCCACAAGGACGCGCTGTGTCCGTAGCCCACCGCACGGAATGTTTCGGAGGCCTGCGGAAGATCGGCGGTACTAAACGCGAAGTTCAATACCCCGTACTTGGCTACGTTCTCGGGGAATAGGACGGTGTCCTTCATGTGCGCGTGGAAGATGGCCCCTTGTTTTCCCAGAAAGTGGATCACTTCCACCGGATCGCATCCTTGCCAGAACAAATGGCTCAAGTCGCAATTCGCGCCGATCTCTTCACCCACCGCTTCGCGTAAACGCATCAGCGTTCGCGGGTTATAAACCACGAAGTTCGGATGCATTTCAAACGCCAGCCTGCGAATGCCATGATCCCGCGCGAATTTCGCCGCTTCTTTCCAGTACGGAATTACTTTTTCTTTCCACTGCCAGTCCAGCATTTGCGCGTATTCCGGAGGCCACCGGTAGGTAATCCAGTTCGGCTGTGTGTCCACCGGAGTGCCGCCGGGACAACCGGAAAAACCAACAATCACTTTCACATCCAATCGTTCCGCCAGCAGAACGGTCTTGCGAAATGTCTCCACGTCGTGCGCCGCGTGTTTCGCATCCGGATGCACCGGATTTCCGTGGCAACTGAGCGTGGCCACCTGAATCCCGCGGTCCTCGAATTTCTTCTTCCAGGCTTTCGCTTTCGCTGGGTCCGCTAAAAGCTCATCCACCGGACAATGGCCTGAATTTGGATATCCACCCGTTCCAATTTCCATTGCTTCCAGGCCCAGCGCGCTCACCTTGTCCAGCATTTCGTCGGTCGAAAGTTTGTCATACACGGGATCGAACACCCCGATCGGAATCTTGCGCAGGGACGTACTCGATTTCTGAACCTGCCCGCCTGCTCCAGGCTTCGGCGTCGCGCCGGCTCGGCCCGGAGCGCTCACGCTTGCGCCGGCTGGGATTGCCGCGGCCAGCAAGCCTCCTCCAGTAGCCGCGAGGAATTCTCTGCGGTCCACCGCTAATCCGTTGCGTTGGTTTTTCATCCGGTTCTCCTCGGCGAAGTCCACGCCATTTGGGCTCTCATGAATTCGGCGGCAATTATACGCTTAATACGCTGCTTCGTGCCGCGAGGAACTATTCCGTTTGGCGGAGAGTCAGACCTTCCCAAGAACGGATGGATTTCTAACGTTTCACTTCTCTCAGTTCGGGGGATGCCACCCGGCGAATGGCAGGAGGTTCCGAGTGCCGGCGAACCAGGACTTACCTCAAAATGGGATATATTGGCCATCGCCCCACCCGGAGAGGGGGTGAAAGATTCGGTCACCGCTTATCGGGCTTTCCGATCGTTTCCTGCGTTTGAACAGAAAAGAGCTGGAAGTCGGAAAAAGTGTGTTCGACAATCATTCTGCGCTTGGCATAGTCCGTGTATGCCACAGCGAATTGGGGCAACCAGATTTCCACATTTAGCGAATGCGATCTTACCATCGCGTAATCCACCGAGATCGCGATCTCACTTAGATCAATCATCAGAATCGGTTCCACCAGATTCGTTTCGAGATGCATAACCTGACCGGAGTCGGCGGCGATCCAGGCGCGACCCTTGATACGGAGCGGGCGGAGTTCCGTTGCGTTGGCAGTTTGCGGGTAGCCCTCCATTGGGGTTTCCATTGCTACCGTGCGGGGGCGTTTCCCTTTCATTTGGCGGAAATGAACGAGCCAAGCGGGCTGATGATTCCATTGTGTGGCGCCCTCGCAGCGCATCTCGTAGTCACCTTGAAGCGCCGGATGAAAGATCAGCGCCAAGACCGGCAGCCCTTTATCTAGAATGGAGGTGAGCCCGTCACCAGCTCCCGAAAGGGGCGTGCGGATTTCGTGAACGTTGAGCGGCTCGGACTGCTTTCCAAAATCAACTAAATATTCAAACCTCGGTGCGAGATACATCTCTGGCACGCCCTGCCGGTCTGTTTGCTGGTAGCGGATCTGCTCGTGCGCAATGAACTTCTGAAGATGGTCGAGGAGTTCGTTGGCGCGTTGTCCTGCCTGAGTCAGGACATCGGGAAGCGAGCAGGACGGTGTCGCGGAGAGTGACGGAATGGGGGCGTCCACCTGAGGCGGGTCCCAGCGTAATGCGGATGATTTCTTTTGTTTTTCTTGAGACGAGTTGCCTGGCGAGCTTCTCGCAACTGGAATGGTCGAGAGCAGTCCAACCGCGGAGAGGAGGGCAAGCGCTGTGAACTGGGACCTTCCGAGGGTGCGCCCCGAAGGCGGATGGCGGCGTCTCATTTTTTTATGGCGCTGGAGGCCCGCGGGCGATGATCTAGAATCCGGCCTCCCCGCAATTGGATGATACTCCATGTTCGACGATAGGCCAGAGCCCAGTTCCCGCGCGGCTATCGCGAGCATCGCGAGTCAGTAGTCACACCATCTTTACCGAAACTGAAGGTTTTTTCGGGCCCGCGATCTTCAAGACCCAACGCAGGTGTGAACCAAAACGCGTACCATGTTGCAGGCCCGCCGGGCGAGGGTCCCGGCAAGTCGTTGAATTAATTGGTGGGCCTGGGTGGACTTGAACCACCGACCTCACCCTTATCAGTTGCAGCCTTCGAATGTACTACTGATGATGATGACTCGCTATGACATTGATTCTATGGGAAGGTAGCGCGTTTTTCTGTTGCTACCAACTGATACCGAAAATGATGCTTCTTTAACCATGATGGGCACAAAATTGGGCACAATCACCTAGTGCGGAATCAGCCGCACTGATTTGTTATTGCCGAAAACTCGGATACCAGCCCACCGTGCCCGTCCCAGGCAAGACAGATATTTGACTAAGGCGCAAAAGGAAGGCATGCTCCGGTCGCTACCTAGTCGGCAAGGGGATTGCCGAACATAGGCCTGACGTAGCTTGGACCCATACCGAACCAAATCGCTTCTTCAAAGAAAACCATGATCATCAAAAGTAAAACGGTGGTCGTAGCAAACAGTGCTGGGATCCCGGCAAACCTTCGGTGCCCGGGTTGTGGTCAGTTAGGGACCTTCGAGTTGCCCATAGCCAACGCTCAGGACTTGGGCCTTGATAACGGATTTCGTGTCGGCGAGCGTCGGTGCCCAAATGTAGACTGCCAAACCATTCTCTTCCTTGTGTGGCAGCAAAACCAGATTCTGAGGTCGTACCCAGCCCTTCGAGTTGATTTTGAGAAGACCAACATTCCAGCGCCGATTATTTCTGCGCTCGAAGAGGCAATCACCTGCCACGCAAACGAGTGCTTCGTTGCCGCTGCGATCATGGTACGCAAGACCCTCGAAGAGTTGTGTCGCGCACGTGGCGCTAAGGGAGGGGACCTGAAACAGCGGATCAGGGATCTCGGGACGAAGATTGTCATGCCGACGGAACTCTTAGACGGCCTGGATGATCTTCGTCTACTCGGAAACGATGCCGCGCACATCGAATCCCGCGAGTACAACCAGGTTGGCAAGGAAGAAGTCGAGGTCGGAATAGAGTTCACTAAGGAAGTTCTGAAAGCCACCTATCAATATTCCGCGCTGCTAAGCCGTCTTCGAGGACTCAAGAAGTCTCCGGAGGCCTAAAGCGCAGTATTTATAAGAGCTCGTTGAAGGCCCGGAGCACCTCGGTCTCTTCGGCAGCGGAATGCACCGGCACAGTCATCACCGCGCTTCTTCCGTCAGATGCTGCAACGTCGAACCCGATTATGCGATAAACCAGTGGGCCGCAAATTGCACAGCTGTGGGCTGTGTAGTGGTTGCCAAAACCATGCGCAGTTCGTTCGAACACCGTGGTGCTGGGTACAGGGATGCCGCACTTCGGACACGGACGATCTTGAAGCGCAAAGATGCCTAGCTCCATTCCGTCACCTCTTAACCTAGCCGATTGGGCTATTGTACTCCCAAATGGACGACAACACGCGGTATCCGTGGCGGTCGGGCGGCTTTGGATGTCCCTAAATCAACTCTTTGTGGGACGCGAAACGAACGGCGCTAATCGGCTGCAGTTGCAACACTGCGGGAGCCACGATTCGCAAGGGTTTTATGGACAACTCCACGGGAATATCCTAGGTCATCGGCAATCTCGCGTATGGAGCGACCCTGTGCGCGTAGACGGCCAATCCTCGCTGCATCCACAACCACACGCGGGCGGCCTAGCGTTCTACCCTTAGCCCTGGCGTTCCGCAACCCGGCTCGGACGCGTTCAGCAATAAGGCTCCG
>Ga0182018_10003412_pt1 | contig 14298 bp, 8 predicted proteins | sample 812P2MmetaG_FD_120490 | JGI IMG/M metagenome (GOLD analysis project Ga0182018, IMG submission 120490) | Permafrost microbial communities from Stordalen Mire, Sweden - 812P2M metaG | ecosystem: Environmental > Terrestrial > Soil > Wetlands > Permafrost | place: Sweden: Stordalen | collected...
CCGGCAACTCCATGAAGACGTGGACATGGCGCGAGTCGCAGCCCAGCTCGACCTACCTCATCGACGTAGTTGCGGGCGAGTTCGACGAGATAAAACAGTCCCTGCGCGGCCTTCCTATCAGCTACTACGCTCCGAAAGGTCGTGGCGATCGCTTGCTCCCAAATTACGAGCGAACGCCCGCGATGATCGAGCTTTTTGACAAGAAGATCGGTGTCGATTACGCGTGGGAAAAATACTCGCAGGCCATGGTGGATGATTTCGTCGCCGGCGGCATGGAAAATTCGAGCGCTACCACCAACACGTCCAATTCGCTGAGAAGCCCCAAGCTCATACCTGAGTTCCCCACCGACGAAGATGACCTTATTTCTCACGAACTCGCCCATCAATGGTTCGGTGATCTGGTTACCTGCAAGGATTGGGGCAACATCTGGCTCAACGAAGGCTTCGCAACTTTTTTCGAAACGGTGTGGATGGAGTCTTACTACCCGAAAGACCAAGCCGACTACAACACCTGGGCCGCTGCGCGCGAATGGTTCGCCTTGCCTGACTTGTACCAAAAACCGATTGTGCGCTTCGACTTTGACGACTCCAGTGAATTCGATGGAAACGCGTACACAAAAGGTGGATGGGTTCTGTACATGCTCCGCCATCAGATTGGAGACGACAACTTCTGGCGCAGCTTGAAGCACTACCTGGAAGTTAATCGCGGCAAAAACGTGGTCACCTCCGATCTGATCAAGGCGATCGAAGAGACCACGCACGTCAGCGTGGACCAATTTTTCCACCAATGGATTTATGGAGCAGGCGCACCAAAGTTTGATCTTGCGTACACGTACGACACCGCGAAGCACCAGGTTGCGCTGACCGTGAAGCAAACACAAAAAGTGGAAGGGCAAGTCGGCATCTTCGACGTTCCCGTCGATGTCGAAATCACCATACCGTCCGGCGCCAGGCTCTACCCCATCCATGTGTCCAAAGACGTCGAGACGTTCACCTTCCCGTCCGAGACCACTCCATCGATGGTTCTCTTCGACAAAGGCGGCTACATACTCAAGACTGCGAGCTTCCACAAAGAAAAAAAGGAATGGCTTTATCAACTGAAGAACGCCACCGAATTCGCCGATCGCGCCGATGCGGTAATCGCACTGGGAAAGATTAAGAACGACGACGAAGTGGTGTCGGCACTGGCCACCGCGCTCAACACCGACAAAGCCTGGGAGATTCGCGCCATTTCCGCCGACGCGTTCGGTCACATCGGCGGCTCCGCGGCCCTGAAACATCTGTTCGCATCTCTCGATATCAATCAGATGCCGGCGATCCGCTATCACATCGTCTCTGGCATCGGCGATTTCAAGCAGGAGCCAAGCGTTCCCGCGAAACTCGAGGCCATTGCGCGCGACGATCACTCCTATCGAGCTCGAGCCAGTGCTTTGGAAGCTCTCGGCCGCGTAAAGTCACCCAACGCGTTGGGCATTCTCACCGCCAATGTCGCGGCGAACTCGCCCGACGACTTCCTCCGCAACGCCGCGCTGCGCTCTCTGGGTTTCCTTGGTGACGACAAGGCGGTCCCGTTGCTGCGCACCTGGGCCGCTCCTGGCAAAGACATGGATTCTCGCAGCGCGGCGATCGCCAGCCTCGGCCGCTTGGACAAGAAAAACAAGGAGATCACCCAACAGATTGCCTCGTACCTCAGCGAGCCGCACTTCACCTCTCGCTGGGCAGCCATCACCGCGCTGGGCAGCCGCGGTGACGGCAGCGCCATTCCCGCACTGGAAGCCTTGCTGAAAGCCGACGATCTCAGTATTGAAATGGTTCCGGAGGTCAAGGAGCAAATCGAGCGGTTGCAAAACCCAAAGGGAGCAAAGCGCAGGTCGCACGGCGAGGAGTCAATGGAGGAGGAAGACGTCGCCGATCCACCGCCAGACAATCAAATCGATGTGTCGCAGCGGCTTGAACAACTCGAGCGGCTCGTTCAGGAAATGAACGACCGACTGAAATCCATAGAATTGCGTCTTCCAGCCCCACCTAAAAAATGAGCCGCTGAACGTCTTCAAGGACGCGGAAACTTCAGGGTTCCGCAATCAAGACACGCAGGTCTCGCAAATTATTGCCCGTCGGCCCGGTGACAATTGCATCGTCCAACCGCAGGAAGAAATTATAAGCATCGCTGCGCCCGAACGCCTCCCTAACGTCCATACCCAGCGTCCGCGCCCGCGCCAGAGTTTCCCCATCCGCCACGGCCCCCGCCGCAGGGCTATTCCCGTCAATACCGTCCGTTCCTGCGCTCAGCACCGCCACCTTCCGCCGGGCAATCTTCTCCACGCAGGCCAGCACAAACGCCGAATTCCTTCCGCCAATCCCGTCTCCGGTCACCGGCGAGCTCACTTCCCCATCCGAAATCACAACCACCCTTTGCCTCGAATGCATGGTTCGCAACTCGTCCAATTGTGCCAACAAAAATGTTGCGGCCTTCTCCACCGGCCAATCGTCCGTGGTGTTGTCGCAGCATGTCAGACATCCTTTTGCTTCCGCCGCGCGATGTGCCGGATGAAACAAATCGTCCATCCCCAGCAGCAGCGAAAAATGTGCGTTCCAGAATGCTGGATCGCCGGTCTTCGGTGTTTCGGGCATCCGCCCTTCATCAATCCATTGGCGGACGGTCGGCGGCAGGCGCGTTCGCAACCCATGTTCCGTCAGCACGATCTGCACATCCTCGACCGTGGTCGGATCGGGCAGTGTGGGCCCGGAAGCCAACGCTGCTTCCTGCTTCGCCGGAACATCACTTACCGCCAAGGTGATCTTCGTCGCCGCCCCAGCTGCCTCTGCCAATCTTCCTCCCTTCACGGCGGAGAGATGGCGGCGAACCTTGCCAATCTCGCCGATCGGTGCGCCGCAGGTCACCAATGCCGAATAAAGTTGCTGCATGTCTTCGAGCGTCTGCTTCGAATCGAACGGCAATTCCACGAGCGCCGATCCGCCGCCTGACAACAGAAAAAATACCAGCGAGCGCTGATCGCAGGTCCTCAGCAATGCGAGAATCGCCTCGGCGGCCTTCCAACTTTCCAGGTTGGGAATCGGGTGCCCGCCAACAAAGTAGTCCATGCAGGGCAGAACACTCCTCGGCGAAGTCGGCGCGGACACCACGCCCTGCAATTTAAGATTGTCTGGAATCACCGGCACGAGACCCTCCACCATCGCGTGCGCCGCCTTGCCAATCGCGATCAAGCACACCCGTTCGAATGCACGCAGATCAACGACGATCTCGTCTCCGCAATGCAGCACACCCCCATCCCGCCACAGCTTTCGCTGCATCGCCGCGGGAATATCGATCGCCGCTAGTGTTTCGAGGAAAATTTGGCGGGCAAGTTGTTTCAGATCCGCCATGAAGGTTACCAGCCTCGGCTCAACGCGTCTTGAGCACTTCAGGATTCAGCATATTCAGTGGTCGCTGCCCCTTGAATAAGGCCGCTACATTTTCCGCCGCGATACTCGCCATCTTCGTGCGGGTCTCCAGCGATGCCGACGCAATGTGGGGCGCCAGCACGACATTCGGCCGCTTCAGTCCCGGAAGAATGAACGGCTCGTTTTCATACACATCCAGCGCGGCGCCGGCGAGTTTCCCGGTCTCCAACGCGTGCACCAGAGCCGCCTCGTCCACTACCGGCCCGCGCGAGGTGTTGATGAGAAATGCCGTCGGCTTCATCCGGTAAAATTTTGCGCTGTCAAACAATCCGCGCGTGTCCGGAAGCAACGGAACGTGTATGCTGACGAAGTCCGCCTCCGCCAGCAACGCGTTGAAATCGCGATACTCTGCCTTAAGTTCTTTCTCGACATCCAGCGGCGCTCGAATCGCATCGCTGTAAATCACTTTCATCTCGAAGCCCGCCGCGCGCCGCGCCACTGCACGCCCGATACGCCCGAATCCGACTAACCCCAGCGTCTTGCCCCACACATCGGTCCCTACAAGCTGATCCAGGTCCCAGCCTTTCCAATTGCCGGATCGCGCCAACTGCTCGCCCTCCCCGATTCGCCGCGCAACGGCCATCAACAGCGTCCACGCAAAATCCGCGGTCGTCTCGTCCAATACCCCGGGAGTATTCGTCGCCACCACTCCCCGCTTGGTGCAAGCCGGCACATCGATGTTGTCGAAGCCTACAGCGACGTTGGCCGCAATCCGCAGCTTCGGCGCCGCGTGCAGCAACTCTTCATTCACCTTGTCGGTGAGCAGACACACCAATCCTTCTTTGTCCCTCACTCGCTGTAACAGCTCGTCTTTGGAGATGCGCTCCGGTTTGGTCCAATATTCCACATCACAGCCGGCGTTCAGAATTTGTTGCGCCGCAGGAAATAGCGGTCGCGTCGCCAGCACTCGCGGCTTCGGCATCAGTTCCTCTCTCCACTTCGAGCGTTACACTACCACAAGCTTCGCGCGCCGCCATCCCAGCACCGTTGCGCCGGCATGGTCACACTCTCTATAGTGAATCTAGCGCCGCCCAAGCTTCGATGCTTATGACCCAGATTTTGACCCGCGAACTCAAAAAGATTCTCGGACCCTCCGCTGTCCTTAGTCTCCCGGAAGATGTGCTCCTTTACGAATACGACGGGTCGGTCGAGAAAGGCCGGCCCGATGCCGTCGTCTTCCCCTCCACGACGAATGAAGTCTCCCGCATCGTGAAGCTCGCCGCGCACCACAACGTTCCGATCGTCGGCCGCGGCGCTGGCACGGGCCTCTCGGGCGGCGCACTGGCTCGCAGCGGCGGCTTGATGATCGCCTTCGCCCGCATGAATGGTATCCTCGAGCTGGACTTCGAGAATCAACGTGCGGTAGTGCAGCCGGGAGTGGTCAATCTCGATCTCACTCGCGCTGTCGAACAAGCCGGCCTTTACTTCGCACCCGATCCTTCCAGCCAGAAATCCTGCACTATCGGCGGCAACGTCGCCGAAAACGCCGGCGGCCCCCACACGCTCGCTTACGGCGTAACGACGAACCACGTCACCGCGCTCGAACTCGTCCTGCCGGACGGTCAAATCGTCCGCGTGGGCACCAAGCAGGGCGACCCCTCGTTCTACGATCTCACCGCTTTACTCGTTGGTTCGGAAGGGACGCTCGCTCTGATCACGGAAATCACCGTCAAGCTCTCTCGCAAGCCCGAAGCCGTTAAAACCCTCCTCGCCATCTTCGATACTGTCGACGATGCCTCGGAAACCGTCGCCGACATCACCGCTCGCGGCATCACTCCCGCGGCATGCGAAATGCTCGACGGCTGGACGCTTCGCACCGTCGAAGACTACATCCACGCCGGCTTTCCGCTCGACAGTGCCGCCGTCCTGCTCATCGAAGTCGAAGGCCTGACCGAAACCGTCACATCGCAAGCTGCGTCTATTGATGAGATCTGTCGCGCGCACAACGCACGAGAAGTTCGCGTCGCCCGCGACGACAAAGAGCGCGATCTGCTCTGGAAAGGCCGCAAGAATTCTTTTGGCGCCCTAGGCCGCGTGGCTGCAGGCATCTACGTCCTCGACGGCGTCATTCCCCGCTCCAAGCTTCCGCAGACGCTCCGCCGCATCCACGCAATCGGAGAGCAATATGGCTTTCGTATCGGCAATATCTTCCACGCAGGTGACGGCAATCTTCATCCCATCGTTCTCTACGACCCGCGCGACATCGAGCAGTTCAAACGCGCCATGCAAGCATCCGCCGAAATCATTCGTTACTGTGTCGAAGTCGGTGGGAGCCTCTCCGGCGAACACGGCATCGGCATGGAAAAAAACGAGCTTATGCCCCTGCTGTTCTCCGACGCCGATTTCGCCTTGATGCGGCGCGTTCACGATGCCTTCAATCCCCATTGTTCGCTGAATCCCGGGAAGGTTTTTCCACTAACGAAGGGCTGCGGCGAAACCCGCATCCGATCGAGCTCCGCCAATCCTCCAACACCCACGATCAGCGCATGATGCCACTCACAAATTCGCCTCGTCGGAACTTTGACCTCCTATGAGCCAATCGTCTGTGACTAGCACCGCCGCCTTGGAATCGATCCTGGATTCCTCACGTGTGCTCGTCGACCCCGCCGCGCTCGCGACCTACGCGATCGACGGTCTGCTTCCTGTCACGGTCGCGAAACCCGCTTCCGCCGAAGAAGCCGCCGAAGTCATCCGCTTCGCCGCGAAGGAAAAACTTAGCGTAGTCCCGGCTGGCGCGCGCACCAAAATCTCTATTGGTGCGCGACCGACCCGTTACGACATCGCGCTGGATATGTGCGCCCTCAATCAAATCGCTCACTACGATCCCGCCGACCTTACCGTCAGCGCGGACGCAGGCATGCCGGTCGCGAAATTGAACGCCGCTCTCTACGAACGCAGACAATTTCTTCCACTTCTGGTCCCTTACTACTGGCAAGCGACCCTCGGCGGCGTCATTGCGTCCGGCATGGACTCCCCGCTCCGCCAAGCCTACGGCACCGCTCGTGATTTCCTTTTGGGGGCCGAATTCATCGACGGCACCGGCGCGCTTGTGAAGAGCGGCGGCCGTGTCGTAAAAAACGTTGCGGGCTACGACCTCCACAAACTCCTGATCGGCTCTCTGGGCACCCTCGCCGTAATCACTCGTCTCAATTTTCGGACATTCCCCGTTTCCATCGACGGAAGCCGCGGCTTCCTTGCCTCTTTCTCCACCCACGAAACTGCGCTCGCGGCCCGATGCAAGATTGCTACGTCCTCGCTGTCTCCTTTGACTCTCGACGTCATCAACCCAGGCGCAGCGAAAATATTTGCGTCGCGCACTCCGGCCACACCCCAAGTAACGGGTTTCACCCGCGATACGCACCGCACGGCCGAAAACCAATTGCCCTTGCCCGGCGAATGGTTCCGGGCCAACGAATGGCAGCTCTGCGCCGCCTTTGCTGGCCCCTCCGAAGTCGTGAGCCGCTACGTCCGCGACCTGACCTGCATAGCCGAGCAGTCCCGGGCCTCCGCGATTGCAGTCCTCGACGACACCACCCGTCCCCCGATCTGGGGGCGTCTCCGGGAAGCTCTTTCGCTGTTCCGGGAAGTCTCGCCGTTGGCCGCTATTTTCAAACTGAACATCCCCCCAGCACGCCACGCCCAAGCCATCACGGTCCTCGAATCTGTAGCCAACGCCGCGAAACTCCCCTTAGCCCTGATCGCCAGAGCGGCCGGCACTCTCTACATCGCCCTGTTACCCGAAAACGCGCTGGACTTCTCCGCCGAGACTCTTTCCCTGCTGGCCCTTGAAGTCTTTTCCCTAGGTCGCAGCTTGGACGGCCGCGCGTCTCTGCTCTTCGCCCCGTCGGCGATTAAACCCGCCCTTGAATCCACGCTGAACTCCGATCCCCATTCCGACTTATCCCTGATGCGTCGCGTGAAATCCGCCTTCGACCCTCAACATATCTTTGCGCCTGATCGCCTTTTTCTGGATCCGCTGTAGCGGCCGCGTCGGCTTGCCCTGGGCCTCGAAGGGAAACAGGCGTCTTTCCTAACCCTCAGCAGGCGTCGTCCATTTCGGCGAGCTTTCATTTGAGCAGAATTTCTGACCAGGGTGCGTTGGGAGGTATCCAGAAGGAATTACAACTCTCGAATCGAATGAAGGTGCCCAGCCACCAGCATCACCACCGCGACCATCACCCCATAGTGGGAACCACGAATCACTCTGCCCCAGTCGCCATGGTCGCGCTGCTCAACGTCCATCCTTGGCGCGGGCCGATCTTCTCGAACCGGACGAAGTGCTCGTGGAACCCGCCGTGCAGATCGACAGTTTTATCGACAGCTTCGGAAACCGTTGCAGCAGGTTCCTTGCGCAGCCGGGCCCCACTGCGCCTCAGTAACTCAACATTAATCTACGACTCCGGCCTGCCCGACGAGGTGAACCCGGAAGCGCGTGAAATCCCAGTGCAGGAGTTGCCGCACGACGTGGTGCGCTATCTCTACAATAGCCGCTACTGCGAAGTCGATCGCTTCTCAATCATCGCCTTGGAGCTTTTCGGCGCCGTCACTCCCGGATGGTCGCGCGTCCAGGCCATTTGCGATTGGATTCACAGCAGGGTCAGCTTCGGCTATCAATACGCGCGTCCCACGAAAACCGCGTTGGACGTCTACACCGAACGATTCGGAGTCTGCCGCGATTTCCAACATCTGGCCGTCACCATGTGCCGCGCTCTGAATATTCCCGCCCGTTACATCACCGGTATTTGGGCGACATCGGTGTCCCCGTCACGGGAGTCATGGACTTCAGCGCCTGGTTTGAGGTTTATCTGGAAAATCGCTGGTGGGCTTTTGACGCCCGCAACAACCAGCCGCGGATTGGACGCATCCTGATTGCCGCGGGACGCCTCCGACGTGGCCATCACCACATCGTTCGGCATGGCCAATTTGACGCACTTCAGTGTCGTGACCGAAGAATTCCAGCAGATCAAGGCCACGAACGCTTCCTAGAGGCCAGACTTCGATCCACGCGCTTCAAAGTGAATTTCGCCGCGCGATATTCCCCAATACCGCCCCGCTGGGCTTCACGGTTCTCCTCTGCGTCGTCAAGTCCACAGCGACAATCCCGAATTTCGGCTCGAACCCCGACATCCATTCGAAATTGTCCAGCAGCGACCACGTAACGTAGCCCCGCACGTCCACGCCATCGTCAATCGCCCGCTTCAAACCCGCCAGTGCCCGTTGATAATATTCCACGCGCCTGTTGTCATCGCTGGTAGCGACTCCGTTCTCCGTCACCATGATCGGTACGCCCGTTTCCTTGCTCGCGTACCGCACCACGTGCTCGACGCACTCGGGGTAATACTCCCATCCTACCTGCGTAGTCTCCACCCCTGGCGGCACCGCCAGATCCTTGTTCCCAACAATCGATCGCGAATAGACCTGCACTCCCAGATAATCACACTGCTTGGCAACTTCCAGCCATGGCCCGTAGACGTCCGCCCGTTTCTCCAGCAAATGACTATCGCTGGGTGCCGCTTGATCGTCCGACATCGCCAGATTGAACCCCACCGGCATGTCGCTACGTACGGATTTCATCGCCGCTTTGCCTTTGTGATGTGCCGCCAGCAACCCGTCCCGAGTCTTCTTTCCGTCGCCTAGAAAGAAACCTGAGAATTCCGGTGCATTCAGGTACTTGCGGACTTTGGGCAGATTCCCCTGCATCATTTCGACGATGCCCTGTCCGCCCGATCCCGGCAAGTTAATCCAGTTGAGCAATTGCGGAACGTCCGGCTCGTTAAAGGTGGATGCGTAACCCACCAGGTCTCCGAAATGATTGGTCGCCTTTTCGCAAAAACGCGCGTAAAGATCGGCCGCGGCCGGATTCTGCCACCCACCCTTGCACGCAAACCACCGCGGCAGGCTGAAGTGCGAATAGGTCAGCAGCGTAGTCAAATGACGTTCGCGGCAAACCATCAGCATGCGCCGGTAATGTTCCAGCTCCGCGTTCGAAAACAATCCTTCCTCCGGCTCGATGCGCGCCCACTCCAGAGAAAACCGGTACGTGTTGAATCCAAGATCGGCCAGCATCGCTATATCTTGGGCATACAAATGGTAGTGATCGCAGGCGTCGCCCGAAGGCTCTTTGAAAATGCTCTCGGGCATGTGTTCCATCGCCCAAAGATCGCTGTTCGTGTTGTTGCCTTCCACCTGATGCGCCGCGGTAGCGGCGCCCCATAAAAACTTATCCGGAAAAGTCTTGCCTTTTTTCTCGGCGCCCGCAGCCGCCACCGCCCTCGGTGGTCGTTCGACCGCGTCCGTCCCTCCTCCTGCTCTTGCGATGGATCCACTTCCCACTATCCCGGCGACTGCCGCAGCAGACGCTTTTCGCAGAAGCGCACGCCGCGAGATTGGTTTCGCCTGGGTGTCGGTAACGACCCGTTCCGGCTCTTTCATCACAGATCTCCTTCAACGAGGAAGCAGAGCAATCGGTGGTTCTGTCGCAGAATCTAATCCAAACCCCACCAATCACATAGCGTTGATTTTATGAGTCGCACTGCGGTCATCGAACGCGCGCGCACCTGCAACAGCGACCAATCGTGACTGGACTAAGTTCCCGCCAACAAGGAAACCGTCGATACCGACAAGCGAAACCTCGCAGGCCCCACTCCTCGAACCTCGGTCCGAACCACGAACAAGGCACCCGCTAGCCTCTCATCTTCCCCCGCGCCTAAGGATGAGGTCGTGACGTACAGCGTCCGCAGGTCGTCTCCACCAAAGCCGCAATTCGTAATATTCGAAACCGGCATTCGAATCTGGTGCACCACTCTGCCCGCCGGCGAAATCCGTAGAATGCACCCTCCCGAATACCGGCAGTTCCAAAGGCACCCTTCTTCGTCCATTGCCGAACCGTCAGGAACTCCGGGCGTCAGATTCTCCACGTACACGCGCCGATTGCTCACCAAAGAATTTGCGGCGTCATAGTCATACGCGTAAAGGACATTCCTGAGCGAGCAACCACAATAAAACGTCGAGTGATCCGGACTCCAGACCAGCGTATTGGTGATGCCGAAGCCGCTGTCCGCCACGCTTACTTCCCCGTCCGCATTCACTCGATACAAAGACCCCGTGAGGCCCTCAACCTTCAAGTCGCTTCCGTCAGGGCCCACGTTGTTGCGCATGCTTCCCACCCAAAAAACGCCCCTCGGGTCGGTTGCACCGTCATTCAATCGGTTGTGGGGCCAATCACACTCGGGCTGCGCTAACGGCACGCGCTTGTCCTCCGCAGGGGACCACAAAATCAAGCGTGGTCCCACCGCCACAAGCAGCCACTCGCTCACGGTTGTCAGCGAAAGCGTGCTAACCGGGGCGTCGAAGAGCCAGCTCTTCAACTCACGTCTGTCGGGGGAATACCGATTGATCTTGAACCCGTTGATATCCGCCCAATAAACGCACTCCTGCTCCGGGTGCCACAAAGGACTCTCTCCGCAAATATCCTTCCCCTCGACAAGACATTCGATATTCATTTCGTCCCGCCCAGCCTAAACCGACGCCGGCACATACTAGCGAAACCTCCGGGGATCTACAAAGCGGTGCCGGCACCGCCAATCGCAGCGCCGGCTTCCGGTCGGCTTCACCAATTTCGACTGCCAATTAAATGCCGCATTCCGGAAATTTACGTCGGGAAAGAAGCTTGTTCGGAACTTCCTCCCCCCGATCTCGTACCTATAAGCAGCGCGAGCCCCCCATTGATGTTGATCCCGCGCCCAGGCTCGTCTGTCTCTCGGAGGCCATTCGTGAGGGAATTTCGCAGTCAGCTCAAGCAGGTCTTCCGCAGGCTGGGCCGCGCTCCGATGTTCACCGCCATCACTCTGATCACCCTCGCTGCAGGCGTAGGAGGCAACACCGTAGTTTTCAGCGTTCTCGAGGGCGTCCTCCTCAAACCGTTGCCCTATCCTCACTCCGAAGAACTCGTCGGCGTCTGGCAGAAAGCGCCAGGACTCAACATCGTGGCCCTCAACATCGCCCCCTCCACTTACTTTATCTTCCGCGAGCAAAACAAAAGCTTCATCGACATCGGTGCCTACAACGGCGACTCCCTCAGCATCACCGGCGTCGCCGAACCCGAACAGGTGCAGGCGTTGGACGTGACCGATGGCACCTTGCCCCTCCTCGGCGTCAATCCCATCCTCGGCCGCATTTTCAGCCGCCAGGACGATACTGCCGGCGCCCCGCTCACCGCCGTCGTCACCTACGGATACTGGCGCCGCAAATTCAGCGCCGACCCCGCGATCATCGGCCGCACCATCATCGCCGACGGGAAGCCCCGCCAGATCATCGGCGTCCTTCCCAAGAATTTTCATTTCCTCGACCGCGACGACCCCGCGTTACTCCTTCCCCTTCAGTGGGACCGCACCACCACGCACCTGGGAGAGTACAGTTACCGAGCCTTGGCCCGGCTAAAGCCTGGCGTCACCGTTCAGCAAGCCAATACCGACATCGATCGTCTGCAACCCGTCATTCTCAGCAGCTTCCCCGCTCCGCCAGGCTTCAGCCTCAAGTTGTTCGAGACGGCACAGATCGGGCCAAATATTCATCCCCTGAAAGAAGACGTAGTGGGTGACATCGGCAACACCCTGTGGATTCTTATGGCCTCGATCGGCATGGTCCTTCTCATCGCCTGCGCTAACGTCGCCAACCTCCTCCTGGTTCGCGTCGAAGGACGCCGCCAGGAACTCGCCGTGCGCGCCGCCATTGGTGCCACCCGCGGCCGCATCGCCGCCGAACTCCTCCTCGAAAGCGTCGTGCTGGGTCTTCTCGGCAGCGTCCTCGGCCTCGGTTTAGCCTACGCGGCCATTCGTCTCCTGGTCGCCCTCGCTCCCGCAGGCCTTCCGCGCATCCACGATGTCACCATCAATGGCCCCGTCCTGCTCTTCACCCTGGTGGTTTCGCTTTTCTCCAGCGCACTGTTCGGCTGCATCCCGGTCCTCAAATACGCTGGTGTTCGCCTCAACACCGGCATCCGCGAAGGCGGCCGCGCCATCAGCCAGAGCCGCGAGCAGCATCGCGCCCGAGGTGTTCTGGTGGTCGTTCAGGTAGCTCTGGCGTTAGTCCTGCTCATCTGTTCCGGCTTGATGATCCGCACCTTCCGCGCCCTGACAAACGTCGATCCCGGCTTCTCAAAGCCCGCCGAAGTGCAAGCCTTCGACATCTACATTAATCCGCCGCAAGTGCCTGACCGCGAGCAGGTAGTGCGCATGGACGAAGCCATTCTGAACAAAATCAAGGCCATCCCCGGCGTTTCCTCGGTGTCCTGGGGCGCCAGCGTTCCCATGGACGGAAACTCCAGCAACGACCCCATTTTCGTGTCTGAACGCACCTATTCCGAAGGCGAGCTTCCCCCACTGCGCCGCTTCAAACGGGCCGCCCCTGGCTTTCTGGAAACTCTAGGGACATCTCTAATCGCCGGCCGATTGTTCACCTGGGCCGACACTTACCAGCACCTTCCTGTAGCGGTAGTCTCCGAAAATTTTGCCCGCGAATATTGGCCCAACCCCACGGACGCCATCGGCAAGCGCATCCGCGTAGCCACCACCGACGACTGGCGTGAAATCGTCGGCGTAGTCGCCGACGTATTCGACGACGGTGTCAGCCAACACGCGCCCACCACGATCTACTGGCCGGTAATGAGAAATAAATTCGAAGGCCAGGACGACGTCGTGCGCGGCGCAACCTTCGCCATCCGCACTTCCCGCGCCGGCTCCGAAAGCCTGATGAAGGACGTTCGCGAGGCAGTCTGGTCCATCAATCCCAATCTCCCTCTCTCAAACGTCAACACGTTGGATTTTTACTATCGAAGATCGATCGCCCGCACCTCCTTCACCCTGATCATGCTCGGCGTAGCCGGAAGCATGGCGCTCCTGCTAGGAGTTGTCGGCATCTACGGTGTGATCGCTTACTCCGTGTCGCAACGCACCCGCGAAATCGGCATTCGCATGGCCCTCGGCGCCCAAACGCAAAACCTCACCGGGATGTTCGTGCGCCATGGCTTGCGCCTGACAGGAATCGGCGTCGGGTTTGGAGTCGTCACCTCGATCGTGGTAATGCGCTTGATGTCGTCCCTGTTGTTCAAGGTTAGCCCTATGGATCCGTTCACCTACGTGGCCGTCTGCGCTGGGCTGCTCGTCCCCGCGTGGCTGGCAAGTTACGTACCGTCTCGCCGCGTGGCCACCGTTGATCCGGTTGAGGCCCTACGCACGGAATAGCCGCTCGGAGCACCGTCGCCAGCAGACCCGATGATGCTTCGGCGTGGTCAATCGACACCTACGTTTCTCTGATCCCTTCAGCCGCCGTTTCTTGGCGAAGTGACACTTAAGGGCACTATTCCCGCGCACTAATTGTCGGTTTTGTCGGTTCGCTTCGATCCCGTTTCGGGACAAAATCTGCACTGAAAACAAAGGCCTTGTACTCGTCGACTTGGGACGTCGGCCGCTCTCCCCGATCCCTCGGCAACGCTCATTCTATATGGCTGGCGCCGTGCACTATCCAGTGTGTTCCTATCCATCAGACAGACCGAAAAACGAGGACATTCGCTATATGAAAAAACAAAAGGGTTTCTCTCTTATCGAGCTTTTGATCGTCGTGGCGATCATTCTGATCATCGCGGCTATCGCCATCCCCAACCTCATCAAGTCGAGGATGGCCGCCAATGAAGCCTCATCCGTTGGTTCGATTCGCACCGTCAACACCGGTGAAGTGAACTACGCCGCGTCGTGCCCAGCAGTTGGGTTCTCTGCGACGCTCGTGGAATTGAACACGGGTGCCATCTGCAAGGGCGGGACGGGCATCATTGACAACGTC
>Ga0182018_10003413_pt1 | contig 14296 bp, 8 predicted proteins | sample 812P2MmetaG_FD_120490 | JGI IMG/M metagenome (GOLD analysis project Ga0182018, IMG submission 120490) | Permafrost microbial communities from Stordalen Mire, Sweden - 812P2M metaG | ecosystem: Environmental > Terrestrial > Soil > Wetlands > Permafrost | place: Sweden: Stordalen | collected...
GCAATCCGCCGATGCCGCGTGAGCAGTGATGACCCTCAGATTTCTTCGTTACTAGTATTGCGCAGTTCGCGAGCGAAGTCCTGCTTTGAGGTGAAGCGGAGCACCAGCAGCGGCATCACAAAGAGAATCGCAAATACGGTCGTGACCATGCCTCCCACGACGACGCGCGCCAGCGGCTGCTGCGCCTGGGCGCCGATGCTGGTTGCCACGGCGGCGGGAAGAAGTCCGATGCCGGCCGCCATGCAGGCCATCACGACCGGGCGCATCTCATCGAGACAGCCTTTTTCGAGGCCGCGCGTGATCCCCTCTTCGCGCTGGGCGCGGCGGATCCCGGAGAGAAAGACGACTGCTCCCAGTGTGGCGACGCCGGTCAGAGAAGTGAATCCCACGGCGGCAGAGATGCTGAACGCGGTTCGTGTGAGAAACAGCGAAAGAATGCCGCCGATTGCGGCGAAGGGCAGCGTAGCGACCACGATGAACGCGTCGCGCCAAGTGCGGAACTGGATGTAGAGCAGCACCATGATGACGGCGAGGCTGACCGGGATGATGATGGCCAGGCGATGCTGTTCTTTTTTGAGGCTGTCGAATTCGCCGGCCCACGTGTATTCGTAGCCTGAAGGCAGCCTGACCTGGTCAGTCAAGCGGGCCTGCAGATCCTGAATGGCGCTGGCAAGGTCGCGGCCGCGTACGCTGAACTTGATGGGGATGTAGCGGCGCCCCCCCTCGTGGTAGATCATGAAGGCGCCGTTGCGAATGGTAACGTCGGCCACCATGCCGAGCTGCACCTGATTGCCGTCGGGTGTGGGGAGCAGGATGCGGGCAATCTCGTCCGGGGTACTGCGGAAATCCGCGCCATAGCGAACGGCAAAGTCGAAGCGGCGATCGTTGTCGATGATTTGCGTGACCGGAGCGCCGCCCACCGCGGCCTGCACAGCATTGTTGATGTCCTGAGGCTGAAGACCGTAGCGCGCCGCCCTGGTGCGGTCGATGGAGACCAGCAGGCTCGGCTGACCGGTGACATCGAAGACGCCAACGTCGGCGATGCCGGGGACCTTTTGCATAATTCCGGCAATTTGGCCGGCAATGCGCGTGAGCTGATCGAAGTCGTTGCCGAAGAGCTTGAGTGAGTTTTCCCCCTTGACGCCGGACATCGCTTCTTCCACGTTGTCCTGGATGTTCTGGGAGAAATTGAAATCGACTCCTGGGAATTGGTCGAAGCTGTGACCGATGGCGGCGATCAGTTCGTCTTTTTTGCCATGGAACTCCGGGCGCCATTGGCCGACGGGTTTGAGATCGGCGAGGAATTCGATGTTGTTGAAGGTGCTGACGTCGGTGCCATCGTCGGGCCGGCCCATCTGCGAGACGACCTGGGTGACTTCGGGATACGCGCGAAGGACGGCGCGGATATCGTCGGCCATTTTTTCGGAGGACTGGAAAGAGATGTCCTGCTGCATATCGGCGCGAATCCAGAGGTTGCCTTCCTCGAGTGCCGGCATAAATTCGCCGCCGACAAAGTGGAAGAGGACGGCGGCGCAGCCGAGGGCGACAAAAGCGATGATCCAGGTCAGACCTCTGAAGCGAAGAGCACGGTTAAGCCCGCGGTCATAGTGGCGGCGGAAGAAGCCACTGAGCCAGGTCTCTTTCGCATCGCCCTTCATGTTTTTGGGAACGGCCAGGGAGGCGAGAACAGGAGCAAAGACAAGGGCGAAGAGCAGCGCGCCGGTCAGGGCGAATCCATAGGTGACGGACATGGGCGCGAAGATTTTTCCGGGCACGCCCTGCATGGTAAACAGCGGGATAAATGCGACAAGGATGATGAGAGTGGCGAACAGAACAGGCGTGGCAGCATCGCCAACGCCAGCCAGGATAAGATCGAAAACTTCCTCGCCTTCGATGCGCCGGGTGACTTTGCGGTAGACGCTCTCGAGGACCACGATCGATGCGTCAACGAGGATGCCGAAATCGATCGCGCCGATGGAGATAAGGTTTGCCGACTGATTAGTGAGGACCATCAGACTGAACGCGAAGAGCACTGCGAACGGAATGGTGATGGCGGCGATGGTGGTGATGCGCCAGTCCCCAAGCATGCTGAGCAGCACCAGGGTGACGAGGGTAAGCCCCAGGACGACGATGTGGCGGACTGTGGAGGTGGTGATGTTGATGAGGTTGGTGCGGTCGTAGATGGTGCTGACGTGCATACCCGGAGGCAGGAGATTGCCGTGGTTTAACCGATCGATCTTTTCACGCAGGGCAGCGAGGGCGGGAAGGGACTTTGCGCCTTTCTGCAGAAGGACGATGGCCTGAACGATGTCGGGGTCGTCGTGATGGTTGAAGTCGCTACGCCCGACTTTGCCGAGGCGCGGCTGATGGCCTTCGCGGACGTCGGAGACATCGCGTAGCAGGACCGGCACGCCGTTATGCTCAGCCACGACGATATTGCGCATGTCATCGAGCGAATGCAGAAGGCCGATGCCGCGGACGTTGACGCTCTGGCTGCCAATGGTGAGGTAATTGCCGCCGGCGTTGGCATTGCTGTTGGTGATGGCGTTGATCACCTGGGTCGTGGTCACGCCGTAGGTGAGCAGTTTGTTTGGATCGATTTCGGCCTGATACTGGCGAGTGGTTCCGCCGAAGGTGGCGACATCGATGATGCCCGGGACCTGCTTGATCTCGCGAAGAAGGAGCCAGTCCTGCGTGGCCTTGAGTTCGTTCAGTGAGTAGCCGGGGCCGGTGAGCTGGTAGCGATAAATTTCGCCGACCGGGGATTCCGGTGAGAGCTGTGGCTGCAGGTTGTTGGGCAGGGTGACCTGCTGCAGGCGATTGAGCGCCTCCTGTCGGTCGATGAAGTAATCGCTGTCGAAGGCGAAGTACATCTTCACGTCGCTCAGTCCGAAGATACTGATGGACCGGATCTGGTCGAGTTCCGGCGTGCCGTACAGGCCCGTCTCCATCGGGATGGTGACCTGCTGTTCCATCTCTTCCGCGGACCAGGAGGGGTTCTGCGTGATGAACTCGACCATGGGCGGCGAGGGGTCGGGGTAGGCTTCGATGTCGAGTTGCAGGAAGGCGTACGCGCCAATGCCGAGCATCGCGAGAAAAACGATGAGGACCACGTTGCGGTAGCGGAGAAGAACGCGGATGAGAGACTGCATGACTACTGCGCCTCTTGTGCGCGCAGAAGCTCTGCTCCGGCGGTGACAACTTTGTCTCCATCGTTCAGCCCCTGAGCGATCTCGTCGTTGTCGGCGTGCGTTTCGCCGAGGATGACGGAGCGGCGGTCGTACTTGCCGGGCGCCGTCTCGACGAAAACGAAGGTTTCGTGCCCGTTCTGGATGACGGCGGTTGCGGGGACGACGATGACGTTGCGCTGGCGGCCGGTCACCGCCATATTCGCGTACATTTGCGGCTTAAGCCGATGGCCGGGATTAGGAAGCACAACGCGCACTTTGAGCGTGAGCGATACCGGGTCGACCGCGTCAGAAACGTTGTCGATGGGGCCATGGAGGGTAAGCCCCGGATAGCCGTTGACGGTGATGTCCGTCGGCTCCCCAACGTGGATCGCTCCCTGGTCGCGGGGAAAGATGTCGCCCACCACCCAGATGGAGTCGATGTTGGCGATGGTGGCGATGGCCGTGGCGTTGTCGAGCGAGCGCTGCAGTTCGCCGGGGCCGGTCCCGACGTCGAGCACGACGCCAGAGATAGGCGCGAGGATGGGGACGATGTCGGAAGTGTCGTTTTCGCTGAAGCCGAGCAGGTGGAGCGCCTGGCGAGCGCGCTCCAGTTCGGAGTGGTCGGAGTCGTCGAGCGCTTTGAGGTCGTCGTAATCCTTTTGCGCCAGGACCTCATGCTGCAGCAGCTCTTTGGCGCGGTTGAACTGCAGATCGGCGCGGGCGGCTTCAATTCTTGCTTTCTCGAAATCGGAGCGGGCCTGGGCAGCGTCGCTGCTTTGCAGGGTGCCGATACTCTGGCCCTTGTGGACTTCCTGCCCGGGTAGGATTCTGAGCGAAAGCACGCGGCCGCTGATGAGCGGATAAATATGGACCATGGCGGTGGGGTTCGCCTGGACACGTGCGGCGAGGACCAGCTTGCTCGCCACCGGTTGCGGGTGGACGATGACGGTTTCGACCACCTGTTCCTTCGGCGTCGCCGTTGGCGGCGGAGTTTCGTCATGATGGCACGCCGTGGCGACAAGCAGGAGTGGCGCGCCGGCGAGAAGGACAGCGAAAGAAGAGGGCTGGTGCCGTTTCATGGGACGATCTCCGTGGCGGCGGCGAAGCTCAGCTGGTGAAGGCTGAGCCAGACCTGCTGATTGGCAGTGAGCGCGTCGAGATTTACCTGGCGGTAGTCGCGCAGCGCATCGAGATAGTCGAGCAGCGTGGAGCCGCCGCGGCGATAGCTGAATTCAACATTTTCGCGCACGCGCTGGGCCTCAGCAGTGTAGTGGCTGTTATAGCGCTTCGCCAGATCGAGTGCGGCGTCGTACGCGGCCCAGGCCTGATCGACGTCGTTCAGCACCTGGTTGCGAGCGGCGATTTCAGCAAAGCGGGAAGACTGCGCCTCGAACCGAGTGCGTTCCTTTTCGCCCTGATTGCGGTCGAAGATGCGCAGCGGAATGGAAATCTGGAAGCCGGCGCTGTTGTAGGTTGCGGTGCGCTCGTACTCGCCGCCGATGGTAGGGTCGGTGGTGCCCTCGGCATCGGCGAGCTTCACATTTGCATCCGCCACAGTTACAGATTGGCGGGCGGCCAGATAATCGGGGCGCGCGGCCAGCGCATCCTGTTCCACCCGCGCCATCGTGATGGTGAACTCGGGCGGGGTTGTATTGCCGGTAATATCGAAGGCCGAAGCGGGCTTTTCCACGCCCATGAGCAGCTGGAGGGAATCTGCGGCCCGGATGAGGTCGAGCTTTGCGCTGTCGTAATCGGATTCAAATTCGGCGAGCTGTAGATCGATTCGCTCGAAATCGGTTCTGCTGATGTCGCCGGCGTTGAGTCGCACACGGCTCAGATCGACAGTCTTGTTGTAGCTGTCGAGGTTGTCCTGCGCGATGTGCAGCGCCGCTTTGGCGATGAGCATGTTAGTGAAGGCGTTCTTGATCGCGAGCACGGTCTGGCGCACCTGATCGTTGTACTGGCTGCGTGTCACGTCGGTGGTGGAACGCGCCGCGTCCAGTCGCCAACGGCGTTTTTGTCCGCGTTCAAACAGGCGCGTTACATTGGCCGCGTAGGAGTAGGGGCTGGCCGGGTTACTGGCCGGCAAGGTAATATCGGCGCCGGAGATCGTAAAGCTGGGGTTCTGCCGCAGGCCAGCGGTGATTTCGGCGGCTTTGGTGGCGTCGACGTGCTGTTCGGCTGAGAGCAGCGATGGATTCTTTGTGCGCGCGATGTCCAGCACCTGGGCCAGGGTCAACGGAGCGGACGACGGAGGGGGCGTTTGCGGGGCGGGCGCCGCAGCATTCAATGCAGGCGCGAGCAGGAGCGCGAGCAGGAGAGAACCCCGGGCGGCCCAGGGCGTAAGCGTGGCAATTTGCATGAGGAACTCTGATTCGGGTTCAACCGTTCGTCCGCCCGGAGCCGTCTCATCGTCTGAAGCGCGTGGATGCGCATGGCGAAAGCTCAGCATAGTGCTCGCCAAAGGGTCCCAGGTCCTATCTTTATGCTACCTTAGCCTCTCTTTTAGGGAGACACACCCTATCTTTCGGCCAGTTGTCGTTCCACTGCGTCGTTTGGCATGCGAAAGCGTCGCTGCTCAATACAATGAAGAGAATTCCGCGAGGAGTTTCGCAGGGTGGACATGTACGCAGCATTCTTCCGGGGAAGCAGTCGAGCGATTGTGTTTAGGGCTGCGGCGCTGATAGCAGTGGTCGCGGTGCTGGACTGGCGAATCGTTGGAGAAATTCCGCTCGGCTTTCTCTATCTGCTGCCCATGATGATGGTGGGCAGCGTGCTGAGGCCGTGGCAAATTGCTTCGGTGGCTGCTCTGTGCACGTTTCTGGCGGAAGTCTTCGACGATCTTACCTGGAATCTGCGTGCAGGAATCTCTCGCGACGTGCTTTATTTTGCGGCGTTCTTCGGGGCGGGCCTCTTTGTCCGCGAGGTGAATCGCAATCGGCGCGCAGCGATGCAGCACCTCGAAGAGATCGAGCAGCAGAGCGAAGCACGCCGGGAAGCCGAGAGGCAGTTGCAGATTCTGATCGAGAGCAGCCCGGCAGCCATCATCACCGCGGACGCGGGAGGCGCTGTGCTGATGGCCAACGAGGCGGCGCATCGCATGCTGGCGCTTGCCCCGGACACGCTGCGGGGCCAATCGATCCATCGCTACTTTCCCTCTCTGGTCAACATTTCGCGCCAGGAAGCCACCTCGCGGCTCTACCGGACGATGATGCAATCGCGCGGACAGCGCGCCGACGGAGAAGTGTTCCTTGCGGAGATTTGTTTTTCGACCTATCCGACCGAGCGCGGGACGAGGCTGGCGGCGATGATTCTCGATACTTCCGAGGAGCTTCGCTCAAGAGAAGAGACCAGCCTGCAGCAGATGATGACGGGATCGCGCATCGCAGCTGCGGCGGTCTCGCACGAGGTCCGCAACGTATCGGGAGCGATTTCCGTCGTCCACCAGAATCTCGCTCGAAGCGGCTTACTTTCCGGGAACAAAGATTTCGAAGCCCTCGGCAATCTGCTGCACGCGCTCGAGCGCATTGCGTCGGTCGACCTGAGGCAATACACCGATCAGACTGCGGAAACCGATCTTATCTCGGTGCTGGACGAGCTGCGAATCGTGGTCGCTCCGGCGCTCCGCGAAGCAGGCATTGAAGGAACATGGGATATTCCGGCGGACTTGCCCGTGGTGTGGGCGGACCGGCAGAATCTGATGCAGGTTTTTCTGAATGTCACGTCCAATGGAATTCGCGCGCTGGCCGAGCGCAATGGCGCGGGGCTTGGCGTAGCGGCTCTCATTCACGAGCGCTCGGTGTCCGTCGAATTTTCCGACAATGGCGGCGGAGTTCTCTACCCCGACCGGCTGTTTCATCCGTTTCAGCAGGAAGCCGAGGCGAGCGGGCTGGGACTGTTTCTCTCGCGCGCGCTGATGCGGGCCTGCCGCGGCGAGCTGCGCTACGAGCCGGTTCCGGATGGCTCCTGCTTCATCGTCGAGATGCCGGTCGTGGAATCATCGGAGAGCGCGGCATGAAATCTCCGGCCATTCTGCTGATCGACGATCACAGCCTCTTTCGGGAAAGCCTGGTCCGGCTGCTGGAGGCAGAGTCCGATCTGCGGGTGGTGGCTCACTGTGCGGGCATTTCCGAGGCCCTTGGCGTTCTCGACAGAGACTCAGTCGATGTGGTCCTGCTCGACTACGATCTCGGCGAAGAGAGAGGAACCGAACTGGTTCGCGAACTGCAGACCCGCAAGCTTCCGACGAAGGTCCTGATGGTCACGGCGGGCGTGAACGACCAGGTCACGCGGGATCTGCTCACGGCCGGTGTCTCGGGAATCTTCTACAAGCACAATAGTCCCGCTCGATTAACGGAAGCGATTCGGAAAGTCGCGGCCGGTGAATTGTGGTTTGAGCAGGAGATCATCCGCTCTCTGTTGCCCGGAACCGCCGACCGGCCGGGAGGTTCTCGCAGCAAGCGCCCCCTGACCGCCCGGCAGCAGGAGGTCCTGTCCGGGATCCTCGACGGCCTCGCCAACAAAGAGATCGCCTGGAAGCTAAAAGTTTCGGAAAGCTCGGTCAAGGCCGTCATTCAGGAGCTATTCCAAAAGGCGGGCGTAAGAACTCGAAGCCAGTTAGTCCGGATCGCCATCGAAAAACACGCGGCCGACTGGCTCAACAATACCGACGAGTTTCACGCGGCCGGATAGGTTTCTGGCGGCCGGTTGTGGGTGTTCTCCGCGATTCGCCGTCGACCGTTCTGCGGGCGGACATATAATCGGGTTCCAGGAACAGACAGTCTGAAACTGCCCAATATCCGTTCACGGTTTTCAGGGTCGCGCTGCTTTGGCGGACTCGATTTTTCCCCCAGTCATCCTCACGTGGAGTGACTGCATAATGTCTGCACCCCGGATGGACGAGGATCCGACACTTTCGCTGAGCGACAGCGACAGCGGGCGGGGTCCGGTCGAAATGCCGCCGGCGCGCGATGCGTGGGGCGACTTTCGTTTGCTGGAGCGCGTAGGGCATGGCGGCTTCGGCGAGGTGTACAGGGCGTGGGATCCGCGTCTCGAACGCGAAGTGGCTCTGAAGCTGCTGCTGCCAAGCTCGGTGAGCGGCGAGGAGGAATATCGAGCGCTGCTGCGTGAGGCGCGCGCCCTGGCTTCTCTGCAGCACCCCAACATCGTGCATGTTTATGGCATCGACCGGCACGATGGGCGGGTCGGATTCTGGACGGATTTCGTCCACGGCAAGACGCTGTCGGCGCTGATTCGGGCGCAGGGGGCGTTTGGCTATCGCGAGGCCGCGCTGATCGGCCTCGATGTGGCGCGAGCACTGAGCGCGGTGCATCGGAGCGGCCTTCTGCACAGGGACATCAAGGCCGAAAACGTGATGCGCGAAGCGGGCGGGCGCATTCTGCTGATGGATTTTGGGCTGAGCACGCTGCCGCAGCGGCAGGCGAATATTTCCGGGTCGCCGAACTACATGGCGCCGGAGATGTTCCAGGGACGCCCGGCCAGCGTGGCGTCGGATATTTACGCCATGGGGGTGCTGCTCTACTACCTGGTGACCGGAGAGCATCCGGTGAAGGTGAGCAAGCGACCGTTTGCCGAGGCGGTGGCCGCCATCAGCGAGCGCCAGGCGCTGATCGATCTGCGGCCGGATTTGCCGGAGTCGTTTCTGCGGACCGTGCATGTGGCGACGGAGATCGATCCGGCCAAGCGGTTTGGGAGTGCGGGGCAGTTGGCGTCGGCGCTGGCGGAATCGCTGGGGGCTTCGGTGCCGGCGGAGGTGTCCAGCCCGCCACAACGACGCGGCAAGAGGTGGGTTTGGGAGGCGACGATTGCTGCGGCTGTGCTGGCGGTCGCGGTCGGTTTTGGAGTGTGGACGGGGAAGGTCCAACGGTGGATGCATCCGGAAGCGGCGGGTGTTCCGGCGGGAACTCCGGCCAATACGTATGACGACTATCAGAAGGCGCAGGACCTGCTGCAGCATTCGTATAAGGCCGCGAATATCGATGCAGCCGCGCAAGGTTTTCAGCAGGTGCTGCAGGAGGATCCCACTTTCGCGCTGGCGGCGGCGGGTTTAGGGAATGCCTGGTTCCTTCAATACCGCAACAGCAAGGATGGGAAGTTGCTGGACCAAGCGCGGGCGGAGGAGATGAAGGCCCTGCAGATGGATCCGAACCTGGCGCAGCCGTACGTGACGCTGGCGCGTATGGCCTGGATGCAGGGACAGATCGCGCTGGCGCGGCAGCAGGTGCAGAAGGCAATCGCGATCGATCCGCACAGTGCCGAGGCGTATGGCGCACTTGCGGAGATCGATCTGGCGGACGGGCGGACGCCGGACGCGATCACAGCGGTGCAGAAAGCGCTCGATCTTGGGCCGAATGATTGGCGATGGCCTGTGCGGTTGGGAAACATCTACTTCCACAGCGGAAAGCTGGAAGAGGCGGCCGCGGAGTTTCAGAAGGGAGTGGATCTCGATCCCGAGAATACTTTTGCCTACTACGATCTCGGTCTGGCCCGGATGCAGCTTGGTCGTTTCGATGAGGCGCGAAAGAATTTCGAGAAGGTTCTGTCGATCCAACCAGATCCAGATGCCTACACGGCGCTTGGATCGTTGCTCGAACTTCAGGGCAATTATGGTCAGGCCGTCAACATGGATCAAAAAGCCATCGCGCTAAGAGCCGGCGACTTTCAGATGTGGGGGAATCTAGGCAGCGCTTACCTATGGGGCGGACAGCATGACAAAGCGATGCAAGCGTACCGCAAGGCCATCGAGCTGGCGGAGGCGCAACGCACCAAGTCTCCTGAAGATACGGGTCTGCTCGTGCAACTTGGCGATTACTATGCATCGTCCAGCCAGCCGGGACCAAGCGAGGTGCTGCTTCGGAAGGCATTGGCGCTTGCTCCCGACGACCCCGATGTGGCATATCGCGCCGGCGAAACGTACGAGCTATTGGGGCAACGCGCCAGAGCGATCTCCCTGATCGCCAAAGCCCTGGCGCAGGGCTATCACTCGGTGGAATTCCAGAGCAGTCCGGAGCTCAAATCCTTACGGGCCGATCCAGCTTTCCAGACGGCGCTGAACCAGGCGAAGACAGAAAGCGCATTGGACAAATCCAAACAATTGCAGTAACGTGTCCGCCATGGCTAACACGGATATCACTATTTCCAAAAAGGACGGCGTCCTCGTTCCCAGCCAGAGTTCGGTTCCGGCGGTACAGGGGAACACGGTCACGTTCTCCGCCCAAAGTGACAGCGCAACGCTGTTCTTTTCACCCGACGCGGTTTCGATCCTGTCTCCGGCGCCCTCCGCTCCGGTATCGATCGGGGCGGGCGGGAAGACAGCGTTCACGTTCACATCGTCTAAACCCGGCGCTTACAGCGTCTTCTTTGAGCCGAATGCATCTTCGCCACCAGCCAATTTCCCGGTACGGCCATCAAACCTCCTGCTGCTGGAGATCGACCCGAGCCACGTGAATTTCGGCGGGCCGGGCAACCCTACCACAGGACCGTAGGCTGATATTTTTCTCGGAGCCAGCGGCGATCCGGAGAGTGGCGGTTGATCGGAATGCGCGATCCTCTATTGCAAATCCGCGATGCGCAGCCGTGCGGCGGGGTCGCCAAGGACAATGTAGTTGCGCGCGTCGTCACGGGCGATGGTGAGGGCGGTGCGGGCTGAGTCGTTGAGAGGCTGGGGCGCGTTCGGATCGGTCGATGCGGTGCGCGCTTCGGACTCTGTGAGTTGGGCGCAGAGGTGACTCCAGCGATCGCTGAGACAGTCGGCGGCATAACCGGCGCGGCGGCCCATCATGAGATAGGTGAGCGGGTCGCGCACGGCCTGGACTTGCGGCGAGCCCGTCACATCCTGGAAAGCGTAAGGAAATGCTAAGTCGATGTGCGCGATGACGGCGAGCGTGCCGTGGCTGAGCAGCGCCTGGGGCAGAGCCGCGATGAGCGGAGCAGGCGCGACCGGGATCTGCGCACCATTGGGTCCGAAGTAGTAGTTGTTATCGGCTGGGCAGCCGCCGCTGTAACACGCAAACAAGAATGACATGGTGCCGTGCAGCTTGGCGTCGGCGGGGATATCTTCCGCAGACATGAGATTGTTGGTGTTGGCCGGGGTACCCTGCGTCCACTCCTGCGTAAAGAGCGAGCCCTGCATGCGACGCTGGAGCGCTGCATCGGTGATGGAATATTCGGCGCCGTGCGATCCAGTGAAGAGGACGGCGGGCGGACCGCCGGGGAGGTTGCCGCGAAGCATGTCGATGAACTGCTGCTTGGTGGCCTGTTTGGGGCTCGATGTGGTGAAGGCATCGAGAGTGAATTTTGCGTTGCCGCAACCGAGCGGGTGCTGCTTGTCGAGGAAATTGGGAACGAGCGCATCGGAGAGCATGCCTGTGGCGATGTCGCCGTCGTTGTGGGTGATCCAGACGGCGGCGTTTTTGCGCTGGACGGGGCGGAACGCGGGGCTCTCGTATTCGACGACCGCCTGGGCATAGCGACCATAGTCCTCGACGTTGTCGAAGGCGAGGCGGCCGACGGCCCACTGCATCTTGAGCAGGTTCTGGAAGTCGAAGGGGATACGGTCAGGCTGGCCGACGATGAGCACGTAGTACGGAACGCCGGCGGTGGGATCGACCTGCGCGGTGAGCGAGACGCCGCGGTACTGGGCCCAGTTGTCGGCGGTCTGGCCGGGGCGGACGCCGGAGTCGTCGCCTTCGAAAATCTTGAAGAGATTGTCGTCGGCGACCTGGGTGTGGCGAAGGTCGATGAGCGGCTGAAGTTGCGCCTTGATTGCCGGGTCGGCATCGGAGGCGAAAAGAATCGACCAGCCGGTCTGGGTGAGATCGTCGGGGTTGCCAACGCTCGAGTCGGTGGAGAGATGCTTGGAGTTGATGCTGCGCTGGTCCGCGCCAGGCAGGTCGGTGGCGATGCGTGGCAGGCTTTCTGGCGGAAGCACGGGCGCGGCTGCTCCAGTCTCCGCTGAAACAAGCAGCGGGATGGGCACGGCGGATTTGGTGGGCGGAGGGCTGGTGCTCATAGGCGATCTGGTTCGACCTCTTTCGATTTGGCGCGAGGGGGAAGCACGCGCGCGGACAGTAAACCAGTATGCGACTGTCAGTGCCGCACCGCAATTGTTGCTATGGTAGCGTTTCTCCATGCCGGTTTACCGCAAGACGGCCGTGGTGCAACTGGAGCTGCCCAGCGGGGCGATGGAGACGAGCCTGCCGCTGGCGTGCGAGCGGGAATACGGGGTCCTGCTGGTCATCGATGGCAGGACGTATCCGGCGCAGGCATTCCACTCGCCGATCAACGACGAGCAATGGCGGGAGTTCATAAGGCAGCTGCGCGACTGCAATGTGAATCGCGACGTCAAGACGGGATACCGCGGAGCGACGGCGATCCGGGCGCTGGCGCGCATGTTGTATCAGTCGCTGGCACAATTGAGCCCGGCGCTGCGCGCTTTTCTGGACGACGCGGGAACGCCGCGGCGGTTGGTGATCCAGACCTCGCGGCCGGAGCTGCATCTGCTGCCGTGGGCGGGGATGTATGACGAGTCGGGACATATGCTGGCGGCCGGCGATTTGTCGGTGGTACAGGCCTGGGACGAGTTCGATGCGCTACCGGTGGCGACGAGGGGCCAGCTGCAGCTGGTAAAGGTGCTGGGGCAGGATACAAATCAGCGAACTGCGGCGGCGCTCGACGGTCTGCAGCGGACTCCGGAGATTGTGCAGCAGGACGCGACGGATGCCTTCGAGGCAGGCCGGCCTGTGGATGATGTGGACCTGCTGCATCTGGAAAAGCACGGCAATGCTGTGCTGGGCGAGACGGGACAGGTGGCATCGGAGACGCTGGGAGCCACGTTCGCGAAGGCCAGGATCGCGCTGCTGTGGAGCTGCTATTCGGGCGCGGCGAATTCCTGGGGCGAGTCGCCAGCGCTGGCGCTGCACCGCAACGGCGCGGGCCTGGTGCTGTCCTTCCTGGCTGAGTTGCACAACGAGGACGCGGGCTCGATTGCCGAGGCGTTTTACGCGGACGTATTTGGGCCATCGGCGAGCCGCGACCCGGAGTCGGCGTTGCTGCGAATCCGCTGCGCAAAAGCGGCGACGGAGTTCGCGTTTGCGAACTGGGCGTCGATGACGGTGTATTTGCGCAGTCCGCTGGACCTGAGCGCGCTGCCGCTGAATGGGCCGCGCGTGCCTGCATCGGGTTGGCTGGCAGAGACCGCACCGGCGAATGCGAGCGCGGCGGGCGCGACGACCGCGAGCGAGGCCGGCCCGGCGGACGTCTTCTGGCAATCGGTGGCGGCGCAGGTGCGCGATCTGCAGCCGGGAACGATCGGCGAGATCGATGCGTCAAGCTTGGCGTTTACACAGCTGCCGGCGGCGGCATTCCGCACATGGCGCGGCAATGTGATCCGGCTGGACGAAGCGGCAGGCGCGATGCCCGATGACGCCACATTGCGCGAGCTGGGCCTGATTCCTGAAAATGCGCCTACGACGGATGCAGCGGATCGGCTGGTGTGGTTTTTCGGGCAGATCGCGCGCTTCGGCTCGCCGCTGATCGTGTGGACGCACTCGGCGGCGCGGCATCGGGAGTTTCTGGAAACAGCCCAGCCGAGCCCCACGCTGACCTTTCTGCTGCTTTACGGGGCGAAGCCGGAGCAGCCCACGCTGATGGAGTTGCTGGACGAGAACCGCATTGAAGAGGGGCTGGGGTTGTGTGACGCGCTGCCGGAAGCCTGCGGAGACGAGCAGCTGTACGCGGCGTTCTTCCTTTGCATCCGCAGCGAGCAGCCGGACCGAGCCCTGCAGTATGTTGCTCGCGTTCAGAGCCGGCAGCAACGGCTGCTGCTGCTGGGGAACTTTCTGAGCCGGAATCCGGGCACGGCTTTCGACGAGAGCCTGCTGGTTTCCGTAGGTCCGTTTGCCGCGGGCGATTTGCCCCGAACGCCGGAGGATTTCTATTGGCTGGCGATGCACGTGCCGGAGGGCGAGGCGACGCTGCGCGACTCGGGCAGCGCGAAGCACGAGATGGCGTATGCGCTGCACGCGCGCGGACAGACGGAGAAGGCTGAGGTGCTGCTGCGCGGAGCGCTGGCTGACATCGAGGCCAGCGGGAAAGACTCGAGCGCC
>Ga0182018_10003414_pt1 | contig 14293 bp, 10 predicted proteins | sample 812P2MmetaG_FD_120490 | JGI IMG/M metagenome (GOLD analysis project Ga0182018, IMG submission 120490) | Permafrost microbial communities from Stordalen Mire, Sweden - 812P2M metaG | ecosystem: Environmental > Terrestrial > Soil > Wetlands > Permafrost | place: Sweden: Stordalen | collected...
ACGTTGCGGCGACGGTGAAGGGCGAGCCAATCCTCTACTCCGGTGACGGTCACGTTTTAACGCTCGCACCGACGGGATCTGGAAAGTCAACTGGGCCGGTCATCTGCAATGCGCTTACCCATCCCGGACAGATGATCGCCATCGACATGAAAGGCGAAATCCATGCGGCGACCGCCGAGGCGAGACGAAACATGGGCCAGGAGATTCACGTGCTGGATCTTCGCGACGACCCTCTTCCCGGCGCGCTCAATCCGCTCGATTTGATAACGCATTGCGGCACGGAATCCGCCGTGCTTGCGCGGAGCTTTGCCGCCGAGATGATCGAACGGCCCAATGATGAGCGGGACAGGTTCTGGAACGACTGGGCGGAGACGATGCTCTGTGGGGCGATTTCTTGGCTCCTCGCGGACCGTCCTGCCGAAGAGCGGAAGCTGAGTGCTGTGTTCGATCTTTTTAACTCCGAAGATGTCGATTACAAGCTCGCCTGCATGCTCGACAAGAAAGAGTATGTACGCGACCGGGCAGCCAAGGCTGCGTTCACGGCGTATCTGCAGCTGTCCGATAACGCCACACGCCCAAGCGTGCTCGGAAGCACGCAGACCCATCTCCGGCTGTTCGACAGCGAGCTTTCCCGAAGGCTCACGGATACGACTTCCATGGATGTGACAGGCTTCGTCGAAGGCGCGCCGATGTCGCTGTACATCATCGTGCCGCCGTCCAGGCTAACCGCATACCGGCCACTGCTCCGCCTCTGGCTTTCCGGGTTGATCCTCGCAGCTACCCACCGCACGACGCCGCCCAAGGATCGGACGCTGATGCTCTGCGACGAAATCGGCAATCTCGGGCGCATCGATGCATTCCTGACGGCTGCGACGCTGCTGCGTTCGTCGGGCTTCACTCTGTGGACTTTCTGGCAGAACGTAGCACAATTGTCGGCTTATGGCGCGCAGGCCAACACGCTCATCGACAACGCCGGGGTCGTCCAGGTCTTTGGTGCGCGCAATCTGCGGGCGGCGCAGGAAATCGCAAGCATCCTCGGCGGCATGTCGGCGGAGCAGATCCTGAGCCTACCTCCTGACGAGCAGGTGTTGCTCATCGAGGGCAAGCTGGTGCGCTGCAAGCAGGTTCGTTACTACAACGACGAACTGTTCTGTTCCCAGCGGTTATCAGGCGAACGTCCCTTCTCGGGCAAGCAATGACTGGAGATGGCATACGCCGATGAACCCACCGGTATTCCTTCCCCAACGCCGGCAAGCAATGGGTAACGTGAGCGCGACGAGCGCGACGCAATTCAGCTCATTCGATAGGTGAGGGCACATGACGCATCCGGTTTATTTCCCAAACATCGGCAATCGCTGGGTTTGCGACTGTTGCGCGGAGCGGTACCACGAAGACAACATGCACGAATGCGTCAATTGCAAGCGGGACATATGCCCAGGCTGCGGCTCATTCCCAACGTTGCCGGGCCGAGTGGCAGGCGAGTTCTGGTGCGATGGTTGCGCGGAAAAATACCAAAAAAGCCCTGGAAGAATGGCGAATGCACTGAGGCCGGGATTCATACCCTTAATGGAATGCCTTGCGGTCGATGCGGATGAGTTCCCGACGGGAGCGGAGTGGACCTACGAAATTAAGTGGGAAGGATGCAGGATCGAAGCAGTCAAAACGGGAGGCGCGATTAAGCTGTATTCCCGCCTCAGGCAAGATCACACAAATCGATTTCCCCATATTGCCGAGGAACTGCGGTCGATGCCAAACGACACGGTCATCGACGGGGTTGTCGTAGCACTTGATGCGGATGGATCTCCTAATCCTCGCCTGCTCCAAAGTGGCCGTGCCCCACAGTCGCGTGTCATTTACATGGTCTTCGACATCCTTCTATCGGAGGCTTCGGATCTGACCCAGCTCGATCTCGTCTCACGCCGGAATACGGTTGACGGCGTGGTAGGCCGCATGAAGTACGTCCGCGCTTCGAAGGATTTTTCCTTGGCGGAGATTCTGTCGCGCGTGAAAACGCGTGGTCGCGAAGGAGTCGTTGCAAAGAAGAGGTACCGCATCTATCAGCCGGGCCAGAGGACTGGTTTGTGGGCCAGACAGCGCCTCAAGACCGAACAGGAATTCGTTATCGGTGGTTACACTTCCGGTGTCAACGGCATCGGCTCGATTCTGATCGGGGTTCACGAGGAGGAGGAGCTGCAATACGTGGCTAGCGTCGGGGCCGGGATCGTCCCAGCAACGCGGCGGATCGTTCTCGAAAAGATCAAGCGCCTCGTGGTCAACCGATGTCCTTTCGTGAACCTGCCGGATGAGAAGGCAGGAAGACTAAGCGTTGGCCTGACCGTGGACAAAATGAAGCAGTGTATCTGGGTGAAGCCTTTGGTTGTCGTACAGGTGAAATTCCTGGAATGGAGAGGCGACAGGCTCAGGCAGGCGACCTTCGTACGGCTGCGAGACGACAAGGTTGCCTCGGAAGTCGTGCGGGAAACGTAGAGAAGATTCTCGAAGGTAAGTGTTCGCGCTGTTGCAGCTTTCACACATTTCATCTGTTCAGCGAAATGCACCTGTGTAACGGTGTTGCTTTCTAACTCGATAAAAACCATTATCGCGCTCAACAAACAACCGGTTGAATAGGTTTATCGCCAACTCGTCTCGGAGCTTCGACGGCCTAGGGCCGCGAGGAGCCGACCGGAATATGCTCATCGCGCATCGGCTCATTCACCATAGTGGGCGAAAATGCCTCGATTATCGTGAACGACTTCTTGGCACCTTGGGGCCACCACGTCCATCGGCGCGCCGCGCCACAATCCACTTGATATACAATTCGGCTGACCGATCAAGAGCCATGAAAAGGGGTGTTGTGATGGTTACATCAGCACAGCCCACTATGCCAAGCGAGGGTACCAACTCATTCTTCCGCAAACATAATCGACTCCTAACCTCAGTCGCCGCGGTCGTTGTGGTTTTTACATTTGTGGCGCGCGAAGGCATTCGGGACTCGTTTAAGACCCGCGAGGATTCAATTGAGACCGCACAAAACGCATACGCCCTGCGCGCCGACACTCAGTCAGTATCAGACACGGTGAGGGGAGTATATATTGTGGTGAGTGACCTCACGGAGGAGCTTACATCGCATCCCCCTGGTTTCGACAAAGACGATCCAGACGCTTTAGTTGTTCCGCGGTTTAATTTCTATAAGGATCAACTGGATGGTATTAATCGAGTGCTGGAAACGGCAGTCGATCTTTTGCGGGCGCTACCACAGTCGGGCCCTGAACTGTTGGACGCGGCCTCCATTCACAAGCGCATAGAAGAAAGCCGACAAAGAATGGACGAAAAGGAATCGGACTTTCAGGTGCGCGTTTTGGGCAGCGTTGACAAACACATGAGACCATCCCCTGAATTCGTCAGGCAACTAGCTGAGACTACTCAAGCCTTTACGTTGGACAATGCCGGCTTATGGAACGACGTCCAGCGACTTGCATCAAAGGCCCTGACTCGCGTGACTGCCGAAGACGATAGATACCGTAGGTGGTATCATTGGTCCACGGTTGCCAGTTGGGTTCTTTATAGTCTAGGTGTGACACTTAGCCTATTGACGGCAATATATAGTAAGTCTGATCACAGTAATGAGGTCCTAGCATCGGGAGAGTGAGAGAGTTTGCTGATTGCCACTTCCGATAAATTCTGTTATCGGAAGTAAGGACGCAACGAGCACGGGGATGTGATTGACCGATCCGGTCCCGATACCAGGCCAGCAAAACCTGCCGGCATTGCAGCCGGTGATCGCCGGCGCCTTCACTCCCGAAATCAAAGAGCGTGTCGAGAGCTTCTTTCATTCGGTCGCTGCCATCTTCGAAGCCTGGGTCAATCGCCGCAAATCCGATCACACACGCCGGGCCTATCGCGGCGATGTGATGGCCTTTGTGGCATTTCGCGGACTCGTTTGGCCACGCGATGCCGCCGAACTGCTCCGCGTCTCTATCCTCGATGTCCAGGCTTTCAAGGACCATATGGGGAAACACGCGGGGGCGCCAAAGACGATAAATAGGCGAATCTCCTCGCTGTCGTCGTTCTACCGCTTCTTAAGCGGTGCTGCGGCCGAGTTGCGGTTGCCGATCACGGTCCCGAATCCCGCGCATGCGCAGTTCATCGCGCGCGAGGCCTCCGATCCCGTCGAGGAAACCCGCGCCCTCTCTGAAACCCGTGCCCGGCAACTGATGGCGATGGTCACTGGCGAATCGCTGATCGAGCTGCGCGATCGCGCGATTCTGAAGTTCTATCTTTATACTGGCGCGCGCATCGAGACCGGTTGCGCGCTGAACGTCTCCGACTTCCACCAGGACGGTGATGAAGCAACGCTGCGGTTCCACATTAAAGGCAACCGGACCAAGACGAAAGGGATTCACTTGGCGGCGGCGGATGCCATTACCGAATACATCAAGGCGGCCGGCATCGAGAGCGGTCCCCTCTTCCGCCCCCGCCGTGCTCCTCGCAGCGACGAGCTTGCGGTCCGCCGGATGACGCAGCGGGCGATGTATGGGATCTTGACGGGGTATCTGGAACGCCTGCCCGGCGCACTCCGGGAAAAGGAGCTTCCGTCCGGGGAGAAGATTCAGGAGTGTATCTACTCGCCGCATTCGCTGCGGGCGACGACGGCGACGCTGCTGCTCGATGCACGCGAGCCCATCGAGTCCGTCCAGGACCTGCTCGATCATAAGCACATTACCACCACGCAGATTTACGATAAGAGGCGGCGGTCGGTGAAGGACTCGGCGTCGCACAAGGTGCCGATCTGATGCTGCAGGCTAGTCAATTAATAGACGTATCCCGGCGATCCGATGATCCACAGGATCTTGTCGAAAATGCGTACGCGATAGGGGTATCCCCGAGCATCTACGGCCGCAATCGTTGAAGCGTATCGGCCGTACAAGGTCCTCCACGCATATGCGAATTTGCGATACTCCGATTTTTCACTGGCCGGAGCCGCGATATCCTTCTCGATCTTGCTAATGACCCATAGCGCTCGTTGTGCAAAGCTGTCGAACATAGGAACAACATCGGGATAGCGAAGCCACAACGCTTTAGAGGCAAGAGACGTGAAATCCCTGCCGCGCCCGTATGCAGTGGAACAGGCCGCCATCAGCCCCGCATGAGAGCGGACCAGTACATCGAGGGTTGCCGGATCGCTCTGTCCCTGTTGCGAATCGGCCCAAAGCAACACGGCTTCTGTGATGGCAGTTCGCTTCGGCCCATCGATGCCCTGAAAGACCTGGTAGTCATACAGCCAGCGACGAACAATCGTAACGCGGTCGGGTTCATTATGAGAGTTCAGCGCCGCAAGCGCTTTGTCGTCGAGGCTATCTGCTTCCTCTAACTGAAGAGCCACCGCTTGCGGGCCGAAATGGCGTATCACCGCCTCGAAGTCAATCATCGTGAGCCTCGATCCACAACAGGATAAACCGGGTTATCCCGGCCGGGCACTCGCCCCGTGAAGAATCTGTTGACTGTGGGTACACTTGTGGCTATGCTTCGGCGTGGAATTCAGCTGGGACGAATCAAAGCGCGATTGGGTGTCGAAAGAGCGGGGGATTGATTTTCTGCGCGTGGCGTTCAGCTTTTTCGATGGCCGTCCCCTGCTGACCGTACCCGCGCCACGGGATGATGAAGAGCGATTCTTAAGCATTGGCCCCATGGAAGGAAAATGCTTCGCCGTCGTCTGGACATGGCGTGACGGAGCGATACGAATTATCACAGCAAGGAGAGCGAGAGATGCCGAAGAAAAGCGATACCGTGCGTTATACGGCTAAACAGATCAAAGCCAAGGTTGAACGCCGAGAGGATCGCACGAAGTGGCGTAAAGCCAAAGCCATGACGGGCAAGAAACTCGAAGCGTCCATACGGGCTGACGTGGATGACGTTCGGGATGAACCCGACTGGACGAAGGCCATCATGGGAGTGCCGGCGCCCAAGGACCATATCAATATCCGCATCGATCACGACGTGCTGGAGTGGTTCAGAGCCAGCGGCCGGGGATATCAGACGCTCATGAACAATGTGCTGCGCGCGTTCGTGCAATCGCGCCGCGGTTCGTCGCCATCGAAGACGTAAGTCGGCGGAGAAATCGATATGGGGATGTACGATTACGTCGAATGCGCTGCCAATCTACCCAGCGGTTCTCAAATAGCAGGAAAGAAGTTTCAGACCAAGTCGCTTTATCGCGGGATGGATCGTTTCAGCATCAGCGAAGAAGGACGGCTGATATACCACTCTTTTCGCTATGAAAGCGAAGGTGGCGATGGCCCCCTACCCCTTATGAGAGCCATTCCTACCGGAGACATCGACCTGGACTTCCACGGAGATATTTTGCTCACCCATGAAGAGCGCGAGTTGGAGGAATATGTCGTGCGGTTCACGCACGGGGTAATGGAGTGGGTGCGGTCGTATGGGGAGCTCTCACAGGCAGACCAGATGCTGGCCTTGCGAAGGAATCTGGGAGACTGACGCGACGCCCCCCGGCCGTGCTTCATCCCCTACGTGATAAACCGGATTATCACGTACCGAGGACCGGGGCAATTGGGGAACTTCGCAACGAGGCACACAATCCTCTCAGTGAGTCTTTCTGGTGACAGGTACGACCGGACGCACGATCTTTTCATTAGCAATGCCGTTGCTTCATAATCATTTCGTGATCAATAGCTATTATCTGGATGAAAGCGGTAGTACAGGCGATCTTGCTCGCCCCGGCGCCCGTTTTAACTTCGGACAGCAGCAAGTGTTTACGCTTGCCTGCCTGGGTGTTGATGACGAAAAGACGTTCGGTCTTGAAATTGAGCGATTGAAATCTCGTCACCGTATTCAGGCTTCCGAGCTCAAATCAGCATCGATTATCAAGAAGCCAGGGTTAATTGTTGATCTTACTGAGTATTTGGACCGTCACCGGCTGCCAATGATCATTGAAGTTGTGGACAAGCGCTTTATGATTGCGGCCAATATGGTCAACACGGTGATCCTGCCTTACGTCGGAGCGTGCGATCTTAGTCCACAGTCGAGTTTTGTGCGAAACATCATGGCCGAATACATCCACTATTATGCGACTGCCGCTTTGTTTGAAGCGTATGTGAAGGCCTGCGACGCTTATTCGGTAACAAACATGATGGAAGTCTTCGATACGCTGTTGGGGTGGCTAATGAAACGAGATTCCCAAGATGAAATTGCAGAGGGGCTTTACCAAAGTGTTGGAGATGCGCGGAGCGAATTTCAAGAGCTCTCGTCGGAAGACACAGCTGCTGCGCAGCGCCGGTTCCTGCCGATACCCGATATGGGTAAGCGCGCACAGTCGATCTGGATGCTCCCAAACCTGACGTGCTTTACCAACATCTATGCGCGAATCAACCGCCTGTGCGGCCGTCGTATCGGCTCTGTGACGCTATTTCATGATGAACAATCCCACTTTGACGAAATTGTGCGAAGCGCCAAGTGCATGACGGAGGAGCTCGCCAAAACATTAAGCGTGCCACTGATGCCTTTTGCGGATTACCACTTTATAGAGAAGGCAACACTTGTATTCACCAATTCGACCATCTCACCCGGGATTCAGGCGGCCGATGTTTTGGCTGGCTTCCTCATGCGCTATGCCAAGGATGTACTTTACGGTGATTGTCTACCATCAGAGGCCGCGAAGGATGGTTTCAAGGGCATCCTGAAACTGTCTGAGCCTATTGAAGGTCGCGGAGTGAATTTTGTTCTTCCAACCAACGACCTGAGTAAGCTGGGCGTTGTTGTAGCTTAACGCGGCTGGAAAGTGGGTTTAGGCTTATGCAGATCGCGGTTATCGGATGGGGTTCACTCATCTCTTCCCCCGGCGTGCTCAGGCTGCAATCCCGGTGGCATCGCGACGGACCATCCCTGCCCGTCGAATTCGCAAGGATTTCTGGAGGTAATCGCCTCACGCTTGTCATTCATTCCGCTAGCCGGAATCAGCAGACATTGTGGGCTGGCGCTGCTTTGGACGACTTGTCTCAGGTACGGGAGAACCTGCGCCAGCGGGAGGGAACACAACTTCGGTTGATCCATACGGCTTCGGCTGATGGCGTTTTCTCCGACGGCGTAGCGGAGAGTGTGAAGGAGTCTGTGTCCGCTTGGCTGCGACAAAAGCCGCACCTTTTCGGCTGCGTTTGGACCGGCCTTCCAAGTAATTGGGAAAAGGAGCGAAACTGTATTTATTCACCTGCTGATGCCGTGCGCTATCTGCGAGGCCTGGATGATCCGGCCTGTGCTCGTGATTACGTCCAGACCGCTCCCCGCCAGATCCAAACTGAGGCACGCGATGCGATTCGAGCGCAGTTGGGCTGGCAGGATGCGGAATTGCCGGACATATTGTTTGAAAATATGTAAGCTGCGGTTGCAGAAGAAAGCCGGAACAGATGAAGTCGACGGGAAAAGGAACGGCTGCGGGCAGTGGATCGCCGCCCCCCGCCACTCAGGCAGTGACGGTACGGTCTTTGTTGGTGGGCTGGGCGAACCAGCAGGACGGCTGGGTGCGCCAGCTAGTGTCCGAGATTATTGTGGCGGGAAAGGCTCTGACGGAGAGTCAACTGGACGCGATATATCAGGTTTTCCTCAAAGAAAAGGCCCTGATGCCGGGCGGGCCAGTCGTGGTCGCGCAGCTGAATGACGATCCATCCTCGCTGGTTGCCGGTTCTGGCCTGTTCCTCACGCAACTTGGCGACCTGAAAAACGTCAACGCGCTGGCGGAAAGCCAGAAGATTGACTTCAATCCGAAGCTCACCGTCGTGTTCGGGGAAAACGCCTGCGGCAAAACGGGGTATGTTCGTGTTCTGAAAAAGGCCGCTGCCGTTCGCACCAGTGAGACGGTGCTGCCGGATTTGTCACAGATGCAACGTTCCGGGCTTCCTCCGTCGGCACGCATCAGCTACAGGCTGGGCCAGGAGGATGAGCAGGCGCTGGAGTGGAAAGATCAGGCCGGGCTCGTCCCCTTCAACCGAATTGACGTTTTCGACTCGCGGGCGACGCTCCTCCACGTGGACGGCGATTTGAACTATGTCTATACGCCAGGAGAATTGGCGCGCTTTCCCTTGGTTCAGCGCGGAATCGAAGGCGTTCGCACACGCCTGGACAACGAGATCACCTCGAAAACGCAGACCAGCAATCCGTTCCTGGCACAGTTCGACCGGCAGAGCAAAATCTATCCGCTCGTGGATTCGCTGGGAGCTGCGACGGATCTTGGTCAGCTCAAGGAACTGGCTGTGGTCACAGACGCGGAAAAGCAGGAGATCGAGACGCTCAAGACGGAGATCGATGCACTGCGCACCACTAACCCGGCCGCGCAGCTGAAGCTGGCGGAAACGGGCAATCAGCATCTCGACGCATTGAAGAAAGCATTCTCGGCTGTCGGCAGGTTCGACATCTCCGTGTACGGCGAACGGCTCGCCAGTCTACAGAAGGCAGAACGTGAATACGAAAGCGCCACGCAGGAGTCATTTGCCGGTTTGCCGATACCGGGCCTTCTACAGGACGAATGGCGGCAGTTCATCCGGGCCGGAGAGGAATATCTCCGCGCGCTGGAAGACCAGGAAACCTACCCCGATGAAGGAAAGGATTGCCTCTACTGCCGCCAGCCGCTTTCTCCTGAAGCGGTCGCCCTGCTCAGGAAATATCGGGACTTCTGCAACAACGATTTACGTGCCGGACTGGACGGTGCGACGCACGAATTGGATGCGTTCCGCCGCGTATTCAACGTGGACTTTGCCGAGGTGGATCGGCATTTGGGCGAACTCGTGGGCGAAGGAAGCGCCATCAGTCAGGAGCAGTTGGCAACATTGAAAGCATTTGCCGTCGCGGGAAAGACTATGCGTGACGCCGTTGAGACGCGCAAGCCCGTTGAGTGGAGCGAACAGGCAACCGAGGCTGCAGCCGCGAACACGCTACTGGAAGGCGCATATGCACAAAACGGCGCTCTCATTGCGGGCTTGACGGACCGTCGAGAAAAACGGGACGAGGCGCTGCGGGAGAGGCAGGCGAAGTTGGTCGACATTGAGTCGCGCCTGAAGCTGGCTGCTTTGCTTCCACAGATAGACAAAGCCGTGGATCAGGCGAAGTGGGTTGATAAGGCCAAGATTCAGGCACGGAAATTTCAAGGGTTGATGCGTTCGCTGACGGACACCTCGAAACTTGCAAGTGAGCAGCTTCTGAACAAAGATTTCGAGCGGCACTTTGCGGAGGAATGCAAGACTCTCGGAGCTCCGGCGGTAACCCTGCAGTTTCCGGGCAGGCAAGGTCAGGTGACGCGGAAGAAAGCCGTCGCAGGCAGCGAGCATCGTCCGAGCGATGTGCTGTCGGAAGGAGAGCAGAAGGTCATTGCTCTTGCCGACTTCCTAGCAGAAGCGTCGCTGAAGCCCCCTGCCCCGGTCATCTTTGACGATCCGATTAATAGCCTGGACTACCGGCGCATGGAGGAAGTCGTCAATCGCATCGTGTCCCTGAGCGACACACGCCAGGTGATCGTGTTCACGCACAATATTTGGTTCACGACAGAGTTACTGGCACGTTTTGAAAAGCGTCCGCAGGACTGCTCCTATTTTGATGTCGCGCGCGACGGAACGAAGATCGGGATCGTCACCAAGGGGACGCATCCCCGCTCCGATACCTTCTCCAGCTTGAAGGGCAGGATCAACGTCCTGATCAAATCGGCTGAAAAGGCAACGGGGGAAACTCAGTCAGCACTCATCGAAAAAGCATACGAGCTGATGCGAAACATCTGCGAGGTCGTTGTGGAAGAAGACCTGCTCCAGGGAGTCACAAAACGGTATCAGCCAAATGTGATGATGACGCGGCTGCCGAGCATTAATTTCGCGGGTCTGCAGACCGCCGTATCGGCGATAAGCCCGCTGTTTGAAGATTGCTGCCGCTACATTGCATCTCACTCGCAGCCGATGGAAACGCTCAACGTTCGGCCGACATTAGAAGCACTGAAAGCGGACTGGAGTAAATTGCAGGAGGCGCGGGACGCCTACAAGAAGGTCAAGATCTGATGATCACTCATCGACATCATCAAAGATGCCTCGGGCCTGGGGTGGCGGGGTATCTTGTGAATCGACGTCCCCAAAACTCCGGGCCGGACGCTTGTCCTCGGGCTCATCAGCCAGTAGTTGGTCACTCCACTCTCGTGCAAGTTGGATCTCGACATCTATCTTGCTGACGATTGCCGCGTTATCTGCAAATTCCTTTTTGAGCGCAGAAAACGACTCCAGGAGCGGGTCTATATGTTCATCCGGACGCTGATCGGAGTCACGATTGTTCTGCCATGTTTCCCTGATGTTTGCCAGACTGGGTACCAGATCGGTGCGGATGCGGTGACGGAATGCGACAAGTTCTGCGGAGGTAAAAACGCTCTGAATGCGGAGACTTTCAATGGCATAAAGGTCCTCACCGTCCATGGCGTAGGAGACCACGGTTTCTACGAAATGCTTTCGGTGGTTCTCTGGCAGCAGCTCCAGTTCATGCAGCCTGATTGCGAGATCAACCTCTGAAACCGAATTCAGGAAGAGTCCGGGTTCCGATACTCTCTTCAGAACATCCGGGTGCTTCTCAATGTAGAGCACCACAAACTCTTTGGAACACCTGGACGCTAGAAAGCTGTCAACGCGCCCCCGGCCGATCCAGCGGGCTAGCACCGGCGACTTGTATTGCTTTGCTACAGAAACTTCGCTCAGCCGCGCGAGAACGAGCGGAAAAAGCCCCTCGGAGATAACGACAGCTCTTTCAAGGCCAACATCTCCACAGGTAACCTGCCCCAGGAGTTTTTCAATGGGGCTGCCGTGCACGTAGATACCAAGAAGTTCAGGGCTCTCCAGAAGAATACCGGCATAGGCGTCGCCGACGGTGGGATGCTTGAATCTCCAAATGGCTTTCTGTTCCGCATGGGTGTGCTGTACAAGGCTGCCGCCAAGCGATTCCAGGGCGGCGAGACACCCGCCAAGATTGCTGCCAAGCCGCTCGATGGCTTCCCGCTCCGAGGCTTGTAATGTGACAGGGCTTTCAAGGGAGTCATTGCGCATATAGATGAGTGCAAGGGCCGCCTTGCTGTGCTCGTCCAGTCCCCGCAGTACTTCCTGAAGAAAGTGCTCCTGCTTCTCTACAAAATTATTGAGATCGTACCGATTAAGGCCCAATTCTGCCGTGAATAGCGGATCGGCCAGGCGCCGCGCTGTTTCGGGCACGAACCGTGAATGCGCGGCAATGACCGGCAGGTGGGGCTTGATTTCAGAACGAAATATCCGATCCTGTTTTCCTAGCTTGATGTGGTTGTAAAGGATCTGTTGCTTTTCTTCCGGTGTCAGGTCATGAACGTCAATCACGACTTGACTCTCCCTCAGAAGTGGAAACGCCCCTTCTTTAAGGTCATTCCTGGCCCGCCTATAGATGTAATCGCGTGATGTCATCACGATCTTCGCGCTTTTACGGAGCATCGTTTTAATCATCGGCAGAGCATGGTTCCATCCGTGCACCAAAAAGGACTCGTACTGCGTTACTCCGAACGCATCATCGATCCAGAAAAACTGCGACGGTTCGTCTGGATTCCAGCGCTCGACCACTTTTTCCGCAGTATCCAGCTTAAGGGTCGAGGCTCCCCACTGGTCCAACGCACCCATGGACAGCATCGAAGCGATGGTAGTTTTACCAGCTGCAGGCTCGCCGATGAGAAGTACGAATCCGTGCTGGTCCAGGGCTTCCGCAGCCCTGCGGTACGCGTTCGTAAGAACAACCTTCGCCAGATCCTCCCTCAATGAGGACAAGAGCGCTTTTGCCTGCGTGTACGCGCGCTCATCCAGAATTTGACTGAGGTCGCCCAGTCCATATATCCGTGGCACCATCATGCGCAGGCGTTTGTTCTCGCTGATCTGCTGACAAATCCAAGTTGAACCGAAAGCCCGGAATTGCCTAACGCCGGCATCGGTAAATACCGCCTCTATCGCCTCAGCAGCAGAACCCGACAGCCCGGCATTCGTCATCAGAATGTAGCAATCGCAGAGCCCTTTCTGGACAAGCTTTCGGGCCTTTTCCACGTCGTCGGTCACGTCTGACGGCGTCAGAGTCTTATCCCGTTTGCCAGTGAACTTGCACTGAACCACGTAGCTCCCGCTGAGCGCCTCCCCCTTGAAGGGCACCCACGTACCTGCGAAGGCGCCGTCTCTGCCAGCATCCGAGGAATCCAAAAACGACTCAACGGTTTGGCCTAGGATTTCGCGTGTTATTGTCAGGCACAACTGTTGAAAACTGTGCCAGCCGAGGATGTGGAGGTCATACATACGGTCAACTCGGCTTTCTGCTGGGTGATGCGCCTCTGCAAATTGGCACTTACGAAGTCACGAGGGCTGTTCCTGCAATTTCGGACGTTTCGAGGAAAGAAGACGCCCGACCAGCGGACCAAGTATCTGCGAGAGTTGTTCGTCGGAACGCTGCCAAACCTGGGCAGGATTCTGAATCCCAGCGCTTAATAGCGCCAGATAATCTCCGCGAGCGAGACCGACCGGAATATCAACGAGTCCGAGCGCCTGCGCAGGAAGCCCTATTTCAAGCTGGCGCAGCATGCGGTCTATAGTTTCCTCGGTGGGGCCACCTGAAACAAACAGAATGTTTGTCAGCCGGTGCGCTGCGCTCAGATGAAACCGCGTGGAATCCGCAAATTTTCTTATGTCGCCGTATCCGATTTTGCCCTGGTAGGGATTTGCTGTATACGCTTCTTCTATCCTTTCGACGGAAACGCCATTTATCCAGTCCCAGAGTATCGAGGCGCGCTTGCAGCGCGCATAGTACGCGAAATGATCATCCACGAACTTCTGCAGCGCGTTTGTGACTGGCATACCAAAGCGGTTAGCAGCCTCACGCGGGCGCACAGTTTCCTTGTTGCCCTTCTTGAACATAGGTGTGTAATTGCTATCCGATTCAGGTAGCGCCTGGACCAATGCCATCAATTGTTCCGCGGTGATGCCTTGCGGCCCAACACTTTGCACAAGATCAACGAGACGCATCGCCGAACGAAAGGAGAGTGATGATTCGCCACAGGCGCGGCCCAGCAAGGTCAACTGCACATTGTCCAGTTCCTGTTCGACGAGTTTCAGGCGGATCATCTCAGCCAGAAGTGCTCGAAGATGGTGCTCCATCTCGCTCTGCCAACCTGGATGCTGACGATTGGCAAGGTAACCTCCGAATGTGTTGAGAAGAAGCTGCAGTACTTGGTCTTTGTGGACTTGTTTCACCTGAGCTAGAAGGCGGA
>Ga0182018_10003417_pt1 | contig 14278 bp, 11 predicted proteins | sample 812P2MmetaG_FD_120490 | JGI IMG/M metagenome (GOLD analysis project Ga0182018, IMG submission 120490) | Permafrost microbial communities from Stordalen Mire, Sweden - 812P2M metaG | ecosystem: Environmental > Terrestrial > Soil > Wetlands > Permafrost | place: Sweden: Stordalen | collected...
CGACCGCGCCGAAACCACACACCGGCCTTCAAGGCGAGAGTAGCGCTTGCCGCCATCGAGGGCGATCGGACACTGGTTGCTTCGGGGCCCACCAGAAGGGTCCACGTTACCCCTTACCCCGTCGGCCGCCGCGCGTCTGTGATTTTTTTTCCGAGATGATAGGCAACGTTATGTAAGGCTGCTTATCGCGCCGAAAATGCAGAGTGGTGACGCCACCGAAAACTTCCGGGGGCCGGTCGACTGGGTCGTCGTGCAGGAACGGGCCGCAGCCTTTGAGCTCGTTCTTGAAGTTCGACAGTCGTCCGCCGCTTGCCCCGCCGTATTCGTAATCTTTCCCGCGAATGCTGACACCCACCCGATGGCCGGCCGGCACGACGATCGACGTTGGCCAAATTTCCACGTCGAGCTCGACGACTTCGCCTGGTTTGAGCTTCTGTATCTGGTCGTGCGTGTGGTATGGGCGGTAGGGGCGTGACAATTTCTCGTCGAGCTTGCGGTGAGAGGCGCGCAGCCAGCCCTGCGCGACCGGGGTGTGCGGATCGATGGCACCTTGGAAGACGACTTCCTTGAGGTCCGGCAAAAAAACTCGGAGTACAACGAAGATGTCAGCGTCGCTGGTCGATGACGAAACGAACAGCTTGAGGGCCGACGGGCCGGTGATTTCCGTCTCGCCCTGCATGGGTGGCGTCAGGAAGGTCACGCCGTCGCCCATGGCGTCAAAGCTGACGGCCGCACGCTTTTCGGGTTGCTCCTTCTTCAACGAGACGTCGGCGGAATCGAGGTAGAGTTTCCGCCATTTGGTGCGCGCGATCGGCCATTCCTTCTCCGACCGTTCCTCAAAGCGATCGACGTGACGCACTTGCAGCCGCACCTTTGGCTGCTTCGACCATCTGCCTTTTTTCCCGTGCAGGAAATGGTCGAAGAAGAGCTTCTGTTGCTCGCGGCCATAGTCGGTATAAAAGTGCGTCCAGTGCTCGATCCCGTGGGCTTCAAGCCATTTATGCTCGGAGGCGGCGCGCACGAAACCCTCAAAATTGCCGCGCGGATGCAAACCTTGACCGCCCCAATTTGCCGCAGAGAGAAACGGTACCGTAACCTTCGACCAATCCGGTGAGCGGACACGGTGATAATCGTCGTCGAGCGGATGGGCGCGAATGGCATCGCCAAAATCGGTGCGGTTTTTGGCGAGTTCGTCGTCTGACAGCGTCTCCGGTCCGCAGACAAGTTCGCCGTGAACGCGGCTGCGCTTGCCGCGCTCGCCTGCACCGTATTGAACGGTTTTTACCTGCATATCGTACCAATTGGCCCAGAACGTGGACAAGATGCCGCCGTGATGGGTCATGTCGCGGTACCAATCGGCAGCGCCCTCCCAGATGCACATTGCGGCGAGGTGCGGCGGCTGGCGGCTTGCCACGTGCCACTGATTGATGCCGTAGTAGGAAATGCCGTTAATTCCGACTTTGCCGTTCGACCAGGGCGCGACGCCGGCCCATTCTATGCAGTCGTAAAAGTCCTGGGTCTCGCGCGGCGAAAAATGATCGATATAGCCCGGTGAGCAGCCGCATCCGCGGGAATCGACGCGCACACAAACATAATCGTGCGGCACCCACTTCTCCGGATCGGCGACTTCCCAGTTTTGATATTTATTGCTGGATCCGGCGGCCACGTCCGGATGTTGCTCGACCATGCGATTCCACGCACTCGGGTAGCCGTCCTGAAATGCCAGTCCCTTAGCATAGGGCCCATAAGTAAGGATCACCGGATAGCGACCCTCAGCGACCGGGCGAAACACGTCGGCGCGCAGCACCGGCCCATCATCCATCTCAATGGGAACATCCCAGTCGATGCGCATGCCGTCGCGAACCTCGCTCCTGGTAATGCCGGCTTTCTCTGGCTTGTTCATCATCGTTTTCCTTCCATGCAAGCAATCATGATTTCCGGATCTTGGTGTCCGCTGTACGCATCTTCGCTTTGGCCAAGCGTCCGAAGACAGCGCCGCGAATGCTGCTGCGCCGATCAATGCCGAATGGCGACCTTAGCCGGAGTCGTTTCGGTGATTGATCGTTCGGTCGCGCTTTCGCCGACGATGTTCGGTAACGTCTTTGCTTCGACGCGAAGCAGAGGTGCCGTAAGCTCTGGGCGCCGAAGCGCCAGAACTCCCGGTACCGACGCGAATGGCGGCGGGATGGTCAGCCCGTCGGGAAACTCCTGGCTACGACGCATCAGGCGCACGCGGGCGAGATCCAGATCCGCGGTCAGGAGGCCGGCGTTTGGCATGATGCCGAGCACTCCTTCTGGGCCGGCAACAATCGCGAGTCCACGGTTTAGGCCGTCGCCGTCACCCGACGGCAGATCGCGGCCGGTATAATGCTTGAGCATTGCGCGATCGAAGAGGTTCTGGCAGGCGGCGGTGAACATCGTGTTCTCGATCGCCCGCGCCCGCACCAAAGTCTGCCAAACGTCGCGCCAGCCGAGGTCATCGATCGTCCAACCCACTGGAAAAAGACAAATCTCCGCGCCCTTCAGCGCCAAAATGCGCGCCACCTCAGGTACAAACATCTCGCTACAGATCGATATACCGATAACTCCCCAGCCCATATCGAAAACCGGGAATTCGTCGGCCGCCGTGTATTCGAAATCTGCACAGCCGCCGGAACCGTAAAGGCCGCGATAGACTTGGCTTCGTGGGTGGGTCCGATGATATTGGCCTTTAAGCTTGCCCTCTGCGTCGATTACAACGTGAGTGACGTGGCATGCGTTCGGCCGGCCCGGCACCGGCGTTGAGGTGCCTGCGGCCACTGCAACGCGATGGCGGGCGCAAGCTTCCTGCAGCGGCCCCACGACTTCATAACGCACGTCGTGGCTGATCGGGCCGGGATACATTTCCGGAAAGAGCAAGAGGTCAACGCGGCGCTGGCCCGCCTCTTCAATATAGCCGAGCGCGTCTTGGAGCATCTGCGGCGCTTTCTCGTGCCACCAGTCGCGCGGCTGCACAACACCGAGACGGATCTTGTCGCGCAAAGTCATTTTTCGCCTCCTACTTCGCTAAAGCAGTGACGTGATATCGCTCGTCAGTCCTTCACCAACCCGCCGTCGACCACGAGATTCTGTCCGGTCACCGACCGCGCCCACGGGGAAGCGAAAAACAGCACTGTATCGGCGAACTCCTCGGGGGTGGTGACGTGGCCCAGCGGCGTGATGCTGGCGACAAAATCAAATACGGCGTCGGGGGTAGCCGCGCTCGCATCGGTTTTCTTCAGCAGGCCGCCCGAAACCATGTTTACGGTGATACCAAGGGGCCCAAGGTCGACCGCCATAGTGCGGGTCAGGGACAGGACCGCGGCCTTGGCCGCCGTGTAATCGTGATAAGGCACTACCGGGTTCTGAAAGAGATTGGTGCCGATGTTGACGACGCGACCGAATTTGTTGGCGGACATGCCGGGCACCGTCGCCTGGATCACGTTGAGTGCGCCCTTGACCGCGGCGATGAATTGCCCTTCGAAAGCTTCCCACGCAATGACGTCGCCTTTTGGCCGCGCGTCGCCGGCGAATTGATAGTCGCCAAGCGCGTTATTCACAATTGTGGTGATTCCCTTATTGAAATGATCGCGTGCCGCGGCAACAAGCCGATCGATCTGGCCGCGGTCGGTAACGTCGGCCTGAAGCGCGACGGCGCGCGGTCCGAGGCGTTCTACGAGTGCCTTGGCTGCCTCGGTACTGCGACGGTAGTTGACAACGACGCGGGCGCCTTCTCGAACGAAAGCCGTCGCGATTGCCGCGCCGAGTCCGCGGCCGGCCCCAGTCACGAGAACGACTTGATCTGCGATCTTCATTTGGATGCTCCATTCGTCGGGTGGATGACATCGAAATCGATCTTTTGCACGTACCGCGGCAATTTGTGTCTCGAGCTCAATCAGGCACGTAGGCCATTAGATCCAGCAGCGTGTGAGCACCGGGAACCACGAGAGGGCCGCCGATAATCAACGTTGTCGAGCAAGGCTTGCGATCAGGGAAGTGGGAAGCCCACTCCTCCATGGATTCGGCGAAGCGCTGGCCGGTGTCATGGAAGCAGGCCCGCCGCACGATGTTTTCCAGCGAGGTGCCGGCCGCCTCGCAAATCACGGCAATGTTCTTGAGCATGTAACGCATCTGCGCGCGACTTGTCAGACCGTAATAGGGAAAGTTGGGATCGCGCTTCATTCCAGCAGGCAGCAGACCCCTTTCGTCACAAGCCATCTGTTGACTGAAGAACAGCAGATTGCCGACCTTGATAGCCTGCGGCTCGTGGCTGAATGGTTTCGGAGCCTTACTGGTTTTGATCGTTTCGATCTTCAGCGAAGAATCCGAAGCCAGGAGCGTAAGGGCGACTTCGACCCGACTTCCTTTTCCGCCCAGGCCCATATACGGGATCACACAACGCGCCGGAGGATTCTTGGGGAACCAACGCTTCCAGACCTTCTCCATGCCCGCATAATCGCTCGGATCGCCGATATAAACGTCGGCCTTCACAGTCCGATCCAGCGTCGTGCCGGCTGCCTCGGCCGTCTTCGAGAGTTTCCAAAGCACATACTCTGTCTGCTTCTCGATTTCGGAGCCGTACCAGACATACGGGTTGACCCGCGCCTCCTTCGCCAGCGCGCTCGGCTCACCCATGTGCACGGGGCTCATGTAGTCGCCAACCCAGTCCACGGGAATCTCGCCCGCCATGAAAATCCAGTCGCCGCGGCGAATAGCTGGCGAATACCCGGCCAGCGGTTCAGGCACGCCCTGAGGCGTTGCGAAGCCCTGGCTCTTCCGCTCGTCGTCGATACATATGAGGTCGACCTCGACGATCGTATCCTTCACCAACAACTCGCGGATGCCCATGCCTGTCGAAGCCGGACGCGGCTCTTTAATGAACTCATTTCTTGTGTCGAGATATGGCGTAATCGAAATTCGCGGCCAGGTATTGCCGGCCTTGAATTCTTCCATCGTCGGATATGGCGACGTAAACCACTGCCAGATCCTCACTGCGTCCTTGGCAATGTCGCAGCCGCCCGCCTGTACCGTTTTTGCGAGGTTCGCGAGCGTAAAGCGCGATTGCAGCTCAAGAGAGTTGCCCAGATTGGGATTCGCCGATGCCGCTTCCGGGGCAAGGCCGTTTTTGAAATCACTCGCCAATTGACCGGAAACAAACAGCCAGCCGCCGGCCTTGATAGCGGGCGTATATGGTGCCAGTGGCCGAGGCGGACCATCAGGCCAGATCGCGACCGGTGCTTTATTGTCCGATTTGGTAGATCGCGGCATGGTTTCCTCCTTCAGTGAAACGTAACGAGCGAGACGTCCGTGCAGACTCAAGCGCAAAGCACCCGCATGGAGCGTTGCGACTTCAAGACATGGCGCTCTCCAGGATGCGATGGTAAGTTGCTTCGGAGCCCGGAAAACTCGCAACAAGGTGGCCTTCACGCATCACGTGGATATCGTCGGCGAGGCCGATGAGTTCTTCGAACTCAGACGTAGCAATGATAACAACGCAGTCCTTTTCGACTGCGACGCGTCGAAGAAGCGAGTGAATCTCAGCCTTCGCGCTGACATCGACGCCTTGCGTCGGCTCCTCGATTAAAAGCACGCGCGCGTCGCCCTCAAGCGCTCTCGCGATTGCGATTTTTTGCTGATTGCCGCCGCTCAGCGTGCCAATTCGTAGCTCTGCATGGGGCGGCCGAACACTGAGACGATTGATGTATTGCTGCGCCATCTTGCGTTCCTCGCGGGGCCACCGAAGCCCGAAGCGACGCACTGAACGGCGAACACGGCCGCCGAGACAGAGATTTGCGCGCACCGAGAGAGAAGGAACGATCGCTGCCCCACGGCGATCCGCTGGCACGAGCAAAATCCCTTGTTCAACCGCATGACGCACCGATCCCAAGGGCAGCCGGCGACCATCGAGGATAATCTCGCCATCGCTTGCGGCGTCGACGCCCGCAATCGCGCGAATAAGATGGCCGTGACCCGAGCCTTGAACCCCGGCGATGCCAACGATCCGCCCTGACGACGTGCTGAGGGTTGCCCGGTTGAATCTTCGTCCCGACGACAAATTTCGAATCTGAAGATGCGTTCTGGAGCCTTCGTAGCTCGCAGCCGGAGGACGGGACTCTGCCTCCGCGCCATTGCGTCCGTTAGCAATGTCCTTTGCCATCAGTCGTACGATATCGACACGCGAAACCTCCCCGCGCAGAAATACGCCGACACGTTTTCCGTCTCGAAGGATCGTAATGCGGTCGGCCATTCGAATGACTTCAGAAAGACGATGCGTCACGTAAAGGACCGCCTTTCCTTCTGATCGAAATTGCATGACTCTTTCGATCAGAAGCTCGGCGTCTGGTTCCGACAGGACTGCCGTCGGCTCGTCGAGAATCATGATTTCGCTGGGCCGGACGAGAGCCCGAGCGATCTGCGCCAGCCGGAGGTGTGGAACACTGAGCGTTGACGTCTTAGTGTCTGGGTCAAAGTGTGCACCGACCTTGTCTAGGACAGCTTCAACCGTCCGCTTCTCTCCTGGGCTCAGACGACCAGGCCTTGCCAGGCCACCTTCACGTCCCAACAGAATATTTCTGCCGATCGAGAATTCCGGCACCATCAGAATGTCCTGCGGCACCACCGTGATGCCAAGCCGCGACGCCTCGTTCGGCCTACTCACGGTGACCTCGCTGTCTCCAACGATGAAATGTCCCTCGTCAGCCGCGTGCGCGCCGCTGAGAATCTTGATCAACGTGGACTTTCCAGCGCCATTTTCACCGAGCAGGGCGTGAATCTCGCTACGGTGCAAATCGAGGTCGACGTCGTCCAGCGCCGTCACGCCGGGAAAGCGCTTGGTCACCCCCTGGAGCCGTAAGGCGAGCGTTCCGGTAATGGCGGCCGGCAGGTTCATAGACGCGTCTCACTTGGAACAGAGCTTCCGTTCATCGAAGCGAACTTGCGGCGCCGAAGCACATCCGCGCTTCGGCGCCCCTTGGCGCTACTTTGGGACGACCGCGTCGGCCGGCATGATGCTGCTCTCGATCCAGATCGGATTACTCAAGTCTGATTTGTACATCGCGGCAACGGGCGCACAATTGTATTGCGTTACCGCGTCGCCGTTGAGCTTGTGAACCGCCAGCGAGAGACCGATGTAACCAACCGAGATTGGAAAGTCGGGCAAAATCGAGGCTGCGCTGCCATCCTTCAACGCCTCAAGCGTCGTATTTGTCAGCCCACCGGCCACGTAAACGGCCTTGTGATATTCTGCGGGGATCGATTGCGGCTGCAGTACGAATGAGCCGGTCGCGTAGATGAATTCGATCTTGGGGTTAGCTTCCGCGGCGTTGGAGAATTTTGTCACGCCGTCGGAGGCGTCATTGTCCGAGCTCACGATCGCGTTAAGTTTGATGTTGGGATATTTTTTTATCCCGTCGAGAAAGCCGGCAACCCGTCGACGCGCCCAACTTGCGTTTGGCGGGCCCGCCATCATGATGCCTTGTCCGCCCTGTGGCAGGAGTTTGCCGATGGCTTCGGCGCCGATCAGGCCTTGGGTATAATCATCCTGAACGACCTTTGGGGATTTCTGACTGGCGGACAGCGTTCCGACGTCGAACACCGGTGTTCCATTCGTAATGGCTTCGTCGATTGTCGGGCCCATCCCCTCGGGATCCGAAGGATTGATGAGCACGGCGTCGGGCTTGTGGGTGAGGGCGTTTTCAAGTTGCGTGATTTGTGATGCCGGGTCCGTGAATCCCTTGCCGGCGCCGACATTGAGCGTGACACCCGCATCCTTCGCGGCTTGTTGAGCGCCGTATATCAATCCCTGGATGTATGGAATGAACATCGGCACCGACATCTCGATCTTGTAGGGCTTCTTCGCTTTCGGCGCTTTGAAACCGACCAGATCAGTGACTTTGTAAGTAGTGTCACATTTTGCCGGAGTCTTTTCAGCCTCCGTGAGCTTAAGGCCTTGAGCGTTCGCGGTATTCATCCAAACGGCGAGAATGGCCGCCATTGAAGCGGTTGCCGCGAGCGGCTTGCCGCTGCATTTCCTGACGTAAGACATATGCTACCCTCCTGTGTTCGCCGCAATTGATGCGGCACTCCGAGAATTTTAGCCCCTGCGCGGCACGGCTATTTGTCGAACGAGCGCGCGGATCGATACGGCGCGCGCCTTGGACAGGAGAACAGCCGAAATAAGGACCAAACCAGTCACGATTTGTTGGACGAACGGATTAACGCCGGCGATGTCGAGACCCGTATTCAGCACGGTGACGAGAATGACGCCGAGAACGACGCCGGTGAGGCGGCCAACGCCGCCGCCGATCAGGACGCCGCCGATGACAGCGGTGGCGACCGAAAGAAGCTCGTATCCCTGGCCGAGGCTTGCTTGCGCGACCGCGACCCTTGACGTCAGCATGACGCCGCCCACGCCCGCCATGGTACCGCACAACGTGTAGGCGAGAGCTTCATAAAGCTCGACGAAAACCCCGGCGACCCGCGTGGTCTCTCGGCTACCGCCGATCGAGAAAATGTAGAGACCTGCTCGGGTGCGCTGGAGGATGAACCAGGCGATGAGGAGGATCATGGTCGCGATGCAGGTGGCGCTCGGCACACCCCACCACGCGGCACGCCCGTAAAGGGCGAAGTTGTGCGGCAGCCCCGTGATTACGCGCCCGTTAACCAGTTGGTCCGCAAAGCCGCGCACCGACGTGAGCATGCCCAGCGTCATGACGAATGGCGTAACGCCAAGGATCGAGATGCCAATGCCGTTGACAAGCCCGACAACGGCGCCGGCCAGAACGCCGAGCCCGACGGCTTCATTGACCCCGATCCCGGCCCTCATCAGCAGCGCACAAATGACGCTGACCAGCCCCATCGTTGCGCCAACCGAGATGTCGAAGCCACCGACGATCAGTGCGAAGCTCTGGCCGATCGACACGACGAGCAGGATGCCCACCACGCGCGCCATGTTGAGCAGCGTCCCCGTCGTCGCGAAGCTGTCAGGAAATGCGTAGGAAAAAACACTCGCTAAAAAGACGATCGCGATAAAGATTTGAATCTCTGCGGCGGGAACCTGCCGAACGATTCCCGGCAACACTACTCCTGAAATAGACCATAGCGGCATGGGGCGAGGGTCATCGGTTGCCAAGCTTAATCCTGCAGTTTGTGACGCTCCGCTGATTCCGCGCCTTCGCTCTACGCGCGGCGATAGATATGCGCGCAAGGGATACCCTAATCGTGCTATTCAATTTAGAAAGAACGTTCGTACTAATGTCAATCGCTCTTCAGCAAAATTTGGTGCCAAGTCGGCAATGCGGAAAACCCAACAAATGGCAGATTGTGCCCAAAAAGCTACATGGGCCGGGGAAAACACTGAAGGAGTCTTGACGGTGAATAACACAAGGTTTGGAACGACCGTTCCAAACGCCGAATATTCGAGGAGGAGTAATGCGAAAGGGAGGGAAGGCGCCGCGGCATCGCCTGAACCACGGTGAGGCGCGGGGGCGAATCATTGAAGCGGCGGAAAAGCTGTTCGCGGTCGATGGCTACGACGCCGTCAGTTTTCGCGATCTAACGGCTGCGGCCGGCGTCAGTCTTTCCGCAATCCACTATCATTTTGGCTCCAAGCAAGCGGTGCTGTCAGAAATTTTTGCCCGTCGTGCAGGTTTGCTCACCGAGCGGCGGTTGGAGCTGCTGGAGGCAGCGTGCCGATATGGTGGCCGGTCGCCTTCTCTCGAGAGCATTCTGGACGCTTTCCTTCGACCTGCCTTCGAAGTCACTCATGGAGATCGCAACGATCTCTTCAACCGGTTGCGCGCGCGCGTATCACTTGAGCATAACGTCATTACACGCGAAATCGTGAGCAGGGCTTTCGACGAAAACGATCTCCGCTTTATCGAAGAATTCGGAGCTGCGCTACCGGATCTTACCCACGAGGATCTACACTGGCGGTTTCATTTCCTGGTCGGCGCGATGATCTACACGATGTCGGACTCAGGACAGCTAGAAGGATTGTCGGGTGGAAAATGCTTTTCGGCGCAAACCGATCTTGCTCTAGCCGCCATGGTCAAGACATTTTCGGCCCTTTTCCGGTCGCCCCCCATGGTTGTTTCCCGTCCGAAGAAACGTGCGTCTGAGGCAAATCCTTTGGTGGCCGCTCAAAAATAGCGCGGGGCGCGCTTGAACTGCCCACGAGCTGGTCGATCACGACACACGCTACGAGCGGCTTGAGGAATTTATCAACGTTGCCGCAAGCTCTGGAGTAGCGTGGATGGCTCGTCAGATGCCGAGCACCCTCCGCGCATTGCCTCCGGCGATCGATTCAATCGTTTTCGAATCGAATGCATCAACCGAGGCCAAATGCCCGAGTGGGTCGGATTCGGCCATGTCGAAGGGATAATCGGTTCCGGCGAGCACGTGGTCGGCACCGAACATATCGACCAAAGACGCAAGCTGGTGAGGGGTGAACACGACACTGTCGACGAACGCCTTTTTAAGATAGTGCGTCGGCGGATGGGGAAGATTGGCGCGGCAATCCGGACGAGCGCCCCAGGCATGGTCAATGCGGCCGGAATAGTGCCGGCATGCCCAGCCAGATGTCTCAGATGGTCACCATACGTCTGGTCTCCGGTGCACGCCGGCACCAGGATCGGCGCGGCGTCATCGGCCGTCTGGGGGCTACGGCTCGTTTGGCGATCCTTGCTTCGGCTCATCACACACCGCCAGGACTTTGCCGAGCCTGGTGACCGGATCAGCGGGCGGTGGGGCCGCCCGAGCGTCAGGAAGATTTGCGGAACTGAGAGGATATTTGCCTCCGCCAAGATGGAGGATTTCGATCCTGTGTACTGGCAAGTTTCTCGAAGACTTTTTCGGCAGCTTCCTTGTCCGCCGAACCCGTGGCCACCGCCGCGACCGCAGCGCCGATCTCTGGGTTTTTGGAGAGGTCAAAGGCATTCACATAGCCGCTCTCCTGTTTCATTGATGCGGCGATCGAGGCCAAGCACTTGTGCCAGCAGATTGGACATGAGCCAGCGGCGATGCGCCTTGCCGAGAAGCTTGCTCGGCACGCTGAGGGCCAACCGTGACCAACTCGATGCCGAGCCCATCACCCCAAAGGGAGCGCGAAGTTTGACTTCGAAGCTTAGCATTGTACGATAGGAAGAATTGGAGCCTGATGGTGAAAACGGGAGGGGCAAGATGAAGCACTCGACGATAGCTTATTTAACCGTCGCGGCGTTCGCGTCGATCGGCGCGGCTGGCCCTGCCACGGCGGCGGGCTTAAAGCAGTGGTGGCCGCTCAAGGTCATGGATGCATCATCGGGCAAAGACGTCCCGGCCGAATACGTACCGCTGCCAAAGGCGGATAAGCCCTATAACCTGTGCGTGCTCTTTCCACATCTTAAAGACAGCTTTTGGCTGGGTGCCGATTATGGCGTGGTGGAGGAATCGCGCCGGGCCGGCGTGAACATGACCCTGTACGAAGCCGGCGGCTACGAAAACTTAAATCGCCAGCTATCGCAATTTGACGACTGCCTCGCCAATCACGCGGATGCCATTATCATCGGCGGCGTCTCGGAAGGCGGCATGGGGCAGAAGTACATCGAGGCGATGAACAAGGGAATCCCGGTAATCAGCATCGCGGTGCCGGTCACCCAGACCAAGATCGCCGGCAAGGTCTACGCCGACTTCCAATACATGGGCGGGGTCAGCGGTCGTTACCTGCTAAAATACCTTAAGGGTAAGCCGGCATCCGTCGTCACTTTCCCGGGCCCTGCCGGGGCCGGCTGGCCGGAGGGCTTCAATGAGGGCTTCAAGGACTCAATCAAGGGCAGCAATGTTACTTTTCTCGCCGAGAAGTTTGGCGATACCGGCGTGCAGGCGCAAATGCAGCTCATTCAGGATGCTCTGCAGGCCTATCCGCAGATGAACGTAATTTGGGGGGCGGCTGTCGCAGCAGAGGCGGCGGTCGGGGCAGTCGCGCAGGCGGGACGTAGCGACATTCTCATTCTTTCAGAATACGAGAATCAGGCAATGCTCGAAATGACCAAGCGCGGGGATATCCTCGGCTTTGCGACACAGTATGTCGTAGTGAATGGCACAATCGCCGTTGACCAGGCGATTCGCGCCATCGAGAAAAAGCCGATGATGACGTTCGTTAAGCCCATCCCCGACATGGTGACCAAGGAAACGTTGCCGCAAATCAACCTGGATTTGACTTTCGCGCCTGCTGATTTCAAGCCCGTCTTCACCGTCAAGCAGTAGATCTTGCGGGGGGCGGCCGCCAGCAGGAGAGCGCTGGCATCAATGGAGGGATTGCCGGTGGCCTTACAGCCACCGGGCACTGGAGGAACTTCGGCGCCAAACATCGCACCGAAACTGCTTGAGGCAATTCAGATCTCGAAGCGCTTTCCTGGAGTGCTCGCGCTGGACCGCGTAGATTTTGATTTGGCGCACGGTGAAATCCACGTTCTTTTCGGCGAGAACGGTGCCGGTAAGTCCACCTTGATCAACGTCATTGCCGGCACCTATTCCCCCGATGACGGGCGTCTGGTCTACGAGGGGCAGGAGCTTCGGCATCTGTCGCCCCATCATGCCCGCTCGATCGGCATTAGTCCGGTGTTCCAGGAATTCTCGTTGGTGCCGTATCTCACGGTCGAGCAGAATCTGTCGCTCGGCCGCGAAGTCTCACGGCTTGGCTTCCTTAGCGTCAAAAAAATGCGTCAACGCGCCGAACGCGTGCTTGCCGAGCTTGGTTTCGACCTCGACCCGCGAAAGCCGGTGCGTGATCTCTCGCGCGCCCATCAACAGATGGTTGAAATCGCTAAGGCACTTCTGAGCAAAGTCCGTCTGCTAATCCTTGACGAGCCGACCGCCTCGCTGACCGAGCGGGAAACGCAACGCCTGTTCGCTCTGATCGAGCGGCTGCGTCGCGACAACGTCGGCATCATCTACGTGTCCCACCGTATGCGCGAAATCAAGCAGCTTGCCAATCGCATCACCGTACTGCGCGATGGCCGGCTGGTTGGTTCGCGGAACGCCTCGGAGGTGAGCGAGCGCCAACTGGTCGAGATGATGACCGGCCGCAAGATCGAGTTGCTGTTTCCGACGATCGCGCACAGACCCGGTTCAGTCGCCGTCCAGACCACTGGTTTGACGGTCGCGGGTGGCGTGGCCTCCGATGTGGATTTCTACGCACGAACTGGCGAGATCACCGGAATCGCTGGTCTGGTTGGGTGTGGAAAATCGGAGCTGATCCGAGCGATCTATGGTCTTGAAGGGATCACTGCAGGCACCATAAAACTTGACGGGCAGGCCGCCGAGCGACCCTCGCCTGCCACCAGTCTGAGCCGGGGCGTGTGTTACTTTCCGGCAGACCGGGTTGCCGAAGGTCTCGCGCTTGAGCGGCCGATTCGAGAGAATGTTTCCCTCGTGGCCCTGCGGATGCCACGCTATTCTAAGCACGGTTTCCTGAGACTCCGAGCCGAACGCAACGCCGCGCGCCGCATCGTGGATCAGTTGCAACTCCGGCCACCGAGCACCGAACGAGCGGTCGCGCAACTCTCCGGTGGTAACCGGCAGAAGGTGATGCTGGCTCGCGGCCTGACCCGCGACTTCAGCCTGTTCCTGTTCGACGAACCAACAGTCGGCATCGATGTCGGCGCCAAAATCGAGGTCTATGAATTCATGAAGACGCTGGTCGAGGCCGGTGCCGCGATCGTACTGGTTTCTTCCGAACTTCCGGAAGTGCTCCACCTTTCGAACCGAGTGTATGTCATGCATTACGGTCGCTTCGTCGCCGAGCTGACCGGAAGCGAGATCACCGAGCAAAACGTGCTCGCCCGCTTCTTCCAGGAAAGCACCCGCGGACTCGGCGGATGAGCGTCATTTCTGCGCAGCGTCCGGCCATAATTGAGCGCCTGTCCGCCAGACTGGGAGTCGTCGGCCTTATTCCGCTTCTGCTAGTGCTCATTGTGATCGGCATGACAATTTTTGAGCCGCGTTTCTACGGCCTCCCCAATCTGTTCAACATTCTGCGCAACACCTCGTTTCTAGCAATCATGGCCTGTGGTCAGATGCTGGTGATGATCGTCGGCGGCATGGACCTCTCGGTCGGTGTGACCGCCGCACTTGCGAGTGTGATCGCGGCAAAAGTCATGGCTACTGCCACCGAAACCTTAGGCCTCGATCCCGGAGTTGCAATGGTGCTTGGTATTCTCGTGAGCCTTGGCAGCGGGGCTGCGGTTGGTCTATTCAACGGGCTTTGTTCGACGTTGTTGCG
>Ga0182018_10003418_pt1 | contig 14276 bp, 8 predicted proteins | sample 812P2MmetaG_FD_120490 | JGI IMG/M metagenome (GOLD analysis project Ga0182018, IMG submission 120490) | Permafrost microbial communities from Stordalen Mire, Sweden - 812P2M metaG | ecosystem: Environmental > Terrestrial > Soil > Wetlands > Permafrost | place: Sweden: Stordalen | collected...
AACGCCCAGGTAATTCAGCGTGCTGATCGGGATAAAGATGAAAGAAAGCCCCATCACCTGGTAAGCACGCCACAGCGTAATCTGCCCGAAAGAGACGCCCAGATCGAGCCGCGTCAGGTTAAACAATCCCGCTGCTGTCACGGCGTATCCAATCGCCACCAGCATCCGCGGGTCGAACTTGCCCGAGCTGACAATCCGGCCGGCTATCGGCATCGTGCACATCAGCACCAGGGCCCCAGGCGAGAGCACCATCCCTGCTCGCTCCGCCGTGTACCCCAGTAACACCTGCAGAAATTGCGGGATCAGCACGGTCGTCCCAAACAGCACCATGCCTAATACAAATTGAAGAAAAACCGCCGTCCCAAAGTTGCGATTCTTGAGCAGCCGGATGTCGACGATCGGATCCTCATGCCGCCACTCCCACCACACAAAGACCACCAGCATGCAGGCGGCAATGATCGCAAACGCCATGATATTCGGATCTCCAAACCAGTCCTTCTCCTGGCCTTTGTCCAGCACGAATTCAAGGCAGCCCACGCCTACGGAAATCAGCCCCAGCCCCATAAAGTCCACACGCCCGGTCCGCGATTGCTCCTCTTTCAGATAGGGCGGGTCTTCGACCATCCGCTGCGTCAGAAACAGCGACAGCAAACCCACCGGCAGGTTGATGAAGAAGATCCAGTGCCAATTGAAATTGTCCGTGATCCACCCGCCCAGCGTGGGGCCGATCGCTGGAGCCACCACTACAGCCATCCCATAAACCGCGAAAGCCTGTCCCCGTTTGCTGACCGGGAATGTGTCGGCAAGAATCGCCTGCTCGCTGGGCGCCAGTCCTCCACCACCAACACCCTGCAGTACCCGAAAGAAAACCAGCAGAGGCAAGGTTTGAGCCAGGCCACACAGCAGCGAGCACGCCGTAAACAACACCACGCAGGTCATGTAGAAGCGCTTCCGGCCCATGCGCGCCATCAGCCAGCCGGAGATGGGCAGGATCACGGCGCTCGAAACCAGATAGCTCGTCAGCACCCATGTGGCTTCTTCCTGGCTCGCTCCCAGCGAGCCTGCCATGTGGGGCAGAGCGACGTTGGCAATCGAGGTGTCCAGCACCTCCATAAACGTCGCCAGCGTAACGGTCAGCGCCACCAGCCACGGATTGTGGCTCGGCTTCCAGTTCGCCTCGTCGTAATGCAGTTCCGCCAAAAGATCGTCCGTGTCGTCCAGGAATTTCCGCCGCCCGCTCTGGACCCCTGCTCCGCAAAATTGCCGGTGCAGAACTGCCCAGCGCGCCACAAACGCGGCGCAATGAAGTTGCCGGGATGGGACAGTTTTTAGATTAGCAGCAGCTCGCCAGGTCGCCGACAAGCTCACCGCGCGACGCAACAGTAGAGTCCCGGCAAGTAGCCACGGTCCCGTGCTTCAGCCCGGCCTCAGTGCCCGGCTCCACTCTTCGACGAGCCCGGCTCAGTCACCTTCAGCACCTGATCGACCTTCACGTCCTTCAGCGTCTGCACTCCTCCCGCAGGCCAGTGGATCTCCACCGTCTCCGCCTTCGTATCCTCTCCGAGTCCGAAGTGCACAGGCCCGTCGCTGGAGGACGCATAGCAGACGCTGGTGGTCATGTGGTTAAACTGCGCTCCCACTGTAGCGCTCACAACCTTAATGCGGGTCCCAATCCCGTCCCGGTTGCTCACCACTCCCCGCAGGGCGATATCCAGCCAATGCCCTGCATGCTCGCTGCGGTTCATCCAGATCTCCGCAGGCGCCGACAACGCTGTCGCCACCACATTCCACCCGGCCATCGCCGTCCAGATCTCCCAGGGCGCACCCGCTGCCTCAAGGCGCCCCGTTCTTGAAGACCTCTTCCGCGTAATAATTCTCCACGCGCGCCTGGTCGCGCAGCATCTCCAGAAACGCGTTCTTCAGCAGCTGTTCGCGGCTGTCCCGCAGCTGCTGCCGAATCGCCTGCTGCACCCGCGGATCGTTCAGCTGCCGTTGTCCCGCAACCTCGCGGTCGATCAGCTTATAGATCGCATAGCCGACCGCCTGCTTCGAGTTCGGCGCCCCATACACCGGCAAAATCTCTGTGATCTGCCCGGGCTTCAGTTTCGCGAGGGCAGCATACACCTCGGCATCGCCACGCAGCTGCGACTCCGAGACAAAGCCCATGTCCCCGCCATTCCCCGCCGTGTTCGGATTCTCCGAGAAGTTCATCGCCAGCGCGCCAAAGTCTTCGCCGCTCTCCAGGCGATTGTGCAGCATCTCGATCTTCCGCTTCGCATCGGCGTCGTTCATCGCTTTGCTGTTCTGCAGATTCCCCACCTGCTGCGGCGGCACCGGCGTGGTTGTCACCACGATCTGCGCCAGATGATAATTCGGCTCGATCAGATTGAAGTCCGCCTTGTGCTCGTTGTAATAGCTGGCGATGTCCGCGTCCGTGATGTTGATCCGCGAAGTAATCTCCTTGTTGAACAGCTTCTCTTCTGTCCGGTTGCGCCGGATCTCCCGCTTCAGATCGTCCAGCGTCAGATGCTGCGAGTCCAGCCGCTTCTGGAATTCCTCCTGTGTAAACGGGGCCTTCAACTCGTTCAGACGGTCCGCGACTTCCTCATCCGTCGCCACCAAATTCTGTTGGGCCGCCCGCTGCATCACGATCTCCTCATCGATTAGCTGGCGCAGAATGTTCAGGCGCATGATGTCTGCCTGCACCTTCGACGGCGTCTGGTGCGATTCGCCCAGATTGTTCTGAAAAATCGTCTCTACTTCCGAACGCTGGATGGCTTTGCCATTCACCGTAGCTACAGTGTTTGGGTCGTGCGCCTTCTGGCAGCCGGCACAAAACGCCAGCGCCACCCCGAGCCATGCGAACCGTAATTTGTGATTGAAAAAACCAGCGCCCCACCTGCTGGCCACATTCGATCGAGATGTCAAACAATTCTCCCCGTTTGCTGCGCCGCTTCGGGGGACTGCGGCTCACGCTTAAGAATAATGCCGTCCCGCCGCCCCGTTGCACTCATTCTGCCGGGCCCATTCTGCCGGACTCATTGCGCCGGCTTCTGCGCCGGGGGCTGCGGACTCGGGGCCGGCTGCTCCGGCGCTGGTACCGACAGCCCCTGCTCCGTCAAAGCCCGGTCGATCATGATCCACAGCTGATGCTTTTCCAGCTCTCCTGCCCAACGCTCTCCGCTGACAAAAAATGTCGGCGTCGCGTTCACTCCCACCTTGTCGGCGGCTCGCATCTCCGCCATGATTTTTGTGTCATCCTGTTTCGCTACGCACGCATCCAGCTTCGCCGCGTCCAGATGATCTCGCGTGCCCTCCTGATCCGCCAGCTTGTCCAGCATCGCTGTCGCTTTTGCCAGATCGCGATCCGGTCCGCTCACATCCTGCCCGTGTATGTGCAGATAATCGACGTAATTCCAGTAAGCTGTCGGGTCCAGCGCCGCCAGGCAGTTCGCGTTCACTGCCGCGTGCATCGCCCAGGGATGAATCTCCACCAGCGGGTAGTCCAGATAGACGAACTTCACCAGCCCTTTGTAACGATCCAGCGTCGCCGGGAAGAACTCTGCATTCAATTGTGCGCAGTACGGACACTCCAGATCGTCGAAGTTGACAATCGTCACCTTCGCCTCCAGATCACCCCGCACCGGCCGCCCATCCGTCGGCAGCGTCGCGCCCGGATCGGGCCCGATGTCCCACTTCGAGAGCCGCGCCAGCGTGCTCCCGTCCTTGGACAGCAGAAAATCCACAGTCTGTTTCTTCTGCGGCTGGCTGGGCAGTGAAAATGTCACCGCGATGGTGTCATATCCATTCACATCGCTCTTTTGCCGCGCCCCGATACCAATCTCATACTGCGGAGGCACGTTCAGCTCTGCCCGAATCATGATCTCGATCTTTCGCTCCAGCGCGGGCAGCGCCACCGGAGCCCCGGCCGCCGGAGTCGCAGCAGGCGCCGCAGCGGCGACTGTAGCGGCCGGAGTCTGCTGCGCCGCGCAACCAGCCGCCGCGATCGCCAAAGCGCAGCCTAAAAGAAAAGCCCTTTTCAACAAGAAAAACCCGCCTTCTTCGGCCAGAACGCCGGAACCAGCAAAATTGCTCATCTAATTATCGCAGTTCGCCCTGCCGCCTGTTGCCTGTTCCCTGTTGCCTGTTGCCTGCTCTTCAGAACAAGCTAATCCGGTGCGCCAGGTCCCCAACGTTAGAGAAACCCGCAAAATTCAGACTGTAGAAATACTCCGTGTCGTCGCGAATCGACCCCAGCGAAAACCGCCGGTACTGAAAATCGATCCCGCAGCAGTTCCAGTTGTATTGCCCCTGTATCGATCCATATTGCAGCTGTTGGTGGACCAGATCGTAAGCGGCATTCACTCCCGCGCTCGGGCCCAGTTTGTTCGCCGCTCCAAAAATCGTCGCCAGGTGAATCTGGTTATAGGGATTCGGCGCATTCGGCGATCCCGGCGCTGTCCTTGCGGTCGTCAACGGCGTGGTCCCGAGGGGCACGTTAACGTACGAATCCCCAAACTGCAACCGGTAAAACCCATGCTGATACCCCGCGAAGATGTTGCTCGATGTTATCTTCCCCTCTTTTACGTCGTAATCCAGATCCCACTCCACATCGGTGGCCGGCGTCGTCCGCATCCGCAGCCGCGAAATCACCGGCGTGGTGTGTCGCGCCTGGGTCAGAAAATCGATGCCCGTGAAATCCAGCGTCGTCTCCAGCGGATTCGGCGTCCCCCGCGTGATCGCATGGTCGAAGTCCGGTTCGAAATAGTACTTCTGCGCTATCCGCCACGTAATCCAGTCCCGCGTCCCGCCTCCACACATCGTGTCCGGCCCTAAGGCCTCATCGCCCGTGCACGGGTGCGGTTCGAGATGCCGCAAAAACAGCCTCTGCGTCACTCCATATTCCAGCTCGTTCGTGTTGCTGGCTACATCCGTATCGTCGAAGCGCAATATCTGCCGGAAATTATTGATCCCCGTCACGTACCGGTAGCCCACATCCGGCTCAATCGTGTGTCGCACTTCACCGCCCAGCCAATGCATCAGCCACGGCGAAGCGAAATCCCGCTCCAGCGCCGGTGGACGAAAATCGAACCCCGTCTCCACATCCGTCCGACTCGTCCCCGCCCCGCGCACCACCGGAATCTGCTCCAGATCCGCCGGATACTGGCTCTTCCCATACCACGTCTCGCGAAACGCAGCCTCCGGCCGAAACGTCCATCCGTCAAAGTGCAGCGGCATCGCCAGTCGTGGATAGAAATCCACCCTCGGCACTTCCGCCGACGTCCGGAAGCTCGGATAGTCGTAACGCGACAATGCGCCAGCGGATCCGCTCAGCCCCCACATCACCAGCGAAGGACTCATAGCCCCACCCAGCCGCCGGTCCGCCGCTTCCACATCGACCTCCGGCAGATGCAGAATCCTCACCTCGTCCCCCGCTATCGTCGAACTCTGGAAGTCCTGGTACCGATTGATCCGCAGGCTCTCCCACATGTCGCGATCCTCATGCGTCACAAATGCCTGCGACTTCACCTCTGAGTTGATCGCGATCGCGTAGTCCTCTTCAAACACCAGCCGGTACACATACGAACTCAGATACTCCGAGTCGATCACTCCCGTCGTATGCGGCGAAAAATCGTACCGCCCGTCCCCGGCAATATCGACTCCCCCTTGATTAATAGGCGGCCCCGGCGGATTCGCCAGTCCCCGGTCCAGCAAACTGTGGAAGTGGATATTTGCGAAATCCTCGCCCATCCCCCGATAACGAAACATCCCGTTCGGCGCCCATCCGCGCTTCGAATAATACTGCGAAGCCATGGTCAGATCCGCGCTGCGCCCCAGCGTCAGATAGAAACCTTCGCCCAGGATCAATCCCTTCGTGGTGTTGTTCCCGATGTAAGGCAACAGAATCCCCGACTCCCGCTGTTCGGCCACCGGATGCGTCACGTACGGCATGTACATCACCGGCACGTGGAGAATCTCGAAGAACCCATTGCTCGCCTTCGCCACTCCGTTGTTTAGCTCGATAGTCTGCGAAAGAATCCGCCAGTCCGGCTTCGGCAGCCGGCACGATGTCATCGTCCCGTGGATAACCCGATACTTCCCCTGACCCAGCTGCATCACCTCGCGCCCCGTCAGTGCAAATGGATTCGGCGCGGTGAACACCATCCGCCCGCGCGGATTGCGCTCCACGCCCAGCGTGCCCACCACGTCGAAATAATCCCCCGTGTCCGCGTCCACATTGATCACGCCGTGATCCGCCTCGAAATGCTCATCGTCGGGCCCGCCGTCCACCATCATGTGTCCCTGCGCGTGGATCTCGCTGCTCCCATCGTCATAGGTCGCATGATCCGCATGCACGATGTAGTTGCGGTAATAAATCACCACATCGCCGTCCAGCGTATACAGATTGCTGTTCTTCAGCCCCTGCTCGGACTGCTGGTTCGCCACCAGCTTCACCGGCACGCCCTGCGGCGGCTGCGGCACCACATGCGCCTCAGGCAGCGTGCTCTGCAGGCTGGGCTCATCCGGCAGATCCGCGCCGGCGGTTACTCCCGCCGATTTTTCCTGAGACGATTGTGACGATGGGGGAAGCTGCGTGGTTACCGTCTGCGCCGATAGCCGCGGGTGCAGAAGCAGGTACAGCGTGATACACCAAAACAGACGGGTTCTCATCGCGCGCGGCAACTCCAGCATAGCAAAGCGGGAATGTGCCGCGGCGCGCAGCGTTCTTTCATCCGCGAACGCAGACCGAAAATCCAAGAGGCTGCATTGAACGGTTCGGCTCCCAACTTACCTTCGCACTCGCCCATGCCGCCGTCGCCCCCACGCGAGCCTACCGATCCGACAGCGTCCACGTGGAAAACCGAAGTCAGCGACCGAGTCCGCGCACATCGCAATCGAAGCCGCCGCACGCCCTCTGATCAGCCCCTTTTGCCCGGCATGGAAGACGCCCTTTCCCCCTCCTCGATCGCCGCGCGGGTAGCCGAACGCTACTCCCGAGTTCCCTCCTGGCGCGCATGGCTCGTGGCCCAGGCTGCTGCCCAGAAATCGGCCGCCGAAGCATCCGCCGCATCGACAGAAGCTTCCGCGCCCCCCGCTTCAATCGTCACACCAGCCCAACTCGACCCCACTACACCTCCGCCCGAAGCCCAAGCCGCACCGCCCAGCCCAGATCCCGAACCGCACCAGCCCGACCTCCTCCGCTATTCCGTCAGCATGGATTCTCTGCCCGCCCCGCGCACCACGCCCGCCGAGGCTCGCGCCGAAGCGAAAACCTTCCGCCAGATTCCCGACGTCGACCCGAACCTGAAAGACCCGCTGGAGGAAGCCTTCGTCGAACCCGCCCAACCCCTGCCTGCCCGCGTCCTCGCGTTTCCTCGAGAACTCGTCGCTCCTCGCAAGGCGCGTCCCCGCCTCGCAGAAGGCCCGCTGGGCGAAGATGGGCTGATTCCCGCCGCCCTCATTGCCGTCCCCCCGCCCGACGCAACCACCGCTCCTGAAGCACGCAGGCTTGCAGAGGGTCGGCAACCCGTGCCACACTCCCCTGCGGGAGAGACAGAACTCCGGATCCCTGCGCCTGCTTCCGAACCCGCCTCTCCATTGCCCAAACCATCTGCCCAAGTTCCGCCGGAATGGCGCTCGATCCACCTGGACACGGAGGCCCCCATCCGCGACTCCAACCCGTCTCCCTCACTGCTCGACGGCCCGCGACTCCACGTCGCCTCACTTGAAGACCGCGCCCTCGCCGCCTTTGTCGACTGCTCGTTCATTCTCTCCGCATTTCTCCTTTTTTCGCTGATCTTCGCCATCTGCACCACCAGCCTGCCTCATGGCCGCCCCGCCCTGATAGGAGCGTGTCTCACCCTCTTCGCTATGTGGGTGCTCTACCAACTCCTCTTTTTCAGCCTCACCAACGCAACCCCCGGCATGCGCTACGCCAAAATCGCCCTGTGCACCTTCTCCGATAAGAATCCCACCCACTCCGTCCTCCGCACACGCATCGCCGCCGTTCTTCTATCGGCTCTGCCCCTCGGCCTCGGATTCCTGTGGGCCGTCTTCGATGAAGACTCCCTCGGCTGGCACGATCGCATTACCCAAACCTACCAACGCAGCTATCAGCAGCGCTGATCCTCGTTCTCCTCGGCCGATCCTCATTTCATAGCAGCCGCGCGGTGACTTTAACATCAAGTTCTCATCACCATAAACTGCGCTGACAGCGGACTGGCGACTGGCGACTGGCAACCGGAGACTGGCAACTGGGGACTGTTCCCTATTGCCTGTTGCCTGTTGCCTGCCTGTAATCGAACTCCCACCGCTGCTTCCGATCCCCCGACTCAAACCGATCGTTCCACTCCAGCCAATAAGCATCCGCACTCCGCATCTCCGGATAATGCTCGCCCCTCGGATACGGATACCGGCTCATCCCATGGAACGGCATCTGCGCTACCGTAAACGGCGAAGCCTCCCACCAGTCCATGTCCTTCACAAAACCGTTCGCGTAGAAGAAATAGTCCCGCGTCCACCCAGCAGGCAGCGCCGGCAACGAGACCGCGCTGAACTCCGCATCGATCTCCTCGCCCGTCCCAAAGATCACATACCGATTGTCAATGCTCTTCAGCAGCGGCGTCACATCCCCATATCGCGTGTAAGCGCCGCGCGCCCACAGGAACGGGCCCGTCGCGCTGATCTGGTTGTAGTCGTAAGTCAATTCGCCCGGCGTCGCGCCTTCAACCTGCTTCGGATAACCCAGAAACGCCAGCTCCGCTGTCGCCAGCGGAACCTCCGTCCGCCGCACTTGGTCACCCACATCCGGCCCGTTATCCACCCGCACCCGATCCCAGTAAATCTGCAGGTTCGTCGTGATCCGAATCTTCCGTGCACCCACCGGCAGCTTCCCCGTCAGATCCACCACAATCGTCCGTGGCAGCCCAGCCGGAAATCCCATGTCGTCGATGATTCGCCGCCAACTTCCGTCCGCCATGAGCGCATCCACACGTGGCGGCACCGGCTTCAACCCTGCCTGCCACGCCGCATACATCGAGCTCGCACTGAAGTATTCGATATACCCGTCCAGCAGCAGCCGCAGCGGACGCTCCGCAGACCACGCCCCCACATCGAGCGTCAGCGTGTGCATCTTCGCAAACCCCGCATAGCTCAGATTCGTGAAGTCCCGCACGTACCGGTGATCCTTGTCTGCCAGCAGCTCCCGCACATCGTGCCCTTGGTCGTCCCACGCCCCCGCAACCGGCCGCGGAGCCGACACCGCCACCGTCTTCCCTGAAGCAAACGGAGGCTCGCTCAAAAATCTCTCATCGGGATAAACCTCCGTCCCCGCCGGATGATCGACCGCCGCCAGCCGCAGCTGGTCGATGTAGTTGACCTCCTCCATCGGCTCGCCAAATCGCAAACTCAGCAAACCATTCCGCGCCTGCAGCTTTTCCCCATCCACCTTGATCCATTCATCGGGATCGTTCCGGTTCGTCGCCACCGGCGAAACCCAGTGCCCCACCACCGCAGCGCCAATCACGTCCGACACAAACTGATACTGCTTCCCATCCCACGCAAACAGCGTCGGACACGAGCTCCCCCGCCGGTCCAGCTCCTTCAGCGCCAGCTCTCCATGCCCCGTTTTCCCCGCATCAATATCGATCTCGTCCTGCGGAACCCCCGTCGGCCACAGCAGCCGCACCACATCCACCGTCGTCGCCTGCCCAAGCCCCGCAAGAATCTCCGTCGAACCCTGGCTCAAATACCCCGACCCGCCAGCAACCTCAAACTTCTGCCACTGCCCGTTGGCAAGAACCTCCACCTTCGTCCCGATGGCGGTCTTGTTGTCTGCCAAGCCCGCCAGGGTAATCCGCAGCGAATGATTCTTATTGCCTCCAACGTTCTTCAGTACAACCGGGGGGTCGTGCAGCTGCGTGACGATCAGATCCGCCGCCCCATCGCCATCCACATCGGCAGCAATCACCGACCGCGCCTCGCGCAACTTCGCCTCGTCAAGCCCGAGCGCCGCACTCACATCTTCAAACCCCTTCGGCCCCAGATTCCGAAACACATGCAGCTCCGTCCTGTCACCGACCTCCAGCACCGTCGCCAGATCGATCCACCCGTCGTTGTCGACATCAATCGGCGTCACACCCCACGCGCCCGTCACACCAGCCGGCAACGGCAGCGCCACCCGCTCAAACTTCTTCCCGTCCACATTCCGCCAAAGCGTCAGCCCCGGCGCGCCTACGTGCGTCACCGCAACATCCATCCACCCATCTTTGTCGAAGTCAAAAACCGCGACGCCCCGCGTCGGCGGCAAAGTAGCATCGTCAAACAGCGGAACCGGCCTAAACGCACCTTCCCGTTGGTTGAAATAAATCGTCGGAGCCCCTTTGTCTCCCGTCACCACCAAATCCACAGCGCGATCATTGTTGATGTCCGACAAAATCGCCTGCGTCGTGTTTCCGTTGCCCGCTAATTCCGTCGGCCCCGTCCACTCCGTGAACGTAGAGTTGCCGTTGTTCCGCCACATGACATTCGGCCCGGATTTCCCGCCGGCCATCGGCTCTCCAGCGACAAACAAATCCAGATCCCCATCATGATCGAAGTCCACAAACGTCGGGCCCATGGGCCGATTCAGCTGCTGGATCCCAACCTTCGCGGTAACGTCCTCAAACTTCCCGCCCCCAAGGTTGTGGTAGAGGATCATCCGGCCCGCCAGCGCAACCGCCAAATCCGGCAGCCCATCGTTGTCGAAATCCCCTACCGCGCAGGCAATCCCGGCCCCACTCGCGTCCAATCCTGTTTCATTGCCCGGTACGGCCTCGAAGGATCCATTGCCCAGGTTCCTCCACGCCTGGACGGCGTGAGCACTTGCGCCCATCGCAATCAGATCCTGGCGACCCATCCCGAAGATATCCAGAGCGCAAACGCCCCCTCCGAAACCAGTCCCGATATCCCTTACCGGAGCCGGCTTTGGCAACTCCTGCGCCTCAAACCGCACCGGAATCATCGCCCCCACAGCAGCCGCCGGCACCGCCATCTCCTCCATCGTCGAATAGTGCCCGCGCTCTCCATACCCCACGCTCAGCGGAGCCGCTACTTTCGTCTGCGTGTAGTGCTGGAAAATCTTCAAATGCTCGTGCGCCTCATCCGTCCGCCCCGCCCGCTGCAGCGCCCGCGCCAGCCCGAACTCCGCCGAAGCATGCAGCGGCCGCAGCTTCAGCGCCGTCTCAAATTCCGTAATCGCCTGGTTAGCGTCGCCCAGCGCCATCTCCAGCGACCCCACAAAATAATGCGCGTCCGCGTCCGACGGATCGATCGCCAGCACCTTCCGCATGTCCTCGATCGCCTGCTTCTGATCCGCCTCATCCATCTCCGTAAGCCCCAGGTTGTACCAGGGTCGCGGATCGTCCGGCGCCATCGTCGCCGCCTGCTTTAACTCCTGTTCTGCCTCCGGAAGCTTCTGCAAATACAGCAGCGCAATCCCCCGATTCAGCACCGGAATCGCCGACTGTGGATCGGCCGCATGCGCCTCCTCCAGCTTCGCCGCCGACTTCTCCGTCAGCTGCTGATTCATCAGCGCCACGCCAATCGCGTTCAGCCGCGCTGCCTCAATTGTGTTTTGTTTTTCCGCCGCGGGGTACGCCACCAGCGCCGTCAAAGCGCCGATCAGCACAACCACAGGTACAAAATAGCTGAAGAGAAGAAGAGGAGGTCTTTGGGATGGCATGATTCGCCGTCCATTATATGGACCGGTAAACACAACTCGCCCGGGTCTTCTGAACGCCAATTGCTGAACGCTGTTTCCTGGCGCGACACGCGTCTGCCTAGACAGCCAGTCCCTGGCGCGGAGCGCCGTCCGCCGGGGTGGCTAACCCCCGATGTGGACCATGCTCCTCGATGGCTTCAGAAAGCCCGGCTCGCCAATATGGTGCCGCGCCTCTTTCTGCTCCACCGTCCGCCGGATGAACCGCACCATATCCTCGTCGCTTCCGCCCCGCTGCATCGCGCCATACAAATCGTGATCGCTCTGCGAAAACAGGCACGTCCGAATCTTCCCGTCCGACGTCAGCCGCACTCGGCTGCAATGCCCACAGAAGGCCTGAGTCACCGGCGCGATGATCCCAATCTCTCCCACATCGTCATCGAACGTATACCGCACCGCCGTCTCGCTGGCTGCATTGGGAGCCATCCGCACAATCGGCCGATAGCTCTCGAGCCCCTCCACAATTTCCTTCATCGAAACCACCGAAGCCAGCGTCCACAGCCGATCCTCCTCGAGCGGCATGAACTCGATAAACCGCACGATCACGCCCTCTTCCCGCGAGAACTGCGCGAACGCCGCAATCTGATCCTCATTGAACCCGCGCAGCAGTACGCAGTTCACCTTCACCGGCGCTAATCCCGCGGCCTTCGCCGCCCGAATCCCCCGGAGCACCCGCTCATAGCTCCCCGGCACCCGCGTGATGCGCACAAATTTCTCCGCATCCACCGCGTCCATGCTCACCGTAATGCGGCTCAGCCCCGCATCGCGCAACGGCTGCGCCATCTCTTCGAGCAGATGCCCATTCGTAGTCAGCGCCAGGTCCAGCAGCCCGCCATGGAGCGTCCGCAGCCGGCTCAGCTCCCGCACCAGGTCGGTCAGACCCCGGCGCAGCAACGGCTCCCCGCCCGTCAGCCGAATCTTCTCGATCCCCAGCGACACAAACACCCGCGCGATGCGCAGGTAATCCTCAATCGGCAATTCGGCATACACCGCGCCGTCAGTACCGGTCCGGCAATAAACGCACCTGTAGTTGCAGCGATCCGTCACAGAAATGCGCAGATCGGTGATCGCCCGCCCGTGCTTGTCGACAAGCCTCTCGGCCTTCCCCGCAGCAGAGCTCGGTATGGAGTCAAGGACGGTCGCCATGAACTTCTACTGTATTGGATGCGACCGGCTCCCGTCAGCTTCAGGCCCTTTCGCCGCCCCTCGCTCTTCCGCCCGTGGAACCAGCGGCTTCCACGAATGATAACGATGCCGGCACATATCGCACCGGTAGGCCTTCATTCCCACCAGGCGCGGGATTAAGTCAACTCGCTGGATGCGCGACACTCGAACATAATCCTCGACGGCACATCGGGGGCAGACAAAGACCCGCTTGCTCATAACCGCCAATCTCCTCTTTCTTCCTTTGAGATCGGAAGGGTCCAAAACTACAATGAAAACTCGTCAACACCTGCTCTTCAGCATGCATGCCGGTTTTCCGACTGCCTTATGAGGGAGATATAATGGGACGTTCAGAATATCGCAGTTGACGCATTTCGAAACAACAATTTACATCCCGTCGTAATTCGGCCCTCCCCCACCCTCTGGAGGAACCCACGTGATGATCTGGTACGGGTCCATAATGTCGCACGTCTTGCAGTGAACGCAGTTCGTGAAATTAATCCGCAGTTCCTTCCCCGAACCACTCGCGCCGCCCTGCCCAGTCTCCACCATCTCGTACACCGCCGCCGGGCAGAAATACTGGCACGGATTCCCAAACTCCTTCGTACACCGTTCGCTGCAGATGTTCAGATCCGCCACCACCAGATGCACTGGCTGATCCTCATCGTGCCGCGTCCCCGAATGAAAAACATCCGTCAGCCGATCAAACGTCAACTTCCCATCGCCCTTCGCGTTCCCGATCATCTGCGCGCGATTCTCATCCGCCGGCCCCACCGCATCCACTCTCTCCATTCGCGTGTAACCCGCACGGTTCTTCGCATCCGGCCCCAGGTTCCCCCCACGCATCACCTGCTGGATCCCCGCCTTCACCATGCCTTCCAACAGCCCATGCTCGAACCCCTGATGGAAATTGCGCACCGGCCACAGCTCCTCGCGAATCCAGCTCCCGTCCACCGCCGCCTTGTATTCGCTCAGCGTATCGGCCGAGCTGTCTCCCGATAGAAGCGCGTCGAACGCCGCCTCCGCCGCCAGCATCCCGCTCTTGATCGCCAGATGAATCCCCTTCAGCCGCTGCGAATTCAAAAAGCTCGCCGAATCCCCCAGCATCATCCACCCATTCCCATAAATCCGCGGCATCGTCAGCCATCCCCCGTAAGGCAGACTCTTAGCCCCGTAGCGGATCATCTTTCCACCCTCCAAAATCCGCCGCGCAAACCGATGCTCCTTGAAGCTCTGAAACACATGATGCGGATCGGTCCGCGGGTCCTCGTAATCGAGCCCCGTCACGTACCCCACTGATACCAGCGTCTCCGTAATCCCATACACCCACGCCCCGCCATACTCCCGGCTCGTC
>Ga0182018_10003419_pt1 | contig 14272 bp, 12 predicted proteins | sample 812P2MmetaG_FD_120490 | JGI IMG/M metagenome (GOLD analysis project Ga0182018, IMG submission 120490) | Permafrost microbial communities from Stordalen Mire, Sweden - 812P2M metaG | ecosystem: Environmental > Terrestrial > Soil > Wetlands > Permafrost | place: Sweden: Stordalen | collected...
AAAAGCTCTGTTCGCGTTTGCGGACAGAGCTTTGCTTGTTCTTAGTTTGGGGTGTTTTGGGTCGTAGGGCAAGGAGAATCGGTGGGGTGGAGGGTACGGAGGTACTGTCGGCGCGATCTATTGGCGGGCTGTGAGGTTGGGGGTGAAGACTGCGCCGGGATTAGGGTGGCGCTGGCTGTGCTGCGGACCGCGCGGCCGGCGTTGCAACGAGTCAGGGTTCAGAGCTCAGAGTTCGGCGAGCAGGCTGCGGCGCCTGGAGATGCGCAGAGTGGACTCCAAGAGCTGCCCACCGGCCGGACTACGAAGCACCCGGGTTTAACAGACAGAAACGGTCGATTAGAATCACCTTTTGCAGGAGACCTTGATGGCCGGATATCAATGGAAGCCGATCGAACCTCTGTCAGATAGAGATCGCCGAATCGATCTAGCAGCCATGCAGCCGCTGTACGAGACGTGGCGCGCATCGAAGCAACGACTTGAGCAGACAAGCCCATCAGGACTTCGGGAGTTCAAGGACAGGCTGATTCGTCGCCTGAGTATCGAGACTGGCATCCTTGAGCGGCTTTACGATCTCGATATGGGCACAACCGAAGCCTTGGTCACCCAAGGATTCGTGGAGGACATCGTAGTCCGGACAAGCACTGACATCGAACCGGCAAGACTAATCGATATCCTTCGAGATCACGAGGCGGCCATCCAGCTGATGATGGATTGCATCGCCCAGAAGCGCGATCTGACCAAGGGCTTGATCCACGAACTTCACGCCATCCTAACGAGACACCAAGACACGACGACGGCCGTAGATCAGTTCGGTAACCGATTCGAAATACCACTGCTTAAGGGCAAGTTCAAGGAACAACCTAATAACCCGAAAAGGCCGGACGGCAGTATCCATGAGTACTGCCCCCCGATACACGTCGAAGCTGAGATGGATAACCTGCTCCGGTGGGTGTCGAGCTATTCGTCCGAGGATCCAATCATCGTCGCGGCATGGCTGCAGCACCGGTTCACTCAAATCCACCCGTACCAGGACGGAAACGGACGCGTGTCCCGTGCGCTCGTCACCTTAACGCTGCTCAGAGCTGACATCCTCCCGCTGGTAATAGATCGAAACATGCGAGTGGAGTATATAAAGTCACTTGAGGCCGCCGACTACGGCGACCTAACGTCGCTAGCTGAGCTTTTTGCCAATCTTGAGCGTAATGCCATCTTGCAGGGCCTAAGCGTGGACGCGGAAAAGGAGGTCTCGCATCAACGTACGCTCACGGCGGCAGTAATCGACAACCTAGCTTTCAAACTCGGCAAACGACGTGAAGCGAAAGCCGCAGAACTCCGGAAAGTTAACGATCTGGCCGTCTTGCTGCGAGAACGTACGCGCCGACATCTGGAGCGCGCACTGACTGATCTCGAGAGGACCCTGGCGACCATTGGACAGCCCGAGATCAGAATCGCGGAGGGGGGCCCTGATCGAGGAAATGCGCACTGGTACAAGTTCGAGGTGGTGGAGACGGCTAATGCCGCGGGTAAGTTCGCTAACTTTTCGGAAGATCACTATTTTTTGAAGGCGTCGGTGCGGTTCCAAAGAGAGCGGCTAGTGTTTGTTGCATCGTTCCACCATGTTGGCCGCGAATTGTCGGGGATTATGGAGGCAACCGCTTTTTCGCAATTAGTATCATTTGAGGATTCGGATGATCGAGAATCGGTCGCCGAAGATTCGATCCCGTGCTCCCTGGAACCATTCGTATTTACATACAAAACCAAGGAAGGTGATATTGGAGACGCGTTCTCGCGTTGGCTGGATGGGGCGTTTGCGATCGCGTTGAAAGAATATGGGGATCGAATCTGAACCGGCCCGGATCCGTTGTTAGCCGTTGCCGAGGGGTTTGGTCATTTTGATGAAGTGGGCGGGCTGGAGGAGGCGGGGGATCATTTCGGGGCGGACGGGTTCGGTGCCGTTGTCGGTGTAGCCGAGTTTGTGATAGAAGGGCGGGAGCTCGGTACGGAGGTTCACGACGGTGATGTCCATGTGGTGGGCGCCCATCTCGCGGGCGAATTCTTCTGCGGCGGCGGTGAGACGGCGGCCGAGGCCGGACTTCTGACGATCGGGATCGACAGAGAGCAAGCCGAGGTAACTGCGGTCGCCGCGCAGTTCGACGTAGACAGCACCGGCGAGGGTGTTGTTTTCTTCGGCGATGAGGAAGCGGCCTTTCTGAAAATACTGGCGGGTTTCTTCGGGCATGAGGCGATCGCGCACGATGAAGAAGGCTTCAACCTTGAAGGCTTTGTTGATGAGGGCCGTGAGGGCGGGGAGATCGGATTCTTCGGCGAAGCGGATGTCCACCAGGACAGGGTACAGGGTACAGGGTGCAGGGTCGAGGGAGGCAGAGGAGCCGGTAGCAAGTAGCGTTACGCTTCGAGGCGCGGGATAATGTCAGAGAGAGAATGCAATGGCGACGACGACCGTCAATCCGAAGCAACAAGCGCACGAGCTGATTGACCGTCTGACGGCGGGACAGGTCGCCGCTGTGGTGGGGTTGCTGGAGGCGATGCTCGATCCAGTTTCGGTTGCGCTGGCGAATGCGCCGATTGAAGATGAGCCGATCGGCGAGGAAGAAGAGCGGGCCGTTGCGGCCTCCAAGGCGTGGCTGGCTGAGCATCCCGGCGAAGGCATTCCTCACGAAGAGGTCATGGCTGAATTCGGTTTGAGCTCCGAAGATCCGGTTGGCTGACGGGTTCAGTGCGTGAAGAAGATCATTTTCACTCCGCGTGCTCGCGACGATGTGCGTCGCATCGACCGGGAGACCGCCATGCGAATCTTAAAGGCGCTCGACCGTTTCGCTCGCAGCGGCGAAGGGGACGTCAAGCGGCTTCGGGATGTTGAGCCGCCCGAGGCCCGCCTGCGAGTGGGCGATTACCGCGTGCGGTTTACGGAAGAGCCGCAGGGCACGTTGAACATCCATTCCGTACTGCATCGGTCGGAGGCGTACCGCTAGAGTCTGCGATCTATCGCGAAGCGGGACCTTTGTTGAGGGCGGCTTCCTTCTGGGCCAGGACTTCCTGAGCGTGTTGCTCGAGTTGGGCGGCCTGGGGCATGTCGGCGATGGCCTGCTGGATCTCGGGATCCCAGTCGGCTTCGACTTTGAGTCCCGCGGTCTGACCGAGTTGCGTCGCCAGGATTTTCGACCTGAGGTTGGCCTTTACCCAGTCCAGATTATTGTCCAGCTCCTGCGGGGTGTAGTCGTAGTTCTGCGACGAGAGGTACTTTTTGAATTCGCTGAGGACGGCATCGTCGACCTGGAAGTCTTTATTGACGGTGCGGTGCGCGAGATAGTCCTCGGTAAAGCCGAGGAAGGCATCGCGTTCGAGAAGCAGGTCCTGGAAGGGGGTGGACTTGGGGGCCTCGACTTTGACGTCGGGGGTGATGCCGCCGCCGCCGTAGACGGTGCGACCAGAGTCGGTGAGCTTAACCTCGCGGTCTTTATCGTCCTGCGGTTGATCGTGGTTGTAGTAGTAGTCGTAGAGGGAAACGCCGCTGTAGTTGCGCTGAATGAGGCGGCCGCTGGGCGTGAAGTAGTGATAGGTGGTCAGGGCGAGGCCGGTATTGTCGGAAAGGGTGTAGACGGTCTGGACAAGACCCTTGCCGAAGGTGGTTTCGCCGGCGATGAGGGCGCGGTCGTGATCCTGCAGCGCGCCGGAGACGATTTCAGCAGCGGATGCGGTGTTGCGGTTCACGAGGACGACGATGGGGAAGCTATCGCCTTCGTTGCCGTGGGTGGCGCGGTAGACCTGCTCGGGGAAGGCGCGGCCGCGCTGGGAGACGATGATCTGTCCGCGCTTGAGGAGGCGGTCGCAGACGCTGACGGCTTCGACGAGGACGCCGCCGGGATTGCCGCGGAGGTCGAGGACCAGGCCTTTGAGATTGGGGCCGAAGGCGTCGATGGCGTCGTCGAATTCGCGGCCGGTGGTTTCCTGGAACTGCTTGATGTGGACGTAACCGATGCCGGGGCGAATCTCATAGCTGAGGTCGATGCTGGCGTTGGGAATCTCATCGCGGACGAGTTCGAAGTTGAGCGGGGTGGAAGAGCCAACGCGGGTCATGGTGACGTTGACTTTGGTGCCGCGCGGGCCCTTGAGGCGGTTGGCCACTTCATCGGAACTCAAGCCGGCGGCGGACTGGCCGTCGATGCTGGTGATGATGTCGCCGGGATGGATGCCAGCGCGGAAGGCCGGGGAATTTTCGATGGGAGTGACGACCACGACCTTACCGTTCTGCGGCACGATGAGCATTCCCACGCCGTAGTACTTGCCGTGCTGGTCTTCCTTCATCCGCGCATAGGCTTTGGGGTCGTAAAAGCTGGAGTGCGGGTCGAGGGTGTGCAGCATCTCCGGGATGGCGCCGTCGTAGATGGCTTTGTCGGGCATGTCGCCGGTGAGCGGCTCGGCGTAGTTCTTCGCGACGATGTCATAGACAGCGCTGAAGGACTTGAGGCCGTCGCGGAAGGTGGACTCGTCCTGAGCGGACTGAGCTCCGACCTGCTGGCTGAGAACCATGCCGCCAAGCGCGCAGACGGCAAAGAATACGATCAGGGAGAAGAGGGTGCGACGAGTGCGGATGGACATGCTGGTTGGGGATCCTGGCGCTCTGGTCCGTTGTGGGGCGGAGAAGAAGCGACTTTACAGGAAGTATAGCAGGGGTCCGGAGCCGGTAGCCGGTAGGCTGTAGCCGGTAGCTGGGACGTAGCCTGTAGCCGGTAGCTGGGACGAGCCTGGAGCTTGGAGCCTGGGTGTGGTAGCGTGATGCCATTCGATCCCCGGCATTCTATTGATATGGGTTCCGAGACAAGGATTCCGAATGTCGATTCGCTGGACAGCCGCAGGTGTTTTGTCACTGCTTTGGATCGCAGTCCTGGCCGCTGCGCAACAGGGTGCGAGCGCGCCGGGGGTCCAACCGGCGGCCCAGCCAGCGGCGCAGCAGGGGGGGATGGCATCGGGCGGGGCGCAGCGGGGCGTGCAGACGCTGGGGGAATCGGCACCGGCGAAGCACGGTCATCAGTATGTGGTGGCCATAGGCATTGACCATTACGACCACTGGCTGGTGCTGAACACGGCGGTGAACGACGCGACGGGCTTCGCGGAGATGCTGCGGAAGAACTTCGGGTTCGAGTACCTGGTGGAGCCGCTGACGGAGAAAAACGCGACACGGGATGCCATCAATAACCTGATCGATGAGCTGCGGACTCGCCTGCACCCGGAAGACGATCTGATTTTTTTCTTCGCGGGTCACGGTACGACGCGGCCCGATAAGGTTGGGGACCAGACGCAGTTGGTGGGATTCATTGTCCCGGTGGATGCGCGGGCGACCGAGGAGAACCACTGGAGCGATTACATCAGCACGGAAGAGCTGCTGAGCAACATCAGCGGGCTGCCGGCAAACCACATTCTGGTGATTCTGGACAGCTGCCATAGCGGGATGGCACTGGGGCGGAAGTTCACGACGAGCCGGGGAGACACGCGCTACGAGGAGGATCTGAGCCGGAAGGTGAGCCGCAAGGTGATTGCCAGCGCGCAGGGCGATCAGCAGGCAGCGGATGGCGGGCCGTTCGAGGGGCATTCGCTGTTCACTGGCTACATGATTCAGGGACTGACGACGCGCAAGGCTGCCGTGGAAGGTGCGAGTCTGGTGACGGCCAGCCAGCTTGGGCTCTACACACAACGCGAGGTGGGGGTTTTCGAGAGCTCGCGGCAGACGCCGATGTTTGGCGTGTTCGATTCCGTGGATGACGGCGGGGAACTGGTGATTCATCTGGGTGCGGGCGCGAACACGGAGGCAGGCGGGGCCCATGTGGCGAATGGGACGGCGGGCCTGACCAGTCTTGAAAGCAGCGAGGTGGCGAAGATCAGGAGCGACCGCAGTTACTGGCGGGACGACAGCACGCTGAAGAACTTTCCCGCGGGGCGGAGCGGAGCGCTGAAGCTGTGCGACAGCGGCGACAACTGGGGTTGCGAAGAGGCGGCAAAGAGTTTTCGAACCGGGTTAGGCGGGGGCACGGATTACTCGCGGGCAATTGATTTGGCGCGTCAGGCTTGTGAGGCGAAGGATTCGGACGCAGAAGCGTGTGTAACGCTGGGCGCGCTGCTGGAGGCGGGAGAGACGATCGAGCCGGACGACCAGAGCGCAGCGGATCTCTACAAGAAGGCGCGCGACCTGCGAAACCTGCGGGGATGCGTGGCCCTGGGCAGTCTTTACGAGGAGGGTCACGGGGTGGGCCAGGATTACGCGGCGGCGAAGGCGTTGTACGGCAAGGCGTGCACCGGCGGCGAACTGATGGGATGCAACTATCTTGGCGTGCTGTATCACAACAGTCTGGGGGTGAGTGCGGACGATGGGCAGGCTATGAGTCTGTGGCTGAGCGCCTGCAGCGGGGGTTTCACGGCCAGCTGCAGCAACCTCGGCCTTGCGTATTTGAACGGGACGGGCGTGAAGCAGGACGACGCGCAGGCTGTGAGCTTTTTCCGCAAGGCCTGTACGGGCGGGGAGATGGACAGCTGCAACTCGCTGGGCGTGCTTTACGAGCAGGGGCGAGCCGTCGAGAAGGACGAGGCGGAGGCGCTGAAACTCTACAGCCGCGCGTGTGATGGGGGAGCGACGCTGGGCTGCAGCAATCTTGGCGTCGATTATCTCTACGGTACAGGGGTGGCCCAGGACGATGCGCGGGCGGTGGCGTTGTTCCGGAGGTCCTGCGATGTTTCAGGCGGAGGGAAGTATGGCTGCAACAATCTTGCGCTGATGTATGACAACGGGCGCGGGGTGGCGCGGGACGTGAAGCAGGCGGTGAGTCTTTATCGCAGAGCCTGCGACGATGGCCAGCCGATTGGCTGCCGGAATCTGGCGGGCATGTACCAGGGTGGGCGCGGCGTGGGTAAGGATCTTGGCGAAGCGGCGCACGAATATCGGGAAGCATGCAACGGAGGCGATTTGCCGGGGTGTGTGCAACTGGGATACATGCTGGCCTATGGGCAGGGCGCAGACAAGAACGAGGGAACGGCGGTGGGGCTGTTTCGCAAATCGTGCGATGGCGGCTTGCTGGGAGGTTGTGTCGCGCTGGGTGGAATGTTCCAGTACGGGCTGGGCGTGACGAAGGATGAGAAACAGGCGGAGACACTGTACGGCAAGGCGTGCGATGGCGGCACGATGACGGGATGCACCAGCCTGGGTGGCATGTATCAAAACGCGATGGGCGTTGCCAGAGACGATATGCGGGCAGCGAGTTTATTTCGGAGGGCGTGCGATGGGGGAGACATGAACGGCTGCATCGGACTCGGTTATTCGTATTACACGGGCCGGGGTGTGGAGAAAGACGTGTCGCAGTCGCTGGCCCTCGATCGCAAGGCGTGCGACAACGGGGCCATGGCGGGCTGCAGCAATCTCGCGTTTATGTACACGGCGGGGCTGGGCGTGGCGAAGGACGAGGCGCAGGTGCTGATTTTCAGCCGCAAGGCGTGCGACGCTGGGGATCTGAGGGGATGTGTGGGACTGGCGGCGCGGTATTACCTGGGCCGGGGCGTGGCGAAAGATGTGGCACAGGCGACTGGCCTCGATCGCAAGGCGTGCGACGGTGGCGAGACGATCGGGTGCACGAGCCTTGCCCTCATGGAATTCGTGGGGGCTCGCGGGATCAGCGGTGATGAGAAAGCCAACGTCCCATTGGTTGATCAGAGCCGCAAAGCGTGCGACGGCGGAGACATGACAGGGTGCACGACGCTGGGCGTTCTGCTGCGGAACGGGCTGGGTATGGCGCAGGATGACGATGCGGCGCTCGGGATGTTCCGGAAAGCGTGCGATGGCGGCGAGATGACGGCCTGCATGGGGCTGGGGTTTATGTATCACTATGGCGTGAACGTTCAGCAGGACGATGCGCAGGCTTCGAACTTGTATCGCAAGGCGTGCGAGAGCGGAAACCGGGCAAGCTGTACCTGCCTTGGCTTCGCGTATCAATACGGGCTGGGTGTGGCGCGGGACCAGATGCAGGCGGTCACGTTCTACGGCAAGGCCTGCGAGAAGGGCGAGATGACGGGTTGCCGGAATCTTGCGCTGCAGTACCAGAGGGGTGAGGGAGTGCCAAAGGATGCGGAGCAGGCTTTGAGTCTTTATCACAAGGCATGCGACGGCGGCGACGCGGGGGCGTGCGAGGAAGCGAAGTCGCAGGACTAGAGGGTAAGAGGGCGGCCAGGCGGCGTGGTCGTGAGCGAAAAGCGGCGAGAGGCTAGCGAGAATTGAGGAGGGACCTGGTCCTACTCACCCGCGATGCGTTCGAGTTGGGCGAGGTGATTGAGGTCGTGACCGGCCATCGTTTCGACGATGGTGGAGAAGGTCATGGCGCCGCGCTCGGGATGGGTGACGGGCTTGTTGGCGTGTTGGGGCAGCGCAGATTCGATGAGGAGCAGGTTCCAGCGGCGGAGGGCGGCGAAGGTGACGATGGCGTCGGTCGCGGGGATGTTGACGTAGGTTGCAGCCCACTTGTCCTGGTCGAAGGGCTGGACGACGTGGTGGTCTTCGGCGAGGGTTTGGCGGAGGCGGAAGGCGAAGACGGTTTCGCAGTCGGCGAGGTGGCAGAAGATGTCGCGCGGGCTCCACTTGCCGGGCGCGGGTGCGGTGGTGAGGCGGGCGGGGCCGATGGCGTGGGCGAGGGCGTGGAGGCGGTTGTGGGTTTCCTGAAGGACGGCGAGGGGGTTTTGGGCGCCGAGGAATTTTGCGTAGGGATTGAGGGTGTCGGTGGTGGTCATGGTGTGATTCCTCCTGCAGCCTGATCGATTTCAGCCATGCGACGGTAGACGAATTCGCGGATGACCGCGAGAGTGGCTCGAATTTGGGTTGAGTCCATTGCGTTGGCGGGCAGTGAATCGTCGTAGCGAAACGCAACTGCGTAGTCAAAGAGTTCCTTCAGGGGGATCGGGGTTGCAGGCAGGATTTCGCCGGAATCCTGGAGCTGTTGTTCCAGCAGCTCGAGATCATGAGTTCTCAGGTATCGAATTGCCTTTTCGGCAAGGAGTGCCTTCAGAAGCTTTTCAATTGTCTGTTGAGCGTGGAATCCGAAAATGGCGTGCGGGATACCGTCAAGCTGCGTAATCAGCTCGTCCTCCGCAGATTTTCGCAACAGCATCTCGGCTTGGGGATCCATGCGCTCCTTTCCGATAGAGGACCACTCCTTCTTCGGCTATGTCGTGATGCACGCTGTTGATGGACCTGCGCATACGTTCGTGGATTGTCTCGTTCGTCATAACGAGGTCGACGGACATGCGCAAGCCGGATACAGCTTTCCAGAGGGCTGAACGAGGGGGGAGATCGCTGTCCGGAAGGATAACCGCAAGATCGAGATCGCTGTCTTCTCGCGCCGTGCCCCTTGCGCGCGAACCGAAGGCTACGATCTTCACCGGGTCGGCGGCGTCGATGAGGCGCTGGACGGCAGTCCATACCTTTTCCTCGGTTACATTCCAGGAAGTGTCTCCGGTTTGTGGCAGGGCGGCGGACATCGCGGCCAGTATTCCACATTGATGGGCCGATTTGAAAGGAGCAGGAAAGGCGGTTAATATAGGAGCAGACGAGTTTGTCCGGTGGCGCGGTGTGCGGGCCGGAGAGATGAGTGGGCGCGAGCCCACTTTTTATTTGGTCTATTTTTGGGCGAATGGAGGTCCTCTTCGGCAGGCCAGGGCTTTCGACTCGCTCCGCTCGCTCAGGATGACCCGTTCGACTTCGTCGCTTGCGCGACTTCGCTCAGGGCAGGCTTGACTACTATTTATGGCGTTCGATGTCGATCGGATAAGGGCGACGGGACAGAGAGTGGCGGCGTCACATGGACTCGATGTGGTGGAGATCGAGTTTTCCGGGGGAGCGAAGCACCGGACGTTGCGCGTCTTTATAGAGAAGAACGCGGAGGAGCGGCGGAAGCTGTGGGAGCAGGCGGAGAGTGCGGGGGATTCCGGGGCAGATTCGAATCCACATCTCAAAAGCGAGATGCGGGGCACCCAGGGCCGCGGGGGAATGGAACAGCTGTCGGGTGTGACGCACGAGGATTGCGCAACGTTCAGCCGGGATTTCGGGACGGTTCTGGATGTGGAGGATTTGATTCCTGGGGGCGAGTACACGCTGGAGGTTTCGTCGCCGGGGCTGGACCGGAAGCTGAAGGGGATCGAAGACTACCGGCGGTTTCTCGGGTTGCTGGCGAAGGTGCAGACGTTCGAGCCGGTAGAGGGCAACCGACATTGGCAGGGCAGGCTCCATGACGTAACTAATGCTTCGGTGAAGCTGGTTTTGGAGCGGAAGGGCGGAGGACCAAAGAAAAAGAGCTCAGAGCTCAGAGCACAGAGCTCAGGAAAAGCGGGGCCTTCGGAAGTGGAAATTGCCCTGAAGAATATTGAGAAGGCGCAGTTGGTGCCGGAGTTCTAAAGGCAGGCAACAGGGAGCAGGCAACAGGGAATAGGGAATAGAAAAGCGCTGCGCAGTTAGCGTTCAGCAACAACAAAGATCAATCGGAAACAGGGACAGAGAGAGAAACAGATGGCGAGTGTGCTTTACGACAGTATTGAGGCGTTGAGCCGGGATAAGGGCATCGATGCGCAGATTGTGATTTCTGCGGTCGAGGACGCGATTGCGCTCGCGACGCGCAAGTATTACAAGACGCAGGAAAACATGCGTGCCGAGCTGGACAAGGACACGGGCGAGATTCGGGCGTATGTCTTCAAGACCGTGGTGGAGACGCCGGAGCTGATCGAGGATCCGGTAAACCAGATCGCGCTTGACGCGGCGCGGGAGTTGGCGCCGGAGGTGGAAGTGGGCGGTGAGATTCGCTACTACAAGCCGACCGATGTGCTGGGGCGTATTGCCGCGCAGATGGCGAAGCAGGTGATTTTCCAGAAGGTGCGTGAGGCGGAACGCGATACGGTCTTCAACGAGTATGCGCATCGCGTGGGCGAGGTGCTGAACGCGACGGTGAAGCGGGTGGAGCTGCAGGACGTGATCTTCGACCTGGGCAAGGCGGAGGCGCGGATGCCGCGACGGGAGCAGTCGCGGCTGGAACAGTTTGCGGTGGGCGAGCGGGTGCGCGTGGTGCTGCAACGTGTGGATCGTGCCTCGCGCGGGCCGCAGGTGATCGTGTCGAGGGCGGCGCCGGAGCTGGTGCAGAGCCTGTTCCAGAGCGAAGTGCCGGAGATTTATGACAACACGGTGACGATCCGCGCGATTGCGCGCGAAGCCGGCGAGCGGACGAAGATTGCAGTGATGTCGCGGGACAAGGACGTCGACCCGGTGGGCGCGTGCGTGGGCATGAAAGGCATGCGTGTGCAGTCGATTATCCGCGAGTTGCGCGGGGAGAAGATCGACATTATCGAGTACAGCGAGGAGATCACGACGTTTGCGGAAAAGGCGCTGCAGCCGGCGAAGGTGAGCCGGGTGAGCATCGCCGATTTGGAAGACAAGCAGCTGGAAGTGATTGTGGACGACACGCAGCTGTCGCTGGCGATCGGCAAGAAGGGCCAGAACGTGCGTCTGGCGGCGAAGCTGCTGGGCTGGAAGATCGACATCAAGAGCGAGGAAGAGAAGCGGCAGGAAGTCGAACAGCAGATGACGGCGATGGCGGGTGCGACGGCCACGCCGATTGAGCAGGTAGGCGAGCTGGGCGAATCGATCATCCAAAAGCTGGTAGCGGCTGGAATCACGACAGTGGAAGGGCTGGCCGATATGACGCCGGAGCAACTGGAGGAGATTCCAGGGATCGGCGAGAAAACTCTGGAGAAGATCAGCGTGGCGGTTCGACACTATTTTGGCGAATACGAGGAAGGCGAGGAGCGGCCGGTGGTGGAGGCGCTGGCGGCTTCGGCAGAAGGCGGCACAGAGTCGGCTGCTGAAGCGAGCGCGGAAGCGGCAGAGCGGAAGGCCCAAGAAGCATCGCTGGACGAGGAGATCGATGCTCTCGAGCAGGATCTGACGCAAAGCGATGAGGAGCCGGAAAGCGAGGACGGCTCGGGCCTGATCAACGACGAGGTGGCGGAAGAGCGCATTGCGGAGCTGACGGAGGTTGGGCCGGATCTGGACGGCGAAGGCGCGGAGTCGCTGGTTCCGGGACGCGAGGACACGAGCGAGTTGCTTGCGGAGCACGAGGTGCACCCGGAAGTGGATGGGGACGAGAGTGTGATCGAAGACAGCGTCGAAGAGGTACGGGACGAAGAGGTGGGCGAGAAGAAGTTCGACGAGTAGCCAGGGGTACGAGGTGGTTTCCGGCCCTTTCTTCTGGAACGGCCCGAGAGAAAGACTGGGGTAGCAGGGGAAGGCCTTTGGAATTGCGGTCCGAGCGGTTTTTGTTCGCGCGGGGCGGGGATTTGAGCTACGGGCAAAGCAGTTTTCAGGGATAATGAAAGAGATGGTCAGACCCACAAGTCAGGAGTCTTTATGAAGAACTAAGGACCAGTGGGAAGTCGAGAAACGACAACGGGGACGGATGAGCACAGTTCGAATCAATGAATTAGCGCGAGAGCTGGAAGTGAAGAGCAAGGCGATTCTTGACGCTCTCACGGAAGTAGGCGTTACCGAGAAGAAGACCCATTCGAGCTCCATCGAAGTGGATGAAGCCGAGCGTGTGCGTGCGCATATCCTGAAGGGGCGTGGCGGTAATAACAATTCGGCGGCACGTCACGAGGCCGAAGCCAGGCCGAGGATCGACTGGTCCCGGGTGTCGAAGCCCGGCGACGCGGCGAAAGCGATTCTCGAGAGCAGACACCAGGAATCAGCGCATACGGCACCGCCACGAGCGGCAACGCCGACGGTGGCGAGTGCCGCGGCTGCGGCGCGACCTGCGCCAGTGGTGACGGCGAAGCCGCCAGTTAGTGCGGCTCCGGCGGTTGCTGCGCCAGCCGTTCCTGTTTCGGCCGGTGCGGCGCCGGCGGCGGTCGCGACGGTTCAGCCGGCGGCCGAGGTCAAGCCTGCGCCGAGGAAAATTTTTCCGCAACCGCGCCCGGCGCCCAACGTGGTGGTGGCGTCTCCGCCATCGAGTGCTCGTGTGGGAGGGGCGGTGGTTGCCGCGCCGCCGCAGACGCCGGCGATAGCATCGCGGGCACCATCGGGTCCAGTGGCAGGGAGGCCGCCGGTGGCGGCAGCGGCGGGTCCTGCTTCGGCGACGGATGGGCGGCAGGTTGCGCCTGCGGGAACAGTGATCGCGGCCAGGCCCGTGGCAGCGGCAGCAGGACAGACATCGACGACGGCGGCAACGCCGACTGTGCCCGGACCAGTCGTGGCAGCGGCAGCGCAAGCGGCGAGTGCGGCAGAAGCAGCGGCGAGAGTGGCAGCGCCTGCGGCGGAAGCTGGGGAGATTTCGGCAGTACAGCCGGGGGCAGTCCCAGTGCCGCGGCGCATGATTATGCCGCAGACGGGACCGCGTCCGGTTTACAGCGCGCCGCCTCCGGCACCGGTGGCAGCAGCCACGCCGAGTCAGAACCAAGGTCAGAACCCAGGCCAGAACCCGGGGGGTATTCAGCGGGGCAGGCCGATTTTCGATCGCAGACCGACGGGAGCGCCGAGCGGTCCAGGCGGCCCGCGCCCAGGAATGGGCGGCGGACCGGGGCAGCCTCCGGGCGGAAGACGGCCGATGCATCCGACACGTTCTGCGCCGAGTGGAGCGCCGGGAGCGGGGCAACGGCCGGGGATGGGCGCGCGGCCAGGATTTGGAGCTCGGCCGGGATTTGGGCAGAGACCGGGCATGGGCGGCGGCGCGGCATTACCGCCGCCGGGTGAAGCGCCACGTCCGCAGCGTCCAGGGCCGCGAGGCCGGGGACGCCCGCGTTACGAGAAGAGCAAAGAAGGTCCGATGAAGGGCTTTGCGCCGCCGTCGCGGATGACCGCGCAGGTTCCGACGGGACCCGTTCCAATTACCCGCACGATCACGGTGACAGAAGGGGTCAGCGTCAAGGATCTGGCGGAGAAGCTGGAGATCCGCGGCAAGGATCTTATCGCGACGCTGCTGATGAAGGGCGTATTTGTAACCGTCAACCAGACACTGGATGGGGAGCTGGTGAAGGAAGTGGCGGCGCAGTTCGGCGCCGACGTGTCGATGATCAGCTTTGAAGATCAGATGGCGAACGAGGCCATGGAGAGCATCCTGGCCACGGAAAATCCGGACGAGCTGGAAGTGACGCGGCCGCCGGTGGTGACGGTAATGGGGCACGTCGACCATGGCAAGACGTCGCTGCTGGACGCGATCCGCGAGACGGATGTGGCGGGCGGCGA
>Ga0182018_10003420_pt1 | contig 14272 bp, 10 predicted proteins | sample 812P2MmetaG_FD_120490 | JGI IMG/M metagenome (GOLD analysis project Ga0182018, IMG submission 120490) | Permafrost microbial communities from Stordalen Mire, Sweden - 812P2M metaG | ecosystem: Environmental > Terrestrial > Soil > Wetlands > Permafrost | place: Sweden: Stordalen | collected...
AAGACGCGCGAAGAGGACTTCGTCGAGCATCTCTTTGTGGCTTCGGCGCACAGCTACATTCTGCTGTTTAGCTCCAAAGGCCGGGTGTATTGGCTCAAGGTGTACGAAATTCCCGAAGCGGCGGCGGCCACCCGCGGAAAAGCGATCAGCAACCTGGTGCGCTTCCAGGAAGGCGAGACGCTGCGAGCCGTGGTTCCGGCGCGCAATCTGGAAGAGGAAGGCCGTTTTGTGTTCCTGGCCACCCGCAACGGAACGGTGAAAAAGACCGGGCTGGCGGAATTTTCCAATCCGCGCCCCTCCGGAATCATCGCCATCAACCTGGATGGCGAAGACGAACTGATCGGCGCGAAGGTAACCGACGGCAAGCAGATGATTTTCTTGGCCAGCCACCACGGCCAAGCCATTCTGTTCCGCGAAACGGAAGTGCGGGCGATGGGCCGGCAAGCCGGCGGCGTGAACGGAATGGATCTGGCGAAGGACGATTACGTGGTGAGCATGGACGCCGCGCAAGTGGACTTCGCCATCATCGAGAAGGAATTCAAGACCGCGTCGCAAAACCTTGACGAACTGGAAAGCGACCAGATCCGCGACTCGCTCACTTCTCTGATGCTCACCGTGTCGGAAAAGGGATACGGCAAACGCACCCCGCTCGCGGAATATCGCGTCACTTCCCGCGGAGGCAAAGGGGTGATCAATCTGAAGTCAACCGACCGCAACGGTTCGGTGGTCGCGGCTTTGCAGGTGAGCGAAGAGTCCGACGTGATGATCATCACCGGCCAGGGCAAGGTCATCCGCGTCCACTCCGGTGAAATCCGCGAGGCCGGACGTTCGACCCAGGGCGTGCGATTGTTGCGCCTTGACGAAGGCGACCGCATCGCCGCGGCCGCAGCCATTCTCGAAGAAGACGCCGCGGTGGTTCCCGGCGCCGAACCCGAGAAGAAATAATAAGCGTCGTCCAAAATGTAGAAGGGGTTTCGCCGAAGATATCTGGCGAAGCCCCTTACTTCCAGGCGGCACTCATGGCACAGCCAACTTGGCTGTGCAGGGTTCCAAACACCAGCTCCTATCCCTCGGTGATTCCGATCACCGCCATCATTCTTCCCGTTTCACGCTCCCGCCGGTAACTGAAAAACAAATCGGTGCGCGTCGCGGTGCACAAATCACTCGCAAAAATGTTCTGCTGCGCCAATCCCGCTTCAAGCAGTATCGCCCGATTCGCGGCGTGCAAGTCGAGCATGGCGCGGGGCGGCGGCGGCACGTGCCCGGGCGGCATCATCGTCAGCCACGCTAGTGGATTGCGGTCTTCGCCGGATACCATCGCTTCGTACGGCCCCTCGAACCATTCCTGAGCTGCCACAAACTGGCTGTCAAACTCCTTCACCACTTCGGGGCCCACCTCAAAGCAGCACCGCGCAATCGCCGGACCGACCGCCGCCACCAGATCCTTGGGTTGCGAGCCGTACAACATTTGCATTTGCCCAGCCGTCTTGCCCGCGATGCGCCGCAGCGTTCCCCGCCAGCCCGCGTGCACCGCCGCCACCACCCGCCGCTTGGGATCGACAATCAGTATGGGTACGCAATCCGCGGTCTGCACGCCGAGCAGCAGCCCCGGTGTTTGGGTAATTAACGCGTCGCCTTGCAGCGGCGTCTCGGGTGCGCGGTCGATGTTATGAATCACGTCGGAATGGATCTGTCGCAACGCGATCAGGCGCATGGCCTTCGCGTCTATGGCGGCCAGCAGCGTCGCCCGGTTGGCGTCCACCCGCGCGCGAGTATCCCAATCGGTATAGCCCAAATTGAAGACGTTCTCCGGCTTGCGCTTGCCGCTGACCGTCTTTACCAGTTCGCTCGCGCCGCCTGGCCGCGTGGAAAATCCGTGCCGCAGCCAATCGTAGCGGACCAGCGGGGAAGCCTCCAGGATTTGAATTCCGTTGGTTTTGCGCATCCTCCACAGAGATGCGGGATTCTTTGAACTCTTCGCGTTCTTTGACGGCCCAGTTTTGGTCGCTATCTTCGATTTGGTCATGGGTTGGCCCGGGGAATTCGCGGCACATGACGCGCCGCCGAAAATGCGCGCCGGCCGCCATTCATTATAGGATATGCGTGCACGCGGGGCGCAAATGCGTCGAGAATTTTACGTCGCGCGGCGCTGCGCGCGGGAGGGGCATCGAGATGATCGTCGGAATGGGCATCGACATTGCCGAAATCGACCGCATCGAAGCGGCCATCACCCGGCATGGTGCGCCATTCCTCGAGCGGCTGTATACCCCCGCCGAGATCGCTTACTGCGAGCGCCACAAACACAAATACGAGCGGTATGCCGCGCGTTTCGCGGTGAAGGAAGCGGTGATGAAGGCCCTCGGCACTGGTTGGAGCCGAGGAGTACGTTGGCGCGACATCGAAGTGGTCAATCAGCCCAGCGGCAAGCCCACCTTGCGTCTCGCCGGGGTTGCTGGTGAGCTCGCCGAACGCCAGGGCGTAAAACACATCTCGATATCCATCACCCACAGCGGTAATTTGGCTTTCTCGCAGGTGATTTTCGAGGGCTAGCTGGCGCCCGCAGGCTGCCCTGACAGGGATCGCTGCAGCGTCTACAAACTCGCTCGCACCAAGGTCTGACTGGGATCCGCGGACACGCGAGCATGCATCCACTGGTTCGCATCCCAATGGCCGGCGATTCGCATCTTGAGGTAGTTTCCAGTGAGTGCCTCGGTCCAGTCGTCGCCACGGCGGTGCAAGGTAAGACCACGCAGCTCGCCTCCAGCTTGCGCCTGCGCACTGCGAAATGCCGCTGCCTTCTCCGCCGCCAATGCCCGCAGCGCCCGCGCTCGAAGCCGGATCTCTGCCGGGGCCACATGTTCGGTGGAATCCGCAGCCGCCGTTCCAGGCCTCGCGGAATACGAAAAGACGTGCAAGTAGCTGAACGGCTGCGCGTCCACGAACGCCAGCGTGGCTTGAAAATCCGCTTGGTCCTCACCCGGAAAGCCGACGATCACATCGGCGCCGATTGCCGCATGCGGCAACCGCTCATGGATCAGTTCGAGCCGCCGCGCATAGTGATCGGCGCGGTACCAGCGGTGCATGTTGCGCAGCACGCGGTCCGAAGCCGATTGCAGGGGCATGTGGAAATGCGGCGCGAGGCGCTCCGAGGACGCCACCAGATCCACAAAGTCCTGGGTAACGTCCATGGGCTCGATGGAGCTGAACCGGAGCTGCTCGAGCGGCGTCTCGCTCAGGATGCGGCCGACCAAGTCAGGCAGTCCGGCCCGCGGCGACAGGTCGCGGCCGTAGCTCCCTAAATTAATTCCACTGAGTACGATTTCTTTCGCGCCAGCAGCCGCCAGGCGGTTGACTCCCGCGACCACCGCATCGGGCGGCACGCTGCGGCTGCGTCCGCGCACTGATGGAATCACACAGTAAGCACAACGCTGATTGCATCCATCCTGAATCTTCAGGATCGGCCGGGTGTGATCGCCTTCGCCCCCTGTGACGGCGCCGAGCGAAATGCTGGCGTCCGCGAAAATGTTTCCGCTAAGAATTTTCGCAGGAGCGCGCTCGAGGGAAAGCGGGTCGGAGTCGAGGCGCGACAGCGGATAAAAATCTCCGTGGGGCAGGGGAGTTTGCGCCGCTAGCGCTGGCATCGACGCAAATTCTTCGTCCACGATTGGTGGGATTTCCGCTTGATGGGAATTCCCCACCACCCAGGAAACCCCGGGAATGCTCGCCAATTCTTCCGGCGCGCGTTGCGCGTAACAGCCCGTCACCACGATGCGCGCCAGCGGATTGGCTCGGTGAATCTTCCGAATCGCATCGCGGGTCTGGGCGTCGGCAGCAGCCGTCACCGTGCAGGTATTCAGGACCACCAGGTTCGCCAGACCGTCCGCGGCGGCAAGCCTCTGGTACCCCCGCGAAACCAGAGCGCCCTCGATGGCGTCCGCGTCGGCCTGCGTGGCCCGGCAACCGAAATTGTGGATGGAAAAGCTCGGCATCTCTGCGTAGTCGTCCGATGTGGTCTGCAACCGGAAGCTGGAATTATAGCCGCAAACGGCGGTTTACTACTGCGGGATATACGACGAAAGCGTGGGGACAAGCTGGGAGGTAAATTGAAGCGCGCGATCCTGCGCCGAGAGCTCATTCTCGCCATCCATGATCGAAGTGATCACTCGAATCATCGCACCATCGGAACGATTCTCGCGCACCGCATCGGTCACCAGAAAAATCTTGGCCCAATATTCGCTGGGAGTCACCCGCCCATGCGCTTGATACCAGTAGAGCACCATGTCCCGGTCCATGCCCTTGGCGATGACGTAGCGGTTCACTTCGATGCCGCGCGGCCCCGCCACCGAAAGAGGGATCCGGCCCGCTTCGATCGGCGTCCATCCGGACCCCGGCAGGCAATTCCGCGGCGAATGGATGGTGTCGCCCTGGCGCTGGCTCGGGAAAAAAGCGATGAACAATGCAACGTAGGGTTCGTTGGCGCTTCGTTGGTAAACGCGGGAGAGGAACTCTCCCGGGCCCAGCGCCCGCAAGATATCCGCGCTCAGCGGGGCGTCAACGCCGGCCCAATCCCCTACTCGCATGGGAAAATTGGGAAGGTCGCTGTGGGGCGGCAGAACTTCCGTCCGGTTCCGGGCCTGCAGCAAAGCCGCTGTGCCCGCCAGAAGCAGCGCTAACGCCGAGAATCGCAGCCAGGAGGTCACCGCCGGGGTCATAGCGCCTCCTGCTGGCGTGAGCGGTCCCGCCAGTGCAACGCCCAGTGGATGAAGTACAGCATTCCCAGGGAGAGCACGAAAATGATCCATCCAGAGAAAGTGTGGAAGAACCCCTCGGCCTTGTCGGGACTCCAATATTGCCCCAGCAATCCGGTTCCCATCACTCGCAATCCGTTGGCGGCCACGGCGATCGGAATTGCGGCCAGTACCAGGATGATCCGGTTCCACCAGCGCTCTTCCAGCAGCTTGCCGTAAAACACCGCCAGCGTGATCAGCGACATCAGCGAGCGTATCCCGCTGCAGGCCTCCACCACCTCCAGCGACATCGACGGCAGCCGGATCACGTTGCCTTCCCGCAGCACCGGCACGCCCAATAGTTGCAGCAGGCCGGTAGCCAGGCGCGATGCCAGGAACTGCAGCGGCAGCGCCACTTCATTGAATACGATCACTGGAAGCGGAATCGCCAGAAACAAAACTGCCCACGCAAAGAACGCCCGGCGAAACATTTCCCAGCCCGCAAAGTAGACGATCATCCCGGCCAGCAGAAACAGCAGCGACGATCGCGAGAGGAAATCGTCCGCCCCTAGAACGCCCAGCACCAGCTCCAGCAGGCCTCCCGCAGCGATTACCAGGCCAAATCCCGCGGGCCGTAGCTGAATATTCCGGTAGCTGGCGCGCTCATGCCACACAATAAACGCGGAAAAAAACGGAACCAGGAAACCATGCGAGAAATTCGGATCCTCCCACCATTGCCGCACCAGTTCGGCCAGAATGTGGTGATAGATCAAAGCTAACAAAAGGAAGAGTAGCCCGCACTGCAGGAGGTTTGGGCGCAGCGGCTCGGCCTGCGGGGTCGCCAGCGCGTTCGAATTTACAGTGGAACTCATGAAGTCATAATCGTACCGCGAACACGGGTGTGCGCGTGCGTCACGTAGTCTGGCTTCGCTGCTGGTAGCAAAGCAAGATCAGGTCGGCGCGCCGTCGTACGTTGAACTTCGCCAATAGATTGGAGACATGAAATTTCACGGTGCGCTCGGAAATATTCAGCCGGCTGGCGATTTCCTTGTTGGCCAGGTTCTCGAGCAATCCCTCCAGCACTTCCTTCTCGCGCCGGCTCAGCTCGGTATTGGCCTCTGCTTGCGGTCTTCGCCCGCGCATGCCGCTCAGAATGGTGTCAACGAAGCGCGACAGCACCTCGCGCGGCACCCAGAAACCGCCGCTGGCAACCAGCGGCAACGCATGCACCAATTGTTCGCGGGCCTCCGAATATGTCAGCAAGCCCTTCACACCCATGCGCAGCAATGCGTAGCTGCTCGCTTCCTTGAACTTTTGATCGACCACGATCAACCGTCCGTTGGGATAGCGTTCCAGAATGTTCCCAATCAGCGCGTTGGCCGCTCGCGGAGCCGCGTGCGCGTCCACCACAAACACCGCCGCCCGCGGAATTTGCAGCGATCGAAGATCCGGCGCCAGCGTGGACTCCAGCTGTTTCACCACCAATTGAAACGGAGAGTTCGCGAGTTGCCGATGGAATTCTTCCAGAACCATCGGGTGCGGCGACAATATGCACACCCGCAGATTTTTGGCGGCGCCCTTCACCATATCTTTACGCTAGCTTATTTGGGTTTCTGCGGCAATCTTTACAGCTATGTGCGCCATTAACTACTTCATAGCACTTACGCGTCATTCGTGAACTCTGCCCGCGGCACGGAAACCTAAGAAATTAAGGAGCCTCCGCTCACATCATCTCCGAAATCCAAAAGTACTATCGATTTTCGGACACCCTGGTACCGATAGCCACCGCCGCCCTGGTACGTCCAGATTAGTCCCCAAAGCACTTTCCATCCGCGAGGAAAATCGTTTCCTAGCGTCTCAAATTGAAACAGCCGAAATCGCCTTAAGTCTTGTTGAATCAATAAAATGAACGGGCCCCCTTTGGCCATACCAATGCTCTTAAGCAAATTGTGAATTACACAAAATCAGCACTCGCTCAAGGGGGATTCAAAGTGAAGACAGCACTCACCACCACCGGTTTTCTTTCGCTGCTGGTCGCGGCCATGCCCACCGCTGCCGAGACTGTCCGCACCCCGGCCGCACAGAGCGGCACCGCAAGTTGGATTCCAGCCTTCGCCACTACCTACGCGCAATACGTCAGCGCGGCTCCGGAACCGTTGCGCTTGGTTATGGTGGGATCGGTAATGATTCTCTTCGCCTTCGTGGTTCGCACGGTAGCCCGCAAGGGTGCTGTCGCGACTACCCAGATTTAATCCGCTGCTTGGATGTCCCGGCGGGCACCCCCCTCCCCGCCCGCCGGGATTCCGAGCAGCTTCTAAGCAACGGAAAAGAACTTTCGAGCTCGATTGCCCGCCTGCTCTCCACCCCTCCTCCTACGCTTCACTCTCATCGATCGTGCGTTGCGGTAATCGAAACACCAGCCAACTTCCCAGAAGAATGCTCGCTCCCACCACGCAGTTTACGAGGTGAAAGCTCCGTCCGCTGGCCAGCACCAGCACACCTTCAAGCAGCACCGGCGGAACCAGCACGCAGGCGGCGAGGAACAGCATCCCTCGCGAGTCACCGCGTTCCGGCCTTGAGGCCGCGAAGGCAAGCACCACTCCCAGCGGCACGAACGCCAGGCACAGAAAGAACGCCGCATAGCCGCGCGCGTCATAAAATCGCAGCGGCGCAGGGTGCCTCAGCAGCGGAGAGGCACGGCTCAGCAGTGCCGCGCCTGGGCCGAGAGACATGCCGTACGGCAAGATTTTTCCGTTGCGGAAGACGCTCAGCTCCGCCGAGTCATAGCGGATGGCGATATTCACAGGATGAGACGTCCGAAAAATATCTGGGACGATGAGCTGCGGTTCATCATCGGCGGGATCGGTCATCGGAGTGCGCAGAAAAAATACCAGGTCGTAGCCCTTCTGCGCGACGACGAAGTCAACGTCCTGCGCCCCGTGGCTCAATGACAGGATCCAGCCATTATTGGGAGGCGCGTCGGCCGCCGGCGTGCATACCATCTGAAGAGTGAATCGGCTGCCTTTCAGCAGCCGAGCCATGAAATCGGGAATGACCGCGGCAGGGACATCCGGTCCTGCCGTGGGATACGACGCGACCACGTCCGCCCTGGGAAATGGGGCGAGGTTGGTGGCGTCGGCTGACTCGAGTTCCCGCGAAGATATCGCCCGATCGGCAACCTCCATCCGCGCCACGCGCCCATTCCAGGAGCGAACGCCCGCGGGCGAGCCACCAATAGTAAGCGTCACGCCCGAATCCCAATTGGTGAGACGTGATTGCCGCTGCAGAGTGAAGCCCAGAATCAAACCGACCACCAGCCAAAGAAAAAACAGAGTACGCGCCACCGGTGCCGAAATGGTTCTGCGCAACGCGTCGAGTACACTCGACGCCCACTGCAGAATCGGTCCGCCCTCCCGTACCAGCAGCACGTAGCCAACCACCCCGCCCAGCGTGTTGCCAACCAGGTCCTGCCACGAAGTATCACGATCGGGGATATAAGACTGCAGCACTTCAATCAGCAGCGAGAATGCGAAACTCGCCACCGCCGTACCCAACAACGGCCATCCTCCCTTCCAACCCTTTCGGCGGGCCTGGGCCGCCAGTCCGAAGCCGAACGGCACGAAAAGCAGAACGTTCAGAAAATCAGTGGGCGGGTCAGAGGGCTTGCCGAGAAACCACTCGAAGAAAGGCGGCACGCGACGGACGGCCGTCTCCACCGGGAAGGCTTGAAACGGAAAAAAGGTAAGAAAGACGATTCCCAGTACCGATAGCCACAGGATGAACGAAGCCCAGCGTGCGAGCAGTGCCTCACTGGGTTCAGCGTTCGGACTCGCGACAATGTTCATTGCGGCTTCGAGTCGGTCCATCCGCCACGGTCGATGACGTTCAATACGCCCAGCGGAGCAGAATGCCTCCGGTGGTATAACCCGCGCCCACGGAAACCAGCAGAACCAAATCGCCTTTTTTTAGGCGCTTTTGCTCCACCGCGTCGCGCAGCCCCAGCGGTATGGTCGCGGCGGTGGTGTTGCCATACCGATCGATATTGATCATCACTTTCGAATCGTCCAATTCTAGGCGCTCTTGCATGGCGCGAATGATCCGTAGATTGGCTTGGTGCGGCACCACCAGCGCTAGATCGTCGGAGGTCAGACCGTTGCGCTGCAGCAGCTCCGTCGCAATCTCGCACATCCGCCGCACCGCGTACTTGAAGACGTGTTGCCCTTCCTGGTGGATGTAATGCATGCGCTTGGCCACCGTTTCCTGCGAGGAAGGATTCAGCGAGCCCCCTCCGGGCATGTACAGGCTCATTCCTCCCGAACCGTCCACATCGTTCAGAAAATCGAGCACGCCCTCGGCCTCAGACTCCGCCGGTTCCACCAACACTGCCCCTGCGCCGTCGCCAAACAATACGCAGGTGGCTCGATCGGTAAAGTCCATCACCGAAGTCATCGTGTCGCTGCCGATCACCAGCACTTTGCGATGGCTTCCCGCTCCCACAAATTGCGAACCCACGGTCAACGCGTATACGAATCCCGAACAGGCTCCGGATAAGTCGAATCCCCACGCCTTCTTTGCTCCCAGCCGGTCCTGCACCAGGCACGCCGTCGCCGGAAAAAACATGTCCGGGGTCACCGTCGCCACGATGATCATCTCGATTTCTTCCGCACTCACATTTCTGCTCGCCAGCACCTTCTGCGCCGCCTCCACCGCCATATGCGAGGTGGCCATACCTGCATCGGCATAGTGGCGTTCCCGGATGCCGGTTCGGCTGCGGATCCACTCGTCGTTGGTATCCACGATTTTTTCCAAGTCGGCGTTGGTCACCACTCGTGGTGGCGTGTAGCCCGCTACTCCGGTGATCTTCGCAGCAATCCGCTTTCCCATGCATTCTCCCGTTGAGGCACGAATCGTGAATTGTACGTAATCCGCGAGGGAGCATACAAGGAATTAGCGATCTTGCCCGGAGCGGCATAACAAAGGGGAATTTCAGGCGGAGAACTTCAGCGCAATGCGTTCTCGGCCGACATCGTGTCGGGGTCGACCGGAATCGGGGTTACGTCCACGGTTATTAGGGGAACCGGCTGCCGGCGCAACGCCTCGATGAATACTTCCACCAGTTCGGGGTCGAACTGGGTCGCCGCGCAGCGAGCTAGCTCTTCGAACGCGTCCTCATGCGTGCGGGGCTTCTTGTAAGTGCGCTCGGACGTAATCGTGTCGTATGCATCCGCAATCGCCACCAGCCGCGCGCCCCTCGGTATGTTGTGGCCTTCCAGGCGGTCCGGGTATCCCGAACCGTCGAAGAATTCGTGGTGATGCCGGACCATCTCGCGAATCCGATTCATGGCGACGAGTGGTTCCAGCAGTTTGTCGCCCAGCAGCGTGTGCCCTTTCATCGTCTCCCACTCGGTCGCGTCGAGCGGGCCCGCTTTGTGCAGAATAGGCTCGGGGATGCCCACCTTGCCGACGTCATGCAGCAAGGCGCCCAGGCGAATTTCTTCGATCTCCGCCGCCGTAAAACCGGCAGCTTCCGCGGCCACCACCGCGTACTTCGAAACTTTTTGCGAGTGCCCGTTGGTGTACTGATCCTTGGCGTCGATCGCGATCGCCAATGAGGTGACCGTTTCCACCACTGCCGCCGGCAGCAGCTCCAGAGAGCTCACTTCCCCTGCTTCGCCCAGCGAACGGGCGAATTGTTCCACTCGCCGGTAGATTTCATCGAACGCCTCGGGGCCGGTGGTGAACAGCCGCTTCAGCGTTACCCCCAGATAGGCTTCCAGCACGTCGTGCTTCCACTTTTTCGCCTCGTTGGGGTCATGCTGTTCGGCGCTCGAAACCGAATTGCCGCCCTGATGCTTGGAGAGGTACATCGAAGAGTCCGCCACCTGAATCAATTCCTGCGGGGTGGATCCATGCACCGGGAAACCGGCGATGCCAAAACTCGCGGTAATGTTCTTGTCGCGCAGCAGCGGGTCGGAAGCCACCCAACTGCGGAGTTTGCTGGCCAGCTGGGTGGCCTGCTCAACGCTGGTCTCCGGCATCAGGATCACGAATTCATCGCCGCCGTAGCGGGCTACCACGTCGGAGCGCCGGCAGTTCTGCTCCAGGATGTGCGCCACGCGCCGCAGCACCACGTCCCCTTCCAGGTGGCCGTAGAAATCGTTGACGAATTTGAAGCGGTCCAGGTCCAGCAACACCAGCGAGAAAGGCCGGCTCGCGCGCGTCGAGCGCTTCCACTCTGCGGAGAGCGCTTCCATCAGGAAGCGATGGGTCTTCACGCCGGTTAGGCCGTCGGTGATGGCTTGCTCCTGCGCCTTCTGGAACGTCAGCGCGTTGTGCCATGCGCCCGCAAACACGTCGGAAATGGTGCGTAGCAGCAGGATTTCCTCTTCCGGAAAATCGCATTTCTCGATCGACTCGACGTACAGCGCGCCCAGCAATTGATCCGCGTAGGCTACTGGCAGCGCGATCGCGGAAGTGGTTTCCGCCAGGATCGGACGCAGACTCGAAGTCGCCGCGTCGCGAATGATTACCACCTGTCCCGAGCGCCCCACTTCGCCCACCGGACCTTCGCCCAGGGAAATACGCCGGCCCAGCGCCTCGCGCCTTTGCCCGGCTTCGGCGGAAATCACCAACTCTTTCGCCGAATAGTCCAGGATGGCTATGCCGATGTGATCGTAGGTGAGTCCTTTTTCCATTTCCTCGGCGATCTTCGAAAGCATCTCGTCCGGATTTAGGGTGGCGATGGCGTGCCCGGTAATGTTGTTGAGCAGCGAGAGGTGCCGCGATTTTTTCTGTTCCTCGGCAAAGAGCCGCGCGTTTTCTATCGCGATTCCGGCCTCGCTCGCGAGCACCCGCAGCAGCTCCAGATGCCCTTCATCGAGAGCGCGCGCTTGGGTGCTAGAGACTCCCAGAACCCCGATGGTCCGGTCGTACACCACCAGCGGAACGCCGCAGAAGGATTGCGCCGGGCGCCGCGAATGAAGGCCGAGGTGCTTCAACTCTTCGTCGAACCCATCGCGGATCAGCAGCGGCTGGCGGGTTTTCATTACGTACTCGGTTAGCCCGTCGCCCATCGGAGTGCTGTATTTCGGAAGCCGCTGGCCATCCACAATTTCCAGCTCGAACGATAATTCGTTCTTAGCGGGGTCCACCAGCGCGATGTAGAAATTCTTCGCCTCCAGCATCCGCCGCATCTCGGTGAACAGCCGGTCGAAGAGATCGTCCTGATTCAGAGTGGAACTCAGCATCCGTCCCACTTCATTCAGCACGTGCAGTTCTTCTGTCCGGCGCGTGGTTTGCTGCACCAGGTAGCTGTTCTCCACCGCCATCCCGATTTGGTGCCCCAGCGCCAGCAGCAGCCGCAGCTCGGCCGGTGTGAAGGATCGGCTGTCGGGGGTAGCCAGCAACAACACCCCGAACACCCGCTCCTTGGCCTGCAAACTGATCCCCACCACCGTTCTCAAATTCTGCGCCTTCAACTGCGCTCGAATGTTGCGGAAGGCCGCATCTTTTTCCAATACTTCCCACTGCGAATCCTTGGAAAGATCCGGCAGCACCACCAATCCCCCGAGTCGCGCCACCAAATTCACCAGGTATTCGTCCAGCCGGTTTTCCTGCATTCCCGGGCAGAACGCGTCGCTCAGTCCGGTGGCCACAATCGATGACGGGCCGCTCGAGTCTCCATACTGCAGCAGCAGCGCGCCCGCGGGAATGCGCACCACGTTGAGGACCCGGTCCAGCGCCTGAGCGAGCATTTTCTGGATCTCGCCGCCCGCGAATCCGGAGGTGGCCAGATTCAGATTCGAGAGCGCCAGCATATTGCGCTCCACCCGCCGCCGTTCTTCCTCGTACACCGCGGTAATCATCAGCACGCCGGAGAAAAGCTCGAGCAGCGGAACCCACGAGAGCAGATCCACCTGCGCGAGCCACCCTATTCGGGATTGCAGTGTCTCTGTCAAGAGCAGCAAAGCCCAAACCACAAACGTCGATCCCAGCAAGACTTCCGTACGCGACTCTTGCTTCTTGCCCTCCCGCCAAAACTCGCGAGCTGCGGCTACAAACAATAACGCCACGCCCAGACGCAGCGGCGGAATACCTGCCCAGCCGGTCAAGCTCGCGGCCGCCCATACCGTCGCTACACTCGCCAGAGCGATGGCGCCTTTGGTTTGTGCGGTTTTCCGTGAATACAGCCGTGCGGAAATCCACAGTGCCGTCCCGGCCAGCGCCAGGAACCATTGGCCTACGGCGAAAAGTGGGGATGTTCCCTGGCGTGTGGTGAAAAGTGTTACCAGGAAATGCAGCGCAAAGAGCAGCCAGCCGCCCGTCCAGGCGAGCATGTACTCCTGTCTTTTCTGGCGGTAAACTGCCCCAAAAAATGCGGTCAGCAAAAGTGATCCGGCCAGGAGGACGGCAGCGTCGGTTGTGGTTTGATTCAACGGCAATTTCTCGCGCGCCTCGCGCTATTTTTCCGCTGAAAAAGGATAGCAGAAATTGGGAGGCGTCTTGAAAACCTGTGCCAGTTAGGTAGCGTGGGGGTCAACATGCCCCAGCGTACCGGAAGTTGAAGTTTACCAGCATCTTGAGCCATGGAGCGAGTACCAACGGCGATTGCCGTTCCTAGCCCGCCCGGCGCTGCCTCTCCCGCGCAAAACTGCTTGGTTTTCCGCAACATAGCGCCGTGGCTCGATTTCGCGCCCCGCTTCCGTTAAGATTGTAGTTTCCGAGCCTTCGAAAGGACCTGCCGTCTTGACATCCCTATCCCCCAAACCACGGGTGCGTTTCGCGCCGTCTCCCACCGGCTTTTTGCATGTGGGCGGTGCTCGCACCGCTCTCTTTAACTGGCTGTTTGCCCAGCACGAGGGCGGCGTCATGTTGTTGCGCATCGAGGATACCGACGTCGAGCGCAACAAACCCGAATTGGTCGACGGTATCCTCGCCAGCCTTCGCTGGTTGGGAATCACCTGGGATGGCGAACCGGTTTTCCAGTCGCAGCGCTCGCACTTGTATCGCGCCGCCGCGGAGAAAATACTGGCCGATGGCGCGGGCTATCGCTGTTACTGCGTCGGCGCTCAATATGCCGGCGGCGATGCGGCCCCGGACGAACTGGACGAAGGAGATTCGGAAGCAAAAGACAAAGAAGCCAAACGCCGCGCCCCATGTGCTTGCCGCTCCTACACCCCGGAACAGCGCGCGGAAAAAGAGAGCCAGGGAATTCCGTTCGCCATTCGGTTTCTCACTCCCCGGACCGGCACAACCCATTTCGAGGATACAGTTTTCGGCCCGAGCGACGTGCAAAACGAAGAGATGGAAGACTTCGTGCTGCTGCGCTCCACCGGGCTTCCCACTTATCAGCTCAGCGTAGTGGTCGACGATATCGACATGCACATCACTCACGTGATTCGCGGTGCCGATCACATTTCCAACACTCCCAAGCAAGTGCTGATTTATCAGGCGTTAGGCGCCACCCCTCCGATTTTTGCCCACGTTCCTTTGATTCTGGGGCCCGATCGAAAGCGTCTTTCCAAACGCCATGGCGCCACCAGCGT
>Ga0182018_10003422_pt1 | contig 14265 bp, 14 predicted proteins | sample 812P2MmetaG_FD_120490 | JGI IMG/M metagenome (GOLD analysis project Ga0182018, IMG submission 120490) | Permafrost microbial communities from Stordalen Mire, Sweden - 812P2M metaG | ecosystem: Environmental > Terrestrial > Soil > Wetlands > Permafrost | place: Sweden: Stordalen | collected...
AGCGGGAATTGCGGCGCTTGAAGGCAGGATGGCCGTTGCGGGGCAGCCCGAGGAACTCCAGCACCCGGTCATAGACCGGCCCGGGGTCGGCGAAGAAGGCGTCGCTGTCGACGACGTGGATCCGCTCCCGGCCGAATATCCGCTCCAGCCGCTCCAGCTGCCAGGCGTACTCCCCGCGGGCGCGGTAGGCGTGGTGCTGGTGACCACGGCTGATGTACGCCGGGTCAGCCAGGATCCGTTCGACCTCGCCTTCGAGGCGGGCGGGTTCTAGGTCCAGTGCTCGTTCAAATGTCTCTGTCTCGAAGCCCAGGGAGGTTTCATGGGCGTGGCCGGAATAGGCCCGCTCCACCGGGTCGCGCAGGAGCACGAGCAGTTTCACGCCCGGCAGGTCGCGGGAGATCCGCTTCGCGGCCAGCGGGTGGAACATGTAGTAAGGGCTCGACTCGAAGGCCACCGGGCTCGCCCCCGCCGCGCGCGTGGCCAGCCGGGCGGACGCCCGGAGCGGGAAATGGCTCCGGTACCAGGCCAGCCCGCGATCGTAGGCCCCGTCGAAGTAGTGCACTTCCAGGTGCATCGCGGCGCCGAACACCGCCGGGTGCTCCCTGAGCGCACGGGTCATCGAGGTGGTGCCGCACCGCTGGCCGCCGACGATCAGGAAGCCCGGCAGCATCCCGGCCGCGGCGGCCGGCTTGCGGGCGAGCATCAGCGAGGAGCGCCCGGCCCGCCTGGCCGATGACAGCAGGAACCGGGGATCCCGCAGCCGGGCCAGCCCGGTGCGGCGGACCTCCGCGATCCCGGCCGGGGCACCGGAGCTGGCGCTGGCCGTGGCCTGGCGGTCCGGGCTCATGCCATGACCGCGCCGGGCATGACCAGGCCGGCTGCACCGGGGCTATCCATCAGTCATCTCCGCTTCCCCCCGCACCATCTCCGGACACGAATACGGCCGCGCGATGAGCATCCCGGACCCGCGCATCCGGGTTGTGAACGGCGGCCGAATTCTGGGTTCCGGCGGCTCCTCGTTATTCAACGCTCCTTGCGCAAGACATCATTATCAAGATACGTTGCTTATCATGACAGGCGAGGAAGACCACCGGCCAGGCACTGCTGCCCTGCGACTGCGGGCACTGGCCCATCCGCTCCGCTGGAAGCTGCTCGACCTGCTGTCGAGCGAGGGCTCGGCCACCGCGACCCGGTGCGCCGGGGTGCTCAGCGAGAGCGTCGCCAGCTGCTCCTACCACCTCGGCATCCTGGGCAAGTACGGCTACATCGAGCCGGTCCCCGGCACGTCCGGCCGGGAGAAGCCCTGGCGGCCGGCCAGCAGCTCCCAGGACCTCACCCCGGGACCGGACGCCAGCCCCGAGGAGGAGCTGGCGGCCGAGGCAGCGGCCGAGGCGTTCCTCGAGCACGAGGCGGAGCGGATGAAAACCCGGCTGCGCCGGGTGGGCCTCGAGCCGCCCGAATGGCGCGCGGCCAGCATCGCCAGCGGCTCGACAATGCACGTCACCGCCAGCGAGCTCCGCGAGATCAGGGACGAGCTGATGACCGTCCTGCTCCGCTACCAGGACCGGGACGAGGACCCTCGCCTGCGGCCGCCCGGCGCACGGGAAGCCCGGGTCTTCTTCAGCACGTCCGTCAACCCGCCGCGCTGAACCCGCTCAACCCACGCCGGGGTCTCCGGCACCGCGACAGGAGCAACATGAACGAGACGAGTAACCAGATCGATAGCTACCTCGGCGTGCTGGCCAGGGCCGAGGCCCAGTCGGGCGCTGCCCAGTGGGCCGCCGCCGTGGCGTCGTGGCAGCAGGTCGTGGAGCGGAACCCGGTCAAGGGCGATCACTGGGCCCGGCTGGCGGAGGCGCGCTTCGCGGTTGAGGACTACGCCGGCGCGCTGACGGCGTACGAGAAGGTTGAGGTCCTGGGCGTCCGCCCGCACGACCGGCCGGGCGCGGTGTTTCCCGGCGACCAGCCTTACCTCGTCACCAGCGAGGCAATGTACTGGACCGCCTGCTGCCACGCGTGCCTCGGTGACCGCGAACGCGCGATTGAAGCTCTCGCTCGCGCTATCGGCAAGGGCTTCCGGGATCTCGACCGGGCCCGGGCGGACGACCACCTGAAATCGCTACGGGATGACGACCGGGTGCGCGAGCTACTGGGGATCATCGAGGTAGCTGACTTGTCCCGGGTTGACGGCTGGCGCGCGGACTTGCGGCTGCTGGCGCGCGAGATCAAGCGACGTGCCTACGCGCCGTTCGCGGTGATCTCCGAGGAGGACTTCGATCGCGCGGTCGCCGGTCTCGATGCTGAGATCCCGGACACCTCCGATGCGCAGATCATGATCGCCATGATGAAGCTGCTCCGGCCGCTGGGTGATGGCCACGCATTCATCCTCCCGCCCGGGGACAGCGAGGAACTCGGCGCGGCATTGCCGGTGGACTTCTACCTCTTCGCCGAGGGCGTTTTCGTGGTCGCCGCGGACCAGCGGTACGAGCGGCTGCTGGGCGCCAGGATTGACAGCATCGACGGGCATCCCATTGACGAGGTGCTCGCGGCCATCGATCAGGTCCTCAGCCGCGATAACGACCAGCAGGTCAAGTACTTCGCACCGGTGTGGCTGCGGCTCGTCCCCTTCCTGCACGCCATGGGCCTCGTCGCCGACCCTGCCGAGGAGCCGCTGGCGGTCCGGTTCCTGGACGGGTCCGCGGGGGAGGTGACGGTAACCGGGGTGCCGTTCGACATCTGGACGACCTACCCGTATCCGCAGGGATGGGTCGCGCTGCACGACACCCTGCCCTCCCCGCCGCCGCTTCACCTGCGCCACCGCGACCTGGCTTACTGGTTCGACTACCTGCCCGCGGCTGATCTCGTCTACTTCCAGTTCAACGGCGTCCGCGACCACCCCGCCGAGACGCTGGCCGCATTCACCGACCGGCTGTTCGCCTTCATCGACAGCCACCGGCCCGGCAAGCTGGTCATCGACATGCGGTGGAACGGCGGCGGCAACACCTTCCTCAGCCAGCCCTTGATCCACCACCTCATCAGCTGCCCGGCAGTCAACCGCCGGGGTGCGCTCTTCGTCATCACCGGGCGCCTGACCTTCTCAGCAGCCCAGAACACCGCCACCACCATCGAACGCGAAACCCAGGCGATCTTCGTGGGTGAGCCGACCGGATCACGCCCCAACTTCATCGGCGAGACCGTCCCGTTCCAGCTTCCGTACAGCAAGGTCATCGCTAACGTCGCCGACCTTTACTGGCAGACCTCCTGGCCGATGGACTCCCGGCCGTGGATCGCCCCGGAAATCTACGCGCCGCCGACATTCGAGGCTTTCCGCCGGAACAGCGACCCGGCCATGGAAGCCATCCTTGCCATTCATGAGCACCTGCCCAACAGCTGACCCACGGCAAGCGCAGGGCCCGGCCGCGCCGGCTATCCGGCAGTCGCGGGGCGGGCCCGGTGCCGCCAGCCGAGCAGGACCGTGACGGCGAGCAGCGGCACGGCGCCCGCCAGCATCGGGGCGCGGATCCCGGCGGCGACGGCCAGCACGCCGCCGGCGATCGCGCCCAGCGCCTCGGCGCCGCGGGTGACGGTGCCGTAGAGGCTGCTGACCCGGCCGAGCAGCTCGGCCGGCACCCGGCGCTGCCGCATGGTGACGGCCGCCAGGTTGAACAAGGCCCAGGCCCCGCTGCTGGCGAAGAGCATCATGGCGGCGACGGCCGCATTCGAGGTCAGGCCGAGCCCGGCCTGGGTGGCCGCCATCACCAGCCCGGCCAGCAGCAGGGACCGCCGGGCGCCCAGCCGCCGGGAAACCTGGGCGCCGAGGCCGCCCGTCGCGATCCCGCCGAGCGCGCCGATGGCCAGCAGCAGGCCATAGGCGCCAGGCCGCTGGTGCAGGATCTGAATAACATAGAGAACGAGCACGGCAAACCATGCCGCGTCCATAGCGCTGATCACGCCGGCGGCGAGCGTGAGGTCCCTGACGTCGGCGTGGTGCCACAGCCACGCGAAGCCTTCCCGCAGGTCACGCCGCATCGACGCCAGGCCGCGGGCTGCCGGGTCCCGCGGCGCGGGCCGGAACACGCTCGGCAGCGTCAGCAGCAGCAGTACGGCAATCCCCAGCGTGCCCGCGTTCACCGCGAACGGCAGCACGGCGGCGAGGCCGAACAGCCAGCCGCCGGCCGCCGGGCCGGCCAGCTCGCTGCCCACGATCTGGCCGGCGATCAGCCGGCCGTTGGCCTGCTCCAGGCGGGCCGGCTCGACCAGCCGCGGCACGGCTGTCGTCGCGGCGGTGTCACGCAGCGCGGAGCCTGTCCCCGTCACGAACGCGGTCACGTAGATCAGCGCCAGGCCGGCGCTGTGCGCGAGGATCGCCACCGCCAGCGCCGCGATGATGACGGCCCGGGTGATGTCCACGGCGATCATCAGCCGGCGACCGTCGCTGCGGTCGACGATGACGCCCGCACCCGCCCCGAACAGCAGCCAGGGCAGGCCCTGCACCGCGGTAACGGCCGCTACCGCGGCGGGTGCCCGGGTGAGCTGGGCGGCGAGCAGCGGAAACGCCGCGAGCCGGGCCCCGTCGCCGAAGTCAGCGAGGAACTTTGACAGCCAGTACCGCGGGAACGGCGCCCGGAAGCTGCCGGCAAGCGTGGCCACTCCAGCATCATGCCTGAGCGCTGCTCACCGAGGGCAGCCGCCGCCTGCCCTGGCTGCTTCGCCGCGGCGCGGCCGGCCGCGCGGTCCGGCGGCTTGTTCGGCCCGTGGTGAACGCAGCTTTGACGGCTGGACGCGGCGGTTATCTTCCGGGCATGGCTGATCATTGCGCGATCGAGTTCGGCGGCGTCCGGCTGGCCTACCAGGCCTGGGGTTCGCCTGATGCGCCGCCGCTGGTCCTGCTACATGCGCTGGGCGAGGGCGCGGCCGACTGGGACGGCGTGGCGCCCGCGTTCGCCCGGCACTGGCGGGTGTATGCACCTGACCTGCGAGGCCACGGGTCGTCGTGCTGGCCGGGTTCCTACTCGGTGGAGGCCATGCAGGCCGATGTGCTGGGGTTCCTGGACGCCCTGGCGCTGGACCGGGTGGACCTGATCGGGCACTCGATGGGCGGGCTGGTGGCCTGCTTGGTGGCCGGGGACCGGCCGGACCGGGTGCGCAGGCTGATCCTGGAGGACGTCGCGGCGCTGCTTCCCCGGCAGCGGGACGTGCCCGCCAGGCCGGACGGTGAACTGCCGTTTGACTGGCAGATGGTGCTGGCCATCAGGCGGCAGATTGACGATCCCGACCCGGCCTGGCTGGACCGGCTCGGCCGGATCACCGGGCCGGCTCTCGTCATCGCCGGCGGCCCGCAAAGCTCCGTCCCGCAGGACCGGGTCACCGAGCTGGCCCGGCGGATCCCGGGCGCCCGGCTGGAGACCATCCCGGCCGGCCACCTGATCCACGCCGCCGAACCGGAAGCGTTCACCAACACGGCCCTGACGTTCCTGCGGCCCGGGTAAGCCCCGGCCTCCGCCTGCGCCTGCGTCTCGGCCCTGCGCAGCAGCGGCTAGCGGACGCTCCTGGCGAAACGGGCGATGCAGTTTGCTACTTCGCGGTGGTTACCCGCCTTGGTGATGCAGTGGCTGAAGCTGGTGAAAACGCTCGTGTTGCCTGCCATGAAAGTGCCGACCCGCAGGGAGAACACGATACTGACGGCCAGCGCCAGAATGCCGCAGATGAGCCCGGCTGCGGCCTGCCCGGGGTTCGCCGTTCCCCCGGCCCGGCCGCGGGTGAGCGCGGCGACGCCGATGGCGGCCGCGACGATGCCTCCCACCAGGCCCAGCGGAAGCAGCACGAACGACAACGCGGCGACCAGGCTGGCGACGCCCAGCGCAAGGGCGGCTGTGCCCAGGCCGTTCTTCGACCGGGCGGAAGGCGATATGACGGCCGGGCTTGGGGACTCAATGCTCACCATGGCCCCGCCTCTCCCGCGCGCAGTCTGGCAGGCCCTGCTCCGGTCACGCCGCGGGCCTGCCACACCGCGGTAATCGTCCCTAGGACCATTGTTACGCGCGAAGAGAAGGCAAAGAAAGAGTCAAGCCGGCCCGGGATGGTGGCGTAGCGGTCACTGTCAGCTAACCGTGATTGGCGTCGCTGATGCCCGCACGGCAGCGGTCACGATCTCGGCGAGCTCGTCGCGGGTCGGGCCCGCTGCCAGCCGGGGGCGCCAGCCGCTCGCATAGAGTGCGCGGGCCCGCGGCTCGGCCACTCGCAAGCAGTCGGGCAGCTCGGTCATGCCGAGGTACCCGCCGATGACGGGGCGGATGCTGGGATCGGCCTGCGCGGCAGCGAGGATGAGGTCTCACTGCCGCCGCCGACGCCGACCCGGCGGCCGAGCAGCTGTTCGCGGAGCTGGCCCGCAACCGGATGTCCGGCGCGACCGAGTTCGCCCGGTACCTCGCGTCGCTCGAAGGCCTGGCCGCCGGCGTCAGCGAGCGGCAAGCGGCCGACCTCTGCTGGTCCCTCATGGATGGCCACCTCTACCGCCTCCTGGTGACGCAGCGCGGGTGGACGACCGCCAGCTTCACGCAATGGCTGGCCGACAGCCTTGCCGCGACCCTGCTGCGCCCGAGTGGGCAGCGCGACGTGGCCGCTCCGGCTGACGCGGCGAGTGCCGTGCCGGGCAAATAACCGCCTTCAGGGCAAGCCGGCGCGCGCGGTATCAGTCGGGGTCCGGGGAGCCGCCCGCTGCGAGCGCCGCGATGGCCCGCCCGGCCGCCGCTCGGACTCGCGGCACGTCATCGTTTTGGAGGCTAACCATCGCGCTGAAGCCGTCGTCAATCCGGTGACGGGCGACGACCTTGGCTGCCATTTCCCTTACCCGCCACGCGTCGTCGGAGGCGGCCCGGATGATTGCCGCTGTGGCTCGGCGGTCCCAGGCGTGCAGGAGACCACGGGCCGCCCAGACGCGCGGCCAGTAGCCGCCTGTGCCGCCTTCATGGCCGCTGAGCACATACTCCGCAGGCGCTCCGCCCAGCGCCAGGACCAGGCTGTCATCTGCTTCCCGGCCCTCCAGCAAGGCGATGCATCCGGAGGTCAGCGCTGGCCTTCCCCTCCGTCTGCCCTCAGCCTCGACCCGCTGGCGGGGCGTCATCCCGTTAGTGCCTGCCATGGGCACAGCGTCTCACGTCTCGCGCGAGACCTCGCTTTAGCCGAACGTATCGCCGTACACCACGTATAGCCGTACATCGGCCCAAAAACCACGCAGTTTGCACCCACGCTTCGGGGTAGGATTCCGGTCGATTCGGGAACGGACCACATCCGCGATCTCGCTCGGCCCACTCACCCGGTGCAGCAGGCACCAGTCTGATCTGCCCCTGACCGCCCAGACGGTAAGGCTCGCAATGACTGACGACGCGGCAGTATTCGGGGAGCGGCTGCGTGCCTGCCGCCAGTCGGCCGGGCTATCTCAGGACGAGCTGGCCGAGAGGTCCGGCCTGAGCATCCGCGCGATCAGCAACCTGGAGCGCGGCCACACCAGGTGGCCGCACCCCGACTCGGTCCGGCGGCTGGCCAATGCACTGAGACTGCGCGGCGAGGCGCGAGAAGATTTCCTCGCCACTGCGGACCGGCGGCTGCTCGGCAATGCGACCGCCTTCGCCGTCGTGGTGCCTGACGGTCATCAGGCCCGGGCCGGTGACGGGCAGATCGTGCCCCGGCAGCTACCCGGCCCGGTACGGCAATTCGTCGGCCGCGACAGTGAGATCGCGGCGCTGACCGGCCTGCTGGATGCCGCTGGCAGCGGGCCGGCCGCGCTGGTGATCTCGGCCATCGGGGGTACGGCTGGGGTCGGCAAGACGGCGCTGGCGATCCACTGGGCACATCAGGTCGCCGGGCAGTTCCCGGACGGCCAGCTGTATGTCAACCTGCGCGGCTATGACCCGGATGAGCCGGTGGCCGCCTCGGACGCTCTCGCCGGTTTCCTGCGCGCCCTGGGCGTGCCCGGGCAGGACATCCCCGCCGAGACGAGCGAACGCGCCGCCCGGTTCCGGAGCCTGCTGGCCGGGCGCCGGATGCTGGTACTGCTGGACAACGCGGGGCAGGCGGAGCAGGCTCGGCCGCTGCTGCCCGGCAGCCCGGGGTGCCTGACGGTGGTCACCAGCCGTGATGGGCTAGCCGGCCTGGTGGCCAGGGATGGCGCCGTCCAGCTGGAACTGGACCCGCTGCCGCTGACGGAGGCAATCGGGCTGCTGCGGGCCTTGATCGGCGCCAGGGTGGACAGCGACCTGGCTGCCGCGGACGCGCTGGCGGCGCGATGCGCGAGGCTGCCGCTGGCGCTGCGCGTCGCTGCCGAGTTTGCTGTCAACCGGCCATCCGCCAGCCTCGCCAGGCTGGCCGGTGAACTGGGGGATCAGCAGCGGCTGGACCTGCTGGACGCCGGCGCGGACCCGCGCACCGGGATCCGGTCCGTGTTCTCCTGGTCCTACCAGCAACTGGACGCCGAGGCGGCCGACCTGTTCCGGAAACTCGGCCTGCACCCCGGTCTCGATCTCGGCCTGCACGCCGCCGTCGCGCTCACGGCCAGCACCGCCGGGCAGGTCCGCCGGGTGCTGGACGTGCTGGCCCGCGGCAGCCTGATCGAGCAGGCCGCCCCGGGCCGGTATGCCATGCATGACCTGCTGCGTGCCTACGCCCGGGAGCTTGCCGGGACCGAGGACAGCGAAGGGGGGCGACAAGCCGCGCTGACCCGCCTGTTCGACTATTACCTGTACGCCGCCGCTACCGCGATGGACACGCTGTACCCCGCCGAGCTCCAACGCCGGCCCCGAATCCCCGCTCCCGCCACAGCGGTCCCGCCGCTCGCCAGCACCGCCGAGGCGAGGGCCTGGCTGGACGCCGAACTGGCCAACCTCGCCGCGGTCGCCGCTTACACCGCTGACCGCGGGTGGCCCCGTCATACCATCGCGCTGTCCGCCACCTTGCCCCGCTACCTGGCGGGAGGCGGCCACTTCTCCGAGGCCGTCGTCATCCACACCCGCGCCATCGGCGCGGCACGCGCCATCGGTGACCGTGCCGCCGAAGCGAGCGCGCTCAGCGCCCTCAGCCAGATCGATCTTCATTACGGCGACAGTCAGCAGGCCACCAGCAAGCTGCAGCAGGCCTATGCGCTGTTCTGTGAAGCCGGCGACCAGGCCGGCCAGGCACGGGCACTGCAGAACCTCGCCACTGTCGAATCGCAGCAGGGCCGGTATCAGCAGGCCGGTGAGCACCATCAGCAGGCTCTGCAGCTGTACCTGGCCACCGGCATCCGGGCCGGCGCAGCCCGCGCCCTGCACGGCCTCGGCGATGTGGACCTGCGGATGGGCAATTACCAGCGCGCCGACGAGCACCTCCAGCGGGCGCTCGCCCTATGCCAGGAGACCGGCGACCGGGTCAACGAAGCGTACGTGCTGGCCCTCCTCGGTGACCTCAGCCTGCGACTCAGCCGCTACCAGGACGCCGCGGGCCATCTTGCGCGGGCGCTGAGCCTGTTCCGCGAGGTGGCAGACCAGACCGGCGAAGCGTGGGTGCTGGCTCACCTCGGCGCTGCCCAGCTGGGGCAGGGCCATGGGCAGCTGGCTATCGACTACCACCAGCAGGCCACGATGATCGCCCGCGAGAACGAGGACCAGTTCGGCGAAGCCGAGGCGCTCAACGGCCTCGGCGAGGCCTACCTCGCTACCCAGCAGCCGGCCGAGGCCCGCGCCGCGCACCGCCGCGCACTCGACCTGGCCAGCCAGAGCGGCGACAAGTCCGAGCAGGCCCGCGCCCGGGCCGGCCTCGCCCGCAGCCATCAGGCCGCCGGTGACCCGGCTCAGGCGCTCGATCACTGGCACGAAGCCCTTGCCCTTTACGACGAGCTTGGCACGCCCGAAGCCGATCAGATCCGCGTCCAGCTCGCGGCCCGCAACCACGGTCGCCAGCAGCCCTAAGCAGGGCACTGGCCGACCACCACGACCAGTTCTATCCTGGTCCGGAGCCCGAGAAGCCATTCCGGCGGGTCAATAGCGAACCTAGGCGGTTTGGCGCGCACGGAACAGGAAGTCTTACCGGCATCCTGACCGGAAGTTTCGTTCACATGGCGAGCCGGAATGGGGTGTTCCCTGACGCGAGGACTCTGCAGCTAGCCTTATCGGCGGCGCTGGCGCTCACCGTCAGGTGGCAGGCGCGGCCAGCCATGCGGCCAGTATCGGCATACGGCCTGCCGGCGTCCGCGCGCGGCCGTGGATCAGGTAGCTTCTGCCGATGCCATCCCAGCCGCCCTCGCGACTCGTGCTCGCCGCATTCGGCGCAGCCGGGGCACAGCCCGTCCCGCTGGGCGGCGGCCAGGGCACTTCCTGGCTCGCCGCTGACCTGGTGCTCAAGCCAGCAGACCTCGGCCCGGAAGAACTGGCATGGCAGGCCCGGGTCTACTCGCAGGTCTCGTGCGATGGATTCCGGCTGGCCCGGCCCCGGGCTGCCGCCGGCGGCTCGCTCACCGTGGATGGCTGGTGCGCCACCGAGTGCGTCGCCGGTCAGCACGAACAGCGCCGCTGGGCAGAGATCATCGCCGTCGGCGAGCGCTTCCACGCCGCCCTGCGCGACATCCCCCGGCCCGGATTCCTGGATTACCGGGCCAGCCCCTGGGCTACGGGCGACCGCGTGGCCTGGGGCGAGCGCCCCGCTGACGAGTTCATGCACGTCAGCTACCTGGCGCAGCTGACCTCCGCGATCCGTCCCGTGTCAGCCCCTAGCCAGCTAATCCACGGCGATCTCAGCGGCAACGTGCTATTTCACGACCAGCTGCCGCCCGCGATCATCGACTTTTCCCCCTACTGGCGGCCCGCTGCCTGGGCATCCGCGATCGTGGTGGCTGACGCCCTGGTCTGGGAAGGCGCGGACAACCGGATCCTCAGCGCCGTCGGCCACATCGAGGACTTCGGCCAGTACCTGATCCGCGCCCTGATCTTCCGGGCAGTGGACGACCGGACACTAACCAAGGCCGGCCCAGCAGCACCCGGCACCCGCGACCCCTGGGCGCGAGCCGTTGACCTCGCGTGCCAGCTCGCTGCCCGTGCCTGACCCGCCACAGTGCACCGGTGATGCGCGTGATCGCGTGGTGTTCGAGCTAAGCGTCGAAGAGGCCTTTCGGGCCAGCAGTCCACTGTCGTGCCAGTATTTCTTGTGCGGGTATGGCCATAGCCGCTTCGTCGTGGTCGAGTCCTTCCGCCTGGACGAGCCGGATTGTGGGCGCCCTGTCACTGGCCCTGGCATGGCGGTGCATGCTGTTGATCCATGCGGTTGCCCGCTCGATCCTGGTCGAGCCCTGTTGCCCTGGTTCAGGCGGCTGCGGGTCGGTGTCTCGTGAACCCACCAGCACACTGACGCAAACCTCGCTAGCTGCCGCCAGCCAGCCCGCCGGCCGGGGAATGAAGACGGCCCCGGCCGCTTGATCCGGAGCTTTGCCGTCTGCTCGCGACCCGCTGAGCTGGTCCCTGACGACCGCGGCCATGCCATCTGGCCATTTCAGGGCGGGATCGGGAAACGGATAGGCGCCAGCGGCGCTGAGGATTACTTCTTCCAGACGTTCCGGATGCGTGACAAGATAGCGGGCTGCGAACTGCGCGCCAGCTGAGTGGCCGTGGAGTGCGAAACGCCCGTTAAAGGAAGGGATGTGCTCCCCGGCCACCTGATCTACGACGGCATTCACGAATTCGTCGGCATCAATCTTTCGACCGAACAGCGCACGGTAGCCGCCGAACTCTGATCCGCCAAAGGCGGGCGCGATGACTATCGCATGATGAGCTTCGGCGAAGGCTGTCCAGCGTTCCACTGCCGCCTGCGCGTACTCGGCGAGAAAGCTATCCGGCTGCGAGCCGTCCGGCCACGGGAAGCCATGCGCTAGGACGAGTACCCGGACGGGGTCGTTGGGAACGAAGGAGGCTACCCTGCCGGGTTCCGGCATCAGCCTCGCCCCCTCACTCACGGGTGCCTGACGAGCAACATCCGCCGTGGATAGCCAACGCCGCCAAGGACGTGGGCCAGCAGTCTATGGTCTGATCAAAGCCACGGGACGTTGGCGCTGGTCGGCTACCAGAACGCGCCGCGTCCACGCTTAGTTCATGTCGGGGCGTCCGATGCCGCTGTTCAGGGCATTGCTGATGCTCCGGGCTACAAGCTGGTAAGCGGCGACTTGCTCGGGGATGGCCCGGGTGATCATGACCGGCTTACCACGGTCGGCGTCCTGGGCAGCTGCGGTGCTGAACGGCACGCTGGCGAGCTTGGGAACACGGGTCCAGATTGCCTCTTCCGGCGGGGCCGGCGAGAACAGCGGCGTGACGTCGCCGCAGCTCGGGCAGATCTGGCCCGCCATGTTCTCGATCCCGCCGAGAATGACAGCAGTGCCCCGCTCCAGCTCATGCAGCAGCCGGTGAGCGTCCCGGTGCGCGACCAGCTGAGGTGTTACCACCAGCAGCGCGAACGTGGTCCGCTTTCCGAGGCCGAATACAAGCTGCTGGATATCGGCTGTTCCCGGCGGCAAGTCCACGACCAGGCAGTCGACCTCATCCCAGCTGGTGCCGGAGATGAGCCGGTGAACCAGCAGCTCGGCCAGGGGCGCCGGAAAGCCCAGGCCCTGACCCTCGCCTATCAGGAGGGCAGCCGAGGCGATCTGCACCCCGTGCCGCTCGGCGGCCTGTAGCCGCGACGATCCTGTTCCCCTCGCCGCAAACAAGGTGACATGAGCCGCATCCTCGCGGCGGCGCAGTCCCATCATGTGCGCCGCGTCCGGACCGTAGAGGTCGGCATCGACCAGGCCGACTCGGACGCCAAGCGCGCTGAGCGCCAGCGCGACATTCACCGCTGCTGTCGTCTTACCAACGCCGCCCTTGCCGCTTGCGACTGCGACGACCGGCACCTGATCGGTGTTTGTGGCCATGCCGTCTCCGTCTCACCTGGCAGGGTTGCAACGATTTTGACCCTACCGCGATCGCTCCTGGTGCTCCTGGACCGAGCCGACGAGTTTGCCGTGATCACACCCGGCAAGATCCTCGGCGCCGATCCGGAGGACGGGGACAAGCCGCGGCTCTGGCGCTGGTCGTATTGATCGGCAGCTACTTCGGACGCAAGCAGGCCAAGCCAGGTCAGTGGAGCGGGTGGAGGTTGCTTTGTGCTTCCGGCTTCGCGGTCCTCATCGGGAGCGGCCAGCTGATGCACGGAACCGCCGCGTGGGTGGCGCTGAGCATTGCCGCATGCCTGGCGTGCGCACTCTTCATCTGGGAACTGCGCTCGTTGCCTCGATGACGGTGCGGAAGTAGTAGCCGCCGAACGCCTTGCCGTGCATTAGCAGGACCGTCCTGCCATTGGGCTCGGTACTCGGCGGGATATCCATGTAGGCCATCGTCACCGGCTGCAGGTCGCTGGTGAGCGGCAGGAAACTGACGGGATAGGGGTAGTCGTAGTCCTCGAGGCAGATGCCCAGGGCCGGCCGCGAACCCGGCGATGTGCTGCCCATAGCTGCGTACCTCCTGGCACGTAGGCGTGTTTGCACGGAGATCGAGTTATTGCTGCCGCAGGTCGGCCGGGATGACGATGTCCCGCTTCTGGATCTTGCCGGTCGGGCCCTTGGGCAGCCGGTCGACGATCCATACGTGGCGCGGGTACTTGTAGGCCGCGACCTGGCCCTTGACGTAGTCGCGCAGTCCCTCGGCGCTGATGGTGGCACCTGGCTTCAGCGTCACCGCGGCGCCGACCTCCTCGCCCAGGGCCGGGTGCGGCAGGCCGACCACGGCCGCTTCGGCGACGGCGGGATGCTCGTAGAGCACTTCCTCGATTTCGCGCGGGTAGATGTTGTAGCCGCCGCGGATGATCATGTCCTTCTTCCGGTCCACGATGTAGAAGTAGCCGTCCTCGTCGGCGCGGGCCAGGTCACCGCTGTGGAACCAGCCGTCGCGGATCGCCTCGGCGGTCGCCTCGGGGCGATGCCAGTAGCCCTTCATCACGTTCGGCCCGCGGATGACGATCTCGCCCACCTCGCCCTGCGGGACCTGGTGGTCTTCGCCGTCCACGACACGCATCCGGACGTCCCGGATGGGCGTGCCGATCGAGCCGGGCTTGCGCTCCCGGCCGGGGAGGTTGAACGAGGCGACCGGCGAGGTCTCGGACAGGCCGTATCCCTCAAGCACCGGGACGCCGAACGCCTCCTCAAAGCCGCGCAGCACCTCGACCGGCAGGGCCGCGCCGCCGGAAATACAGGTCCGCAGCGAAGAGGTGTCGTAG
>Ga0182018_10003423_pt1 | contig 14264 bp, 10 predicted proteins | sample 812P2MmetaG_FD_120490 | JGI IMG/M metagenome (GOLD analysis project Ga0182018, IMG submission 120490) | Permafrost microbial communities from Stordalen Mire, Sweden - 812P2M metaG | ecosystem: Environmental > Terrestrial > Soil > Wetlands > Permafrost | place: Sweden: Stordalen | collected...
GCGGCGGGCATGATCGCCGGCGGCCTCATCGGGCACGGCATGGATCAACAGACGCAAATCCAACAACAACAATACGCGCAAGGCGCCTATGTGCCCCCGCCTCAAGGACCCCCACCCAGCCTGACGGACATCAAAGCGATGGCCAAGGCCGGTGTCAGCGACGACGCCATCATCAGCCAGATCAGCAACACCCGCGCGGTATATAATCTGGATGCCAACGCCATCATTGATTTGAGTCAAGCCGGCGTCAGCCAGAGAGTGATCAACTTCATGATCAACACCGGCAAGGGCACCAACGTCGTGGTCAGCCAGCCGCCGCCGCCGCCGCAAGCGGACACGGTCATTGTCACACCCGGACCCAGTTACGTCTGGGTCGGCGGCGAATGGGTTTGGAACGGCGGCTGGGTCTGGATTGGCGGGCACTGGATGTATCCGCCGTATCCGCACGCCATATGGGTGAGCGGGCGGTGGGATGGCGGACCGCGCGGCTGGTATTACTCTCCGGGACATTGGCGATAACACCGCGCCGGCGGTTTTTCAGACGAGATGAATCTCCGGCACCCTGATCTCAGTGCTCCACAAATTCAACCGGAATTTCCGTGATGGGCAGGACTTCCACGTTGCGGAAGTAACATTCGCCGCCTTCCGTCTGCAAACTGATCTTCCCGGATGTGACGGGCGCGGGCGCGTCGCCGTCGAGCCGCTGGGCGTTGTGCAGCCGCATGACGACCCGGCCGTTGACGACATGGATGCTGTCGCCGTTGAAGGTAATCAGGTCGAGCGTGTTCCATTCGCCTTTCGGTTTCTCGGCGTCCACGATATGCGCGCAATGGTTGCCAACGGGCTTTTTCTGAAGGAAAAGCGTGTTCGTGCCGGCAGGGTCGTAGCGCCATAATTTTCCATCCTTGCGCGCCGGGACGGTGATTTGCGAGGCGATCGCGTAAAGATCGCCGAACTCTTTCTGGCAAATTTGAAATTCAAAAGACCGCGGCCAGGTTTTGTCCGCCCCGCCGGCTTCGCTGTAACAGAAATAAAGCAGCCCGGTGTCGAACGGCTTGCCGATTTTTTTGCTCCATTTGAGGTCGCCCCATTTGATTTGCAGCCGGAGGTGGACGTTGGTGAACGTCGCGGTGGTCATCATCACGCCAAAACCCTGCCCGGAAACATGGATGACCGGCCCGCCGTCCAGGTTGGTCACGGTGAACACGTGGAGCGGGTCGCGATTTTTGCCGACGGCTTCGAGATAGACACCGTTCGTGTCGCGCTGAAGTCCGGGCACATCCCACGACTTGTCGGGAAGCTCCATCATTTCGGTGTCCCAGCCGGTGAGGTCTTTGCCGTTGAACAGCGGCTGCCATGCGCTGTCCGCAGCCAAGGCGGCGTTTGCCAGCAATAATCCAGCGAGGAAAAAAATTGGGGAACGCATAAAACGGAGAGTAATCAAAACCGGCGCGCTTTTACAACGTCAATTTAACACCCTTGAACGGCCTTTTGCCCCGTTCCCGAAGCTCCCCGAACGATTCAGAGAACTCCCCGGATGGTTCAGGAAGCCTCCCATTTGACTGCCGATTGCTTGAAAACTGATTAGAAATCAATGATTTACACCCCAAAACCCGTTCCAAACCGCAAACCGTATCGCGCAGCAAAAACCTCCGGTGCTGCTCGTCATGACGCGCCTTACCATTGGCATTTGAGTTGCTTTTTTAGCCGGGCATGAACAAAAATTACAACGTCGGAATTCAGGCGAACGTATGAAACCGCGCGTTTTCATTTGTTTGCTGGCGACCATCGGATTGCTCGCCGCACTCCGGCCCGCCGCCGCCCAAACTTGGACGCAGACCAGCGCGCCCAGTCAAAATTGGGATTCTGTGGCGTCCTCGGCTGACGGCAATAATTTAATTGCCGTTGCTACTTCTTGGATTTATTGCATTTCGACCAATTCAGGAAGCTCTTGGATAACAAATACCGAGCCTCAAATTGGATCATATCATGGCAGTTGGTATTCCGTTGCTGCATCTGCAGACGGCACCAAATATGTGGGTATAAATGGCAACGCGATCTGGGTTTCGACTAATTCAGGTATCACATGGTTGTCGAACAGTGTGCCGAGTGCGTATCTCTTCGCATCGGTGGCTTTATCCGCTGATGGAAATAAATTGGTGGTAGTGGATGGGAAATATGCAAATTCCCCAGGGTTGATTTATACTTCAACCAATTGCGGAATCACTTGGACGCAGACCAGTGCGCCCAGCAATAACTGGGCGTCTGTCGCCTGTTCTGCGGATGGAACCAAAATTGTGGCGATCGCATCATGGCCAGGGCCATATGTGCCGCCCGGTTTGATCTATACCTCGACCAATTCAGGTTTCACCTGGGCACGCATGAATTCACCCAACACCAACCTGACTTCCGTTGCCTCGTCTGCCGACGGAATTAAGTTGGTATTAGCAAGTGAGCCAGACTTCAATTTCAACGTCATGCCGTATGTGTTGCTAAACCCGGGCTTGATTTATACCTCAACAAATTCTGGCGCCACATGGGTTTCAAATAACGTGCCAGATGGTGTTTGGGATGGGGTCGCGTCGTCGGCAGACGGCAGCCGACTGGTGGCGGTTGGCCAAGGCAACGCTGAAATTTACACCTCTACAAATGCAGGAGCGACTTGGATTTCAAACGGTGTGCCGAGCCAAATTTGGTATGGCGTCGCTTCTTCCGCGGACGGGAACAAACTTGTAGCGGTGTCAGTATTTGGAACTGGTTCCAATCCCGGCAATATTCTCACTTCATATTCCACCCCTTCGCCGCAATTGAACCTCACATCATCGCCCGCCAACCTCACGCTGGCGTGGACGGTGCCCTCGACGAATTTCGTGCTGCAACAAAGCGCCGACCTGTCTTCGTGGTCGCCCGTTACGAATCCGCCCGTCCTGAACCTCACCAACTTGCAGAATCAAGTGACGCTCTCCCCTTCCAACAGCACCGGCTTCTTCCGGCTCAAAACGCCTTGAGGAATTTGGCGCTTTATTTTTCCACCGTCGCCGGCGTTTCCAGCACGGGCGGCACGGCGGGCGGCGGCGGTTCCTCCAAAATCATTTTCAGCGAGTGCCGGATGGCGGCGGTGTCCCGGCGTTTGTCAACCGTGTCCAGGCGCTGGCGCATTTGTGGTTTGTTGGTGCAGTAAAGCACCGCCGTTTCCTGGGTGACCAAATCCTGTTCGTAAGCCTTGAGCAGGGATTGTTCAAAGCTGTGCCAGCCGGCGATGCTCCCGGCCTCAATGATTTCCGCAATCCGGCGGGTTTCGGTTTCGCCCAAGGCCATGACCTCGCGGCTGCGCAGGCTGCTGCCCATCAATTCGGTGACCAGCAGCCGTCCGCCGCCCGCTTTGGGAACCAGCCGCTGGCTGATGATGTAACGCACGGTTTCCGCCAGCCGCGCGCGCACCTGCTGTTCTTCCTCTTTGCTGAACAGGCCGAGGATGCGGTTAATGGTCTGCCCCGCGCTGATGGTGTGCAGGGTGCTGTAGACGACGTGGCCGGTTTCCGCCGCCGTCAGCGCAATCTCCATGGTCTCGCGGTCGCGGATTTCGCCGACGAGAATGACCTTGGGCGCCTGCCGCAGGGCGGCGCGCAGGCCGTCGGGAAAAGTGTAAAAATCGCGCCCGAGTTCGCGCTGGCTGAACGTGGCCATGCCGTGCGGATGCAAAAATTCAATCGGATCCTCCAGCGTGACGATATGGGACTCGCTGGTCCGGTTGATTTCGTCCAGCATGGCCGCGAGCGTGGTGGTCTTGCCGCTGCCGGTGCCGCCGGTCACAAAAATAATGCCGGTCTTTTCCTTGATGACTTCGCGAAACACGGGCGCGAGATGGAGCGATTCCATGGACGGGATTTGCGACTGGAGCCGGCGCAGCACCATCGCGTAATTGCCGTTCTGCCGGAAAATGTTGACGCGAAAACGGCAGGCGTCCCGCAGGGAATAGCTGCAATCGCACGAGCCGGTCTCCGCCAAATCCTGAATCAACCGGGGGTTGTTGTTCATGATCGCCTTCGCCAGCCCCTCGATGCGCGCACTCGGCAGCGCGGCAGCGGAAGATTCATACGGTCTGAGCCGACCGTGAATTTCCGTCTGCGGCGGTTTGCCGGCCACGAACAGCAGGTCGGAAATGCCCTCGGCGCTTTGAACCATGGCTGTCAGCAGCCGGTCCAGTTCCTCGGTGGGGATGGTTTCCATTTTTCGCGTCGCTCGTTCCCGTTTTCACAGGGAATTCTTCCGGCGACAATCTATAACCAGTTCAGCCCGGCCAACAAGCTCCAAAATGGGCGGCAAAAATCCGGTCGCCGGTCATCGCCAGAATTGTTGACGTGCTTAATTGCCGCAATCTGGCAGACTGTTGTCGAAACCCATCCGCGCCAGCCGTCGCAGGCTTCGTGCGCGCGAACGTTTCGCCAAAAGACAGACAATGAAAATTCTCCGAAAACAAATCCTGGATTTGAAAAACGGCGGGCGCCGCTGCAATTGAAATGAAATTTTGCGCCACAATTCTCGCGGCGATCTTATTTATCTCCGCCACGGAAAAAAATTTGCGCGCGGCGGAATTTGCCTTCGGCGCGGACCTGTCGTTTTTAAAACAGGCCGAGGACCGCGGAAAGGTGTTCAAGGACGGCACGAACGCCGCGCCGGGCCTGCAGATTTTCAAAAATCACGGCTACAACTGGATCCGGCTGCGCATTTTTGTGGAGCCGGTCGGCGGCAATCTGCCGAACGATTTGAAATACACTATGGCGATGGCGCGGAACGCGAAGAAGCTTGGCTACAAATTCCTGCTCGATTTTCATTACGCGAATTCGTGGGCCGATCCTGGCAAGCAGCCGACGCCGGAAGCATGGGGAAATTTGACGCACAAGGAACGGGTGCAAAAAGTTTTTGAATACACGCGCGACACCATCGCCGCGTTCCGCGACGCGGACATCCTGCCGGACATGGTACAGGTCGGCAACGAAGTGACGCACGGGATGTTGTGGCCGGACGGGAAATTGCCGGAGCATTGGAACAATTTTGCCGATTACATCCGCGCCGGAATCAAGGGCGTTGACGCCGGGCGCGGCAAAAATCCGCGCCCGAAAATCATGATTCACATTGACCAGGGCGGCAGCATGGCGAAGACGAAATACTTTTTCGACCATTTGAACCGTTACAAAATCCCCTACGACGTCATTGGTTTTTCCTATTACCCGTGGTGGCACGGAACATTGACGGACCTGCGGGAAAATCTGACGTTCACCGAGAACACATACGGCAAGGACATCATCGTCGTGGAGACGGCCTACAACTGGAGGCCGGCGCGGGAAACCGCCGATCGCGCCGGGCCGTTTCCCGAAACACCCGAAGGCCAGCGCGACTTTCTTGATGAATTGACGCGCGTGGCGATGAACACGCCCAACGGGCGTTGCAAGGGAATTTTCTGGTGGGAACCGGCGGTGGGCAATCGCGGCGGCCTCGTCTCGCGCAGTTTTTTTGATGAAAATGGAAACTCGCTGCCGGTCATTTCCGTCTTCGACAAATACACCAGGCCGGTGCCAAGAACGGACGGCCAATGATTTTTACCACCGCTCAAATGAACACATTGAAAATGACGGATGCAAAACCACCGCGCTTTTTGAAATGGCTGGTGGCCGGAATCATTTTTGGGCTGACGCCGGCGCACGCGGCGGACATGTTCACCTATTTCGGCACGCAACGATCCGGGACGAACATCGGTTTCTCGCTTGCGCATTTTGACACCGATACCGGCGTGCTGACCCAGCCGGAATTTCTCCTCGAGTCGCCCGCACCCGCATTTTTCACGATTCATCCCGATGGCCGGCATCTTTACGCCGGCAACGCCGGCACTCCCGGCGCGGTGTCCGCCTATGAAATCGAACCGCATACGGGTCATCTGAAATTGCTCAACCGCGTTCCTGCGGGCGGAGTTGGCACATGCTACGTCAGCCTCGACAAATCCGGGCGCTTCTTGCTCGCGGCAAATTATACCGCCGGCAACATCGCCGTGTTCGCCATCCAGCCTGACGGCAGCCTCGGCGAGCGCACCGCTTTTGTGCAGCAAACCGGCAGCAGTGTGAATCCTCAACGCCAGACTCATGCCTACGCCCACTGCATCATCACCGACCCAAGCAATCGCTTCGTGTTGGTTGCCGATCTCGGCGTGGACAAGGTTTTTGTCTATCGTTTCAATCAAAAAGACGGTTCACTCGCGCCGGACAATCCGCCCTTCGTCAACATCAAGCCCGGCTCCGGCCCGCGTCATGTGAAATTTCATCCGAATGGCCGCTGGGCTTATGTCATCAGCGAAATGGCCAGCACCATCACCGCGTTCAACTGGGATTCCACGCATGGCGCGCTGGCCGAATTTCAAACCATCTCCGCGCTGCCCGCTGATTTCAAGGACACAAGCACCGGCGCGGAAGTCGAGGTGCATCCGAACGGAAAATTTCTCTACGCTTCCAATCGCGGCCACGACAGCATCGCTGTATTTGCGGTTGACCAGACGACCGGGCGTCTCACGCTGGTCGAACATGTCTCCAGCGGCGGCAAGACGCCGCGCTATTTTACGTTTGATCCCACGGGCAAATGGATTCTCTGCTCCAACCACGGCAACGACAATGCGGTCATCTTCCGCGTGGATGAGAACACCGGCAAACTGACGCAAAACGGCCAGGCCGTGCCGGCGCCGTATCCGTTCTGCGAGCAGTTTTTGCCCGTGCGTTGACAACGCCACGCGCGTTAATAAAAAATGAGTTCGAATTTATTCTCCATGCACGTAAAAACACTTCTTATTCATTCGCCGGTTTCCGTTTTCGTTATTGCCCTCGCTGTTGCGGTTTTGCCGCTCCCGGTGATGGCGCAGACAAACAATCCCATGGCCGAGGGCGGCAATGATTCCCGTGACTACGACATGGCGCCGGAGACGCGGCTCGAAGTGGTCGAGGCTGCGGTCGCGATGATTCCGACGAAAATGCCGCCGGGGCCGTTCCAGCCGACGTGGGAGTCGCTCAAGGAAAATTACAAGGTGCCGCGGTGGTTCGTCGGCGCGAAGTTTGGGGTGTTCATGCACTGGGGACTTTATTCCGTGCCCGCGCATCACAACGAATGGTATGAAAAGCACATGTATACCGACGGCGCCGACGGCCAGTGGCACGTTGACCACTTCGGCCCGCAGGACAAATTCGGCTACAAGGATTTCATTCCGTTGTTCACGCAATCGAACTTCAATGCTGACGCGTGGGCGGAACTGTTCAAAAAATCCGGCGCGAAATTCGTCATCCCGACGGCGGAGCATCACGAAAATTTTGCGATGTGGGACAGCCAGGTGACGCCGTTCAACGCAATGCAAATGGGGCCGCACCGCGATTTGATTGGCGAACTCGGCAAGGCCGTTCGCAAACAGGGGTTGAAATTCGGCGTGTCTAATCACGGCATTGAAAATTTCCAGTTCATAAATCCACCCACCGATATGGCCGAGAAAATGAAAGCCGAGCACGCTGATCTTTACGACCCAAAGTGGGCTGATTTTTACAATGTCGCCGACCGCAGCGACGCCGCGTGCGAACGGTTTCTGGCCAACTGGTTCGCGCGCAACGTCGAGCTGATTGACAAGTATCAGCCGGACATGCTGTGGTTCGACAACGGCGTGGACCAGCGCTACCTCGACCCGCTGAAGCTGCGCGTCGCCGCCTACTATTACAATCGCGCGCACGAATGGGGCAAGGAAGTTTCCATCAGCACCAAAAAAGCGGCCTACGCGCCGAGCAACAAAAACACGGAGACGATTGGCTCGATCATTGATTTTGAAAAAATCGGCGCGCGTTCGCCGTCGGGCATCCGCACCGGCGAATGGCAGGTGGACGAACCCATCGGCAGCACCTGGGGTTACACGAGCGATGAGCGCTTCTCCGGCCCCGCGCCCATCATTGCCAAACTGGCCGACACCGTCAGCAAAAACGGCACGCTGCTGCTGAATCTTTCACCGAAGGCGGACGGCACGTTTCCGCCGGAGATACAAACCACGCTGCTGGAAATCGGTCAGTGGCTCGGCGTCAATGGCGAGGCAATCTATGACACGCACAACTGGATCAAGTTCGGCGAGGGCGGCGGACGCGGGCAGAAAGGCTTGAACATCCGCTTCACGGTCAAAGGCGACGCGCTCTACGCCATCATTCTCGGCCCATGGCCGGGCGCGGAAGCGGTCGTCACGTCGCTGGCCGGAACGGCGGGAAAAGTTGAAGCGGTCACGGTGCTCGGCAGCAACGGCAAACTGGAATTCACGCAGGACGCCGCCGGATTGAAAGCGAAATTGCCCGCAGCCGCGCCGTGCAAATATGCTTACGTTTTGAAAATCACCGGACTGAAAATGAACCCGCCGACGTGGACGGAATCGGGAAATCCGCAGTTGCAACCCGGCATCGGCGGAAATTAGAATTCAAAAGCAAACCCGGTGACTTCATCGAACAAAATCATCTTCTGTCTCGCGCTTGTTTTGAGCGGCGGTTGGTTTGGCTGCTCAACGACTCACAACGATTTGTCGGGCCTGCCAATCCATTACCACAATGCGCAATACGGCCTCAAATTTTCATTGCCAACCGGTTGGCGAGGCTGTTCGGTGCTGACAGAGCAATGGGAAGGGGAAACTTATTTGCGAGAAAAAGATACGGATGTTGTGTTGGCGCGCGGATCAATAATTGTTTTGCGCAATCCGCAATGGGAAACGAATAATTTGTATCAGGACATTCCGATTTATATTTTTACGCGTCAGCAATGGGATGATATTTATCCTGGCAAATATGATGCCGCAGGTGCTGGCGGCGTCATTTATGAACTTTGGCATAACGACAAATATGTTTTTGGCATACATAGCCGATTCAACACGGATGATTCCGTAAATGGCTGGAAAGAAGTCCAAGACACGGTTAATCAGAATTGCGCCGCGCACCCTGAACCGCATTTGCATGATATATGAAAATGAAACTCATCCTCTGCCTCGCGCTCATTTTGAGCGGCGGTTTGCCGCCGGTTTCCGCGCAGACCACAAATGAAACGACGGCTCCGGCCACGAATACCCCGGTGCGTGCCCGGCGCGTGGAAAACTTGCCGGCCAATCCAAAGCTGCCGTCGTTGTTTCTGATCGGCGATTCCACCGTCCGAAACGGGCAGGGCACCGGCACGGGCGGGCAATGGGGTTGGGGCGACCAGATTGCAGTGTTCTTTGACACCAGCAAAATCAACGTCGTGAACCGCGCGCTGGGTGGAACGACCAGCCGCACTTTTTACCGCGACCTGTGGCCGCGCGTGCTGGCGATGTTGAAGCCGGGCGATGTTGTCATCATGCAGTTCGGCACCAACGGCGGAGCGGTCAACGACGGCGCGCGCGCGCGCGGCGAATTGCATGGCACCGGCGACGAGACGCAGCAGATCACCAATCTGGTCACGAAAAAATTTGAGATCGTCCACACGTTCGGCTGGTATGAAAAGCAGATGATCGCGGACGCCCGGAGCAAGGGCGCGACGGCGATGGTCTGCTCTTTGATCCCGCGCAACAACTGGCGCAACGGCATGGCGGCGCGTGGCGGCACCAACAGTGTCGCCGGTTGGGCGGGGCAGGCCGCGGACTCTGTGAATGCGCCCTTCCTCGACATCAACGAAATCATCGCACGCCAGTATGACCAGCTGGGACATGAAAAAGTGAACGCGCTGTTCGTCGCGGGGCAAGGGCCGCATACGAGTCTGGCGGGAGCGGAGACGAACGCAGCTTGCGTTATTGCCGGACTCAAGGGGCTGAAGGAAAATCCGCTCGCAAAATATTTTTCAGAAAAGGCAAACGCCGTCGCACCCGCCGACTTGAGCCAGCCTGCACCTGGGGCCGCCGTTCCCACGCCGGACAAAACCGTGCCGGAATGATTTTATGAAATCGCTGCAAAACTGGCGTAGCGGCTCCCCGGCAGAGGGCCGCATCCATAATTTCATTGGAAAATGCGGCGGTCTGCCGGCCGCCGCTGCACGCCTGACTGCGCATGCATTCGTTTTCATTTTCGCCACCGGATTTCTTTTCGCCGCCGAGGATGAGCGTCCCGTTGTGGACGCCTCCAAAGTCGCCGTTGAAAAAATTGCGGATGCCGCGTTGCCGACGTTTCACATCGTCGGCGATTCGACCGTGCGCAGCGGCGGCACGGGTGTTGGTTTGTGGGGCTGGGGCGAACGCATCGCGCCGTTTTTTGACACGAACAAAATCAACGTCGTCAACCACGCCATCGGCGGCCGCAGCGCGCGGACTTATTACACAGAAGGCCGCTGGCAGAAGGTCGCGGACGCGATCAAGCCCGGTGATTTTGTCATCGTCCAGTTTGGCCACAACGATCAGGGCCGCATCGGTGATCCGGCGATGAAAGGCCGCCCGGACGGCAAGGGCATCAGCGACGAAACCGTGGAAGACACCAAGCCCGATGGCACGAAGGAACTCGTCCACACGTTCGGCTGGTATATGGCAAAATTTGCGGGCGATGCGGAGGCAAAGGGCGCGACGGCAATCATTTGTTCGCCCATACCGCACAAGCAGCGCTGGGAAAGCGGACGTGATTTCGCGAATATTGCAGAATGGGACGAACAAGTTGCGAAGAACAACGGCGCGCTTTATTTCGATCTAACGATGGTCATCACCGATGCCTACAAAAAAGTGGGAAAAGAAAAAGTGGAAGCTTTTTTTGCCGACAAAGGCACGCACACGACCGACAGCGGCGCGCAGTTCAACGCCGCGTGCGTCATCGCCGGACTAAAAAGTCTGCCTAATGATCCACTCGAACAATTCCTTTCCGAAAAGGGCAAGGCCGTCGAACCCTACAAACCTGACATGCAAATCATTTCAACCAATACGCCGGCAAAACCAATCAATCCATGAAAATTCGCAATCATCTCTCAATCGGCATTCTTTCGGCAATCATGCTTGCAACGGGCGGCGGGACTCTGCGCGCGCAGACCGATTTCAGATTCGCGTTCGGCAGCCGGTCCGAGCCGGATTGGATTCAGGTTTCGCCAACGAATGTGTATTCCGCCGCAACCGGCTATGGCTTTGAGCCGGGCGCGGACGTGTCGGCGCCGGATGGCGGCAATTTCGTCGCGGGCAACAGGCCATTTTATTTTTCCGTCAAAGTGCCGGAGGGAAATTATAAAATCACCGCCGTGTTCACCGGCGGGACCGGCGAATCGGTCGTGACCGTGAAGGCCGAGTTGCGGCGGCTGATGCTGGAAAAAGTCGTGGCCGGGCCGGGAACCAAGGTGGTGCGGTCGTTCATCGTCAACGTCCGCACACCGAAAATTTCCGAAACGAACCGCGTGCATCTGAAACCGCGCGAACAGACGACCGAAATCTGGGACTGGGACGAAAAGCTGACGCTGGAGTTCAACGGCACGCACCCCTGCCTCCGCGCGCTGGAGATTGAATCCGCCTCCGTGCCGACGGTTTTTCTGCTGGGCGACTCCACGGTGTGCGACCAGCCCGCCGAGCCGTGGAACAGTTGGGGCCAGATGCTGCCGCGCTTTTTCAAACCGGAAATTGCAATTGCAAACCATTCCGAGTCCGGCGAGACGGTGGCCGATTCCTTGCGCGCGCAGCGGTTTGAGAAAGTGTTCAGCCTGATGAAGCCGGGTGATTATCTGTTCGTGCAGTTCGGCCACAACGACATGAAAAATCACGCGACCAACGCGCTGGACATTTACAAATCGGATTTGAAAAAGGTCGTCGAGCGGACGCGCACGCTCGGCGGCACGCCGGTTTTGGTGACTTCGATGGAGCGCAAGAACGGCGTGGAGAACGACACGCTCGCCGGTTATCCCGACGCCGTGCGTGAAGTGGCAAAGGAGGAAAATTGCGCGCTGATTGATTTGAATGCGATGAGCCGGATTTTTTACAAGGCGCTTGGCGACGACATCGGCAAGGCGTTTCAGGACGGCACGCATCACAACAATTACGGCAGCTACGAACTGGCGAAGTGCGTCGTGGAAGGCATCAAACAGGACAATCTGCCGCTGGCGAAATTTATCGTGGATGATTTCGGAGATTTTGATCCGACGAAACCGGATGCCGTCAGCATGTTTGAAATGCCGGCGAGTCCGAACGTTTCCAAAGAAAAACCGCTCGGTAATTGAGCCGCATCATTTGGCAGCCAACGGTGTCAGCGTAACCGGGCCAAGTAGCCCGCAATCCGTCAGCGGCCAGTCCGAAGCGTCGAACGGCTTGTAGTTCACGTTCACGAAGTTGATGTCCTTGAAAATTTTCCATTGCACGCCGCGACGATCCAGATCGCGGATGCGGTTGGCGGCGACACTGGTGACTTCCACTTCGAGCGTGTTGCCGGTTGGTTTCAGATTGGCCACGACCACGCGGAACGGCGGCGTGATGAGCGTGCCGTAATCCTTTCCGTTCAATTTCACCCGCGCGCTCTGGTGCACGTCGCCGAGATTGAGTTCCAACCATTTACTCGCCGACTTCGGCGCATCAAACGTGGTTTCGTATTTTGCAGTGCCGGCAAAGGCTTGCGCGTTCGTGTCGGGGAACGTCGTCCACGAGGCAAGCTTGGCGGTTTGAAAATCCGCCAGTAGCGTCGGGCCACCTTGGGTGAATTTCACGTTCCACTGGCCGGTGATTTCAACCGGCTGGCCGTTGGTCTGCCAGTAAATCTTAAACGGAAACACTTGATCAGTGGGAAGCCAGTGATCAAGAGCACGGAGGATTACGGACTCGCCCGCTTTGAGTTGCAGATGAAAATCCATTGAACTTACAAAATTCTGTTTGCCGAGAGACACCATGTGAGTTGACTCGCGAGAGACAGCCCTTTGAATGTTTCCTGTCATTGGATCCAGAATGACTGCGGATTTCGCCGGACGACCAAGGCTGATCCAGCCGTCAAAATTTGTTGTGGTGCGATTGGCGATGAAATAATTCCAACCGCCGTCAAATGAACGGCGGACATAGGACAAGCCGGCTTCAACCAAAGGCTCACAAGCAAGTTCGTCTTCATCATCAAGAGAATTTTCTTTGTCTTCGGGATAATACATATTACCAACAATTTGGCCTTTGCCTATTTTATAAGCATCCATTCCAAGATAGTCATGTTCGTTAAACATTGGGACGAGCTTGGACACCAACATTTTTAGCTCAGCGCGCTCCTTGTCCAAGTCACCTGCACCCGAAACATCTGTTGGTAACTTTTCAAAAATCACCGTCGCCCCATTTTCTGCCAACGCGAGCAATTGTTTGAATGTTTCCAGCGGAATGAATTTACATTCTGGCACAACGATGACTTTATAATTGCCGCCGGGCGTTTGGACTACCCCTTTTTTGTATGGTGTTCCATCATATTCCAGAAATTCTTCGCTCACAACTTTTGCCGTTTTCAGTTGCGCGTCGGAAACGTAGTCGAAGGCGTAGCCGCGATCCCACAGTTCGTGCGCCGTCTTGCCGATGTTCTGGCCTTCAAACCAATTCGTGATGCTGACGCTCATCGGCTGCACGCGCCCCGCCGGGTCGCTCCAGAAATCGGCCACCGGCCAGTAGAGCAAAATGTCGTTGTCGGGCTTGCCGGATTGCAAAACGGACTGAACGCGCGCGATGTATTCGTTGAGCGCCGGCACGTCGTGCCAGATGGGATTGCGCGGGTTCATTTCCGTCGAGGCGTAAAACAACCAGCCCGGCCAGGGCGCGTCGTCCGGCGAATAGCAGGTGCCGTGGTAAAAAATGCGGTTCACGCCGGCGAGAAACATGTCGTCGGCGAGATATTTCACGTCGGCGAGCGTCTCGGTGAAATGTTCCTTGAGCCAGGTGCCGGTCTCGGCGCCGGTGAGCGCGCGTCCCTGCGTGTGCGCGGCGGACGATGCGAATTTTGAAATCAAAATGCTGCGGTCATTGTGGAACATCTCGGTTTCGGGCATGTCCGCGTCGGCGTAAAGGTCGAGCCAGTTGCCGGGCGTGCCGTGCGCCTGATAAATCGTGTTGAAACCGTTTTTGTGCGCCCAGTCAATCCACGCCGGCTCGGATTGTTCGGCCATGATGTCGGAAAGGGTGCGGCGATAATCGTATTTCACGCGCGCGGTGTGGTCGTCCTGCACGTCACCAAAGAGCGCGGGCAGTTCGGTCTGCAATTTGTAGCCGCGAAGTTTTTCAAACTGCGCGAAAAAATCCGGCGACCAGTCCGTGCGGTATTCGTAGGAATCCTGAAAGA
>Ga0182018_10003424_pt1 | contig 14263 bp, 13 predicted proteins | sample 812P2MmetaG_FD_120490 | JGI IMG/M metagenome (GOLD analysis project Ga0182018, IMG submission 120490) | Permafrost microbial communities from Stordalen Mire, Sweden - 812P2M metaG | ecosystem: Environmental > Terrestrial > Soil > Wetlands > Permafrost | place: Sweden: Stordalen | collected...
CAGTTGGTAATCACCGTGTCGTGTTGCGTTACGCCGCTGTACTTGTGCATTCATCGCTTCACCAGATATTCCCCGCGCCCGGCGTATAGCTGGTGGCCACGATACAGTTGGTAATCACCGTGTCGTGTTGCGTAACGCCGCTGAACGTTGCCATGCCCGCGTTCACGGTCACCATGCTCGCGGTCACAGTCGCCTGCGACGACGTGATCGTCACCTGCGACGCGGTGTTGATGGTGATTCCGCTCGTATCGAGCTGGATGGAATTGCCGTTGCTGTCCTGAATCAGGATCGAGCCGGGCCCATCCTGCATCGCGATTTTCTGGCCCCCGGGCGTCGCCAGCGTCAGGCTCTCGGCGCCTTCGGTATCGTCCATCGTGACCACCACGCCGTTGCGCGAGCAGATTTGCTTGATGTTGTTGTTGCCCGCGCCGTCCATCGATTGGGGCGGCGCGTCCTGCCCGTTCCACAGCGCGCCGATCACGCAGGGATTCCGCACGTCGCCCCCCAGAAAAATCACCAGGACCTCCACGTTGGTGTCCGGGATGAACCAGCTTCCCTGCTTATTCCCCGCCATCATCGTCGAGAGCCGCGCCCAAACCTGGTACGACGAGCCGCCCGGGTCGGGCGACCACGGCAGCGCGATCTTCACCCGCCCCTGGTTGTTGGGATCGCGCACGTCCTGCACCAGCGCCGGATACGCGCCGTAGAAGCGCCCTCCAAAGCCGTTGGGCGCGCGCGCCGCGGTGATCTCGTCGAGTTCGAGTTGCGCCTGCATCATGATGACTGTCCGATTCCCGGCCGCTCCACCGAAAACCAAGTCCGGTAACCGGTTTTCGGATCGAACACGTGGCGCGCGGCGGTCACGTAGAATGTGCCTTCGAAAAGAGTCCCCAGGCCCATCAAGGTCAGGTTGCTGCCCACCTGGATGCGGCCGTCACCGTCGGCCACGCCGGTGCCGGTGACGAACCGCCGCGCCCAGCGCCGGTAGTGGGCCTCGGCCAGTGCCTGTGTTTCCTGCGTGGTAAAAGGCAGTTGGTGAACCACCTGTTGATTGCGCTGTCCGAAAGCCTGCTGCAAAATGGCGCTGCCGCCCAGATCCCCGTTCAATTCCCCTCCCAGAGCGGAGCTGGTGGCTTGATAGCTGAGCGCTTGCTTCCCGGTCACATCCCATCCGCTCACGGTGAAGCCGGTGGCCTGATCCGCCAGGTCGGCCATGCAGATGAATTCGAAGAGTCCCTGGTGATAGGTGAGCGTGAAAGCGTTGGTTTGCCGCTTGCTCCGCGAGACCACGCTAAGCTGCTTGTCGTCCACCCACAACTCCGCGTCCACCGCCCGCGCGCGTTCCCGCATGAAAGCCAGATCGCTCTGGTTCACCTGCGCCAACACCGGATACGTCGGCCCGCTGGCGTCGATATTCGCCGTCAATCCCTGCTGGGAGGCGATTTGCTGGAACAGATCCGCGTCGCTGAGATTCTCGAAGGTGCGCGTCCGGCGCGACATGCGCAAATCCTGCAGCCGGTCTTCCGCCTTGATCAGAATCTCGGGCGGCCGCACGTGGGGAAACCGGCCCTCGAGCGCCGTGATCGTCCCGGTGAAAATAGTGTCGGTAGCCGTTCCCGAGCCCATTTGGATGACGACGGGCGTGCCGAAGTCCAGCAGCGTGCGGTCGAAATACTGAAACCCGTACCCGTCGTTGAGGTGGTCGAAGTTGGCGATCGTCAATTCGGCGCGGTACAGCCCTTCCACGTCCTCCTCCACGCACAGCCCCAGCAGACGGTCGCCAAGCAGCGTTTGCGTCTGCCCGGCCACTGTCAGAATGGGCCGCGGGCCGTAAATTGCGGGAGCTTGTCCGGCGTCAGGCATCGGTGTTCCTTAGTGGGCCATCAGCCGCAGGTGGTTGCGATGCTCGCGATCGAGCACCGTCAGCACATCCTGCGGGGCGAGCGGCGGTTTCGCCGGATCGGGTTTTCCCCCCGCTTTCTGCGCACCCTCTTTCGGGGCGTCCGGCTCCAAAACGATTTCGAGTTCGTTGATGATGACTGCCATTTTGCGCTCCTCTTACACCGTGATCGAAAGGTTGATCATCGTGCCCGCCTGCAATAGCCGCGGGTTCGAGATACCGTTGGCTAGCGCCACGCCCTGCCAGTTGCTGACTCCTGCCTTCGCCGCCATCTGCGACAACGAGTCCCCTGCATTGGCGGTGGCCAGAGGCGACGTTCCCACCGCCGGAGATTGGGGCCCACCGGCTTGCGCGAATTCGAACAGCAGGTCGTGCTTCGTGATACTGATCGAAACATTCGAGCGCAGGGGCAGGCCATCGGGCGAGAACAGGTCGATGGTTTCGTCCATGGTATCCATGGTGCCGTTGAACAGAAACGATCCCCACTGGAATTTCATGCTGGGAGGTACCCGGGTATTTTGCGGCCCGGTGGGATTCTGCACCGTCATGAAATAGGTGACCAACTGCGTCATCTTGCGGACGTCGCCGCCCGGATCCGGCATCCCGTCGGGCACCGGCAAGGTCACGTCGAACCACAACTCCAAGCTCAGCTTGGTGGTGCTGGTGCCCACGAACTGCGTCGACGAGCCTTGCGCCTGGTCCCCGCTGCCCCACTGGTTGGCATAGTTCAGCTTCAGGGTTTGCGGGTTGAACTGCACCGGGACGGTTTTTCCCGTGCCGGTCACAGTGCCCGTTGAATCCATGATCACTTCGATCAACTGCGCCTTTGCCAATGTTTGCGGTTGCGGCATGGTGGATCCTCAGGAAAGCGGCTGCCAGGTCATCAACTCGTACACGATGGACATCTCTTCGATGGCGACAATTCCGTCTTTGGCGTTCAGCGCGGGCGCTTTCAGTTTCACCGGCAGGCAGCCGGTCAACTGGAATTGCAACTGCTGGCTCCCGTCGCTGCCCAGCATGACGATGTTGGCGGAGCCCCGCAGGCCGCCTCCTCCGGGCGCCGTGACGGCGTCGAACCATGCCCACAGATCGTAGCTGGTGGTCATTCCGCGTTTCAGCGTGAGCTGTCCGTAACTCACCGGTCCGGCCATGTGGACCATCCCCGTGTTGTTGCCACCTTCCCGGATGCTCTTCGGCTCCAGAGTCATCTCCAGCCCGTCCACATCGGAAAATGTCGCCGAACAAACCTGATCGGAGACGCCTGTCACTTCGATCTCCACCAGGAAGTTGAAACTGGTAAACGGAACGCCGTTGCTCGCCATGTCAGCCCTCCACCAGACTCAGTTGTCCGCCGCTTTGCACCAGTAGCACCGTGAGGAACCGCATCGGCACCGAAGGGGCCACCAGCAGCTTGACGATGAAGCGGCCCTGATCGATCGAACTCTGCGAGTTCACCGAGGCATCCGCGATCACCTGGTACGAATCCAGCGCGCTCGATCCGGCAAACGCGCCGCGCGCCAACAACAACTGCATCCACTGCTGAAATTGCCGGGTCACCTGCCGCTGAAAGGCCGGCGAGATGTTCTGGAACACGTAGCGTACGCCCTCCCGTAGCGCCAGGCGCCGCAGCAGGATCAACAAGCGCCGCACGTTCAGCGGTTGCAGGTCGGCAAAACTGTCGGAGATGAGCGTATCCTGGCCGGTAATCATAAACCCCTCCGGCTGCTGCGCGATCAGGTTGATCCGGGCCGATGCGAACGCCAGCGGAGTACCGGTCTGTAGCGACGGCGCGAGCGCCACCGCGTTGGTCACCGCTACGTTGGCCGGTGCGATCCACGCCCCCGAAGCCAGCGTGGTGGACGCGATCACTCCGCAGACCGCGCCATCCGGAACCAGAGTCCGCAACGACTGTGGCGGAAGGCCGGTGTTGTCCGGCGTCACGATCCACGGATGGTAAAGCGCCCCGTAACTGGGCAGCGTGAGCAGGGGATCCTGGAGGACGTTTTTTATCGCGCTCAGTAAGCTCGCTTGATAAGCGATGGCTTCGCTTTGCCGGAAAGAATAGGGAAGGCTCAGAATCGCCACCTGGTCGCCGCGCGCCGCGGCCATTACGAGTAGCGCCTGATGGACGGCCAGCAGCACCGGCGGCGGAGTAAACACGGTCGATGGCGGGAGTTGAGGCACTACCCAGGGCGAAGGCGAATCCGGCGTGGTGTTGACGGTGTTCGACCACGTGCTCGACTGTCCGCTCAGTTGCGCGTTGACGCGAAAATAGATCGGCGGACCCGGCGTCATCCAATATTGAAAACTAAGTTCCTGCCCCTGGTAGAGCGTACACCCCGATTCGAAAAGCGGATCGCCCGCCGTCTGCAGCGTGAAGGAATCCGCGGGACCCGGCGCCGGAGTCCACTCCAGAATGATCCGGTTGGTTTCCGCGAGGAGGCTCAGTTGCGGAGCCAACAGCGGCTGCACCCTGCCGGGAATAAAATCCCCCGTTCCCAGTTCAACCTGGACGGTCTGGGACCACGGCCCGTCGCCCGCCACGCCGTATGCCGAAACGCGATAGTACAGCTCCAGCGGGCACTGCGTGTTGTTCGAAAACGCCATCGAGAACGCCGCGCCGGCATCTTGCGAAGTCACCGCCGTCTCGAACGTTGGATCGCTCGATTGGTCCAGCGTGTAACCGGCCGCGCCCGACACGGGCGCCCAGGAAACCGTGTAGCTCCCGTTCTCAGCCTGAGCCGAAACCTGCACCGGATCGGGCGCCGTCAGTAGCGTAGTCTGCTGGGGCGCCAATTGCCAACCGCTGTGAATCGCATCCGGCACGGCGATCATGCTGATTTCGTCGGTTCCCAGAAACGCATGCACGCCGCTCAGAGGTCCGGCATTCTGTGCCTGGTATTGCAAATAGTAGGCTTGCGGCAGCAAGGTCGCCGATGTCTGCGGGCTCAGACCCGGGCCCGGATCCGGGCTCAGACCCGGATCGATGAACAGGCTCTGGTCGAAGGATGCCAGCCCATCGCGGTCGAGCGCCGTCGCCCCCGGCTGCGTCGCGCCCTGCGTGAAATCGGTATCGACAAGCGCGGTCATTCCCAAGGGGAGTCCCAGTCCCTGCGACGTGGGCCCCGCCAATGGGAATCGCGGATTATCGATCTCCGCGGCCATCGCGGAGTAGGGCACCGTCGCCGCCGGCTGCGTCACGGGCGTGTACAAGACGGCGTCGGTCGGCAGCACGCCCCAGTACTGTGGATTGTCCTGGGAAAAACCGAGGCCGGCGATCTGCTGCGCCGGAGAGCCTTGCGGCCACGCCCATAGTTGGAACGTCACGATCGATGTTTGAAAGGGTTGCCCCTGGTGGGCCGCCCATACCGTCGCCGCATCCGATACCCACCACGCCAGCGTGCTCGTCAGCGTCGCCATTTCGTCGGCGGGCGGCGAACCGGACGTGCCTTGGCCCGCTACGATGCCTTCCACCTGCACCAGCAGTATCCGGCTGCCGAACTCCATCCGCAGCCACGAGCCGGGCGGGACGGTCAAGCCCTCGGCCCGGCTGGTACCCAGCAGGAGTTCGCCGTTCCGGGTTGCGAAACTCGTGAAAGGTACGACGGTATCGGTACCCGCGCCGAGAAAATACACCGTATCCGGCGGCCCCAGTGGCGGCGATGCCGCCGTCAACGGCGCCGGTTCGAACCAGTACCATTGATTGCTCGAATAGTCGTAATACGCCAGCGTCCCGGTGCCGGGAAAGAACAACTGCACCACGTCCCCCGGGTCCAACCCCTGGGGCGTCCCCGTCTCCGGCCATCCGGAAGATTGCACCGGCAGCGGGCTCTCCAGCAGCGTGGCATTGACCGTCAGTTCGTCCGACCAGCTACCCTCCGAGCGAGCCAGCACCCAGCCCGCATGAAAGCCGCCCGTCTGGTCCACCTGCAGGAGCCCCGGAACGGTCCACGCGTTGGAGAGCGCATCATTCGCCAGCCGCAACACCCAACACTTTTGCCCGCCATTGCGGAAAAAGGTGCGCACCGCCGGCGCAGTCTGCGCCAGCAGCATCTGGTTGAGGTTAAGATCCCACGCCAGCGCCAGGTCGGTCCCGAAAACATCCTGAAAGCGATCGGGATCTTGCACGGCGAAGGGCACGCCGATCGGCCCGGACGGCAGGAATCCCGCGAATGCCGCGACATCCATGCACGGCAACAGCGCCGGCGGAGGCGCCGGCACGCTTTCGAAATAGATTCCGGGCAGGCGCGCGGTAGCCATGGCCTAGCTCCACGCGAGATATTCGTGACTCAACGTTAACTCTTCGATGGCCACGTCGGTGGATTTCCCCGACAACGCCGGACCCATCAGCTTGACGGGCACCGCATTGGTCAGAGTAGCCGTCTGCACTACATTCTGCCGCGTTTCGTCCATCACCTGAATGATTACCGTGCGCCCCTGTGTTTGATCCCCGGTGCGCACCGGGTCGATCCAGTCGTATAGCATGCCTAAGTCCCCGCACAAGCCCCGTTTCAGGGTGATGTCGGCGTATTTGACCGTGCCGGTAATCTTCTGCGGTGAATTATCCGACCGGTTGCCATTCCGGTATTCCGCCACGTGCACTTCCATGCCGATCCCGGCGATCTCCTGGAATCCCGCTCTGAAATCGCCCGGCCCCTGTGCCCCGCCCACGACGTTCACCCGAAAATTAAATGCACTGTAAGGCGAATCGCGATAAGTTGCCATCCTGGTCTCCTCTCAATACTCTTGCTAGGGCTTTCCCAAAAAATCACTACCCCAAAAGTGGAGGGGCCAATCCGGCCAGCCGTGAACCCGCACAGGATTGGCTACCCCACGAACAAGGCCTAACCATTCGCACTGGCCGTGAATTGGCCAATCCGGAAGATCACGAATTCCGCTGGCCGCAGCAGGGCCACACCGATCAGGCATATCAGCATGCCGCTGTTGATCTCGTTCTGCGTCATGGTCGTCTGGTCGCACCGCACGAAGAAGGCCTGGGCCTTGGTCGCGCCGAACAACCGTCCGTTGGCGAATTCGTTGGACAGAAAATCGGTGACGATCTGTTGCGTGTTGTTCCACGTATCCTGCCCGTTGGTCTCGAAAACCACGTATTGCGTGCCCTGGTCGATGCTCTGTTTCAGATAGTTCAGATACCGCCGCAGGTTGACGTATTGCATCGACGTATCCGACGTCGCCGTGCGCGCTCCCCACAGCAGGTAACCGCGCTGCGGGAAGTAACGGAAGCAGTTCACCCCCAGCGGATTCAGGATGTCCTGCTGGCCTTTGTTCAACATCAGCTCGAAGCCCAGCGCGTCCGTCACCACTTCGTTGGCCGGCGCCTTTTGGGGACCCACCTCCTGGTCGCTGCGAGCGTAAATTCCGGCCACGAACCCGCTCGGCGGCAGTGTGATCTCGGTATCGGTAATCGGGTCCAGGATCTGCACCCAGGGGTAATAAAGCGCCGCGTAGCTCGAGTCGATCTGCCCGCGCCAGGTGCTCACCTGCGACACGCTGTAGTTGTCGGGAGGGTCGCATACCGCAATCCGGTAGCGCATGAACTCACAATGGGAGATCAGATTGAACATCGTCTGAAGCGCGTTCAGGTAGAGGTTCGGATCGGTGCCGGCCCCAAAGGTGGACCCCGGCGCCGCCACAACCGACACCTCGGTCACGTCCTGCAGCGCAATCAGGCCCGTTTTGCTCTGCGGGTTGGATGGATCTTCGAAGCCCTGGTAGTCTGTCGCCAGCGGCCGGTCGCCGTCCGAGCCCCACTCCAGCGCCACAGTCACCTGTGCGGGATTCCCCGCAATTAAATCCGGAACGGAGACTTTCGACTGGTTCCAAACCTCGTCCAGCATGATCTGAGCGATCTCGATTCCCGCCGCGACGCTCGGGGGCGCGGACGAAGGGGGGGACGTTTCCGCGAAGTTGAAAACCACCGGCACTTGGAGTTGCGCGGTCCCGTTGGAGAGGTTCGGTCCAAACTGGCCGGTGAACGACTGCGTACTCCGCGGATCGAATGTCACGCCGGTGTACACGTCGGTGCGCGGCGTCGAGTCCTGATACGCAATCTGCAGGTTGGCCCGGAGCACGCGCACCTCGGTCCCGAGCGGCAATAGCGATATGTCAGAGCCGCTGCCGGGGGCGGTGTCCGTTACCAAATGAAAGCGCCAGCTCATTTGGCCGGTGGCCTTGTTCAGGTAGTTTTCGGCCCAGTACAGCGTTCCGCCTACCCCGGGCGTGGGCGGGCTGGCGACCGGGCTGATCCACACCACGTCGAACGGAAGAGTTCCCCGCAGTGTGTTGGTCAGCGTGGCCGGCGACCCCGCGACGATCTGCGATAGCACGTTGGGGCTGCTTGTCAGCGTGATCAGAAGTGTGACGTCTCCCGCTATTCCCGGGTACCGTCCGGTCCAGGCGATCGTCTCGGGTAAGGGAGGGCTGCCGCCGCTGGTTTGTTGCGCCCACGAGTAGCCATAGGGGACCGGTCCGTTGAAGAGCGCCACGTCGGGCGGGCTGGGGGCGGCATTCACCGCCCCTTCCGGCGTATCGAAGATCCGGCTCACATAGCACAGGCTGCCTCCGTTGTCGTAGAATTCGCGAATCGACTGGCCGAGATAGTTGATCATCGGTCCCCGGTCGTCGAACTCCAGCGGGTCAAGGCTGCCGTAGATCGCTACGTAATCGGAAAGGCACGTCAAAACCGTCGGCGTGCCGGTAATCGGTCCAAAACGTGTGGGTCCGACGAAACCCGCCGTGCTGGTGCTCACGCCTTCGATGGTTTGCGGCGAACTGATTTCTTCTACGTATACGCCAGGCGAAAGATATTGGGCCACGTTATTTCTCCTTCAACTCACAACTTAAGTAAGTGCCGGTCAACCAATAACCGGCGCGACCTGACACGGTCACCTCATGACGACTCCTGCGCGCGTCCAGCCGGCTGCCGGATCGGTTACCTTCATCACGGTCCTATGGCGGGGATCCTCCCCGCGAAATACTTAAAGTCGAATCGGGCGACGGCGGGCTGCCGGATGCCGAACTCAGCACCAGATCCTGGCCAAAATTCAGGTTGGCCGTAAGCTCGATGGCCGGGGTGGCGGGGTTCGGCCAGATCGCCGCCGTTGGCTGATTGCAGAGAATGTCTCTTAAGCTCGGCGTGTCCGTCCAGGGCCACTGCGCGTCCTGGAAATCCGCCGCCGGATAGCTGAGCAGGTCCGGGTTGTATTGCGCCTCCACGGTTACCGGCCAGCTCTGCGCCGTAATGCTTCCCTGTCCGGTTCCCGGCGGCGATCCCAGTTGCAGCACTTGCATCACCGGATAGGGAACCAGCACCAGCACTCGTCCAGCCTCGTCGGCGATTCCCGTCCACGTCTCGGACTCGCCGGTAATGGTCACGCGGATCACGGCCCACGCGGCCGGCTGATTGGTGTCGCGATCCAGCAGCTCGGCCCGGATCGCCCCTACCCCGACAGGCACCGGACGGCTCACCGACGAAAACAACTGCGCCACGCGCGCCCCCGGCGTGGTGTCCGGCGACCCTTGCACCAGCACCGTGCCGGTCTGGTCCAGCGTATATACCAGGACCGCCGGCAGATATCGGCCCAGCGAATCCTGCACCGTCACCACGTAGCGGAAAGTTCGCGGCGGACCGTATCCCACCGGCGAGGGATGCTCCGCCGCGTACAACCCGGGCAAGCCGAAGAACGCATACACGCCCGACTGCGTCAGCACGGCCTGAAGAGCGGGCGCATTCGAATTCCCCAATCTCAGGCTCACCGCCAGGCCGTCGGAAATGGGCAGATTCTGCGTCAGGTCCCAAAACCGGATGCCCAGCGGCGTGAAGGTTTGCGACACTTCGAGGGGAGTCCCCGGACCGTACGCCGTGTTGATCGCCGACCCCATATGCCCGTCTCACGCTCCCACCGGTACGTTCCGGTAGTCCATCAGCCGCTGCTGAACCTGCGCGCCGCTTACGCTCGCCAGCGTCGATTCGATCCGCACCACCCGCGCCACATACGGAACCGAAAGCTGGTAGACGTGGCGGATGATTACGTCCCAGATATCGAAGAGGTCTTCCGTACTCAACTGCGCCAACCCTACTTCCACCGTCTCTTCCGGATAGAAGACACCAGGTTTGTAGCTGTTCAACAGGCTGGGATACAGGATCGGGTTGTCTTCGAGCGTGCGCATCATCCAGCCGGCCAGCTCGTGCTGCAACGAAGCCGTCTTGGCCCACGCGGTCAGCAGGAAGTGCAGTTCCAGCGGCAGCTTGGTGGGGCCGATCTGCCCGTTCGGTTGCATCCTGCCCGGAGGCGTGCGGTTGGTCCCGTCCTGGAAGATGCGGTAGAGCAGGAGCGAGACGCCTTCGTCCATCGGAGTCAGGAAATCGTTGGATACGTAGACCTGAAAGTCCAGCGAGGCATTGTTGAACTGCGTGGGGTCGTAACTGCTCCGCAAGAGCCGTATGATCGCCTCCGAGGTGGCCGCGACGGCCGAGAGCGTCGCCATCAGTTCATTCCTTCCGCCCGGCCTTCAGCAACGCCCCGGCGGCCTGCTGTTTCTCCGGATTCAGACGGAACAGCCAGCGGGAGCGCGGCTGCTCCACCTCGATCAAATAGCCCTCCCCGACCAACCATTTCAGCGCCCCCTCCGTTTCCAAAATCGTTCGATGGATCGCTTGCTCCAGCAAGCGCCACCGCGCAATGCCCTCCAAAGAATCGGCCGCGGCCGGATTCCTCAGAAAGTACGTGAGAATCTCGCGCGCGGGTCTGGGGACACGATGCGATCCCAATCTGGGCTCCACTGCCAAGTACGTCGCTTCAGAAGCTCTCTAACGTATTCCGGCACTCCGCCGGACGCTTCCGAGAGGACACACTTAGCAAGCCGGATTCCACGCCGCGGAACCACTGCTTTAAAGCACTTACCCTCCGCGTGGGCGCGGTTTGGACGAGCGGCCGGGTGGCCGCCGGCCCGCCCGAGACGCGCTCGCCCAGAGTCGGCGTCAACTCAAACGGAGTGGATTCATGGATATGGGAACCGCCGCGGGGTTGTGCCGGTAGTGGGTCAGATTTGACCCGCCGCGCGCGGCGTTGCGCGGAAGCCGTGTTTCTTCACCAAGCGCCCGAAGGCCCGCCGTTCTTTGCCCGCTTCGCGCGCGGCGTGGGTGACGTTGCCTTGATGGCGCAACAATAATTCCTGCACGTATGCCCGCTCGAAGCTTTCCACGGTTTCCTCGCGCGCTGTCCGGAAGTCCTGCCGGCCTATCGGAAGGGGTGTTTGGGAAACGGCGATATCGGAGGCTTCGATCTGTAGCCCCTGCGAGAAAACAATCGCCCGCTGGATCACATTCAGCAACTCCCGAACGTTTCCCGGCCACGGATGCGAGGCGAGGCGCCGGAGTGCGGCCGCCGACAACGATTTGCGCGACCCTTCCGCCTGGTACTGCAACAGAAAGTGCCGCGCCAGCAAAGCAATGTCCCGCGGGCGCTCGCGGAGCGGAGGCACTTCCAGCCGCAGCACATCCAGGCGGAAATAGAGATCCTCGCGAAACTGCTTGTCCGCGATCTGCCGGGCCAGGTCGCGATTACTCGCCGCCACGATTCTCACGTCCGCCTGCGCCCACCGTTCCGATCCCAGCGCCTTGAACTGCCGCTCCTGCAGGAACCGGAGCAGCTTGGCTTGCGCCGCCGGCGGGAGCGAGTCCACTTCATCCAGAAAAAGCGTTCCTCCCTCCGCTAAAGACGCCAGACCTCGCTGTTCCCCGTGCGCGTCCGTGTAGGCTCCCCGCACGTGCCCGAAAAGCTCGTTTTCAAAAAGGTGATCGGGAATCCCGCCGCAATCCACCGGTATGAACGGATGGTTGCGGCGATCGCTCATGAAATGGATCGCCCGCGCGAACAATTCTTTGCCCGTCCCGGTTTCCCCCGTAATCAGCACCGGAAGGTCCGTTCGTGCGCTGGCCGCCATCCTTTCGGCCGCTCGCAGAAAGTTCGGATCCCTTCCCACCAGGTTCGCCCGGCCGAGTTCCCGGATTAGCCCCTCATACGCCGCTTCCGCCTCCGAGACGCATCCATCCAGGAGCCGCCGCACGCGTAATTCAAACAGATCCTGCCGATCCGAAGATAGAATCAGATCGTCGGCGATCGATAAGGCAAAGTCGATGTCTTCCCTGGCCGATGCCGCCGGCAGAACGGCCAGCATCCGGCATCGCTGACCACCCTTGCGCCAGTCCAGGAAGTCGGCCCGCGTGAGGCGCTCGGCCGGCGCCACTACCACCAGCACGTCCGCCTGGCTGCTTTCGAGGAGTTGTCGCGAAAAGGTGCTCCAGACAACCTGGGTCCAGCGGTCCGCGCCCGCAGTTGCCCCAGCGGTTGCCGGCTCGTCGCTCACTATAAGTACGTTCCGCGGCATGGCCGAGACCTCGGTGCGTCCCGTTCGGTGGCACCGTGCTAATCCGAAGGAGCCGAAATTGGCGCCTGCCTCTGAGAGCAGGCACCCGATTGCCCGGCAGAGAACCAAGCGAACTTACTTTATTGCGAAAAATTGTGCCTGTCAACCGGGATTTTCCGAAATGAATCCTAAAAGTCGGAATTTCCGGCACTCCGGCGCCAACATGTTCTCTACGTCACGGACGGAACGCAGCTTCCCGCAGCAGTTCCGAGGTCAGGGTCCGGTTTGATTCCCGCCCGTGAGGCGGCTCTGGACCGCATAGCGCCGATACCGGGCCGCGAACTGGCACGACTGCCCCTGCTGGAATCTCACCGGAGCTTCCGAACCGCCTTCTCTCCTCGGCAATCAGCGGAAACTTCAGCGCTCGCGAATCGTCAAGCTGCCGCGCGGATCCCGATTGCCAATATCGGGAGCGATTCGTGCAAATACGATCGACTTGCTCCAAGGGTCGCCGGAGATCCGTTTTGCGGCGGGCCGTTGTCCGTGATTGGTTGCCATCGACAGGCCGTGGCTCGACGCTCCTGGACGGATCCCACAACTCCGGGTTCTGACCGCCGGGTAGTAGGCTACTTTGGTTAACGGCTTTCCTGCTGCCGGTAGTGGGCTACTTTGAATTTTGCTGCCCACGAGGGGTAGAGACGACATCGACGGCGATGGCCCACGAGTTGCGAATGGCAAGCGCAAGCAACGACAGCATACCGGCAGCCACCAAGGTGAGTCCGCGTTGGGGGGCGTGGAAGAACAAGACCCCGCCGAATACATGGACCCTGTATGCCGCAAATGGAACCACCGCGTAAACGATCCGGTCCTGCAGTCCGTAGTAATTCTTCTTACCGCCCCGCCCAATAAGAAAGGGCCCCGAGTAAACTAAGCCGGCGACACCCACGAGGCAAGCGCAAAGAGAGGCCGTCAACCGAGTGTGGTTCGGGAAGGTCAGAAGCGCAGCAAGGAACAGTACAGAAGCGAAATAGACAACAGTGGGAGTAAGGTACATGCGAATCTTAGCGGTGCCGTCTTCCACGCTTCGCTCAGCGCCGAGCGTGATGATGACAAACATCAGGCCGAGCAAGGTTGCGGCTGCCGCCGACGTGAGGAGATAGAAATTCGCCCATCGCTCTAGTTCATTCATAAGCTCATTTGGGCCGCCCTTCTCTGCCCAGCTCTTCACTGTCCCATAGCGGCACAAGGTCGGCCATACAGTAGAAAAATTGAAAGTAGCCCACTACCGACCGCCGGAATCGGGAGCGAACGCCGCCCGCCACTCCTTATTTCACCGCGTAATCCAGGGGCGGTTTGCCATCCGCCGGTATGTGCGTGGTCCAGCGCCGTCCTGCCAGGCGCTTTTGGAATGCTTCTCTGGCCGCCTGCACTTCCGCCGGGTTTTCGAACAGCTCCACTCCGGCCAGCGCAAGCGTGCGCGCCGCCACCAGCATTCCTTTCCTCCCGATGCTGGTTCCGGCGCACGCCGCCGCCTGCCAGGTGTGCGCGCCCACTCCAGGCACGAACGTGGCCGCCACGAACTGCGCGGTCGGAACCACCCAGCTTACGTCGCCGGAGTCGGAAGATGCCGACCCGAAACCTTCGGACTTGTCCACCTGCACCTTCTCCGGTCCCGGCTTGCGAACGGGCGCACCCAGCGTCTTCTGCAACTCTTCGGCGAACTGCCGCTCTTCGGGCGTGAGCCCATACCCGCCCGCCTTCTGCATGGCGCGGCCCAGCACTTCGGCCAGCGCGTCATTCGGCAGGACGTTCGCATAGTTGGTGCCCTGCTCGAATTCCATGCGCGTCTCCGAAGCCAGCGCGCCAGCCTGCGCGCACTTCACGATCCGTTCCCAAATGCCGGCCAGCGTTTGCGCGTCTGGGTTCCGCGCCATCAGATTGGCCTCGGCGAACGCCGGCACGATGTTGGCCGCG
>Ga0182018_10003425_pt1 | contig 14256 bp, 8 predicted proteins | sample 812P2MmetaG_FD_120490 | JGI IMG/M metagenome (GOLD analysis project Ga0182018, IMG submission 120490) | Permafrost microbial communities from Stordalen Mire, Sweden - 812P2M metaG | ecosystem: Environmental > Terrestrial > Soil > Wetlands > Permafrost | place: Sweden: Stordalen | collected...
CCATATTTGTTTTACACCAAGTTCTCCAAATGCCCTAATAGCGGAATTACTGCCGAGGACATCGCTGCCCGAGTTCGGCCACCGAAACGTTAGCTGGCTATTTGCCGCGAAAATTCAGGCTAGGATGTTAATCCGGTTGTCGGCAGGTCTCGCGCACTGTCGTTACGCGCTATGCTCGGAGCTATCCTTGCGCCCTTGTGGGCACTGCCCAAATCGATGGTTCCCGACTAGTTGCGCAGCGTTTAGCGTCGTCTCGAAAAACCTCCGTTTACGTACAGAACAGGCTGGAGTCTAAGGTCGGGTAGTCCTTAGAGCCTGTCATGAAATAGGTATTCCAAACGTGGGGCGGCAATCTCGCCTGCGGACGCGTTTTCCCGCGCGTCCAGCCGCCTGAAAGGCGGCTGCAGCCAGGATTGGCTGTCCCACAAATGCCACTGTTATTTCATGACGATCCCTGAGCGTACAAAATTAGCTCCGGCAGCCCTCCGGAACTCTTCTTCCGCAACTTCGCTAATAGTGGTTAGGCACTATGGGTAAGTGGTCGATATCTATTACCTGAAGCGACTGCGAACCGAAGTTGGTCAGGAATAGAGTCCGGCCGTCGGAGGAAACCGCCATCTCGCGTGGGAACGCGCCGGCGGGAATCGTGCCCAGGGTTGCCGCGGCGCCATCCCGCATCTTGGCGGCGTCCAGGACGGTGAGGCTTTGCGGTTCGCTGGAACGGGCGAAGCGATTGGAGTTCCCGGCCACTACCTTGCGGCCGCCATCGATCACCGCTACGGGCACCGGCGCCGCTCCCACCGGGACCATCGCCAGCCTGGCATGCTCGGGATCGGCGACCAGCTTGGCGGTATCGAAAGTCAGCACCGCGTTGCTGTTCCGCGCGGTGACGTAGATGCGCTCGCCGCCGGGCGAGATCGCCATGCGGACCGGACTGCAGCCGGCCGGGACGCGCGCGGCTACCGCGTTGGCCGGATCGGTCCGGGCGCGCGCCACATCCACGACGAGGACCGCGCCTTCGGGATTGACGACGGCCGCTTTGGCGGGATCGGCGCCCTCGGGCTTGCAGGCTTTGGGCCATTGCCACTCGGGCAAGGCTCCCTCGCTGGTGGTGTAGAGCCATTTGCCGTCGGGGGAAAACGTGAGCGCGATGGGGGCGTTGCCGACCGGGATCTTGCCGACGATGGCGGCGGCTTTGTAGCCATTGGCGCGCGCCCGTTCGAGATCGACGACGGTGATGGAGCGCTGTCCCTCGTCGCTGACGAAGAGCAGCTTGTCGTCGGCGGTGATGTTGGCGTAGACGCTGGCGGCGCCGGAGCCGTCGCCGAAGGACCCGAGCAACGGCTGGGCGGCGCCCGAGATCAGGCGGTCGACGTCCAGAAAGTCGACGGAGTCGCCGACGGCAACCACCAGCAGTTTGCCGTCGTGAGTCAACGCCATGCCCGTGGCGGCATTCGAAGAGAGCGGAACCATGCGGGCGAGCGCGATGCGCCCGGCGTCGCGCTGCAATACGGCGACGCCGGTTTTCTCGCCCGCGCCGCCGATACCGGAGACGAAGAGCCAGCAACCGTCCCGGGTGGGCGCCACGGCAAATGGGCTGGTGGGAACCGCGATGGTGACCGAGGGCGACGGAGCGGGGGCGTTACAGCCGGACGGCTGGGTCCACGCGGAGAAGTGCGCCGTAGCGAGCAGTGCGAAGCGGTACCAGCATCGCGGTGTCATAGGCGGCTATTGCTTGTCGAAGACGTACTTCTGGTCCGCCACGGGGGGACGGGGCTGATCCGCCGTGGCGGCCGAGGCAGTGCGGCGGAACTTGGTGAGGACCTTGCCATCGGGAGAGAGGGTCCACGATTCGCGGATTCCCGCGAGGACCTTTGACAATTCCTTCTTGCCGTCTTTATCGAGGATGGCGAAGACCAAGGTGAAACCTTCCCATGAGACCGTGGTGTAGCGGTAATTCTTTCCCATCTTCACGATGTTAGGCTTGCCATTGACGGGGAATGTGCCGTCGAAGATATTGGTCACGCCCTCGGCCTTGGTGGTGACCGTGATGGTTTTCCCATTCTGTTCGATCACGTCGATATAGACGCGGCCGGCTGGCCCGTCCTGGGTGCTCCTGCCGTTATTCAGCTTCCACGTCCCCGAGAAATCGGGCTTTCCCGCCTGGCCAAAGGCAAAGCAACAAAGCAAACCGGCCAGCAACAGAAATTTCGTTCTTTTCAATTCGCCATCCTCAGTCCCGTTCCACGAGTTCTTCCTGCGCGGCCGATAGTTCCTCCTCGGCCTGGAGCCAATCGTCCACTTCGGACCCGGATTGGTTGCCGCGCTCGATATAGAGCTGATGCGCCCGCAACCGGACCCGTTCTTCGAGCGGAAGCGCGTCGCTTCCGGGGGAATGCTTCACAAGCGGTTTGGTTTCCACGGAATCACCTCCGTCATGACAACCCGGCGATTCTATTCTAGCGCTGTGGGGAAGGACCGGGCGGCGGAGACAAAATCGGCGTGACGATCCAGATGTCCTCGTGGGGGGCGAAGGAATAGGGCAACCCTGGCCTCTCGATATGCGCGGAGGAACACCGGCAGTTTCCGCCAACCTGGCAGACTGCCTCGGCCGGGACGCCGACGGTGGGACGATCTCTCAGCGTCTTCGTCGATCCCAGCCACTGGCACTGCCATAGACGATGCTCTCCAGCTTCAGAATGACGCAAAGGACCTGCTTTTCATTCATGCCGGTGCCGGGCCGTTTGAGCTTCGTGTACTGATAATCTTCGTAGATGTCGGAAGGTTTGGCGCCATCCAGCAGCTTATTGTGGACGAATTCGACGTCCAGCGCGGTGGTTCCCTTGTTCCCGAATTGAACCAGACCTTTGAGCGACCACATCATCATGGTGGAGCCTACCCCAGGCAAGTCGGTAGGAGGAATGAAGTCGGTCCACGAAAATGTTCCCGCCACCATGGAGTCGTAGGCGCGGCTGAATGCACTGGTCTGTTGTGCGGTCCACTTCGAGGGATAAGTTCCAAAAATGTAATCCAGGACGCCCATGAAAACCTCCTTTTGTATCCAAACGGGGCTGCGAGTCCGATTCTAAACCCTTTCACGCCTTGCGGCAAGGAGCTGAAGATTCAGTTTAGCTGAAGGCCTCCAGGCGGGCGTTGCGTCGCTTTGGGTACTTTCCAGCGGGTCCCTGGAGTTCGGCTATTTTCCGGCGCGGGGAGGGAAAGCGTGCCCCGTGCGGCGTGCGCTGCCGACGTGAGCCGCCGGTCCCTCGTGCGCCGAGCATTGCCATTATATGTCATCATCCCGGGTGGCCCGCCTCGGGCCATGCCGGTTTAGCTTGCCCAGCGGGTCCAGCCGCCCGGAAAAGTGGCTGCGAGGCGGGATTGCCTGCCCGACATCAGCGAGATTGCTTTTCGACGAATCGACATAAAGTCTTTAATATCTTTTTCACCATAATTAAAGCGCGAAACTCATCCGATAATGAAAGTGTGAGACCAGTTCATTCGTTCCAAGTCGTGCCGTCGTTGCCGGCGCCGCTAGAGGGTCTGCGGCAGTTGGCCCATAATCTGCGTTGGGCCTGGGACCATAACACCATTGAGCTATTCCGCCGGCTGGACAGCGACCTGTGGGAGTCCACCGGACATAACCCCGTGCGCCTGCTGGGGCTGATGGACCAGGGACAGTTGCAGGCTGCTGCCCGCGACGAATCGCTTCTGGCGCACCTGGCGAGGACCATGGGCGAATTGGAAAGCTATCTGGCCGCCGAGTCCACGTGGTACCGGCGCACCTACGGCAAGGCGGACGGGCTGCGGGTGGCGTACTTCTCGGCGGAGTTCGGGCTCACCGAATGCCTCTCCATTTTCGCGGGCGGGCTGGGCGTGCTGGCGGGCGACCATCTGAAATCGGCCAGCGACCTGGGAGTGCCGCTGGTGGCGGTGGGGCTGCTGTATCAGCAAGGATACTTCCGGCAGTACCTGAATGCCGCGGGGTGGCAACAGGAATCCTACGAAGACAACGATTTCCAGAACCTCCCGCTGAGCCTGGAGCGGCTGGCCGACGGACGGCCGGTGACGATCGACGTGGCCTACGACGGACGAACGGTTACGGCGCAAATTTGGCGCGTGAACGTGGGAAGAGTGCCGCTGTATCTGCTGGATACCAATTTGCCGGCCAACCGTCCCGAGGATCGCGACATCACCGACCAGCTCTACGGCGGGGACCTGGAGATGCGGCTGAAGCAGGAGATCCTGCTGGGCATCGGTGGATACCGGGCGCTGGAAGCGCTGGGCATCGCGCCTACGGTGTGCCATATGAACGAGGGCCACTCGGCATTCCTCGGCCTGGAATGGGTGCGCCGGCTGATGGAGAAGCGCGGTCTATCGTTCGCGGAAGCGCGCGAGGTGGCTTCGGCCGGACTCATCTTTACGACCCACACACCGGTGCCGGCGGGCCACGACTATTTTCCGCCGGCGCTGCTCGATCGCTACCTGGGGAACTACATGGGCCGGTTCGGACTGAGCCGCTGGGAATTTCTGGCGCTCGGCCGGCAGAATGCGCACCACGATTCCGAAGATTTCTGCATGACGGTGCTGGCCCTGCGGCTGGCAGCCTCGAGCAACGGCGTCAGCAAACTGCACGGCGTGGTCAGCCGCCAGATGTGGAAGGCCATCTGGCCGGGCTTGCCGGAGGAGGAGATCCCCATCGGGCACGTGACCAACGGGGTCCATTTCCGGTCGTGGATTTCCTACGAAATGAATCAACTGTACGACCGCTATCTGGGGCCGCAGTGGCGCGAGGAGCACGCCGACGGCAAGTTGTGGCGGCGCGTGGAAAGCATTCCGGCGGAGGAATTGTGGCGCACCCACGAGCGGCGCCGGGAGCGTCTGGTAGCCTACGCGCGCCGCAAACTAAGGGCGCAACTGCAACGGCGCGGAGGGTCGCCGGCGGAGATTAACGCCGCCGACGAAGTGCTCGACCCGGACGCGCTCACGATCGGTTTTGCGCGGCGCTTCGCCACCTACAAACGGGCGGCGCTGCTGCTGCGCGACCCCGAGCGGCTGGCGCGCATCCTGAACCAACCGGGACGGCCGGTGCAGGTGGTGTTCGCCGGCAAAGCTCACCCGAAGGACGATGCCGGCAAGGCTCTGATCCAGCAGATCGTGAAAGTGGCGCAGTCCCCGGAATTCCGGCGGCGGCTGGTTTTTCTGGAAGATTACGACATGGCGGTGGCCCGTTATCTGGTGCAGGGTTCCGACATCTGGCTGAATACTCCGCTGCGGCCGCTCGAGGCTAGCGGGACCAGCGGGATGAAAGCCCTGGCCAACGGCGCTCTCAATTTCAGCACGCTGGACGGCTGGTGGGACGAAGCCTGGCAAACCGCGGCGGCCGAGAAGCGCTTCGTAGGTTGGGCGGTGGGCCGGGGCGAGAACTACGACAACGCCGAATACCAGGACCAGGTGGAGTCGGCGGCGCTCTATGACCAGTTGGAACATGAAATCGTGCCGGCGTTTTATGAACGCGGGGCCGACGCGCTGCCGCGCCGGTGGATTGCGGGCATGAAATCGTCGGTGGCCACGTTGTGCCCCACGTTCAACATGCAGCGCGTGGTGAAAGAATACACCGCGGACTGCTACGTGGTGGCGCATGAACGATACCGGAAGCTGACGGCGGGCGATTCGTCCTGCGCCAAAACGTTGGCGGCATGGAGCGAGCGCATGGCGAAGGACTGGCCGCAAGTGCGGGTGGAGTCCGTGGAGGGACTGCCGGAGGCGCAAGTGGCGGTGGGCAGCTACCTGAATATCCGGGCGCGGGTGCGGCTGGGCGCCATTCAGCCGCGCGACGTCGCGGTGGAACTCTACCTGGGGCGGCTGAACGCCCACTCGGAAATCAGCGACGGAACAGCCCTTCCCATGCAGGCGACCGGCGAAATCCAGGACGGCCAGCAGGTCTTCGAGGTGGCGGCGGTTCCGTGCCGGGAAAGCGGGCTGCACGGTTACACGGTACGGGTGCTGCCGTTCCACCGCGATGAAGCCAAGAGCTTCCTGCCCGGCATGGTCACTTGGGCGGAGGGCCAGGGGTAGGGCGCTCTTCTCACAGGCGAGAATGCCGGATCGAGAGGGCAAGCCGCTTCCGAGGAAACAAAGCCGTACGACAGCTCTTGAGGAAGCGTCCCGCAAGCCATCGCTCACACTCGATTGGCCGGAAACGCGAGACGCCAATTCGGCTGCCGGCACGACCAGACTGCCTCGCCGTAGCCCCGCCGGCGGGCGCCTCGATTCTGCCCTCCGCTTGGCCGCCTTTTTGGACTAGCGGCGGTCCCAGGTGAGATGCAGGTGGTTGCGGCCGTCGGTGGCTTCCATCGTGATGCTGGTGACGTTCTGGCGGTCGTCCACCGATAGCGTCATGGCGCCGTGCAACCGGCGATCTTCGGTGACCATGTCGGCTTTCAGGCGCGCCCCGTCGCGGCCGATTACCGAGCCGGTGAACACTACAGGACGCGGAGCGGGTCCGCCTCGCCCTCGCCCGGTGAGGAACGAGACCACGATTTTGTTGCCACGGTCGATGTCCACGCTGACGTCCGTAAGCCGCTGGCTGTACTCGTTGAGGCGCGAATCCCCAAGACCACGGCCGTGGAAATTGATCACGTTGTTCCGGGCAAAGCCGTCGGGACCAGGCGGGGGCGGCTGGCTGCGATCCAGGTCGTCGCGGCGGGTTTCGGGACCGCCGGCCGCGGCGTCCCAATTCAGGCGGAAGCGATAGTGTCCGAAGCCGCTGGCGGAATCGTGGATTCTCACGATCACCGCGAAATCGTTGTCGCGCGACGGTAGCGCCCCCATGCGGATGTCGTTGCGGCTGTCCACCACTTTGAAGCTGAAGCCGCGGAGATCGCGATCGGGGAGCGGGAAATTGCATTCCGAGCCATCGTTTTGCGCATCCTGCCCGGACAGGGTGTGGATCAGAACCAGGTCGCGGCGAACCGTGACCTCTACTTCGTCATCCACCAGCAGGCGGATGTCGCATTGTCCTTTGCCGGGCGGCACATCGTTGCGGGTCATCTGCGCGACGCGAAAGCGGGAATCGGCCGACGCAGGAAGGGCCGCCAAAACGGCCATTGTAATCACCCAATAACGCATTCCCCCAGCATACTATTTCGCCGCCGCGAGTTTTCGCCGCGTCAATTCGCCGGCGAAGATGAGGATGCTAGAATGGGAGGGATTCGAGCGGGAGTAACTCAGTGGTAGAGTCTCAGCCTTCCAAGCTGTTGGTCGCCGGTTCGATCCCGGTCTCCCGCTCCACTGATTTTCGCCCGCTTTGTCTTACCGCTTCTTACCGTCGCGGGGTATGAGAGGCTTCGGCACTGAACCGCGGCCGTCAGAGGGCCGCAGTCTCTTCTCGACGCCGGTTCCCGGGCCACCGGGAAGGGCCCGCAGTTCGGGATCCATGTCTAGACGCCGCCCGAGAGCGCACCAGCCCGTACCGTTTCGATCTCCTCAAACAGCTTGCCGGCCACGATTGGTTTGGAGACGTAGCCGTCCATTCCGGCGGCCCGGCACCCGTCGGAGTCGCCTTTCATGGCATGCGCGGTCATGGCGATGATGGGTAGATGCCCGCCGAATTGGGCTTCGTGCCGGCGAATCGCGGCGGTCAGTTCGAAGCCATCCATTTCCGGCATCTGAACGTCCACCAGGGCCAGGTCGAAAGTCTCCTTATGGAACGCCGCCAGCGCCTCGCGGCCGTTGCAGGTCACGGTCATCCGGCATCCTTCCCGCTCCATCAGCCGCACGGCGAGGGTCCGGTTCACCGGGTTGTCTTCCGCCAACAGGACATGCAGGGGGGAAGCCACCGCCGGCGCCTGCTCCGCGGCTTCCGGCGCCGTCGCCGGATTTGCCGGCTCGGCGCTGATGGCCGCGCAAATCGCCGCCAGCAGTTCTTCTTGGCGGAGCGGCTTGTTGAGATACGCCTGGATTCCGGCTTTACGGCGGCGGGCGGCGTCTCCGGGACTGCCCACGCTGCGCAGCAGGATGATGGGGACGCTCAGACCGAGTTCGTTTCTCACCCGCCTGGCCGTCTCGAAACCGTCCATGCCGGGCATTTGGGAGTCCAGCAGAATCAGGCGGATCGCGGCTGTCCCCGCAGCTCTTTTGCGCAACACATCCAGCGCCTCCGGGCCGCTGTTCACTGCCACGGCCTCGATGGACCACTTGCGCAGGACCTTGACCAACAGATGCCGGTTGGTGGCGTTATCGTCCACAACCAGCAGGGGCAAGCCGCTCAGACTCCGGACGGGCGACGAGACCGGCTTCTCCAACTGTTCGCCGTGCAGCCCGAAACAGGCGGTAAAGTGGAAGGCGCTGCCCCGTCCTCCCGACCCGGCCTCCACCCAGATTTCACCGCCCATCATTTTGATCAGCCGCGCCGAGATGGTCAAACCCAACCCCGTTCCGCCAAATTTGCGTTGCGTGGAATCGTCGGCCTGGATAAACGGCTCGAAGATCAAGCTGCGTTTTTCCTCGGGAATGCCGAGACCGGTGTCGTTCACCACAAAATGCAGGATCACTCCATCCGGACGGTCGGATTGCCGGCTCACCGTCACCACCACCTCGCCTTCCTCGGTGAATTTGATGGCGTTGCCGATCAGATTGACCAGCACTTGGCGGAGCCGGCCCGGATCGCCCAAGACCTGGAGCGGAACGTCGCTGCGGATGTCGTGCACCAGCTCCAGGTTCTTCTGGTGCGCCCGGTAGCTCATGCTTTGGGTCATCTCGCCCAACAGGTCGTACAGGTCGAACCCGGTCTGCTCGAATTCCATTTTTCCGGCTTCCACCTTGGAGAAATCCAGGATGTCGTTGATCACCGACAGCAGGGAATCGGCGGAGTTTTTGACCATCGTGAGGTCTTCCCGCTGTTCCGTCGTCAAGGGCGTATCCAGCACCAGGTCGGTCATACCGATAATGCCGTTCATGGGCGTACGGATTTCGTGACTCATGGAAGCCAGGAAAATGCTCTTGGCCTGGTTGGCGGCGTTGGCCTTCTCCTCGGCCTTTTTCCGTTCGCCCACTTCCCATTGCAGAACCTCGGTCTGATTCTCGAAGAGCGTCACAATCATGCCGAAGGCCACGAAGTACTTGGGCAAGTCCCAGATCACGTCGGCGGGAATCTGCACGTGCAGGAGCGCCGCGAGTTCCGCCACCGGCCACACCATTCCCCAGGCGAAAAAGGAAAGGGAAGTGAGAACCACTCCCGGAGTGAAACGCCGGTAGTGCCGCCAATATGCCCACGCCGTAAGGGCATAGCCGGCGAACAGCATCACTTCCATGCCGAACATGGGATTCGACGCGCGCCACAGGGCCCAAAGCCCGGGTGACGACACCAGCAGGCAGGCGAGGTAATCCCGGGGAGCCGGCTTCGGGCGCCGCGTCAGCGCCAACCCCACCCCGCTCGCGATCACCATTCCCAGCAGGCCGCGATAGAGCCACTGGCCGGGAACCTCGCAGACCATGGCCGTCCAATATGCGATGCCCGGGGCGAACATCAGGCCCCAGAAAATCGTCCGCCGCCGGGCGGTCTGGCAGGCCCCGGAAACCGAATGGAAGAAACTGGCGGCCGCCACCAGCAGCACACAGTACAACCAACTGTCCAGAATGGCCGGGATGACGTGAAAAGCGCCCAGCAATGCCGAGGCGAAATGCACCTCGATTGCGATCCAGCCGATTAACCAGTACCTCGCCCTCGGCTGACGGTCGCGGGCGTAGATCCAGGCGAAGATTGCCACCAGGATGGTCATGACGAAGACGACCAGGATGCGGTTGAACGGTGCGACCATATCGATTCTCCGGAGAACCTGCGTCCGGCCACTGTCCGGAATCCTCCCGGCAGCGGCACCCAGTACCGCAGATAGAGATTATCGGCAGAACGCGCAATTTCTTTAGGGCAGTTTGGCTAGAAAGGTGGCATCCGTTTCGTGGACGAGAAGCGCGGGAGACGGCCTGTTGGGCAAGGCGGGGACAAGACGTCGAAGCCTTCTTCGCCAAGCTTCTGAACCTCGATGTTCTTGCGACCCTTGTCAAATTGCGCTTTGAGGGCATCGAAGTCCACCAGCGACAAGTCGATGTAGCTCGCCTCGTTTCGTACTGGCGGCATGCCGTAGCCGCCCGAAGCGATGGACCTGTTCAGCAACTCCTCCACCTGGGCCAGCACAGACGAGATGTCCACCGGAGGAATGTGAGCCCTGATCTTCTCGGCGATCACGGCGAACACCTTGCGGAGTGGTCCGAACTCGTTGGCGGTCGCATTCGGCAAGAGCGATTTGAACAACTTTTCCACCGCTCCGTCCAATGCCAGATAGCGGCGAGTTGAGTCATCGTTCACGACAACAGCGGCGACGGCGTCGTCCAACAGGCTGATCCGCTCGAAGTCCGTTGTGCCCTGAATCTTCGCCGGATCGAAACCCTGTTGCAGGCAGAACTGTACCGTGGTCGAAATCGCTTCTCGAGGAGGCGCTCTTCCAGCATCGCAAGGCGGGCGTTGATGGCGGCCTGGTTGCCCTGCGACCGCGGCTTGGGGACCACCGGATCATCATGGCGATAGCACCCCGAAGGGATCACGATCATGCGTGTTCGCCACCGTTCCGAAGCTTATCGCTGAGACCGTGCCGGTCTCCGATGCAAAGCACGCCATCGATTCCGGAAGATTCGCAAAAAGTGGTTGCTCTACGATCCACGGATTGAGGGAACATGGAAGGTCGTTTTCCATGTTCAACGTCCTCTGCGGACCGGGGGACACCCCGGCTGATCTGTACTTTTCCATCCTGGACCCAGCAGAAACCGCGACCGGTAGCGTTCACATCGGACCAAATAGCTGCTCATCGGCGGCCGGGGAGTACTCCGAGCAAATGATCATGTCTTGCATAATCTGCCCTAAGGTTGCGGCCCGTTTGCCCCATCCGCTTCCAGGTCGATAATGGTGGGACTACCCACTGCATTGTGAGTAATGACAAGCTCACTAGATCCGCCGGGACCGATAAAGTGATAGGCGACCGTTATTGCGCATTGCTGTCCGGGGTTTAGAATTCCGCCGCTTGGCCCGACGTTACAGGTTGTGCCGAACGAAAAGGTTGAGGGGCCGTTGATGGCAATACTACTGATGGTGAGTGGAGCCGTACCGGTGTTGGTCAGCGTCACTGTGTGATTTGTTACTTTCTTCGTCGTGAAGAATAGGCTGCTTGGCGAAGCGCTTAACAAGGGCAATGGGGCCGCGTTGCCCGTGCCGGAAAGCTCGACGATCAGCGGGTATTCAGCTGTATTGCAAGCGATCTCTAGTTTGGCGTTGCGTGTTCCGCTCGCTGTGGGACGGAACCAAACAGTGATGACCAGTTGACCGTTTTGCAAGGTCAAGGCCGCGCCAGGCTCCGGTACGCAGGTGAAGTCGGCGTTTGCACCCGGGGTGTCGTCAACGAAAGAAATGCCAGTTGGGGGCGCTTGCGGAGGGGCAAAAACGGTGACTGTCTGCTGCAAACTGGTGGTTCCTATCTGTTGGGAAGGGAAGGTCAGACTGGACGGTATCACCGTCGCCGGTTGGGCGGCAACCGGAAGCTGGGTAATCTTTACGAGGCCTCGTCCGGCGAACGCCACATATAAGGCGGGATCGCTTGGGTTGGAAATCCAGTCGTAGTAACAGTTAGCGGGCCGTCCCCCAAGCGCCCCCGAATGCAGCAGTCGGGTCCAGTTCACGCCATCAACGGTAGCGAACGCTCCACCCTCGCCCACCGCAAAGCGCACCAGCGGATTATTCGGATCGAACTGCATGTCCGTCAATATCAGGTCGAAATAATCGCCTATTCCGCTGGAGTTATCGTTGGAAGATATTGCGATCCGATTACTCCACGTGAGTTGCACCTCAAGATTCGAATCCACAACCCACGTTTTGCCCCCATCATCGGATCGCTTAACATGGTTAGAATCAATAACATAGATAAGGTTGGACAGGTAGGGGCTGACAAAGAATCGGACAGCAAAGCTAGCACCCACCGAACCAATTGTGTTGGCCGGCGCCGGCACAATCTGGCTCCAGTTCGCCGCGCCTTCAGTCCAGGTCCAAAGTGCAAACTGCGCGTTGCCACCCACATAGAAAATTGTCGCCGAATGACCGCCCGAAGCTTGCACTACGCCCAAACTGTCCCCGTTGGCGGGAACGGGAAGCGGAGGGCCTTGCAGGTACACATTTGTTCCCGGAACAGGTTCCGTCGCGGTGGTCAGCCATTCACTGCTGTTCGCAATGTTTAGGATGCTTTGGCTCCGCACCAATACAGGCGCGGTGGTGGGTTTCAGAATAAAGATGTAATCGCCCTGGGCTGGCGGCTGTTCCCCTGCCAGGCCAAGCACAATCGGCCGCGAGCCGCGCGATGTATAATTGCTTTTGGCATTCCAAACTTCCGTGAACGCCACCGAATCCGGTGGTAACGGCGGGCTGGGCACAACATGCCGGGCACTGGTTCCGGTGACCGAGGCGTTTGGGAGGCTTCCCACGGCCGCCTCGTATATCGTGACAGTCTGGCCGTCTCTTGCGGGCACGGAGTCTCCGTCAGTGTTCCAGCGCGGCGTGCAGACGAGCATGGAGTACGGCCGCTGCGGATCGGCGAAGGAAGTGTCGTCGTCGCCGCCGCCATATTGCTGATAAAACCAGGTCTGGCCGCCGTCCATGGAATAGAATCCGTCGTTGTCGCCGGTGTTCAGAGAGAACGCCGGACCGCCTCCAACCATCGGTGCGACGGCGACATTGATAGAGGACAGCGTATTGGGCCCGCTGGTGGACAGGAAGGTTTTTCCGCCATCGGCGCTTCTATTGATACCGCCGTCGCTCAACAGCCAGACGGTTCCAGCGCTCGCGCTGTAACTGCCGCTTTCTATCGAGGCTGCAAAGTCCGGCGACAACAGAATTCCATGCAGATCCCAGTGGACGCTAGAATCCAATGCCTGCCAATCCGAGCCTGAAGTTGGTTGAAGCGGGCCGACATAAGCGATTGGCCGCTGACCGCCATAGAACAGCAGATCGCCGCGCCCTGGTTGTGTCGTCGCCAGAAATACATTGCCGGAATCCTGAGTAGAAGCTTGTTCCAAATCGTCGGGCAGCATCAGCTTTTGCGACGCGGATGTTTGCGAGGCCAAAGGGAATTGCGAGTAATCAAACAGATACAGCGTGGCCGGCACACCCGCGCCGCCGCCGTTCGCAGCAATATAGACTTGACGCGGTGAAATGGGAGAAACCACCATGACTTTCGCCGAATTGGAGTTCGCGACCGGACTGGTTGCGCCGCCAATGTCCGACGGAAGCGTAGCCTGATCTTGGGTCCACGACGCTCCTCCGTCGAAGGAAACAAACATGGAACTGTTACCCAGCGCGTAGATCGCGGCCGGCGCTAGATCGGCCGGAGCGTTCTGCCATACCGCGACGTGATTGACATTTTTGGCTGCGCCGGTCCCCCAGGGGAAGATCTCCGCGAAAGTAGCGCCCGCGTTTTTGCTGACCGCTAATGAACCTCCACAAGCCGCGTAGACCAAATGATCGCTGCCGAGCGCCCATTCTAGTTGTCCGGCACTATCGGAAGGGCCTAACTGATGCACCTGAATCCAGGTCGCACCGCCGTCGCTGGAGCGCCAAATGCCACGGCTTCCCGCAATGCGGTCCTGGCTGGTCATGGCCAGTACAATCGCCTGATAGCCAAAGTTGGCCAATACATAATCGGATGCTGGGAAGCCGCCTTGGCCATCGGTGACCGCCGACCAAACGCCCGCGTCTCCGCATCCGACGATCCCGGCAAGTCCGCCCTGGCTAAAGCTGCCAACCAGTCTTGGATGACGGTCGACCTGCCATCCCTGTTGCACGCCGAAATTTGCGAGAACATATTGAGCGGGTTGAAAGGTGCCGTCGCCGTTGCCACGCGCGGTCCACACGCCGGCGTCGCCGAAGCCCACGATGTCCGGATGTCCGCTGCCGGTCAGGACCGCCAGAAACCTGGGATGCAAGGCAACCTGCCATCCCTGCTGCACGCCGAAATTTGCGAGAACATATTGAGCTGGCTGAAAGGTGCCGTCCCCATTGCCAAGCGCGGTCCACACGCCGGCATCGCCGAAGCCAACGATATCCGGATGTCCGTTGCCCGTTAGATCAACGACGAACCGGGGATGCGAGGCCACCTGCCATCCCTGCTGAACCCCAAAACCGGCGAGAACATATTGAGCGGCTGCAAAGCCGCCACCGCC